>Ga0315282_10000432_pt1 | contig 82993 bp, 74 predicted proteins | sample YL17G07_20_MG_FD_203693 | JGI IMG/M metagenome (GOLD analysis project Ga0315282, IMG submission 203693) | Sediment microbial communities from Yellowstone Lake, YNP, Wyoming, USA - YL17G07_20 | ecosystem: Environmental > Aquatic > Freshwater > Lake > Sediment | place: USA: Wyoming | collected...
TGTTGAGCGGATTACGATGACGAAAACTGGGGAGGGACAGATTGAGCGGTCGGCTGCGATCAGGTTGGATCTGTGGGATCATGCATTGGGCCTTTTTAAGAAGAAGCCAATTTTTGGATTCGGGTTTGGTGGTTATGAATTTACAATGCCGGACGAATTGCATTGGAAAGACACACATAACTACTACTTAAAGATGTTATCTGAGCAGGGAATTGTCGGATTCGGGTTACTGTTAATTGTTCTGTTTCTGGCTTTTCGGAGCGGTTGGAAACTACTGAAAGTCGGTAAAAACGGGTTTGAGAGGGGCCTGGGCCTCGGATTTGCAGGGTGTGTAGTCGCATGTGTAAGTACAAATTTTTTTGGTGATCGGTGGTCCTATTTCGTGATGGGAAGTTATTTTTGGGTTTTTTGGGGTTTAGTAGATAGGGCGATCATTATCTCTAATAACCCAATTGAGACTTGATCGCTGAGAATATTCATAGGATATATGGGAGTTATAAGAAGTAAAAATAGAAGGTAAAAATGTTGATCAGGCAAATATTTCTTGTTATAACCATCCTCATTTGTCTTGTAAATTTAGCCGCGGCAAGACAGATCTACGTTGCACCGAGCGGGGGCCGGTCGAACGGGAGCGGAACCATTGACGATCCTCTCGATACTTTGGGGCATGGGCTGGAGCAAGGGCGACCTGGAGACACGATTGTCTTGCGGGGGGGAATCCATCAAGCAGGAGACATCTGGTATACCGGACAAGGGGGGCAATCGGGTGCATTTCTCACCATTGATAGATACCAAGATGAACAGGCTGTTGTCATGGGCAGAAGACTCGTTGTCGAATCGCAATATATACGGATCCAGAACATAGAATTCCACAATTTTGTAATCACCGTTCGCCACCAAGAAAGAAATAATTGGAGGTATAGCCATCATATAGAAATACTGAACAATAAATTTTCGACTTCAGGTGTCGCTGTCTATTTTTGTTGTAATGAGGGGATCATCCAGGGAAATACCTTCGATCCACCTTACTATGCCATTTATCTTATGCATGGTAATGGGAATGTCATTCGTAGAAATGATATCAGGAATACTTCAAAGTATTCAGTCCATATCTATGATGAAGACAAATATAGCTCAACAGGGGAACCCAATCCCAAAATAACAAATTTGTTGGTTGAAAACAATGTCATCGATGGCTCGCAAAGTCGATCTGGAATCGTTATCTCCGGAGGGGACTATTCTAAACCACCCATAGAGATAAACGGTGTCGTGATCAGAAACAATTTAATATTAAGAAATTCAACTGGTGGAATTACTTTGCAAGGCGATGGTTGGATTAAGAACATCGAAATTTATAATAATACACTTTATGGAAATCCTGGCGGGGGTATTAGGATTAACCCGGATAAACAAGCCGAAAACATCACCATCGTCAATAATATACTATCGGATAATGGATCATCTCACCTATATTCCAATGGCAAAGTGACTCATCTTATTGTCAGAAAAAACTTGTATTGGAATCCAACCTCCGTAGGAGAGGGGGTTCGTGATTCATCTCCTGTGATGGGTAACCCGCGTTTTGCGAATCCGGCCATCCGTGACTTTCGCCTGGCCATGGGCAGTGCGGCAATTGGAAAGGGTGAGTCTTTGGCCAAAGTTACCACTGACAGAGATGGAAAACAAAGACCCATTGGATCAGCATGTGATATGGGTACTTATGAGCATGAGTAAGGGGATACGGCTACTCGAACAACCCCAAAGGGCTTGGTCTCCTGGAATAAATTTTGAAGAAATTTCAATAGGTAGAAATAGAAAGGAGTTAAAGACGATGGGCAGAGTGATTTCTTTCATTATACCCATAATGTTACTCAGTGCATTATCAGTATTGTTTGAACCTAAAGTCATTGTAGCTCGGGAATTCTTGCCAACGGGAGATTACTCCTCTGAAATAGAAAAGCAGATTCGCTCAGGAAAGATAACGACTGCAAAGTTAATAGTCAAACAGCATCCGCGAATTTGGCTACGCGCCTCTTGGGACTGGGATAAGGACAACGTCGGCTCTTTTGCTTGGAGAGTTGTCCATGGTCCCGCTTGTTCTGCAGAGGATGTATCTTGTGATAACATGAAAGATGAATTCTGTTTTGTATCAATGCTTGCTGACACTGTTATGTACGGGAACGTAGGCTATAGTACTTACGGAAGAAGATATTTATGGTCAATTTTGGCGGCAGAAGGTGTTGCCCGCAGGAGTGTGTGGAAGCTGCCGATCAACGTTCGATGGTACAGCGGGACTTATTATAATCCCAAGCACACACAAGATCAGCTGTTGGCTGATGCAAGGGCTAAATTATTGGTATGGGTTGATGAATGGGACGGTTATGTTGGGGCACACACTGCCTTACATGGGGCAGCAGGATATGATTGGCTTGTAGACAGGAAGTATTCGGATGGTGTTACCCCGGTTCTTTCGGACATCGACAGAGTTAATATACAGAACAGGCTTATCAACCTGGCGGAAAAGATGAAAGCGGATTGTAAAGGACAGGGACAATTACTGGGCAGGGCCGACCAAATTTATAAATATTTTTATCCTATTATAGGAATGGCACTTTATGAGCCCGATGGAAAAGGGATAAGTCTTGAAAATAATTCCAAGGCTAAGGAATATCTGAATGATTTTGATTTTTACTGGGTTGACAAGATACTTCCTGCAATGAACGAACAGGGGGGGACAGGAGGCTGGCACGGCGGTCTTTGTTACATTAGTGGCGAGTATCCGGCATGGGGAGAGGGGAGGTCAAGTAAATACGATGTCCTTCCTTATAGAGTCGCACCACTCCTGTATGCGCACTATACATCCACTGGGCAGTCTTTCGAAGACTCTGTTTATAATACAGGTTTCCTCAAATATGCAGGTGAATTCTGGAGTTACATGATTTACCCTAATAATCAATACCTGAAGATCGGGCCACAGAGTGATGGGAGGTATAATTGGATTGCCCCAATGTTTTCACACGCTCGTAGGAGGTTCTCGAACGATCCTTACGACAGGTGGGTCGCAGAATTGATTGGCTGGGTTCGCAATACAAAGGCCCCAAGTTCATACGTCAACGCGGGATCCTATGACCTATTTGATCAACTCATGTGGGAAGAGAAATGGCCTTCTCCTAGGTCTGCAAATAAATTGGGATGTGGAACCAGGCATTTTGCAAAACTTGGTTGGGTAGCCATGCGCTCTGGCTTCACATCTTCTGATGATTTGGCAGCACTTTTTATATGCCAACGTTATCACTGGAGCCAACTAGATCCATATGCTCAAAATTCTTTTAGCCTAGAAAGAAAAGGGAAATTAATTAAAGAGTTTGAGAGTCCTATCCTGATAGACGGGAATGGACAACGCCAAATAAGCAGTTTCCCAACAGTTTCTCAAGGGATAAAGGCGTACTCTCCTGGGTCAATTTATGACGTAGGTTCAGGGATAAGGGCCTTTGAAAGCAAAGAGAAGTACGACTATATGAAGGGCGATGCTACAAATGCATACGATTCAAAAAAGCTTTCAAAATTTACAAGACAAATAGTCTGGTTAAAACCAAACACATTCGTCATTTTTGATGTAGTCGTAGGAACAAGCAGGGGCCAGATGAAATCATGGGTGATTACTCCTGGGGCTATACCTATTGACAGAGGTTCAAATACTAACCTTATTGATAATGGATCAAGCTCATTATGGATAAGGACTCTTTTGCCAAAAGATGCAGTAGTAATATCCAGAACAGCATCAAGATTCGAAATAAAGCCTGAAGTGACAGAAGTAACTGACCACTTTTTGAATGTTCTCGAGGTAGCTGATAAAGGGGCTTCTCTCTATACAGACGGATCCCATTTGGTAGAATCTCAGGAAGGAGATAAGATTTTAGGTGCTTATGTTCCCCGAAGAGCTGTTGTCATCTTTTCAGAAAGTGGGAAATCAATAAAGAGAACGCGATTTTCATTGAGAGGAAAAGAGGCCGGAAAAGTATTGATCATTGCAGATCTTCTTCCATCCACCACTTACACAATTACAAACGACAACAAAGAATTAAGGGTTGTTTCAAGCGACCAAGGTGTTGTTTTCCTGGAGACCGATTTGTCCGGTTCAAGATCAATCAGCATCTCCGAAAGTACTTAGTTAAACCCTGGAAAATTATGAATGTGACCTAATTGAGTAATTATTTGAAGATATGGAAAACCATAATTTGAAGAAAGAAGAAATTGTCATAGGGGCTGTTGGGGATATATCGTTTGGGGATGGTTATCTATGTTGCGGATTTGGGGTCCGATCAAGGATGGAACAATGTGGCCCAGAATATATTTTTGATGAGATTAAAAGTGATTTATTAGATAATGATTTGCTCTTTGGCAATTTGGAGGGCGTTCTTTCGTCATCTAACTTCAAAAGATACAGTCTCAAGTCATTCCAAATGCGAGGAAAAGAGAATAGTATTGTGTCCTTAAGAGATGGAGGATTTACAGTCCTATCACTTGCCAACAATCATATTATGCAACATGGGAAAGTTGCTGTCTTGGATACTGTTAAGTTGCTAAATTTAAATGGAATTAGTTCCTGTGGCATAAGGACGAACGATGGAACTTGTGGAAAACCATATATTTTTTGTCAGGATGGCATTTCAATCGCCTTCCTTGCCTATAATGCGAGGCCGAAGCAATATTTCACTGACAATCCATTAGACATTCCGTTTACCATTGATGATGCGTTGACGGATGTAAGGGAATTTAAGGACAAAGTGCATCTGATGGTTGTTTCGATGCATTGGGGGGACGAGTTTATTCATATTCCATCCGCAGCACAGCAAGCTATAGCCCATCAACTTGTTGATAGCGGGGTCAACTTGATATTAGGACACCATCCACATGTTATGCAAGGCGTAGAACAGTATAAGGAAAGCTTGATCTTTTACAGTTTGGGGAATTTTGTTTTCGATATGCCATGGTATCCTGATTCAAACAAGAGTTGTATCGCAAGAATCAAATTTCATAAATTGAAGAAAAAGTTGTCTTATGAAATCATCCCGATCAAGATCAATGGCAATTATCAACCGGAGGTAATGTCCGAGAAGGATGGCGCTGAGTTTCTCAAGCGAGTAGAATACTTATCAAATCTAATTGCGGAGATCAATAGGAAATATAACTATGAGGAATATTACATTCATGGACTGGATCATTTTACTAGGAGAGAGAGGAGCCTTTCTCACAAATATTGGCTATCGAATATTCGCCGGTATCCAGCATTTTTCTTAGTACAGTACATGCTTGAAGTGTTGATGAGGAGGATCAGACTCTTCAGAGGGACAAGGTCCAAAGAGAAAAAGTAGTGAACACAAGAACTGCAAAGAAGGTTTACGGTGTTGTACAAGCGATTCGGGATGAAAACGTATTTGAAAAGTTGAGGTATCTTGAGAAGACGCAATGGCTAAGCCGAAGGGAAATTGAAGACATTCAAATTAGGAAATTAAGAGATATTTTGATATTCTCTTTAGAAAATGTCCCTTATTATCAGAAAACCTTGCAACCGTATTCAAATACTATTCATAATCTTACTTCAGCCTCGGAAATCAATGTACTACCTTTCTTAACAAAGCAAGAGATACAAAGTCATTTCAATGAACTACAATCTACGAAATGTGAGGGGAAAACCGCTATTGAGAATACTAGCGGGTCAACAGGTGATCCATTTAAGTTCAAACTTGATAGAAATGCATCGAGTTTTAATCGGGCTTTAAGCTACCGCGAGCATAGGTGGTATGGCCTGGATGTTGGAGCAAAAGAGGCACGATTCTACGGCATTCCCATGGATTTTTTCCCTAATATGAAAGAACGTGCAAAGGATTTTCTAATGAATCGAAAACGTTTTACTGTTTTCGATTTGAGCCCTGATAAATTGTATGAATACCATAAGAAAATTAATAATTACAAACCTGATTATATATACGGGTATACTTCCTCTGTGTTTGAATTCGTCAGATTTATGAAGTTAAAAGGGTTGAAGCTCAGCACTCCGTTTTTAAAAGCTATAATCGTGACATCCGAAGTATTATTTGAAGAGGATCGTAAACTTATGGAATCCTATTTGCAAGTACCGGTCGTAAATGAGTATGGAACGAGTGAGCTAGGCATCATAGCAGCACAATGCCCTCAAGGCAACATGCATTTGTCCTCAGAAAATGTAATTGTAGAAATAATAAAAAATGACGAAGGAGTCGCAAATGAGGAGGAAGGGGAAGTTGTCTTATCGGGTTTAAATAATTATGCAATGCCGTTCATTCGCTACAGAGTTGGAGACGTAGCTAGTCTTGCGAACGGACAATGTCCATGTGGTCGAGGTTTACCTATTCTAAAGAAGATTGACGGTCGAATAAATAACATGGTAGTTACACCTGAAGGTAAAATAGCGAGCGGTCTCGTTTTCTATTATATCTCGCGATCGCTAATAGAGAAGAAAGGGGGTGTTAATAAATTTAAGGTAATACAACATTCGCTGGATAACATTACATTTCAAATTGTAAAAGGACCAAATTTTGACGAGAAAAGCCTTAAGATACTCGAAGAAAAAACCCATGAGTATCTTAGCCGTGATATGAATGTGAAATTTGAATTTCTTGAGAATTTACCACCAACTACAAATGGGAAAATTATACACTTTATTTCAAAGCTTAATTCTCCCCTCAATAAAATATGATACCGATATTGATGTACCATAATATTATAGATTCGAATAATAGCTCTAGGAGAATATCAATAAGGCAAAATAAAAATGGCATCGATTTAAATAGTTTTAGAAAGCAAATGAAGTATTTGTTCGATAATAAATACAAAGTCGTGTCGGTAACAGAATTCTATCAGAAGATTCTAAAAAATGAAGTAGATGAGAAAAATACCGTCGTCTTAACCTTTGATGATGGGTATACAAGTTTTGTAGATAAGGTTTACCCTGTCTTAAGAGAGTACTGTTTCAATGCCACAATTTTCACGATAGTAAATAAAATTGGCCGTGAGAACTATTTACGGTGGGAGGATCTTAGATATTTGAGGACAGAGGGTATCGATATTCAATCGCATACAATGAGCCACAGGCCTTTGGAAATCTTAAATGACAAAGAAATTCGCGGGGAGTTGGAATTATCGAAAAAAGGATTGGAGTCGGAGCTGAAAGCGAGAATAGATTTTGTGAGCGTTCCTCAGGGGTCGTTTAACTCAAAAATTGTGAAGATCGCAAGAGAAGTGGGCTATCTTGCATGTTTGACATCGGAAAATGAATTATTTGGGGTAAAAAGTGATTGGGAATATGTACTAGGGAGAATAGCAATTATTCCCCAATATGATTTAGGATCATTCGCAAAAATAGTAAACTGCAATAGATATTTACTGGGAAGGATTTATATAATAAGCCGTTTAAAAAACGGACTGAAACGGGTGATCGGATTGGAGAATTATCTAAAGTTATACACACGATATTACAGAATCGATGATGGTATGTTTAGTCGCAAAAGTATGCACTGATCGAAAAAGAAGTACGTTTGGGTAAGAAGAGATGAATATCCTTTTTATTTCCACAAACTATCCTTATCCTCCTGATTCCGGCCACAATTTAAGAACATTTTATACACTCAAATACCTCGCGCAAGCTAACAGAATATATTACGTGGCGTTTAAAAAAAGGCATCAAGATCTGCCCCAAAGTGATCCGATAAAGGAAATGTGTGAGAAAATTGACATATTTGTGACACCCGATGATTTTAGCAGGTTAAGAATGTCATTCTCCTTGATAAGAAACCTGGCCTCGGATTATCCTTATGTAGCGGATAAGTATTATATCGAACAAGTAGAACGTAGAATAAGAGAGGTACTATACAAGAATAAAATAGATATTGTTCATTTGGATCTTTTACCTTTAACCAGATATCTAAATAACTTTCGGGGAATACCTGTTGCCTTAACTGAACATAATGTCGAATCTGCAAGATTACTAAGCCTAATTAAACAAAGCAAAAATATTCTTTTTAAGATGTATATGTACATACAATATAAGAAGTTATCGTCTTTCGAAAGGGAGGAGATGGGTAAGTGTGAAATATGTATAGCGGTTTCAGAAAATGATAAAGAAGTGTTAAGCAAATTGAGTCCGGATACAGAAATAACGGTGATTCCCAATGGAGTTGATGTCGAGTATTTCAGTCCAAAGAATGGGGAGCAGATACCGAGAAGCGCTATATGGGTGGGAGGGATGAAGGACTTTTATAATAGGCAGGCGGTTAATTACTTCTGTGAGGAAATATTTGAAAAAATCAAGAAGGAAGTGCAGGACGTAAGACTTACAATGGTTGGAAAGTCTCCAACAAAAAAGGTGTTAGAATTGGCAAAGCAGAATAAGGATGTGAGATGCATAGGTTATGCTGAAGATGTGAGACCTTATATCAATGAAGCAATGATATTCATAGCCCCGATACTAAGTGGGGGGGGGACGAAATTAAAGGTGCTGAATGCATTAGCGATGGGAAAAGCAGTGGTTACAACTTCGGTTGGAGCGGAGGGGATTGATGTGACAAACGGTGAAAATATTATCATTGCGGATAACCCAGATGAATTTGCAAGGAGAAGTGTGGAACTTCTGAAGAATCCGGAAAAAACGGAAAGAATTGGTAAGAAGGCACGAGAACTTATAATTGAGAAATACGATTGGGAAAAAATTGGTAAGAGATACAATAAGATCTATGAAGAATTAGTGGACAAACACAGGAATAGTTGCCGAGTAGAGTGAGATTGAGCCTTTCACCTCAGAGGAGGGGAAAAATGAGAAAGAATAAGAATTCATTTCTTAAAATTATTTTGTTTTTGTTAATGATTTTGCATTCTCTTAGCTTGATCAATTCGGCATGCCTTGCAGAATCGATTAGGATAGACCATACATCTATTGAATTATCTGAAATCCCTGATTACTGGATAGATCAAGTTAAAGGAAATCTCAGAATCTACTATGGCCATACCTCGCATGGCTCCCAACTCATCCAGGGTTTAAAAAGCATAGAAGCCCAGCAAGGTTCCAAATATCGGATAGCAACAGGGCTGACTCTCCCAAAAGAGCTTGATGCACTTTGCATCCGTGATCAAGGTGATACGTATGATCCACGAGATTTTTTCCCTACTGTTCCCGGAGCTTTAAACAGTAATCCTGAGATCAATGTGGTCATGTATGGTTGGTGTGGACAGCCAAGCGGTAATAATTGGCAATCGTTACTGAATAACTATATCGATACTATGAAATCTTTGGAGCAACAATACCCTAGCGTCACTTTTGTTTATATGACAGGGCATGCTCAAGAAGCAGACTGCGCGGGTTGCACAATCGTCACCAATTCAATGAAACCTTACGGAAGTATTGCAAGGAGAATAACAAAGCACTTTTTGATTTTGCAGACCTTGACGTATGGTATAACGGCAAAATTAATACCTATTTATCTCCAAGATGGTGTGCATGCATGGGTAGTGTGCCTCGAGAACATCCTCATTGGGGTGGCGGGAATTGGAATAATCCTTTTGGACACACCACATATGGAAATTGTGAACAAAAGGGTAAAGCAGTCTGGTGGATGTGTGCCAGGATAAGAGGATGGAATCCGAAAATAGGTGTGTCAGGGAATCGGCAAAGAGCAAAAGATTAAGATATGAAGAATAAGACAATTTGTATGTTCGGATGATATGTCTCTATTGGAGAAAAGCCAATCATAGATATAGCAAAAAAGACTCAAAGAGCGAAAAGTTTAAGAACTATTTCATGGATAAAGAAAAGGAAAAAGTTTCTGTATTGATTCCCTGTCGAAATGAAGTTCGAAATATCGAGGGATGTTTAAATCATATCTTTAATCTTGATCCACCCGATGGAGGGTTTGAAGTCATCGTCATTGATGGAATGAGCACGGATGGAACGCGGGACGTTCTTTTGCACCTAAAGGAGCAGTTTCCAGAAATGGTCCTTATTGATAATCAAAAAAGAACGGTACCTTATGGGATGAATTTAGGGATTCAAAGGGCGGAAGGCGAGTATATCGTTCGAGCAGATGTAAGATGTATTCACCCGAGAAATTACCTGTGCGACTTAATTGAACTGAGTGAAAGAACAGGGGCCGACAATGTGGGGGGTGTACTGGTTCCTGAATTTGGTAATGGGTATACACAAGATGCAATTGCTTTGGCTTACAAAAGTCGCATTGCCATGGGTGGGGCATTGCGTGATCGCGGCGATTTCGTCGGGGAAACAGATACCGTCTATGGAGGGTGTTTTAAGAGAAAACGTCTTTTAGAGGTAGGGATGTATGATGAATCAATGGTGAGAAATCAGGACGACGAATTATCCTTCCGGCTACGTGAAATGGGGGGAAAAATTATCCAAGACGGCAGGATCAAAATTCAATACTATCCTAGAAACTCGTTTTGGCATCTTTTCAAGCAATTTATGCAATATGGTTACTGGAAGGTCAGTGTGATCAAGAAGCATCCTCAGCAGGCATCCCTTAGACACTTTCTTCCGGCCGTCCTCGTATTAAGTTTTGTAGCTGTAGGTTTGCTCACCATTTATGGTTTCCATGGATTTTGGATTTATGCTGGGAGTTATTTTCTGGCCATTGGATTATTTTCATTTCAATCTGCCTACAAGCGAAGCTTCAGGCTTTTGCCTGGGTTGATCTTTGCAATATTTCTTATTCATATCAGCTTTGGAATAGGTTTTATCATTGGTTCTATATCTAGGCCATTTCGACTCAAATTGAGATGGTTCGGAACATTGAGCAGATAAAGAGTGAGGGGATAAGATTATGTCAGACAATAATTTCCTTCCCTTTTGCCTCCCGTTAATTGAAAATGATGAAATAGAAGAAGTGTTGGAAACACTGAGGTCGGGCTGGATTACTACGGGGCCAAAAACGAAGAAGTTTGAGGAGGAATTTAAAAAATACATTGGTAGTAAGTATAGTATTGCTGTTAATTCTTGCACTGCTGCATTACATTTAGCATTAGAAGCAATAGGTTTAAAGGAAGGTGATGAAGTTATTACATCGCCTATGACTTTCGCTTCCACAGCAGAGGTTATCCGCTACTTCAATGCGAAACCTGTATTTGTGGATATTGACAAAATAACGATGAACATCGATCCTGAGAGAATAGAAACATACCTTGCGTCCAAGATAAACTCTCATGCTCCATCAACCAAAGCGATCATTCCAGTCCACTATGCAGGTTATCCCTGCGAATTAGATAGCATCCTTGAAATATCAAAGAAATACGACCTAAGAATCATCGAGGACGCTGCTCATGCCTTTCCAACCTCTTATAAGCGAAAGATGGTCGGGACCCTTGGAGATATAACCTGTTTTAGTTTTTATGCAACGAAGAACATCACCACAGGGGAAGGAGGAATGATTACTACCGAAAATGAAGAATATGCAGATCGGATGCGAATCATGAGCCTGCACGGAATCAGCAAAGATGCTTGGAAGAGATACACGGCAGAGGGAAGCTGGTACTATGAGATTATCGCGCCGGGATACAAATACAATCTTACCGATATCGCTGCAGCGTTGGGGTTAGCTCAACTTAAAAAGGCAGATATTTTTTGGAAAAGAAGGACCCAAATTGCAACAATGTACAATGAGGGATTTAAAGACTTAATAGAAATGGACACCCCCCTGATGGAAGAAAATGGGAAGAAGGGATGTCGGGAGAGCGAGAATGGTACAAAACAAAGTTGGCATCTTTATGTTATTAAACTGAATCTCGAACATCTAACAATAGATAGAAATACTTTTATAGATGAACTTAAAACTAAGGGAATTGGTACATCTGTCCATTTTATCCCTCTTCACATCCATCCATATTACCGCAATGTATTCGGGTACAAACCAGAAGACTTCCCGATCGCTTACGAAACCTACAAAAGGATTGTATCTCTGCCAATATATCCAAAGATGACAGACACTGACGTAGAACGCGTAATAGACGCCGTCATTGATGTGATTTCAAGAAATAGGAAATAAACCATTCCCCGTCCTACCATCTTCAATCTAAATCATGAAACGTGTCTTTGACATCTTCTTCTCATTAATCGGTCTTCTGATATTATTCCCTCTTTTTGCTGTAGTTGGAATCCTGATAAAAATTGATAGTAGGGGCCCCGTATTTTTTAGGCAGGAGAGGATAGGCAGAAACTTTGAAAGATTTGCTATTTTTAAGTTTAGAACAATGGTTGTGGACGCTGAAAAGAAGGGTCTGCCAATTACGTCTAACACGGACAAGAGGGTGACGAGGGCAGGAAAGATTTTGAGAAAATTAAAGATGGACGAGCTACCCCAACTTATCAATGTCTTAAGAGGCGATATGAGTTTAGTGGGTCCAAGGCCTGAAGTAGAGAAGTATGTGGAACTCTATAAGAAGGATTACAGCGAAATCCTAAAGGTAAGGCCAGGAATCACCGATGTTTCCTCAATTTTATATAGAGATGAAGAGGGAGTTTTGGGAGATCAGGCCGACCCTGAATCATACTATATGACAGTAGTACTCCCACAAAAAATTAGACTTTCCCAGGAATATTTAAAACAACACTCTTTTTCCCACGATGTGAAACTCATCTTAAAAACTCTTTTTAGAGTCTTTCTGGCACTTCCAAAGAACTAAGACATTCTTAGAATAAGGCATCTCAAAGGCGATTTCAAATGCAAATTTTACATCTGATCAGTAGTGTTGGTTTATTTGGAGCGGAAAGAGTAGTTATCGAGCTGTCTAAAAGTCTGAAGAAAACATATCATTGTGAGCCTATTATCGGTATAATAAGAAACGTCTACAACCCGCATGAGGAAATTTTGGAAGAAGCAAAGAGTAATGATATTAACTATACTATTTTCGGATGCAGGGATCAATTGGATTTGAAACTCGCTTTTTCCATTAGAGAGTTCATAAAAAAAAATAAAATAGATATCATCCATTGTCATGGTTATAAATCGAATTTTTACGGACTGTTAGCGTCCAAGGGTCAAATACCTTCGGTGACGACAAATCACAACTGGTTGACATCGCACTGGAAGCTCAAAATTTATTGCATTCTTGACAGCATATGGATTCGATTCTTCGATCGGATTGTAGCTGTTTCAAATGAAGTAAAAAAGGATATGTTGAGGTATAAAATTCCTGAAGAAAAGATAAGAGTGATTGATAACGGAATTGCCTTGGATAGATTCGAGAAAGTGGTTGATGCAAAGAATATCAAGAACCAACTTGGCTTCGAAGAAAAGATTAGGATTATTGGCACAATAGGCAGGCTAGGAATTGAAAAAGGACATATCTATTTATTGGAGGCTGCAAGACAAATCCTGGATGTTGTCAAAGACTTAAAGTTTCTTATTATAGGAAATGGACCATTGCGGAAGCAACTCGAGGAGAAATCGGAAAAATTAGGTATCAAAAAGCACGTCATCTTTATGGGACAAAGAAAAGACATCCCAGAATTACTCATGGCAATGGATATCTTCGTCTTACCTTCAATAAAGGAAGGACTCCCAGTAACTCTGCTTGAAGCAATGGCAGCGAAGAGACCGGTTATCGCTACAAGGGTTGGAGCTATCCCAAAGGTTATTGAGAATAAGGACACAGGGATATTAGTTGAACCCAAAGATGTTACAGGGTTACGAGACGCAATCATGAATCTTTTGAATGACCCAGGGAGAATGAACCTCTTCGCCAGAGAGGGTTTTAATAGAGTGTGTATGGATTTCTCTTCTGATGAAATGGGTAAGAATTATCTAAAATTATACAATGAATTAACCAACCATATTCCCTGCCGGATGTCCGTTTTTAGTTGAGAACAATTTATGTTCAATATCTGTGATTAAGAACGGAAATTTTCGGCTTAACGTAAAGATTCTTGGAGATAATTTCGATCAAGTCGTCCTGCAGGTATGAAGGGGGCATGCCGCCAAGATTAGGAATTCTTTTTCCACTTTACAGAGGCAAAAATAGGAAATAGTGTCTAGTTTTCAAACACAAGTCTCCTTTCAGTTTTCCCGAGAGTTTCTTGGCAATCGCCCAAACCAATAGCGACACACCTTCGATTCAAAATGAACTAATTACAACAGCAAAGATCGAGGGAGGTAAGCTTTTTACAGAAAAGAATGAATTTTCCTATCCTAACCGCATTCAAATATTTGCCTCATGGAGGGAAAATATGAGGGCTTCATTTTTTTGTATCCTTTTAGTTTGTCTTCAATTGATTTTTGGCTGTACCGCGCAGAGGGTAGAAAAGCTTACCCCTAAAAATGATTTGTCTTATCCTTTCCCTCAGCCAGAATCAAAAATACAAGTGAAAACCTGGGATGGTAGCCCCAATCTGGAGCTGGGATTAAATCCAAAGGATATTCTTCTTTTTGAAGATTTCGAGGACGATCATTACCAACAAAGATGGAGGACTCATTGGGGTAGTGCTGTGGGCGCTGGAACTATCGAAGGTCCTTCGAAGTATGTATTTGCTGGAAATCGGTCGGCTTATGTGGAAAATAAGAAAGGAAGACATGACGCAATGGGATCAGGGCAATATGTTCCCGAAATCCCAATTGATGATGTAGCCTATTTTCGTCTTTATTTACGCCTCCAGGATGGCTTCTCAACTGGAACCACAAACCAAGTTAAACTTATTGCCATGCGTGGAGCCGTTGATGTAGAAAACACTTATGGAGGGGGAAAAAACCGAACGAGAACAAATCATTTTTCAGTTGACCTATGCATCGATAACTCACGGAGTCTGCATTTTTACTACTATCATCCCGATCAACTGGGGGGATGGGGTGATATCACTTACTGCAAATTGTCTTTTTTCAAATACGCCAAAATTTCTCCGGGGAAGTGGTCTTGTTTAGAATTAATGCTCAGGAATAACATCCCCGGTCAGAAAAATGGACAGCTATCGGCGTGGCTTGATGGTAAATTGATAGGGAATGTAGAAAGGCTCCGTTTTCGGGATACAGAGGAAGCAAAGATACGCCGTTTTGCTGTATATAATTACTTTGGCGGTGATAACGCCTGGCAGACCTCGCCTAAAGATCAGAGAATCTACGTCGATAATTTAGTCATCAGCCGTAAGCCAATCGGTTGTTTCGGGGCGGGACACTAACGGCTGTGCCTTTATCATCCTGGTTTCGGACCAGTAATTGTTGACCCATTCGGCGGCGCCAAGCCCCGCCTTTGAAGGCGGGGTAAAGAAGCGCCGCTCAGGGTCAACCCTGAGCAAGCTCCGGCCTTCAGGCCGGAGAGTCGAAGGGTTGACTTCCAGATTTATCACAGAGTGAACATTTATGAAATCGTTAGCCAAGATGTAATTTGACGGTGTCTGTAAAATTAAGTATCGTTCAGGACATATAAATCCTCCTAACACTTTACCCCCTTGATTTCCTATTAGTGGAAACAATTTTCCAAAAAGTGGTATTTCGTTACTACTTCCAAATAACCTATCTATCATATGCTGATCATAATTTATTTAACTATTTAATATTTCAAATAAATTCATAGCGGAATTCTGTGAGAACCATTGGCATTAAGTTTGCTCTTCATAATTTAATTATAAGTTTCTTTATTAGATAAACTCAAATGTTTAAACACCTTTACTATTATAATGGAGTTTCCTTAAAAGAACGATTGCTTAATGGTAGGCTAATGACCTATAGACGAATTTCTATTGTCATCTTCCAATTATTTTTGGTGATTTTAGCTTATGGAATCTCTTTTCTAATACGTTTTGAATTTAGCATCCCTCCTGAAGAATTTAAAATATTGCTTAATACCCTCCCCACGTTAGTTGTCGCTCGAATGGCTGCTTATTACTATTACAACCTTTACTCTGGCTTGTGGCGATTTGTAAGTATGCAGGATTTAATTAATATTTTTAAAGCAGTGCTTTTAGGATCAATTATTTTCTTAGCCGCAATAGTTTTTATTAGTAGGCTTCAGGGTCTTCCACGTTCTATTCTTCTTATAGAACCTCTTCTTAACCTGGCAATGACAGGTGGGATAAGATTCCTTATTAGGTTCTTCCGTGAGTACAACCTAAGAAGTCAATCAAAACTAAAAAAATATGTAATGATTGCTGGAGCAGGGAAGGCGGGTGTTCTAATACTTAATGAAATCCGAACTAATCCTTCATTGGGAATTCAAGTGATAGGATTTGTGGATGATGATCCCTATAAAAGAGGAATAAATATTCAGGGCATACCCGTACTCGGAAAAACGGAAGATATTCCTGAGCTAGTTAGAAGACATACGATTGATGAAATTATGATTACTATTCCCTCCGCAGGTTATAAGGATATTGTAAGGGTTACAGAGATTGCTCATGGTGCTCAGGTAAAGGCCAAAGTATTACCTAGTTTTGGAAAGCTTATTCAAGAGGATGCCTTTGTAGGGCAACTTAAAGACGTCTCCCTTGATGATTTACTAGGACGTCAGACTATAAAATTTAAACGAGAATCAGATCTCAAATTAATAAAAGAAGAAATCAAAGGTAAGGGAGTGCTTGTAACAGGTGCAGGGGGTTCGATCGGTTCAGAATTATGCAGACAGGTTGCTCAATTCATCCCACGCATCTTAATATTATACGACCGGTATGAAAATAGTCTGTACGAACTTGAGATTGATCTTAAGAGAAGATTTCCGGATCAACCGCTCTTGAGTGTAGTGGGCGATATACTTGATTCCGTAAAGGTTGACAAAATACTGGAGGGAAATAATGTCAACGTCGTTTATCATGCAGCTGCTTACAAACATGTCCCCTTGATGGAAAGAGAACCTATCGAAGCGGTACGTAACAACGTGTTTGGAACATTGAACGTTGCCAAACTGGCCATAGAGAACAAAGTAGATAAATTTGTGCTGATTTCCACTGATAAGGCAGTAAAACCTGCCAATGTCATGGGGACCACCAAACGTGTGGCTGAAATGATTATACAAGGGCTCTCTGGCAATGGCAGTGGCACAAAGTTTATTGCGGTTCGGTTTGGAAATGTCATCGGAAGCAACGGGAGCGTAATTCCCATATTTCAACGTCAAATATCCGAAGGGGGACCCATAACGGTTACTCATCCCGAAGCGACACGGTACTTTATGTCGATCCCTGAAGCAGTACAGCTGGTCATGACGGCGGGTGCCATGGGGAAGGGGGGGGAGATCTTCTTATTGGACATGGGCGAACCTATCAAGATCTCAGAGCTTGCCGTTAAATTGATCAATTCTTGCGGATTGGTTCCCGGAAAAGATATTAACATCCGTTACACAGAGTTACGGCCAGGAGAGAAATTACATGAAGAGCTTTACTGGCAAGGGGAAGGGATTGTCCCCACCGAGAACAAAAAAATCACGATGCTAAAACCAAACAGTTTAAATCCTGATAGATTATACGATCAAATTAAGAAACTTGAGGAATTTGGTCATTTAAATAATATTAAGGGTGTTTATGCATTACTCAAGGAAATTGTTCCAGAGACAAAGATAAGTAAGGATATATAAGTTCATTCCCCCAACGTTATGGGATTTCTATATTAATTCAATTCTTGGAAAGTATTCTCATCTCCGCTATTGAGTCGCCATTTTATTTAAAAATCCATTTTAACAAGAATACGTGTTGCTTTCTTTTATGCTTTTATGATATTAAAAGAAAGCGTAAAGAGAAAATACTTTTTTCACATTATTCGTCGAGATGAGAACAATAAAACGCTTGCTTCTCAGGTCAATTTGCAAAAGGTCATCAACGGTACAGACATGAGTCAGGACATAGCCCTCAAACCCTTTGACACTGTCTATGTGCCTCGGTCAGCCATTGCCAATGTCAATGTCTGGGTCGATCAATACATACGTAGAGACCTCCCCGTCAGCATCAGCATAGGCTTCGGTTATTATCCATAAAATTTCCGGCAGGTGTTTCCATGGAACAGCAGAATCAGTTGGAGTTTTTTAAACAAAAATATCGGGTTTTCTCCCTCGAGGAGCAGAGGGCCCTCCTCCTCAAACAACATACAGACCTCGACACTTCTTTCAAAACCTCTCAGAACCAGATAAGGAAACTTCAAAATAAACTCTCATCCCTCAAAAACCAGATGCGGGCAGTCTCTGCAGTCTCTAAAGATATTCCCCTTTATACCGAGACTGAGCGCTACAAAATCATTGATGATGCGAAAGCCCAGCTCCTCAGTCTTCAGCTAAAGGAGCAGGAGCTTCTACAAAAGGTTAATGAGGACACCCCCCTGGTGGTCAATGTTCGCAAAGAGATAAAGATTGTACAGGATTTCATCAAAAAGCAGGAGGAAGATCTCAGGGACAAAGTGAGGACAGGCCAAAATATCGTCTATCAAGACTTGGAAAGGGAGATGATCAAAACACAAGCCGAACTCTCATCCCAGGGGGCAAGAAGGGCTACCCTCCAGGGACAAATTGCTCAACTCGACAGAGAGAGACAGACCCTTGATCTCAGGGAGAACGAACTCCAAAACTTAAAGCGTGAACTGGCTGCGAACGAGAGGGACTATAAAACCTATTTGGAAAAGGTAGAAGAGGCCCGTATTTCAGACGACTTAAATCGACAGAAAATGGCCAACATCAGTGTGATCCAGCCTGCTGCTGTTCCCCCAAAACCGGTTAAACCCAAGAAGGCCCTTAATATTGTTTTAGGGATCATCCCCGAAGCAGTTTCCGGACTGGGCCTTGTTTTTTTTAGTGAGTACACGAACCAGGGCCTTTCTACACCTGAAAGCGCAGAAAGGCGCCTGGGACTTCCAGTCCTTGCTTCTGTTCCCTTTAAAGAGGAGGAGTAGTTATGTATCAAAATTTTTACCATCTGAAAAAAGAACCCTTCCATATCACACCCGATCCAGAATTCCTCTTCCTGACCCCAAGCCATAAACAGGCATTGGGTTCCATCGTATATGGGGTAAGAAATAGAAAAGGGTTTGTGGTGATTACAGGTGAGGTGGGGGTGGGAAAGACAACCATCCTCCGTTCCTATCTGGAGGGGGTTGGAAAACAGAAGACGAAGATCATCTATATCTTTAATGCCAATGTCACCTTTGAAAACTTGGTGAAGACGATCTACAGGGAACTGGGACTCCATACAAAAAAGGATGATACTGTTGAGATGTTGAACGACCTCTACCAGATATTGATGGAGGAATATAAGCAGGGCAATACGGTGTTGCTGATCATTGACGAGGCTCAAAACATGCCGATTAAGACCTTGGAAAACCTCCGTATGCTCTCAAATTTGGAAACGTCGAAGGATAAACTTCTCCAAATTGTGCTCATTGGCCAGTACGAATTTGAAAAGATACTCGATCTATACGAATTACGGCAACTCAAACAGCGCATCGCCATACGCTCCACCATTATCCCTTTCACTGGGGATGAGAGCATGGCCTATATCAAGCATCGATTGGCAAAGGTTGCGATTAACCGTACTCCAATATTCACCAAAGGAGCTCTGAAAAGGATTGTCAAGGAAGCTAAAGGGGTTCCCCGATCCCTCAATATCCTCTGTGATAATGCCCTCATCACTGGATTCGGATATAAAATAAAGCCAGTGAACACCAAAATCGTTAATGAAGTGATTACTGACTTTAAGGGAGAAGAAAAACCCTCTCTTTTGAAATGGGTACTTCCTCCCGCAGCCCTGATCCTTTTCATAGTTGGCCTGTTTTTAATCTACCCTTATAAAGGGGTGATTCTATCCAAGCTGGAGAATTTCATCTCTCCGTATAAAAGCCTTTTCATATCCAAAGCAGGAAATCCAGACCTTTCCCGGGCTGAAGAGTTAAACCCAATCAAGGAGGAGGTTAAGCCTCCAGGGGAGAATACAAGCCTTCCCCAAACCCACCAAACCGACCCCGTCAAAGAGGAGATTGAACCTTCAAAAGGAAAAACGATTCCAGAACCCTCTCAAACATCTCCTCCTGTGATTAGGACTTTAGAAAAGGGAGATAGTCTTTATAAGCTTACAAGGAAAGTTTATGGCTATGCCGATGATAAGCTGGTTGCACGGGTCAAACAAAACAATCCCTGGATCAAAGATATTGATAAAATTCCTGTTGGAAGCGAAATCATTTTCCCAGAAATATCAGAAAATCAGGCCAAGGGTAAGGTTAAGGATAAGGTTAAGGAATAGGGAAAGGAAAGAACGATGTCCTATAACTCTTTTGAGGAGATGCCTGTTTGGCGAAAAGCGATGGATATGGCAGTGGAAATATTTTATCTTACAGAAGGACTGCCGAGAAGAGAAGATTATAGTTTGACATCACAAATAAGGCGTTCCGCATTGTCAGTTCCTGGAAATATAGAAGAGGGATTTGGTCGAAGGCACATAAATTCTCCGGGCGATTTCAACGGTCCGGTCAATCTGGGAAATCCCGATGAGGTCAGTATATTGGAACTGGCAAAGACAATCATTGAACTGACGGGCTCACGTTCGAAGATCATCTTTAAACCCCTTCCTGCTGACGACCCCAAACACCGACAACCGGTCATCACTTTGGCCGAAGAGAAATTAGGATGGACCCCGAGGATTCCCCTCGAAGAAGGACTGCCGAAGACCATCGCCTTTTTTGATGGATTGCTGAAGAACGGTTAAGGACAAAATAGTTCCGGGAGGGAGAAGCTCATGATCAATACCGAAAAGTCATTTGATATTCATGATTACACTGAGATTTTCCTCAGGCGGATCTGGTACATCGTCATCCCGTTCACCGTCATCATGGTAGCAGCCGCCCTCTATGCATTTTACCTTCCCAAAGTGTATCGTGCCACGACACTGGTCCTGGTCACCCCTCAGAAAGTTCCGGAGAGCTTCGTCCGGCCCACGGTGACTTCAAGAATTGAAGACCGCCTCCAATCAATCAGCCAGGAAATTATGAGTCGCACACGGCTGGAGCTGGTCATCGCGGAGTTCAAACTCTATTCGGAGGAAGCCAAGTCCCTGAGCCAAGAAGAGATCATCGAACTCATGCGGAAGAATGTCGAGGTGGAGATCAAAGGGAAGGAAGGTTTCTTCACGATTTCTTACATTGGCGGAGATCCGAGGATTGTGGCCATGGTGACCAATAAGTTAGCCTCCCTCTTCATCGAAGAAAATCTGAAATTACGTGAACAACAAGCCCAGGGGACTTCCGAATTCTTGTCGATTGAATTGAATGCCATGAGGACAAAACTCGAAGAGCAGGAAGGGGCGATCACCCGTTTCAAGAAGCAGTTTATGACTGAACTCCCCGAACAGCGCGACGCCAACCTAAGGATTCTTGAGCAACTTCAACTTCAATATCAGAAGATCGGCGACAGCCTGAAGGCAGCCCAGGATCGAAAACTGATCATTCAAAAACAGCTCTCCGATATGAAAATCCAAATGGCTTTCAGACCCGTTTCAGAAAATCCAAAAGAGGAGAGGACCGATACAACAACCCTGTCCGATTTATCGCAACCGCCCCTGCCGAAGCAGAAGGGACTTCCCAACTACGAAGCGCAACTCAACCATGGGAGGAATCTTTTATCTGAACTTAAATCGAAATATACAGAGAGACATCCTGATATCGTGAGGACTGAAAAGTATATAGCCGAATTGGAAAAAAGCATTGAAAAAATGAAAGCTCAGGATAGGGGGGAAAACCTGTCTGGCTCCGAGACATCAAAGAAGAAAAAGGATGATGAAAAAATGGATATGGAGTCCAATCCTTTTTACAAAGAGATGGAGAGTCAGTTAGTTGCCACGGAATTAGAAGTTAAAAGGCTAAAAGAGGAGGATTCAAAGATCAAAGCCAGGATCGCCGGGTTTCAGGCGAGGGTTGAAAACACACCGGGACGAGAATTGGCTATGACGAGTCTGATGCGAGACTATCAGAACACGAAGGAGAGTTATCAAACTCTCTTAAAAAAGAGCCAGGAAGCCCAACAGGCAGAGAATTTGGAACGGCGTCAAAAAGGAGAGCAATTTAAAGTAATCGACCCCGCCAGGATTCCTGAAAAACCGATGCAAGCAAAGGTTTTCAAAATCCTCCTTGCTGGTCTCTTACTGGGAATGGGTTCTGGTCTTGGGATGGCCTTCCTGAGAGAACAGATGGATAGGTCTTTTAGGGACGCTGAAGATCTGGAAGCGACGATGGAGTTCAAAGTATTAGCGAATATTCCAAGAATTCAGAAGAAAGCGGCGTGATCGATTTAATGATATCTGCGAAGATCATACTTCTTTACTGAGGTCGAAAGGAGAGGCCATGAGTAAGGTTTACGAAGCTTTGGAAAACGCGGAGAAAGGGAGGGTGCCGGGATTAAAGAAGGGTCCCTCCCTTGCCCTGGAACCTAAGGAAGAGAGGATGGAAAGACCCAAGAGGGTCGATAAACCGATCCGTCCGGATAGAATGGGATCTTATCATCCATTGGTCTCACTCCTTGAGCCTGGGTCCCTCGGTGCTGAACAGTTTCGGAGACTGAGAACCCACGTTCTCAAACTGAACGTCTCGGACTCTCCGAAGACGATTATGGTTACCAGCGCCACGGCGGGTGAAGGGAAAACTTTTGTGGCTGCAAATCTTGCAGCCGGCATTGCTCATGACCTCCATTTCCATGCTCTTTTGGTCGACTGTGACCTTCGAAACCCCTCCCTTTCACAATGGTTAGGTGTCCAGAATGGCCACGGTCTCTCAGATTATCTTGTGGGGAGGGGGAATTTATCCGAGCTTTTGAGAAAGACCGAGATGGAAAAACTAAGCATTCTCACAGGAGGAAGCGCTCAAGAAAAACCTGCTGAGCTCATTGGATCGAAAAAGATGGAGGCCCTGGTCCACGAGTTAAAATCACGGTACAACGACCGGTATATCATCTTTGATGCCACTCCTCTCCTTGCGACCACCGAACCTGAAGTTTTGGCAAGGCTGGTCGACGGAATCCTTATCGTGGTCCGCGCCGGCGTAACTCCCCGAGAAACGGTAAAACAGGCCATCGCCTCGTTGGACCCGAAGAAGATCCTGGGTTTCGTGCTGAACGATGTGGAATTTAAATCTTCCGGGCTTTCCTCACGCTATTTTGGTTCAGATGGATACTACACCCAATATGGCTATGGGAAAAAAGGGGCTGAACCTCGAAGCCCATCGAGGGAAATATCTCCACTTAAGAAAAGATCTGGTTAATCACCAATCACCGATACGAATCCCTATCACAAATATCCCTTTCCATTGGCATAAAATCCACCCATTAGCATCAAGCTCACCCATTGACATAAAGTTCACCCATTGACTTAAGGTTCGCAATGATACTTAGAATTTTTGACCAATATATACCCATACGCAAAATTGCCTTCTTCTTTCTGGAAAGTCTTTTCATCGGGGGGATGGTGATCCTTGGGGCTTACCTCCGTTTTCTTGGTCACCCCACAAGCTTCTATCACTTTGAATATCTTATCCTGAAAGCCTTATTGATTGTAGCCTGCGTTCAGCTTTCTCTCTATTACTTTGACCTTTATGACCTGAAAATCTTTCGAAGGAATATAGAATTGGGCATCCGTCTCCTCCAATCCTTGGGGGTGTCTTCCATCCTTTTAGCCGCGCTTTACTATCTATTCCCTCTCCTCGTCATCGGCAGGGGAATCTTTCTCATCAGCCTGGGTTTAATGGGTGCAATCATTGTCTCGTGGAGACTAATCTACAACCATTTTTTGAAGACGAAACAGTTAGACCAAAAGATTATGATCATTGGCTCAGGTCCCTTAGCGAAGAACATTGCAAAGGAGATCGTTGAAAGGGTGGATACGGGTTTTAAAGTCATTGGATTTATTACTGATAATCCTGAGAGGGTGGGGCAGAAATTGGTAAACCCCTCTATTATTAATGACCAATCCCAGATCCTCGACATTGCCATAAAGGAGAGTGTGGACCGTATTATTGTAGCTCTCGAGGAAAGAAGGGGGAAGTTTCCCGATGCCCAACTTTTAGAATGTAAGATGAGAGGGATTGCTGTAGAGGAGGGAATCGAATTTTATGAGCGTCTCACAGGAAGGCTGCAGGTGGAAAGCCTTCGGCCAAGTTTTCTCATTTTTTCTGATGGGTTTAAAAAATCGAAATTGACGATGTGGACAAAAAGAATCACAGAATTTTCCCTCTCTTTGATCGGATTGTTTCTCCTTTCCCCTATCACTTTAGTCATCTCTATCTTGATCAAAATCGACTCCCGTGGCCCAGTTTTTTATAAACAAGAAAGGGTAGGGGAGAGAGGAAAGATATTCAAACTTCTAAAATTCAGGTCAATGGTTGAAAATGCCGAGACCAATGGCCCCGTATGGGCTGAACAGGACGATAAACGAATTACTCGTGTTGGCCGATGGATGAGAAAATGGAGGATTGACGAAATCCCCCAGATGTTTAATGTCCTCAAAGGGGACATGTCCTTTGTCGGCCCGAGACCTGAAAGGTCTTTTTTTGTTGAAAGATTGAGAAAAGAAATACCCTTTTATGATCAGAGGTTTTCTGTAAAACCAGGAGTCACTGGCTGGGCACAAATTAAATACCGCTACGGGGCATCTAAAGAAGATGCCTTGGAGAAGCTGGAATACGATCTTTACTATATTAAAAACTTATCTCCCTTATATGATTTCCTCATCATCTTCGAAACGATAAAAGTCGTTCTATCTGGAAAAGGAGCAAGGTAAACCTTAAGTGCTGCAGTCCTGCAGTTCTACAGTGCTGCTGTTAGGATGTGCAAATGAAAATAGAGCGGTTCGAGGAAATTCAGGGATGGTAAGAGGCAAGACTGTTAACAAAGATAATATACGATTTGACGAATCAATATCAGTTCAAAAAAGACTTGAAGCTCTGCGGTCAGATTCAGGACGCGTCCGTTCCAGTCATGGCCAATATCGCTGGCTCCGCCCCGTAGGGGATTACTCTGATATGTGTTACGTTTACGCATTACAAAGCGTTTTGAAAAAACGAATTTACATAGGGCAAACAAAAGATCTAAATAGACGTTTACAATACCACAATAATGGAGCTGTAAAATCAACGTCTAAAGATAAGCCTTGGGAATTAATTGCTTTTCAAAAAGTTGAAAGCATAAGTGAGGCTAGGTGGATAGAAAGAGACTTAAAAAGATCAAGAGGAAAACGGATAAGATGGATTGAAGAAAAAGGTTTGTAGGCTACGCCCCGGAGGGAAGGATTTGACAGGCAATCTAAGAAGGAATTTATCAAATTTCTGTATTATGCGTCAGGATCAGCTTCAGAGGTCCAAAGTCATCTTTATGTAGCTCTTGACCAAAACTAATACAAACGCAATAAATAAAGTGACATCACCCCTTCCCTAACCCTCCCCCCTTGAGGGGGAGGGGAGGGTGGCCGCCGGCTCAGGCTCCGCCCCAGAGGGGCTCATGCCCCGGAGGGAGAGCCTCTGGCTCGGAGAGGGGTGGACAAAAAGCAATCTGGTCCCCCCTCCCCTTCATCCCCTCCCACCGAAGGGAGGGGAGATTTTCCTCGGAAGAATATGTCTAATCAATTATGGACTCCCTAGTAAAGGGTAAAAAAAGTGACCGCAGCACCGCATCACTTATTAACTTATTAATTTACATCCATGATTCAAAACTCAATATGATTGACAAATGCGCTTTTTTGGTGTATCCTTATACACATAAGGAGGTTTATATGAGAACCAACATCGTTCTTAATGATAGTTTGATCAGGCAGGCTTTTAAGCTCAGCGGCGCTAAGACGAAGAAAGAGCTTGTGAATCAGGCCCTGAAAGAATTTGTCGAAAACAGAAAGCGACTCGACCTGATGGATTTGGCGGGCAAGATTGAGTTTGCCAGAGATTACAATTATAAGGCGTTGCGGACAGGAAAATGATACTGGTCGATACCTCCGTTTTAATTCAGTTCTTGAAGGGGATCAATAGCGAGGGTGCCAAAAAAATTAGCATTGTTTTGCAAAGAAAAATCCCCTTTGGAATAAATTCACTGATTTTTCAGGAGGTTCTTCAGGGGGCTGGGTCAGAAAAGGAATATTTAATTTTAAAAAAATACTTGGAGAGTCAGCGATTCTATCACCTAAAAGACCCGGTCGACTCATTTGCAAAGGCTGCAAAGATATATTTGGATTGTAGAAAGAAAGGAATTACAATACGCAGTACGATTGACTGCCTGATTGCTCAGACGGCTTTGGAAAATGGTTTGGTTCTTCTTCATGAAGACAGCGATTTCGATTTGATGTCAAAAGTCATACCCTTAAAATTCTATAACTGATAGAACATCATCACCCAATAAACCCAATAACCACAACACCTATTAACTCATTCACTTTTTAAATGATGTTTGCATCCAACCTAAAATCTCTAACCTCAAACCGAACGACGCTCTTGAAATCGGCTATTATTGTCGCCTGCCTCGTCCTTCTCTACTTCCGCGTTTTACAGGGATTGGTCTCTGATTGGATTCATATGCCGGATTTCTCCCATGGTTTCTTGATTCCCATTGTTTCCTTCTATTTTGTTTATGAAAGGCGGAAAGAACTCTCAGCCCTCAGTCCTTCTACTGCTTGGGGAGGTTTTGGCCTAATAGTTCTTGGAATTCTCATTTTCCTTTTAGGAAATCTTGCCACCGAATTTTTTACGATGCGGTTTTCTATGCTGGTAGTCCTTGGAGGGATCGTCCTTTTCCTTCTTGGAAAGGAGTTTTTCAAGACTCTTCTTTTTCCTATTGTCTTTTTAATTTTTATGATTCCTATTCCATCCGTCCTTATGGACAAAATCACTTTTCCGATGCAGCTTTTTGCTTCTAAGGTAGCAGCGAAATCTCTTTATTTGATTGGCATCCCGGCACTGAGGGAGGGCAACATTATTCTACTGGCAAACACTTCCCTCGAGGTGGCAGAGGCCTGCTCGGGCATCCGGTCTTTGATTTCTCTCCTTGCTCTTTCTGTGGTATTTGCCTATTTCAACCAGAAAACAACCTTGAAGAGGGTTTTGCTCGTTCTCTCAACGTTTCCAATTGCTATCATTGCCAATGCCGCACGTGTCACGGGGACTGGGATTCTTGCTCACCACTACGGCGATAAAGTCGCCCAGGGCTTCTTCCACGGCTTTTCGGGTTGGATCCTGTTTGTGGTAGCATTTGTGTGTTTGTTTGTTGTGGGAGGGTTACTTTCGCGAGTCAGAACTAATTAAGTTTGAATTTTAAGTTATGAGTTTTAAGTTTGATTAAATGGAAAGAATAGATTTTCAAGTCAATGAAGAAGATAGAAAAGATATTATCAAGAGGACCTACAAATTCGCCCTTAGAATTCTTTATATTGTGAATAAATTACCCAAAAATGTTCTAACATACAGAATGATTGATCAATTGATGGGCTGCGGTACGGCAATAGGGTCCAACACAGAAGAGGCCTCAGCAGGATTCAGCAAAAGTGATTTTACTTATAAGATGTCAATTGCATCAAAGGAAGCTCGTGAGACGAATTACTTTTTAAGACTTCTAAGAGATTCAGGGTTAATAAAAGAAAATTCTCTTTTTAGAGAGATATTAGATGCTATTGATGAATCGAATCAGATAAAGAAAATCCTTACCTCAGTAGTCAAAACATCCCAGGCAAAAATGGAAATAAAGAAATCTAAAAGTTAATAATGAAAAAATTAAAAACTCGGCAATCGAAACTAAGAAATGGGTAGAAATTCAAAACTCTACACTCAAAACTCAAAATTTATGATTTGTGATTTATGATCCAGAACTCAACATTCAACACTCAAAACTCAAAATTTATTATTGTCATTCTTGTCCTTTTGGTGGCAATAGGTGTAAATTATTATTTTAGCAAACCCGACATTTCACTGCATCGGAAGAGTTTAGCTGAATTTCCCAAGGAACTGGGCGATTGGGCTGTCGTTAGTGAACATAAAATAGAAGGTCGTTCGATGGAGATCCTTCAGGTTGATGATTACATAACAAGAGATTATCGCAATTCTAAAGGGGAGGTAATTGGTCTTTATATCGGCTATTTTAAATCCCAGAGGGAGGGAAAGGGGATTCATTCACCAAGGCAGTGCCTTCCGGGTGCAGGTTGGGCTCCAGTCAATACTGCAGTCTACCGGATGGCAGTACCAGGTCATAATCCGGAGACAGTTCCAGTAAACAAATTCATCATGGGAAAAGGACTGGACCGTCAACTCTATCTCTTCTGGTATCATGGCAGAGGCCGGATCTATGCAAGCGAATACTGGAACAAGATTTATCTCATTTGGGATGGTTTGACAAAGAAACGAACCGACGGCGCTCTGGTCAGAGTCAATAATCCCGTCATAGGAAATACTGAAGACGCCCTGAAAATCCAATCCGACTTCATTAAGTTATTTTTCCCGCTTCTTAAAGAATATATTCCTGACTAATCAGTGTTGAGTTTTAAGTTGCCTGTAAGTTATGAATTAGCATTTAATTCAACACTCAAAATTTATCATTCATAACTCATTACCGCAGCACTGCATCACCGCATCACTTATTAACCCGTTCGGCGGCGCTAAGCCCCGCCTTTGAAGGCGGGGTAAAGAAGCGCCGCTCAGGGTTAACCCTGAGCAAGCCCTGGCCTTCAGGCCTGGGAGTCGAAGGGTTAACTTATTGTCTCAAGCGAAGCGATCCTCAAACCGAGGCATTAATTATCCAAAAATGATGTGATTGATGTTTGCACAATATTTGTAAATAAAATAGTGCATAATATATTGCTTGACAATATTATATTTTTTGTTATTATTAAATGAACAATATTTTTGGAAAAATATACTATGAGAGCCACCGTAACGATTGAAAAAGATATTTTGGACGAGTTGCTAAAAGAGACAAAGGCTAAAAGTAAAGCCACTGCCGTGAAGAAAGCGATCCATGAATATCTTAGGCGCAAAAAAATTGAGAAGATTAAGTCAATGAAAGGGAAATTAGATTTTGACCTAACGGCACACGAAATAAGGCACTATGAACGCTGAAAAAATATTAATAGACACCTCCGTATGGATAAAATATTTCAGAGATAAACCTGCCGGTCTTTCAAAAAAAGTAGATGAAATCCTTTCAAGGCACGAAGTTTATGTCCCGAAGATTGTCATTGCGGAATTAATACAAGGCTCCAAATCAGAGCGGGAAATCTCCGTTATAGAGGACTTCGCCGATGCTTTTAATATTATCGATCAGAGAGAAGATACCTGGATAAAAACGGGGAGACTTTCCTACAGTCTAAGAAAGAAAGGTAAGACTGTAAATCTAACGGATTGTTACATTGCCGTCATAGCACACGAGCATGACTGTCGCATTTTCAGCTTTGATGAGCACTTTAAGGATATTCAAAAAGGCCTAAATATCCATCTCGTGGATCATGATTCTGACTAATCATAATTCGTCCACTCATTCACTCACAATTGAAAATTCTATGTTAAACATATTAACCATCGACCTCGAAGATTACTTCCAGGTTCATGCTTTTTCAGATGTGATTAAGTATGATGACTGGAGCAACTACGAATGCCGTATCGAACGCAACACCGATCGCCTTCTCGAAATCCTTAACGAAGCAACTCAAAATTCAAAATTCAAAACTCAAAACTCAAAAGATTTATCAGATTCATCGCCATGCCCTATGCGCTCTGCGCCTTGCGATTCTGTGAAGGCGACATTCTTCGTCCTGGGCTGGCTTGCCGAGCGATATCCGGATCTGGTTCGCAGAATTCAAAAAGAGGGCCATGAAATTGCCTGCCATGGATATGGTCATAAACTCATCTATACACAATCGAAAAAGGAATTCAGGGAAGACGTCAGGAAAGCGAAGGCCGTCCTTGAAGATATCACAGGGAGTGAGGTTATTGGCTATCGCGCACCGAATTATTCAATCACTAATAAATCACAGTGGGCTTTTGAGATCCTGGTAGAAGAGGGGTTTAAATACGATTCAAGCATCTTCCCAATCCGCCATGATTTTTACGGTATCCCCAACGCTCCTCGTTTTCCTTTCGTCATTTCTTTAAATGGTGCTTCCAATTTTGAGTTTTCAATGTTAAATTGTCAATTAAATACTTTTCAAAATTCAAAACTCATAACTCAAAACTCAAAACTTGAAATTAGTAACTCATTAACTCATTCACTCATTAACTCAAGAGCCCTTATTGAATTTCCACTCTCCACTGTGAAGTTATTAGGCCAAAATTTCCCAATAAGCGGCGGTGGTTACTTTAGACTGTTCCCCTATTCACTGATCAGAAGGGGTCTCAAGAGCATTAACCAAAAAGAAAATAAGCCATTCATATTCTATGTCCACCCTTGGGAGTTCGACACAGACCAACCACGTATAAAAGGTGCGGCTAATTTGTCAAAATTCCGTCACTATGTGAATTTGGATAAAACCGAGGAGAAATTTAGGAGGCTATTGAAAGATTTTAATTTCTCGTCAGTTAAAGAGATTATACAACTTAATAACTCAATAACTTATTAACCTAAGTATCTAACAGAAACGGCAGCACCGCATAACTGCAATACAGCAAAACTTAATGACCTATGAACGTGTAAATCAGATACAGGTTGACATTTCATTCTGGAAGGTGTACACTTTGTTAAAATTCGTCATGTGAGGGTTCGCCATGGAAATAAATGCAAAGCAGGCAAGAGCGAAACTGAGCTCCCTTCTCAAAAGGGTGGAAGAGGGGGGTGAGGTGGTACTTCTTCGCCGCGGGAAAAGAATTGCTCGCTTGGTACCGGCCGGGAAGAAACAGGCAAGGCTACCCACCTTGAAGGAGTTCCGGGCTTCGATCCGGATAAAAGGGGAACCGCTGAGCATGGGTGTTATAAGGGGCAGGGAAAAGGAGCGTTTCTAATGGTTTATATCGACACAAGCGTGTTAGTCGCTTATTATTGCCCTGAACGCCTGAGCGAGAAAGCTGAGAAGTTCCTTATGAGTTTTGTGAGGCCTGCGATCAGTTCTCTGACAGAGGTTGAATTTTTCTCGGCTGTCTCAGGAAAAGTTCGAAAGAAGGAAATCAATCTAAAAGATGCCGGTCGGGTGACAGCGAGGCTCTTAGCCCATATGGATGCTGATCACTATACCTATATTCCAATTGAAGGGCACCATTATCGTTTGGCAAGAGATTGGATTGGAATGTTTAAAATGGAGCTTCGAACCCTCGACGCAATCCATCTGGCAGTAGCTTCGTCAGAAGGACTGACGCTTCTAACATCGGATCAAGGGCTTTTCAAATCAGCAAGGGCCCTGGCGCAGGACGCCATCCTGATGGAATAGATTCCTCCGAATTTCTAGCCAACTGCACCTAATAACTCATTAACGCATTAACTTATTGACCCATTCGGCGGCGCCAAGCCCCGCCTTTGAAGGCGGGGTAAAGAAGCGCCGCTCAGGGTCAACCCTGAGCAAGCTCCGGCCTTCAGGCCGGAGAGTCGAAGGGTTGACTTTAGCCTTTAAAAGAACCGCAGCACTTATTAACTGAATAACTCAATCACTTATTAACTTGATCCATCCACAATTCAAAATTCATAATTCATAACTCAAAATTATTGCAACACAGCAGCACTCATTAACCCATTACCTTATTAACCCATCCACAATTCAAAATTCATAACTCATTAGCTTAAAATTGTGATCACAATCAGATTCTATAAAGATACTGATAAAGAAGAATGGGATTCTTACGTTCTGAACCATCCCAACGGAACCTTTTTCCACTTTATTGGCTGGAAAACTGTCATTGAAAGGACATTTCGTCACAAATCCTATTATCTCATTGCCGAAAGCGATGGTGATACCGCAACATCGCAACACCGGGACACATCGATAGAGAGGGAGAACAACATAGCATTACAAGAGCATAACAAAACTGGAATAAACCCAAGCGACCCAAGTAACTCGATTGTCGGAATTCTCCCCCTTTTCTCTGTCAAAAGCTTCCTATTCGGCAAATCCCTCGTTTCACTTCCTTTCGCTGCCTACGGGGGGATCCTGGCAGATAACGAAGAAGTGGCGAATCAACTATTCGACAAAGCCAAAGAAATAACATGCTCTGGCGGGTTAGATTATCTTGAACTTAGGAATAGAGACGGAGCGATTGAAAATCTGCCCTCGAAAGAACTCTATGTATTCTTTCGAAGAAAAATATTTGACGACCTGGAATCCAATATGAATGCGATTCTGCGAAAGTCTCGAAGAATGATACGAGTAGGAGAGAAAGCGGGGTTGACTTATAAATTTGGCCGCGAGGAATTGCTTCCTGAATTTTATGAAATCTTTGCCAGAAGTTACCATCGACTTGGCAGCCCGGTCTTTTCCGGAAAATTATTCAAAAATTTATTAAGAGAATTTAAGGAACAAGCCAACATCCTGATGATCAGAAACCGAGAAGGCAAACCCATATCCAGCGTGCTTACTTTTTTTTACAAAGACCAGGTCCTTCCTTATTATGCCGGTTCTCTCTTTGAATATAGAGATCTGGCTCCAAACGACTACATGTACTGGCAGTTGATGAAATACGGATGTGAAAATGGCTACAAGTTATTTGACTTTGGAAGAAGCAAAGTTAATACAGGATCGTATGACTTCAAACGGCATTGGGGCTTCGAACCAGAGCCTTTGAAATATCAATATTTTTTGAACCGAATAGATGAAGTTCCAAATCTCAGCCCGGCAAATCTCAAATATCAGAAAAAGATCGAGACGTGGCAAAAAATGCCATTTTGGCTAACCAAAATCATTGGTCCTCATATTGTAAAATATATTCCATAAAAAATGGCAAATTAGTCTCGTAGCCTATAGCCCATAGTAAACCATCGACCATTAACTATCGACTAACTAACTATCGACTATCATGAAAATTTTATATCTCGCCCACCGTATTCCTTATCCTCCTAACAAAGGAGATAAGATTCGGTCTTTTAATGAAATAAAGTACCTTTCTCAAAGGCATGAAATTCATCTTGCCTGTTTAGCAGACGATCCCAAAGACCTAAAATATGAAGGCGATCTTAAAAACCTTTGCAAGTCCACAAATGTTGTTCTCATTAATCCGAAAATTGCCAAGTTAAAAAGCAGTTTTTATCTTTTTTCTAAAAAACCGTTGTCCGTTACTTATTTCTATTCCCGAAACCTTCAGCAAAGCATTGACCAATTACTATCGACCAATGACTACGACGCAATATTTTGTTTCTCCTCTTCTATGGCGGAATATGTATTCAAATCCAAGTTGCTTGTTTCTAGTTGCTTGAAGCTTGAAAAATCTCTCGTGAAGGGGTTACCAGTAACCAGAAACGAGCCTCCAGAAACCAGAAACCATCAACCATCAACCATCAACCAGCAACCAACCTCCAGCAACGAGCAACCAACAACCAGCAGCCATCAACCAAAACTAATTATGGACTTTGTAGACGTGGATTCAGACAAGTGGACTCAATATGCTCGATATGTCAGTTTCCCAAAATCTTGGATCTATAGACTGGAGAGTAAAAGGTTGTCAGAATATGAAAAAAAAGTAGCGGAGAGCTTTGACCATTCCATCTTTGTAACGGATTCAGAAGTTAAGATATTTAAAAACAAAAATCCTCATATTAAAAATATTACTGCTATTCCTAACGGCGTTGACCTTGACTACTTTTCCCCAACTTTTTCCCAGGAGCAAGCAACCAGAAACCAGCCTCCAGAAACCAGCACCGGGCATCCGGAGACCGGCAACCAGAATCCAGCAACCAGCAACCAGCAACCAGTCATTGTCTTCACCGGCGCCATGGACTACTATGCTAACATAGACGGAGTGGTTTGGTTTACGAAAGAAGTGCTGCCGCTGATCAAAAAGGAAATTCCGGACGCACAATTCTACATCATCGGCAGTAATCCCACTAAGGAAGTGATCAAGCTATCAGGAAACAATGGGGTGACAGTGACCGGGTATGTTCCGGATACCAGAGAATATTTAAATAAGGCGACGGTTGTCGTTGTCCCATTAAGAATTGCCCGGGGTATTCAAAATAAGATCCTCGAAGCCATGGCTATGGGAATCCCTGTCGTGGCCACTCCGCAGGCTTTTGAAGGAATTGAAGCAAAACCTGACAGAGATCTCATCTTGGGAGAAAATGCAGAAAAGATTGCCAAGGGTGTTCTCAAGCTCATAAGAGAGGCATCTCTGAGAAAGTCCCTTGGTAATAACGCCCGAAACGTAATTGAAAACAATTATTGTTGGACGAAAAACCTGGAAAAGTTGAATAGCATTTTAACGAGATAAGAAATGATGATCCAGAAACCAGCAACCATCAACGAGCAACCAGAAACCAAAATGAAACTAATGCTCGTTGCCGGTGCTCGCCCTAATTTCATGAAAATCGCCTCTATTATTGATGCTATAAAGATGCAAAATGATTCAATTGAAAATTCAACATTCAACATTCAACATTTGTTGGTGCATACCGGCCAACATTATGATGACTCAATGTCAGAAGCTTTTTTCAGGGACCTCGATTTGCCCAAACCCGATATTTATTTAGATGTGGGGTCTGCCTCTCATGCTGTTCAGACAGCTGAGATTATGAAACGCTTCGAGCCGGTCCTCATTGAACACCAACCTGATGTGGTGATTCTGGTCGGTGATGTAAATTCGACAGTTGCCTGTGCTCTCGTCGCCTCGAAAATTCAATATGATGGTTCAACTCAAAACTCAAAACTCATAACTCATAACTCGGGAGTCAAGAGACCATTAATCGCTCACGTCGAAGCAGGTCTGCGTTCTTTCGATAGAACCATGCCAGAGGAAATTAATCGCCTACTAACGGATGCCATCTCAGATTTTCTCTTTACAACCGAAGAAAGAGCCAATCAAAATCTTTTATGCGAAGGCATATCAAAAGAAAAAATATTCTTTGTCGGCAATACAATGATCGACACCTTACTCAAGCACCGTGAAAAAGCCCAACAATCTAAAATATTAGAAAAACTGGGTTTGATAAATTTACAACTTAAAATTCGAAACTCAAATCTTATTCCCTACGGTGTCCTCACCCTCCATCGTCCTTCAAATGTTGATAATAGAGAGACCTTCCAAGATGTTTTGGAAGCTTTGTTAGAAATATCCAAACATCTTCCTATTATTTTCCCGGTTCACCCTCGAACATTAAATCGTATAAAGGAATTTAATTTTGAAGATTATTTTAATTTTAACTCAGTCCTCAGCACTCAGCCTCCTCATATTTATTGCGTCGATCCATTGGGTTATCTCGACTTTCTCTGTCTTATGTCAAATAGCAAATTGGTTTTGACTGATTCTGGCGGCATGCAGGAAGAAACCACAGTATTAGGTATCCCTTGTATAACCATGAGAGAGAATACGGAGCGCCCAGTTACCATCACTTTCGGCACGAATATCCTTGCCGGAGTTCAAAAAGAACAAATTATCAGCGCAGCTCTTTCACAATTAAAGAAATATTATTCTATATCACTTAATATTATGATTAATACTCAGAACTCAACACTCAGCACTCAACACTCATTTTCTCCTCCTCTGTGGGATGGAAAAGCTGGTTATAGAATCGTTCAAATCCTTGTAGAGAAAATTATTAACAAAAGTCCATGGTCAATAGTCAATAGACTCTGAGTTATAAACTATGAACTATCAACCACAAACCAGTGGCTAATAAACTATCGACCATCGACCAGCAGCCAGTATCACAAAACCAAAAACTAGCAACCAGCAACCCAAAAATGAGAATCCTCCATATACTCGATCACAGCCTCCCGCTTCAAAGCGGTTACGCTTTTCGCAGTCAAAATATCCTTCAAGCTCAACGAAAGAGGGGCTGGCAGCCAGTAGCACTTACGTCCCCGAAGCACGAGGAGAGCTGGAAGGGCTCTTGCCAAAGCCAAGAAGAAATTAGTGGGTGCAGATATTATCGAACAGGAGCAGTGTCCCACAATACTTTTCCTTTTGAGGCCGAGATTCGACTCATAATATCCCTTGCCAGACGAATAGAAGAGGTGATAGAGCTCGAAAAGCCAGATGTTTTGCACGCCCACTCACCAATACTCAACGCTATCCCAGCTCTATGGGTAGGACGCAAACGTGGAATTCCGGTGGTTTATGAAATCCGTGCATTCTGGGAAGATGCTGCTGTGGATCACGGAACATACTCCGAGGACTCTTGGAAATATAAATTGGTTAGATTGATAGAGACCTGGATATGCCGTAAAGCAGGCCATGTTGGTGTTCTTTGCTGCGGTCTTAAAGAAGATCTTATAAAGAGGGGGATTTCACCTGAAAAGATTACTGTTGTTTATAATGGCATTGATGTTGAAGATTTTAATACCTGTGAACCAGATGCTGAATATTTAAAAGGATGGGATCTCAATGGGAAAAAAGTGATTGGGTTTATTGGCTCCTTTTACAGATACGAGGGTCTGGATCTTTTGATTAATGCCTTTTCTCAACTTTCGACCACTATGCCGGATGCGATGTTGTTGTTAGTGGGAGGAGGGGAGGTGGAGAAAGAGCTTAAGGATCAAGTTCAAAGATTAAATCTGACCGATAAAGTAATTATCCCAGGCCGTATATCACACGATCGTATCCCTGGAGTTTATACTCTCATTGATGTACTGGTTTACCCCAGATATTCGATGCGACTTACAGAACTGGTTACTCCCCTTAAACCCCTTGAGGCGATGGCCATGGGAAAAGCTCTTGTAGCAAGTGACGTGGGGGGCCATCGAGAATTAATCAGAAATAATGAAACAGGACTTCTTTTTCCCGCAGGCAATAAGTTCGCACTGGCTGAATCAATTGACTCTCTTTTAAAGGGTCATGCATTAAGGAAAAAAATAGAGAAGCAAGGAATTGAATGGGTAAAGGAGAACCATACCTGGGATAAAACCACCTTCGTTTACGGTGAGATGTACGCAAAAGCCTTGGAGAATTATCAGGGAGCCAGCCACAAGAAACTAATAACCAGACACTAATAACTAAAGGACTAACAACCATGGACCAGGAAACTTATATTTCAGGCATGCTTGAGCGAACCCTCCTCTTTTATGACAAAGACAGAATGGAAAGGGTTAGAAACACCGTCTTTGCCATCGCTGGTTTTGGAGGAGTGGGAGCAATTACAGTAGAACTCCTTTCCCGTTGGGGGATTAAGAAGTTTCGATTGCTGGATAAAGACCGTTATGAACCCTCTAACTTGAATCGTCAATTATTTGCCAGTTCTAAAACGCTTGGCCAGTACAAGGCTGACGTCGCGGCCGAACGTATCAAAGAGATCAATCCCTATGCAGAAATAGAGATAATCATCCGGGACAGGGTAGATAATGAGAACGTTCATCCTTTTGTCCAGGGGGCAGGAATTATTATTCAAACAGCAGATAGCCCTTCCTGTCAACTTTTTTACCGGGCGGCAAAACAATACAAAGTCCCTGTTGTGAACGGGTACAGTACAATTATCGGGTGCAGAGTTCAGACCTATGATTACCGAAATTCAAATTGGTATTATAGGTTGGAATCCGTTCGCGATCGCATAAAACGGCGTGGTGGAAAAGATCTGACAAAAATGAAGCGAGAAGAGCTGGATGAATTTGACAAAAACTGGATGCATCCCCTCATGCCAACGATGAACTTTGTTACCAATATTGCTGGAGCAATGATTGTATGTGAAGCCATTAAACTTTTGACTAGGACTGGGAAAGTTTTTAGCTTCCCGCGGGTTATTGATTTAGATCTATATAATCATCGAATGCGTATAAGGAACCTGTATTCGCCGATACATATGGAGACTCTGCATAAGATCTTTGGGAAAAAGAAAGGTAAAGAGCGCTTTCAAGCCTTGGTTGAGAAATGTAAGAAACAAGTGGGTGTATTTCCAACAGCATAAATGTCTTCGATATGAATAAACCGGTTATACTTATTTCCTTTTGATTCAATGCCGTAATTGTTAAGATAGATTTATGGTCAGAAAAAGAATAATTTGCTTGATTCTTATTTTATTATCTTATCAAATCGGAATGACTCAGATTGTAATTCCAGGCGAAAAATATTCTTTACATCCAAGGAATCAACATTTACAAAAACTTAATTTAATTAACCCTCCAAGAACAGAATGGCTATATCCTGAAATTCCGAGGGTAACGGCGGAAGAGGCTTTTATGTATTATCGATCAGGTAAAGCTTTTTTTATATGGATAGGTGTTTCTGGCGGAATGGTTCCAGGCGGAATTCATCTTGACGAAGGGCAAGCTGCGGGAATAGACCCAAATCGGTTACCAATTGGGGCAGATAAAATAGTCATATTATACTGCTATTGACCTACTGAGGGTTCAAGTGCCCGGGCGGCACGTACGTGGATAGAAAAAGGATTTAAAAGGCAATTATTTGTTGTTGTTGGGGGGACATTGGAGATGAAAAAAGCTGGATTTCCTTTGAGGGTTAAATAAGAAAAACTAACGAAAATTCATTTTAAGTTTTTTTGCAATCACAATGATTAATTCTTTAATAAAACATTCATCTATATATGGGGCGGCTGAATTCCTTAGAAAAGGAATTGGCTTTATAATGATTCCTATATATACTCGATATCTTACACCGGGCGATTATGGTTTGCTTGAGTTATTAGATCTTACATTAAATGTCATGGCAATGTTTGCAGGATTGAATATGGGATCGGCAGTGTTAAGGTATTATAATTATTTCGACGACCCAAAGGAAAAACTTGAGGTTTTTACTACATCATTAATATTTACATTTATTTTGAGCATTTTGGCATTAGGTGTTTTGGAATCCCTTTCTATTCCAATCTCAAAATTGGTTTCAGGAGATTCTGGATACTTCAGATATTTTCAAATAACTTTTCTATGTCTTGCGATACAGACCATCTATCTGATCCCTGAGACTTACCTCCTCGCTTGTAAAAAATCTTTAATTTACTCAATTCTTTCAATTGGAACATTTATTTGTGGTTTAGGTTTAAATATTCTGTTTCTAGTTTTTATGAAAATGGGCGTTTTAGGCATCTTATTCAGCATGTTAATTACCAAAGCATTAAACGGCTTGGTGGTATCTGCAATCACATTAAGAGGTGTCCGATATTCGTTTTCATGGGAAAAATTGAGGAAAATAATCAGCTTTAGCTTACCGTTAGTGCCTGCAGCATTTGGCATGTTTATTATCCATTTTTCAGATAGGTTTTTTATCCAAAAATTTTGTAACCTAAATGATGTTGGACTTTATTCATTGGGTTACAAGTTCGGCATGATTCTCTCAATAGTTGTTTCTGTACCGATTTTCAGGATTTGGAATACCCAGTGTTTTGAGACGGCTAAATCAGAAAATGGAAAAAAAGTGATTAGCCGAATTTTTACTTATTTTTCAGCTGTTATCATTTTTGCTGGACTTGGGATATGTATGTTTGTTGATGAAACTATACATATAATGGCAGCTTCACAATATCAAGGGGCATCGAAAGTAGTTCCCCTAGTAGTATTAAGTTATGTCTTATACGGTATTACAAATTTTTTTACTCTTGGAATAATGATTTCCAACAAGACTAAATATATTGCCTACATTCAATTGCCCGTGGCAGGGATTAATATACTATTAAATATGTACTTGATCAGTAGGTATGGAGTCATGGGAGCGGCTGTTTCGACTGTTTTGAGCTTTTCTTGGCTTTGCATGCTCACTTTTCTTATTTCACAAAAACTCTATCCGGTGCCCTTCGAATATGGTCGGATATCTATCTTGTTTTTATTGGCAGTATTAATCTTGGCCCTATCTCGATTGATAGAAGCCTCTCTATTGATGTCTCTGGGGATAAAAAGTCTCCTTATTATTGCATTCCCTCTCACTCTTATTATAGGGAGGTTTTTTTATGAGGATGAAGTGACCAAAGGCAAGGCGCTGTTGAGGGGGATCCCGTCTCATCTCAGGGCTGTTAGAAATGTGACCAAGCTGCCTGGTCCTGCTGATAAATAATGGAGATGATTCACCCTCCTTGCGAATAGAAGGAGGACGAATAAATGGAGCCAATAACGAGTTTCCGATGATTCAGGTAAAAAAAGATGGTGCAAAATAGAGCGAATTCGAGATTCGGAACCTTACCTCAGGAAGAGTCAGATGTTGCAGTTTTAGAAAAACCAGTGAAGTGTTAGAGCATTGGCTGTCTAAGGGAAGTTAATCATGCTCCCGTTAAAAACAATACTGTATCTAATTTTACTCTCGTCGGGTATCATTGGGAGCATTGTTTACACTCCTTTCATTGGTGTATTAGGATACCTTTGTTCTTATAACATTAATCCCGTGGGGCATTGGTGGGGAGGGTCTCTCCTGGATTGGGGCATCCGGTATTCTTTGTTCTTAGCAATAGCCACCGCGCTAGGACTAATTTTTCACAGGTCTAAGCTAAAATTTAAAGGGTTTTTTGAGTCTCAAAATATATTACTGATAATTTTTTTGGGGCTTGTCTGGCTTTCCATCCCGCTGGGGTTTGGATTGAATCCAGAAGAATCAAATGCGGTAAAAATGACAAAGGTAACTATCATTCTTTTGATGGCGAGCTATGTGATTATAAACTTGAAGCGATACGAGATGATGGTGTGGACACTGATTCTCGCAGGCCTCTATCTGGGGTATGAGGCTTTTAACGCACCCGGTTGGATGTTTAGCGGGGGTCGCCTCAATGTGGGGATAGGGGGTTCGGATTTCAGTGAGGGAAATTTCTTAGGCGCTCATTTTGCTATGTTGTTGCCGTTTTTAGGTGTAATGTTCATAAAAGGCAGTTGGAAAAGCAAGGTTTTATGCTTGATATCTGGCGTATTTGTGACAAATAGTATTATCTTGTGCCGATCGAGGGGTATTTTTTTAGCGATTTTGGCTGGAATACTCACAGCAATTATTTTTTCAATCCGAAGACAAAGACTTAAAATATTTTTCGGAATAGGTATCGCAATTGTTGGGGCTATTTTTCTAACAGACCCGGGATTCTGGAGGAGGATGGAAGGCATTGAAACTGATGCCGCCCAAATGGACGCCTCGACGCGGGGGCGGCTACTGGCATGGGAAGCATCTCTATCTATGGCATCAGACTATCCTCTTGGTGTCGGGGAGGGGAACTTCAAAAAATATATAGGACAATACAATCCAGAGATGATAGGCCGGGATACTCACAACACGTTCCTGAGATGTTTAGCAGAGTTGGGTATCCAAGGGGCGTTGATCCTCCTTCTACTGATTGCAAATGCTTTTTGGATATTGTTTAAGCTAAAAAAGAAGATACAACATTTACCCAACAAGAAAGATTTCTTATGGCATATTTATTCGCTGAAGATAGCTTTGGCCATATATCTGGTAGCAGGGCTATTCATAACGCATACATATATAGAAGAATTTTACTGGTTGTTAATGTACCCGGTTTTCTTGAAGAGATCGGTGCAGAACGAAATTGATGTGCTTCATATTCCTCAAACGAAGGGACATCAACGATCTATGCGGCGATCTACTTTCGGAAGAATTTTGAGTAAGACTTCGAAAAGGTATTTGTTATATCTTTTCGTCATTCCCCTCATTTTCTTCGGAAGCCAGTATTCCACATGGTCTCAGACAAATCCTAGGTTCAGTTCAACCTATGAACAGGAGGCGTTATCCAACACAGAAATCCCTGGAATCATCTCCGTCCATCCCCGTCTGTTTCTCCGCTCACAACCATGGAGGCATGGTCCGAATTTGACCGATCTAAAGATGTGGGCTCAACAGGAGCCATCAAAGAGTTATCTTAAAGGTAAACCGTGGAATCCGAAACCAGGTCGCGAATGGGCCTTCAGATATTTGTTAACAGGTGACGAGAAACTTGTTCTGCCCATTCTAGAAGATATGAAGAAGGAAGATTTTTATTGGCCAGAGAAACTGATCGAGTTGGCTGTCTTATATGACTGGCTTTATAATAGCCCAAGTTTTTCAGCAAATGATAAAAAGATTGTTGAGGAGAAAATGCTTGGTTGGGCAAAAAAGGCAATTGAAACAGGCCAACAATACTCAGATATCTGGAGCCATTTCGGTTACAGACCACCGTTAGATATTGCTGCTGCTGGACTGGCATTGTATGGACATAGAGAAGAAGCGAGAAAGTATATTGCCATGGCCGGAGGCTATATAAAAAGGAACATGTTTCAGGGTTGGGCATTAAATGACGGGGCCTGGCAGGGGGGATGGGCCTATTATGGTCAGGGATGCTACAATTTATTTAAATTTGTAGCCATGTGGTCAAGTGCCACCTCAGAAGATCTTTTTGAAATTATCGAGAAAAAGCAGGGAGATTGGGTTCGAAACCATCTTTATTATTTGATTTACACCATGTATCCGGACCATACCCCTGTTGAATCCTGTGGCTTTAATTATGCCCCAGATCAGCGGGGAGGAACCAGTGCCTTATTATTATTAACTGGAGCATATAAAGATTTGAATGGGCTTAAAAATCTCAACTGGCGGAATGAATGGGGATGGCGTTTGGGTATTGATCAATTTCTGTATTTATCTCCAGAACTCAAAAAGAAAGAAATAACTGAATATGATCTACCATTGACCAAGCTTTGGGGGCGCAAAGGTCTTGGCTACGTCCAGATGCGAAGTGGCTGGGGGGATGGCGATACCATTATCGAATTCAAATGTGGTGATTATTTCTGGTCCCATCAATACAATAATCAGAATTCATTTACAATATACCGTAAAGGGCGGTTGGCTATCCAAAGTGGCATTTATGCTGGAGGATATTGGGGGTCTCATGCACTTAGTTATTATAGACCAACCATAAGTTCAAATACAATTCTTATAATTCAACCTGAAGAAAAAACCTGGATTCCACCGGAAATTGCCAGGCGTGAAGGTATCAAGGCCAACAATGGATATTTCCCAGAATACGGAGGACAGCGATCCTGTCATATTATGCCGGAGCCTGGCAGTGCCGAGACATGTTTTACTTTTGATAAGTATCTTTACCGAAAAAATAACCAACATCATTTTGAAACAGGCGATATTAAAGCCTATGAGGTGACTGACCGCTATTCGTATGTTTATGGCGATGCCACAATGGCTTATAACAATCCGATCTTTTGCTATCCTGGGAACAGACCTAAAATTGATCTTTTTACCAGGCAACTTGTTTTCATTGACAAGAAATATCTTATTATTTTTGATAGAGTAAATTCTTTAAGTGCCAATTACGAAAAGAAGTGGCTTCTTCACTCCATAGGGGAACCACAACTCACGGCTAAGCCTGTGCAAGTAGAGTATCCTTGGCACCGGGAAGTTTATGAAGCTGGTGTGGCTCGAATAGATAACAAGGGTGGGACTCTTTTTTGTCAAACATTGTTTCCAGAAGATTATTTTATTAGGAAGGTAGGAGGCAATGCCACTGTGACACCTGCCAAAGCTGATCCAGCTAATAAAGGTAATTTAACTCTAAGAACTACAATACAGGGAAAATATGAGAGGGTAAGTCCTACCATTGCTTCGGATAGCGCCCAAAAAGAAGATTGGGCTATTGAATTTATTGACTCCGATAAATTCAAAATTAAAGGTTCTTTTACTGGTGAGGATGGTGTCGGATCTTTAAAAGAAGATATGTTCATTTCAAATAGCCAGTCAATTTTTATCCTCAGAGAGAATTGGCAAGGTTCGCCTATAAAAGGTGATAAATTGTACTTTTCTGTAACAAGCCCATCTCACCGATTCTGGGTCAACGGGAGAAATTGGCATCCAGAACCTTCGTTGAAATCAACTATTCCTCTTTTAAAAGATGGCTCTCACATTGATCCTGGCAACTGGCGGATAGAAGTATTTCCAAAAAAGAAAGAAAAATTCAATACTTTTTTACATTTATTATATCCTTGCGATCAAGATAAGGCTAGCCCACCCTCATGTCAAGGAATTACGACTTCGAATAAAGTCATGAAGGGAGTAAGTATTGAAAATTGGGTATTATTTTTTGGATATAAAGGAATGATAGATCAGAAAATTGAATATGTTATTGAAAACAAAAATAATATGACAAATCTACTCTTGGACATGAAACCTCAGAAAACCTATACGATAAAAACTATGGGAGAGTCTTCTGTATCCAGCCAACATAAAGTCGTTGCCTCCCAGGAAGGGACTCTTTTCTTTACAGTAGCTGGTCCATGCAAAATAGAGATCGATCCTCTTATGTAAAAAGAAGGGTGTCGGATTAACAGAGAAAATGAAATTATTTTCAGTCGTTATCTCTGCATATAATGCAGCAGGTACGCTTCCAGAGGCCATTGATTCTGTATTATCGCAGACATATCAGGATTTCGAGCTGATCATCGTCAATGATGGGAGTAGAGATGAGACAGGGGCGATTATTGACAGCTATGCAAGCAAGGATTCTCGAATTACTGCTTATCATCAAGAGAATAAAGGTCTAGGGAAAAGTTTTAATCTTGCAATTGAAATGGCCGATAGCGAATGGGTGGCTTTCTTGGGCGCTGATGATGCGTGGATGAGGCGGAAACTGGAATTACAACTTCGTGCAATAGAAGAACATCCAGATGCTACTGTTGTTGCTACCGGGTGGACTAATTATGATGATGGAGTGGCTCGTGATGAAAGCATGGAATTGAATCTATTACCGATCAAGCGCCTTCAAAACATATTTGAGACTCTAGTTGTTAACGATTTTCCATTTCCACCGGCAAGTGCACTTCTCAAAAGAGAAAAATTACGTAAGGTAGGGCTTTTTACCGACGATAAAAGCGGGCAGGATTACCGTCCCTTTATGCTTTTGGCTTTACAAGATGAGCCGTTTTACCTACTTGATATGCCCCTTTATAGGATGCGTATTGTTAAGGGTTCGTTATCAAGATCGGCAAACTCGGGATACAAATGGGGGTTAGCACGTTTCAATGCAATACGAGATGTGTTGGAACACCAGGTTCTCTATCAACAGTATCTGGATCCTGAGAAAATAGAAATATTGAAATGGGGGGCCGACAAATATTTAAAAGGGGCTATTTCGGGAGCAAGGCAGTCTATGACTTACATCAGGTACTTTGCATTTACCATTGAAAACCTCTCAAATTTTAGTCGTTGGGATATTGCCATCAAGGAGTTGTGCAAGGGTTTATTATTCCCGGGAGCAAAAATATTACGTTCGATGAAACCGAGGTCACCTGGTTGTTAAGGTTGGGATTTTAGGGGTTTAGGTTTAGTGATGCCAAAAGCTTCAATTGTGATACCTGCTTACAATGCAGCAAATACTCTTCCCGAAGCTATTGATTCTGTATTATCGCAGACATATCAGGATTTTCAGCTGATCATCGTCAATGATGGGAGTGGAGATGAGACAGGGGAGATAATTGATGGCTATGCGAGGAAGGATTCTCGAATTATTGCCTATCATCAAGAGAATAAAGGTGTTGGAAAAACTCGCAATATAGGCATTGAGATGGCCGATGGCGAATGGATCGGGTTTCTGGGTGCCGATGATGTGTGGCTGAGGAATAAACTGGAGCTCCAGTTTCGTGTAGTCAACCAATATCCAAATGCTTCAGTCATAGTCACTAAATGTATTGACTATAATGAGACTGTATCAGAAGATGATATTAAGGGCTTAAATATTTTACCGGTTAAGCATCTAGATGATATATTTGAAGTATTGGTATTGAGGGATTTTCCCTTCCCTCCCAGCAGTGCAATAATAATGACTGAAGATCTTCGCAGAGCGGGTTGTTTTACAGACGATAAAGTTGGGGAAGATTTTCTGCCCTTTATGCTTTTGGCCTTGCAGAATAAGGGCTTTTATTTAATTGAATTATCTCCTTATAAGGTGAGGGCCTCTAAGGGTTCATTATCAAGGTCACCTTGGTCACGGTATCTTGGAGCCAGAGCAAGAGTTCTTGCGATATCATATGTGCTGGAAAACCAAAAGCTTTACGAAAAATATCTCAATCCTGAACGAATAGAGATTTTGAAAAGAGGGTTTGACAAGTATTTGAAGTGGACTCTCTCAGGGGCGCGCCAGTTTATGAGATTCGATGAGTATTTTAAAGTAACTTTTGAACATTTCTCACAATTCAATCGTAAGGGTAATGCTATCAAAGAGAAGCTTAAGACCTTGTTATTTCCAGGAGTTAAAATGCTCCGTTCATTCAAACAGGAGTATTGATATTGAAACTTTGTGACAACAGCTATCAATGAGCATAATTTGAATAGATGAAAGTTCTGGTTATGACCACGGTTTATCCAAATGACAAGCAACCAAACCTCGGTATCTTCATACAAGAACGGATAATCCGGGTGGCGGAACTCTGCCAGATAAAGGTCTTAGCGCCTATACCTTACTTCCCACTGGCTGGTTTGTTTAAAAAAAAATATAGGTATCGTATTCCTAATGTTGAATATCAACAAGGCATTGAGGTTTACCATCCAAGATTTTTTTCCATTCCTGGTGTAATGAAGTTTTTGGATGGGTTTTTGCTTTACCTGTCTGTTGTGAGGACTGCCAAAGAGATACAAAAGAATTTCGATTTCGATCTTATTGACTCACACTTTGCATATCCTGATGGATTTGCAGCAGTGCTTTTGGGTAAGCACTTTAAAAAGCCAGTTACCATTACTTTACGCGGCACGCTAAACAGATTGATCAATTATAAGTTGAGGAAAAAAGAAATCCGATTTGCTTTAAGAAATGCTAATAAAGTATTTTCCGTCAGCGAATATCTTGTGAGATTAGCCAGGAGTTTAAGAATTGATGTGAGAAAGTTTGTTGTTATTCCAAATGGAGTTGATGCCGCACAATTTCAACCTTTGGACAAATTTAAATGCAGGGAGAAACTCGATATACCTCCTCAAAAAAAAGTTATTATTACAGTCAGTGCATTAACTGAACGTAAGGGACAACAAAGGGTGATCCAAGTACTTCCTGACCTGATCAAAATACACCCCGATATTTTATATTTGGTGGTGGGAGGATCAAGTGTAGAAGGGGATATGAGCGCTCTTCTTGAGAAACAAGTAAAAAGTTTAGGTCTTGATGGATACGTGTACTTTACAGGTGAGGTGCCCCATACTATGGTGAGCCAGTATCTATGTGCATCTGATGTATTTGTCTTGGCCACTCGATATGAAGGGCGGGCCAATGTTTTATTAGAAGCTATGGCCTGCGGTCTTCCAGTGATTACAACCAATGTGTGTGGAAACCCTGAAGTAGTTCAAAACGGTAAGACTGGATTGTTATTTCCCCTTGGAGATAATGAAGCTCTAATCGACGCATTAGATGAAGCACTCAAAATAACGTGGGATAAAAAGGCAATTATGAACTATGGACGTTCACGCTCATGGGATAAAGTCGCCCAGGAGGTCTATAGGCAATTCAGTCTTGTACTTGATTGCTATACGCATCATGGAAGATTAACGTTAAATGATTAGTTCCAAACAGCATAACCTATAAGACTGAATCAAAAAATTAGGCAAACTGTGACGAATGATTATGGTGACGGATCTATTTCATTATTAAGAGAGATATTATGTTTTACAGAATTCGCAACTTAGTTAATTATGGGATATTTAATTTCTTAACAAAAAACATTCTGGACACCGCTCCTATCCCATCAGCTAATTCACCGATGTACTCGCTTCATTCAATGGTTTGCCATAGAGACGTAAATATGTATTTATTGGCGGTTAAATCTTTTATCACTCGAGTTGAAGGTGCAAAAGTATTCGCTCACTCTGACGGCACTCTCAAAGAAAAAGATGTGAGCATTTTAAAAAACCATATCCCCGGTATAACCGTTATTTCCCAGCAGGATGCAAGAAAACGTGCTGAGAAAGAGATCAATACTACTCTCCAGCGAATTAGAATATATGGTGGAACTTTTGACCGTCTCATCGATTCTATATTATGGAGTGAAGGACTATGTCACGTCCAAATGGACAGCGATATACTTACAATAAACCACCCAGACTGGATAGAAACTTGGGTCAAACATGGAAGAAAACCATTTATTATTGTCGATTATATGAAAGAGGATCTTACAAAATTACCCCCTCAACCAAATAAGAAAGAACACATACAGACGCAAATCGAGCGTGCTAAGCAGACAATTTCAAAATTAATGGGAATGGAGTTTGGCAATGTATTAGGACTATGTTCCGGGCTTTATGGTTGGCAAGACCAGTTGAAATTGAATGATATTGAACGGTTCGTGACAATTTGTGAATCCCTAAATTTTGACATGCAAAAATGGGGAGCTGAGCAAGTAACGACAACATGGTTGCTAGATAGTAGTGGAGCTGAACGTCTTCCAGCAGACAAATACATAAACCTCGGGGAAAAGACTTTTCCTTTCCTTAAGTCTGCTTCCATGGTCCATTTCATCGGGACGTATAGATTTCGAGATGGGTGGTACGCCAATGCTGCCAAAAAGGAAATTTCCCGACTTATAAATTTGTAACTGTTGTGCAACCGTTATACCATTAGAAAAGACAATTTTTGGATTGATCACCGTATTCATCTCTTTTCCGAATCAAGCGAACCTAACTAAAATGAAGAAGATTAATGTTTTTATCACTGTTGATACGGAAGATAGTATTGGAGGGGCATTTAAAGATGCGAATCTTAAGCCCGTTGGTCCTGAGAAAAGGGTTTTTGGCGAAATTGAAAATAAAGAATATGGTATCCCACTCATAATGGACATAGCCAGTCGCTACGAATGTCATATTACATTTTTTGTGGAGACTGTCAATAAATATTGTTTTGGTGAAGAAGAAACCCGAAAGGTTTGTCAATATATTTTGAATCATGGTCATGATGTTCAACTCCATATTCATCCTGAATATTTGAACTTTACATTAACAGATCCTCGCCAAATGAAATTTTCCGATAGAATAGGAAATTATAAGATAGAAAAGCAAATAGAATTACTTAGAGAAGGCATTCGAATTTTAACCGAGAATGGCGCTCCAAGACCAATTGCATTCAGAGCAGGGGGCTTTGCAGCAAACGAAGATACACTTAATGCATTGAGAGAGATTGGTTTTCTTATCGATAGTTCATATAATAGGGCTTACCTCCAGAATCCATGTCTATTTGAAGATAACGGAACAAATGATTTGAGCTATCAGAATGGGATTTGGGAGTTTCCAGTAACCAATTTTATTGAATCTACAAAATTGAGACCCAAACGATTTATGCCTATGGATATAAATGGAGTGGATTTCCACGAGATGAAGTTTGTCCTAAACCAGGCGAAGACAAAGGGTCCACGAAATATAACAATTGTTTTACACTCATTTAGTTTTATAAAACCTTACGATGTTCAGTATAATGAAGTTAGGCCTCGGTGGAACGTAATTAGAAGGTTTGAAAAGCTTTGCCATTTTTTAAAAGAAAAATCAAATGATTTTGAGGTTAGAACCTTCGATTCTCTTGATCAAAAAATATTGACACAGTGGGCACAGGAATCAATTCACCACTTCCCTCGGGTTCCTTCCAATCTATCCATCATGCGAGGATTCCAACAATTAAAGGATATTCTCATTTAGCCTACAAATAGCTATAAAACCAACTAATTAACTAGAATTATGATAAAAGTAATGCACATATTGGGGAACTTTGGGCCTGGTGGTGCGGAAATGGGAGTTGTACGGCTATGTAAATCATTCCAAAACGATGATATTATTCATTCAGTATGCAGCATTGGCTCCGATACACTACTTAAAGAATTACTACCTGAAGGAACAGATTTATACACTCTTGGTATAGAGGGAGCATGCTATACTGCTTTTTCTTCGCTCTTTAGATTGTTTAAAGAAACAAAAACTGACATTGCCCATGTAAACAATTTAGCTCCTTGGTTTGATGTTGCCTTAGCGTCTAAACTGGCTGGTTGTAAATGTATCGAAACATTTCATGGTGTAGAGGAAACTTTACCAGAATTTCCTTTGCATCGACGTATACTTTCCAAAACAGCTTATCTACTAACTTCCTCTATCACTGCGGTTGCGGAATCAGCAAGAGATTTATTGGTTAAACTTATTGGGATTAAAGAACATAAAATTAAAGTCCTTCCCAACGGTGTTGATACAGAGTTATTCAGCCCAATTGTTTCTCACGAAGATAAAAAGAGATTACGGATAAACGTTAATCTTCCTGAAAATGGGTTTTTAATTGGTTGTGTTGCAGCTTTGCGACCCGTGAAAGACCATAAAGGATTACTTGAGGCTTTGACTTCGGTTACATCAAGCAAACCCCCCATTGATACAAATAAGGACATCTATCTGATCCTTGTGGGTGATGGGCCATTGGCTTCGGAACTCAAAAACCTTTCAAAACAACTTCATGTTGAGGATAAGATAATATTTATGGGTCGGCGAAATGACGTTCACAAGATATTACAAACATTGGATGTATTTGTATTGAACTCAAGAACGGAAGGAATGAGTTATGCCATATTAGAAGCCATGGCGAGTGGTCTCCCGGTGATTGCAACAGATGTTGGGGCAAATGTGGAGCTTATTAACCATGATAGCGAAGGATATCTTGTTTCACAGGGAGATGTAGAGAGCTTAGCTGGCTACATGGCTAAGCTGGCCAGTGACCAGTCATTATTGTCTAGAATGGGCAAAAATGCCCGCGAAAAAATCATTAAAAGTTATTCCCTTACTAAAATGGTTTCCTCTTATAGAGATCTGTATCGAGAGTTTTAGTCAGGAAAATAAATTAGAGGGGAGCCAATTTGAGAAATGAGTGCCGTAATTCGTTAGATTGGATAATCCGTCCAGTGATTGTAGGCAGCTTCGGCCCCCCAACACTCGCGTGTATCCGTAGTTGGGGTGGGCAGGGATTTCCTGTTGGAATGATATGGGTTCAAAGCAGAGGGGAACCTCAACCCTCATCAAAATATCTCAAGGACTTTGTTGCCCTTCCATCCGACAAGTTAAACACACCAGATGGTATCGAGATTATTAAAGAATTTTTGATAAGATTCCGTGCAACGGGCATCACTTGTGTCGCAGAGAGCGTAGCCTGTTGGCTGAACGACCATCGCCAGATGTTTCCAGATGAAGTGGCGATCTGGCTTCCAACGAATGAAACCATTAAGGACTTAATTTCCAAACAAAAACAGATCGAGATTGCCCGAAAAGTGGGATTCAACGTGCTTCCTACTTATATTATTGACAGAAATTCTGGAACTATCGACTATATACCAAAGAACCATTTCCCAATTTGTTTAAGACCAGATGATCCGACAGCATTGGCACCGGGCTTTAAAGTTCATTTGGTTTACTCACATGTTGAGCTGGAGCAGTACATTCAATCCTTAAAAAAAATCGACCGGCCGGTTATTGCACAGCCATTTATGAATTTACCTAATCTTGTGGTTCATGGAGCCCGAACGGTATCAGGTAATTCACTTGGGCTCCAAGCATTTCTAGTAGAGCGAAAATTTGAAGGGTTAGCATTAACCGTTCGTCCAGTCAATTTAAGTAAGGAATTGGAGGATAAATGCATTGAGTTTACAGATTATTTTAACATTTCAGGGTGCTATCATTTCGATCTAATTAGAGAAGAACATACTGATTCTGTTTATTTCTTGGAAGTTAATGCTCGCCTAGGAGGAACAACCGCAAAAGTGTTTGCTTTAGGATATGATGAACCTCTTCTTGCCTTGCAAGCCTATGGTGTAGTCCCTATTGTCAAAAAATTAAATACCAGCCTCCAGAAACAAGAAACTAGTAACCAGCAACCAGCAACCAGCAACCAGCAACCAGCAACCATCGTCCATCGACCATTAACCAATGTAACCGTCTCCAGCAAACAAGCACTCCTCAAATATTTTTATTACACGGTAAGAGGAAGGTTGACTCCTCTCGATTACCCGTCCGAGCCAAGCTTGCTACGATTTGCGAAAACAATCTACGGTTTTTTTAGATATAGAGATGATGTTTTTATGCTTCGTGACATTCGCGGCTCACTTGCTTTATATCTCGGGAATCTAAAAAATACTATACCCTTGCGGTAAAAATGGGCTGATCGATGTGTGGTATCTGTGGAATATATAACTTTGATGGACAGTTAGTTGATGAGGAGATTTTGCGAAAGATGAATCATACCCTCATTCACCGGGGGCCTGATGGGGAAGGGTACTACATTGGAAAAAACATCGGATTGGGACACAGGCGTTTAAGCATCATCGACCTTGAAGGTGGGAAACAACCCATGGGGAATGAGGATGGTTCAATACAGGTTGTTTTCAATGGAGAGATTTACAATTTTCTTGAACTCAAGAAGGATTTGGAAGCAAAAGGGTATCGCTTCAGAACAAGAAGCGATACCGAGACCATTATTTATGGCTACGAGGAGTGGGGGGAAGATTTCGTTCAGAAACTCAGAGGGATGTTTGCCATTGCTCTATGGGATTCAAGAAACCAAAAACTCTTACTTATACGCGATCGAATTGGAAAAAAACCCCTTTATTATTATTTGGGAACGGATCGCATTCTGTTTGCCTCCGAAATTAAAGCCTTACTGATGGATAAAAGTATCCCTAAAGAGATTGATCCTATCGCCCTCGACTCGTATCTCAGCTTTGGTTACGTGCCATCGCCATTAAGCATTTTTAAGGCTATTAGGAAACTGCCTCCTGCTCATATTGCGGTTTGTAAGCTGGGCAAGTTTTCGGTTCGTCAGTATTGGCATTTAGATATGGAAAATGAGGCTTCTCCTAAGTCCGAAGAAGAGGTCCTTGAAGAACTGAGATGTCTGTTTGATGAAGCAGTTCGCCTACGGCTTATTAGTGACGTTCCTCTCGGGGCCTTTCTCAGCGGAGGGGTTGACTCGAGCGCAGTGGTTGCTTCCATGGCAGTTTTGATAGGAAAAGAACCGGTCAAAACAGCAACCATAGGGTTTTCAGATAAAGGGTTCGATGAACTTGAACATGCCCGGGTGGTAGCCAAGCAATATCAGACCGATCACACAGAATTCGTGGTTAACCCTGATGCTCTTGAAGTGTTGGAGGATATTGTTTGGCACTTGGACGAACCTTTTGCTGACGCCTCGGCCATCCCAACTTATTATGTTTCCAAGATGGCACGCCAGAAGGTAACAGTGGCTCTCTCCGGTGATGGCGGCGATGAAACTTTTGCTGGATATATCAATCGCTACTATATGAATCGATTGGAGGACAGCGTTCGCAGAAAACTTCCTGGTTTCCTTAAACAGAATATCCTGGGCCCTATGGGCGAGATTTACCCTAAGGCAGATTTTCTTCCAAGACCCTTCCGGCTAAAAAGATTTTTGTCCAACCTTTCACACACCTTTGAACAGGCCTACTTTCGAGATATGTCCTTCTATTTCCTTCCTGAGATGAAAGAGAAACTCTATCATTCAGACTTTAAATCCGCGATTAAAGATTTTAATGCCTTTGATATCCTTGGAGATCATTTCAAAGTAAACCGGAACCCAGACGTGACTACCAGGGTTCAATATGTTGACATAAAGACCTACCTTCCAGAAGACATCCTGGTCAAAGTGGATCGGATGAGCATGGCCCATTCTTTAGAGGTGAGAGCCCCTATTCTTGACCACAAACTTATGGAATATGTAGGGTCTCTACCTTCCAACCTTAAGCTCAAAGGCAAAGAATCAAAATACATCTTCAAAAAGATGCTGGAAGGCCGGTTGCCGCAAAACATTCTTTATCGAAAAAAGCAGGGTTTTTCTATACCCCTTGCGAGCTGGTTAAGAAATGAAATGAGGGGTTTTGTGGAAGAGACGCTTTTTTCATCCCAGAACGGGTTAAGTTCTTTTTTTAACCTTCAATATATTAAAGATTTGTGGAGAAGGCATTTGAACGGAAGACAAGACTATGCTTATCCATTGTGGGGAGTCATGATGTTTTCGCTGTGGAAGAGGAAGTTTTTAGATAAAAATAATTGGTAATTAAGCACGATAGTCTTTAATTCAGAATCACAATTAAAGAACCTCATCTTGTGGATGGGGTTCATTAGTATAAAAGGAAAGATTGTGAGAAAAGCTTTTTTGATCATTATTATTATTTGTTTTTGCCCTGCTATACTTTTCGCACAAACAAGAGGAGAAATTATAAAGGTAGTAACATTAATTGAAGACACCAAATTAAATGAGCCTAAAGACATCGTTGCAGACCATGGCCTTTCCCTTTATATCGAGAGAAATGGTCAGAGAATTCTCTTTGATACTGGACCCTCCTCTCAATTTATCCGAAACTCAGAAAAATTGGGTGTCGATATTAGAAAAATAGATCTTGCGATCGTGTCTCATGCGCATATGGATCATTTAGGCGGGTTGCCTTTTTTCTTATGGACCAATAAAAAAGCGAATGTTTATCTAAACAAAAATGCTTTAAAAAATAAAGAGTTCAGAACCTTGTGTTCAAAAATGGATGAAAGATCATTTAATCGAATCTGTTTTGTTGATCAGTTTACTGAGATTGCCCAGGACATTTTTATATTAACTGAGGTAGAGGAAAGACATCCGATTCGTGACCGGGTGGACCACGAAATAATACTTGTGATTAAGAATAATAACAAACTTTTAATTTTTTCAGGCTGTTCACATGGGGAAATTTTGAACATCATCGGTACGGTAACGAGAATGTTTCCTAACATTTATATCAAGGCAGTTATTGGCGGGTTTCACCTTACAGAGACAACCAAAGATTTCGTCGAACAAATTGGAAAGGAAATGAGTAAATATTCCATTGAAAGAATATATACCTGTCATTGTACCGGGGTAGAAAATTATAGAATCCTAAAAACAATTTTAGGTACGAAGATAGAATATATTTCAACTGGGAGTAAATTCTATCTGTTTTAATCGGTTCTGGAACAAAGGGTAATAGAAACATTGAGCTGCGATCATAGGTGCTGTACATATCTTGTATTCACTCTTTTTGAAGAACAGGTCTGAACTGAGAGGAAGGTTAAGGGAAGAGTGAAAAAAGTCGCCTTTACCATTTTCCTATTTCTAATTTTGTTGCAGCCTGATATTTCTGCATCGAATGGTGTGAACGGCTTAAAAATTGGATGCAACAATTGGCCAGATACTTCCACTCTCAAGGATTTCGGTGAAAGCTCTATCAAGATTGTTCAGGCAAAATCCAATGAAGAAAAAGCTATAGCAATATGGCGCTCCATTCAACACCTCACCGTAGCAACAAATGTGATACCCAAGGAACCGGCACTGGGAATCGATTATGTCCTCGATCCACTTAAATTGCTCAATGTGTACGGAGGCCATTGGTGCGACGGGCTGTCCAGAATAATGGAAATGACCTGGCGGTCCCTGGGTTATCGAGCGCAAAAACTTTATAAGTTTGGTCACACCTTTGCCGACTGCTACTGGAAAGACAATGATGGCATTGAACGATGGCATGTCTTTGACCTGAACCAACACTGGTTTGTTTATGACCGGACTGCCAGCCACATTGCCACCAAAGATGAACTCGCTTTAGATCATTCCCTGATCTACTTTCCCTCCCGTACCCCTATCCCTTCAAACCCCTCCTTAATGGAACCAAGTTATGTTCATGCAGGGCATTTAAGAATGGAGTCCCATAGTACAGGTATCGATTTGAGGATAGGCGAGACAATGGAACAGGCCTGGGGGAATGAGGGTAAACCTTATTACAATCTTTTTGGAAAAGAGAAGAGAAAGGATCTTAAACACGGGCCTTATCCTGTTACTTATGGAAATGGAAGGCTCGTCTACGAACCGGACCTATCCAAACGAACTTATAAACAGGGACTTCCCCAAAAACCAATGAACCTGAGCTGCACGGAAGAAGACGGACTTAAGCCAGCACTTCATCCTTCAAAGATAAGCGAGAAAGGGGTTGCTATATTTAAGGTATCCTTGCCCTATATTGTTTCGGACGCCTGGGTTAAGGCAAGTATCGTGCGCGAAAATTTGAAAGATGAGATCAGGTTTTCCTTTTCAGTGGATGATGGACATACATGGCGTACTTTCTGGGAAGCTGGAAAGGAGATCGGAGCGTTTAATCTGGATCATTTAAATTTTTGTGAATCCTTTGATCCCGATCAAAAAAATCTGCCGAAGATCATCTCCCCTTTTGGCCGCTATGAATATCTTGTTAAAATAGAGATGAAGGCTGCTGGAAAAATCATGAGTTGCGGATTAGAAAGTTTTTCTTTAGTTACGGTATTCCAACACAACCTCTTCTCACTTCCCATGCTCTGGCCTGGTCCAAACATAATCACTTTGACGGGGGATCTGGATCCGAATTCAATGTTACGGGTAACCTACGTATGGGATGATGTGCAAAGTAAAGAAAGGATGCACACGGTCACGATAAAAACTTTACCTTTTCAGTACGAGATTTTGGCCAAGGGCAAGAAATGGGAGGATGTTGTTTGCCGCTCCCTGAAAATGGAAGTGTTGTGGAAGGATGAAAGGGGGGAAGTTGAATCCCTTCACAATAAGGACTTAAGTAACCATGGACCATCGTCTATTCCCCTGTTCTCTATTTACTCAACTGATAAATTGATTGGTGATTATCGTCCACCGGCTCTCAAAGATGCGCCTTATTACATTAAACAAATTGAAAACGGAAAAGAAATCGGCAAGGCCCTATTGGCCCTTGGAGCGTTAAGAGATCCAAGGGCAAAAGAGGCTCTTGAACGTGTCATTACTCAGGATAGAACACACCCATTCCAAAATAAGGTGTGGGCTTGCCAGGCCCTTTTTCAATCTGTGGGGCGGATGGCAGCCCCCATGATGTTGCGCATCCTGGAAAGAGATAAATCGATTACGTGGCACGACCCTCAGAACAAATGGTCTCAAGACGCCATGTGGTTACATACCGCTGGGATGGCAGCGGCCATATTGGCCGCTATCGAAACCTTTGATGGTAGAGAACGGGCAGCCGATATTATCGCGGAGACGTTAACCGGTAAGAGAACGGTTACAGATCCGAGGAACATATGGTATGGTGAAGAAATATGCTGGGGTCTCATCAAATCGTTGGGGAAATTGGGTAGCAAAAAGCACATTCCCCTATTAAAAACATACCTAAAAGAAGATTCCGATGCCAGAACCATGGCAATCCAGGCGCTTGGAGATATAGGTGATCCGTCAATAGTTCCGGATCTCCTATCCATTTTGAGGGACTTTAAATATTCACCCAATGGTTTGGGTTCTATAGCGGTCCTTGGTAAGATCGGGACAAAAGCAATTGGACCTGAACTTTATCCCTTCCTATCCCATTGGGACGAAGATTTTAGAGGTGTTGCAGCGATTGCCCTGGGAAAGATTGGTGATTCAAACTCCATACCCAGGTTAAAGGAGATGATAGGACGGGAACGTTTCCCATGGGTGGTTACTGCAGCCCAAGAAAGCTTAAAAATATTGGAAGGAAATTACTAAGGAGTCCATAATTGATTAGACATATTCTTCCGAGGAAAATCTCCCCTCCCTTCGGTGGGAGGGATGAAGGGGAGGGGGGACCAGATTGCTTTTTGTCCACCCCTCTCCGAGCCAGAGGCTCTCCCTCCGGGGCATGAGCCCCTCTGGGGCGGAGCCTGAGCCGGCGGCCACCCTCACCCTCCCCCATCGACAGGGGGAGGGGACTAAAGTTGGGCAAATTTTAAATATGTCTGTTTAGTCTTCAGTGTCCATACAATTATGGACTGATTAGTAAGCTGAACACTTTTTAAATTGCAAATTGCAAAAGTGATAATCAATATTTAAAAAATCTTGTATTTTCCATTTTAAATTTTCCGTTTTATAACATAACGAAGTAAATCATGAATAAAAGCCTTGTAAGGCATTTCATCTTTCCTCTGCATGAAAAACTGGTTGGGAGAAAAACTTTTCAATATCTTGATGAGCTTGAAAAGACGCAGTGGCTCAAGGCTGAAGAGATCAAGAGTTTGCAACTGAGGAAATTAAGGGATCTTCTTATTCACGCCCAGAAGAACTGCTCCTTTTATCGTAAAAGGTTTCTTGATGCAGGATTCGATCCGTCTCATCTCAAATCATTGGATGATTTAAACCTCATCCCTGCATTGAACAAAACCGAGATCAGGCAAAACTTGAATGACATGCTTTGGAAGGATTGTCCGGGTGGATTGCACCGTTATAATACAGGAGGGTCTTCTGGCGAGCCGTTGATCTTCTATTTTGACCGGCGGAGGCAGGCTTATGATGCGGCAGCCAGGGCATTGACCCACCGCTGGTGGGGAATAGACATCGGAGATAGAGAACTTTACTTTTGGGCTTCACCCTTCGAGATCAAAAAACAGGACAAACTTAAAGATTTGCGCGATAGACTTACTAACCAGTTACTTTTAAGTGCTTTTGATCTTTCTCAGACCATGATTCCAAATTTTATGGAAAAGATACAAAAATTCAAGCCGAAATGTGTGTTCGGGTACCCCTCCACCATTGCTCTTTTCTGCCAATTAGCTTTACAGCAAGGCTATGATCTTTCCAACGTTGGCGTGGAAGTGGTTTTTTCAACGGCTGAGGTACTCTATGACCACCAGAGAGAGCTGATTTCTAATGCCTTCGGAAAAATCCCGGTCGTTGATGGCTACGGAAGCCGTGAGGGAGGCTTTATTTCACACGAATGCCCAGAAGGATTAATGCATGTCATTGATCAGAACGTCATCGTCGAATATCTTCGTGGTGATAAACCCGTGGGGCCTGGTGAAGATGGCGAAATCGTTGTGACCCATCTCGACAACTGGGCGATGCCCTTTATCAGGTATCGAACCGGGGATGTGGCCCAGTTTGATACACAGAAGTGTAAATGTGGAAGAAATCTTAGTGCCATGAAGAAGATTCAAGGGCGGACCACCGATTTTATCATTACTCCTGATGGTCGATGGCAACATGGACTGTCATTAATTTACGTTATGCGGGATATTCCGGGAGTGGCAGAATTTAAGATTATCCAGGAAGCTGTTGATGACGTAAAGGTTTTACTCAAGATCCATAAAACTTTATTCCCTGAAGAAGGTAAGAGGGAGATTATTGAAGGGTTTAAAAAAAGGATGGGCCAAGAGGTAAATGTCAATATTGAGATGGTGGACGAGATTGAAAAAGATGCTTCAGGAAAATATCGATATGTGGTGTCAAAAGTAGCTGGAAAAGGATTCACATAATGTTTCCACCTGCTTGAAAATAAACCTTGCATAAGGAAAATTGGAACTCATCTTTTTCTCACCCCATTCATCCTTCACTTATTTCTTACCTCTTAATCATTACCTCCCCGGCAACCTAAAATCAAGCACCTTTCATGACTTGATTTACCGATGTTGAATCAACGATGGAAGGTAGAATAGTACCTCTTTTTATGGGTAACTAAAGGATGTACAAAATAAGAACGGTCAACTGGTGCCTGATTGTTTTTATTAATCTGGCAATAGCATTATTATGGTTCCACTCTGTTTTTGCAGAGACGGATAAGATGGGATCTTTAGCCAGAGTACCCTCTATTCCGCCAAGGCTTGAGTGGAATCGGTTTAAGATACTGGTTTGGCAATACAAGACCTCTGTATTGGAGGATTTTCATCTTTATCAAAAAATTGGACTTGGGGGATTTCATATTGATCGCGGTGCGGGTCGGGAAGATCTGGTCGCTTTTTCCTTAAAAGAACAATTTCCATATTATGTGGATCACGCAGCAGATAAAGGTTTTTTGCATTTGAAGGGATCCGATGTCCAGACGGTAACGGGAAAAAATGGGTTAACTATTCGTCCGCATAGCTTGGCCGATCCGAATACACTCAGACAGATCAAAGAACATCTTGATCGCAACATAAATGCCACAAAAAAAGGGCTTGTTTTGGCCTACGCTTTTGATGATGAAATTTCTCTGGGAAGTTATGTCATTCCCTGTGATGTAGATAGCCATCCCCTTTCTCTTGATTGGTTCAGGAATTGGCTCTGGAATAAATACTTGCAAATACATTCGTTGAACAAGGAATGGGATACTGACTTTAAGAGTTTTGATGAGGTGATGCCCAAAGGATTTGAGGAGGTTCGAAGACATGCTCAGAAACCACCACTTTCTAAATGGAATCTGGCACCCTGGATGGATTTCAGGCAATTTATGGATTTCCAATTCGCATCGGTCCTTTCAGAATTGACTCGCTATACAAATAGTCTTGATCCAAAGACACCAGCAGGCTTTGTTGGAAGTCAGGGGCCCGGCCCCTGGGGAGGATATGATTACGCAAAGCTGAGCAGAGCGGTCCAATGGATGGAGGCCTATGATATCCACGGTACAAATGAAATCCTAAGATCCTTTTGGAATGATGAACGTCGGCCCATTATGAAAACCTTTTTTTCCACAAAGGATCCTAAATTGGATTCTTGGTTTCTCTGGTATTACATGTTGCATGGCAATCAAGCAATGATTGCATGGCCAGAGGAATGGTTTCGTTCCGGTGGGAACGAAATTGCCCCATATATCCTGGCCAATAAGAATACCTTCGAGGAAATCCAGGGAAAAGTGAGCGAGCCTATTGTAAATCCGAAGACCCTATTCGATCCCGATCCCATCGGGATCTACTATTCTCATCCCAGCCTTCAGGCGGGTTGGGCGATGGACGCAATCGTCCATGGTAAGAGTTGGGTTAATCGTAATGGGTCCATCGACAATAAGAATCAGACAATGGGAATTCTCCGTAATGTTTGGTGCAAGGTTCTGGAAGACCTTGGCTTTCAGTATGATTTTATCAGTTATCTCGACGTTGAAGAAGAAATGGTGAAGTTCAACAAAAAGTTTAAAGTGATCATTTTGCCCAAGACCGTGTGTCTATCTGACAAGGAAGCTCTGGCTTTGAAGAAATTTGTCTATCATGGCGGGATCCTGATAGCTGATTATCTCTGTGGGATCATGGATCAACACGGAAGGGGACGTGAGAGAGGGATCCTGGATGACTTGTTCGGCATTGTCCGAGATGAGACCGCAGGGTACATGAACGGATTTGGGTTGACTGAAATAGATGGTGGAAAATATCAAAAACCATTCTTGGAGCGCTTCTCAAACTACGAGGGGGCCTATCGCTACAAAGATCTTGCCGTTTTTGAACGTGGTACAAAACATCGGCCTGGTTGCAGAGGAGTTGAGATCAGAAAATTTTTGGGGAAGTTTCATCAGGCATCAGTAATCATTGAAAACCAGTTTGGCAAAGGAAGAACCTTTTATTTGAATCTAACCCCTTTAGAATATTGGGACCCGGAGAGAAGGTTTTCCAACTACGGAAGAAACTTTAGAAAAATAGTCTCTGATATGATGAACGCAGCCGGACTCTTCCCAAGGATAAAGGTTTATGAAAATGATCATGTAACCAATATGATAGAACCCTTATACTGGAAAAATGGAAACAAACACTATATCGGCCTAATAAAGAACCCCACCGAGCAGAAAGAACTCCCCAGACTTGGCAAGTTTTCAGAGGTACAAGGTATAACCGGGCAGATAGTTGAAATCAAATTGGAATTTAAAGACCCTATCCGTGGACTTATTAATCTAAGGACAGGCAAGAACTTCGACCCAGGCCGTTTATTTTTTGATAAGTTTAAACCCTGGGAGGGTAATCTTTATGAAGTGATCTATTCTAACTGAGTAACGTTGGCTTGATAATTGGAATGTTGGAATACTGGAATGTTGGGGAAAAGCATATAAATAAGGGTGACCAAGCATGATTAGGAATCTATTCAAGATCCTGCTCTTCTGTATAAGTGTTTTGGCCATAATCAATACCGGTCTTGGCTGGGCGCTTACGCCTGAACAGGTGGTAGTCGTGGCAAATAACAAGGACCGGCACAGTGTTGATCTGGCAAAATATTATATGAAAAAGCGCAATATCCCTTCAACCAACCTGATTGAGATAAAAGCTCCTACCGAGGAACAATGCAGCAGGGAGGATTACGAAAAATATATCGTATCTCCTATAAAGGCATTCCTTGAGAAAAACGATCCCGAAGGTGATAAATTCCGTTGTTTGGTTACCATGTATGGCATCCCGTTGCGAGTTCAAGCACCTCAACTTACACCTGACGAGCGAAAACAATTGGTGGACCTCCAAAAGCAACGCGATTCCATCACCGACCAAATCAAAAAAGCTGACCAACAACGGAATGACAAAGAGCTTAAAGCACTAAGAGAGGAAGAGGTACAAATTAAAAGAAAAATCGACAAGGTGGGTAAGGTTTTTCAGGGAGCAGCCGTTGATTCAGAACTGGCCCTGGTTAGAGAAGACAATTACCCATTGGACGGCTGGCTTCACAATAAATATTTCCTGGGATACCTTGGTAAAGAGATTAAAAATGTGCCTCAAAAGGTAATTCTGGTTAGCCGTCTGGATGGGCCTTCAGAAGCGAATGTGCGCCGAATCATCGACGACAGTCTTCAAACCGAAAAACAAGGACTTCAGGGCATGGCCTATTTTGATGCACGGTGGCCAGATCCAGGTGACAAGGAATTAACGGGCTATGCTTTTTATGATCGAGCAATTCATAATGCAGCTCGTCTGGTTGAAAAGAGCGGGCGTATGCCAGTCGTAGTCGATTCACAGGAGAAACTTTTTCAACCGGGAGAATGTACTGACGCAGCCCTTTATTGCGGATGGTACAGTCTGGCACATTACGTGGATGCCTTCACCTGGGTGAGGGGCGCGGTGGGGTATCATATCGCTAGTCAAGAATGTCAAACACTGAAGAATAAAGGGAGTCAGGTCTGGTGCAAAATGATGCTTGAAAAAGGAGTAGCTGCCACCCTCGGGCCTGTGGCTGAACCGTACGTTCAGACCTTTCCAATACCGGACATTTTCTTTGGCCTCCTGATCGATGGCCGCCTGACCCTGGCCGAATGTTATGCCCTTTCCAATCCATTCTGGTCATGGCAAATGGTCCTGGTCGGAGACCCGCTTTATCGCCCATTCAAGAATAGCCGAAACGGGAATTGATGAGTTTTTGACTAAAAAAGTGCTGCCTTTAATGTTGAGTTATGATTGTTGAGTGCTGAGTTAATAAGTTATTGAGTTATTAAGTGAATGAGAAGAGCCCATGGGCCGAAAAGCTGATGGGCTCTTGGTTTTATATGCATTTCAAACCTACTTAATAACCCAATTAACCCAATAACTCAACCAACTCAAATTGCCGAGAGGCTGGTGGGTATTTTTTTTAGGAGAAACCTTCTATCATGGAAAGAGATTCTATAACGCAGAATCTAATTTATCAGGATGTCCCTTTAACCAGCGCCGATAGGCGTCCACGATCAACTCTAAGTCACCTAATTGATGGCCACAGATCTCAAATAATTCTTCCGGAGATACCTCGTGATAAAAGTGCACTAAGCGGTTTCGATAACCAGCAAGCATCTGCATTATCTTTGCTTCCTTGTCAAGGAGAATCCCTTGGTCGTGCAGCCGAATAGCTATTTCCTTGTATTCGCTGACTCCCAGGCCATAGCCCTTTGCCAGAATATGGCGACCCAAATCAAAGAGCGCTTCGAGGCTCCGGCGCAAACATGATTCTGCCGCCCAAACGTTTCTTCGATCAGCAAAAAAAGCATGTTGGTCTCCAAGAGGCAGGGCTCGAATCTCTCTCAGAAGAGTACTGATTAACTCGAGGCGGTCCACCACGATTCGTTTGGAAATGTGGTCAGGAGTCACGTGGTTTCCCCTAAAACAAGAGCCATCCGTTCCCGTTCCAGAGGTGCTAAGTCCCCCGCTCGTCTTAGCACGAAGAGTTCATATTCATCAGCCTCGTGCTCATTATGAGTAAAGAGTCGTTCACCCCGGATAACTTCAGCTGCCAGAAATGGATCTGCCTCTGATAGGGATACTAAATCAACTCTTTTACAACCAAAGAGGTCTTCGAGGGCTAAGGCCAAATCAACCTTCTCAGTAACAGAAAATTTTCCCCCTGATAGGGCCCTCACTCCAATATCCACATCGGATGAACTTAATGGCAGAGCGTCTTGGTGACCCTCCACCAAATTCCTTATCTTCTTTGCCTGGCTCCCGAAGGCATACAGTGTAAGCACTCCAAACTGTTCACAAATCTGCTTTAAACCTTGGTGGTGGCTTTTCATAATTTTAACAGTGACCTGTTAATAGGATATACTAAGTAATTTCTAAATTAAAATACCACTGTTTTTCGTTTTTGTCCACAAACAAAGAGCCCGGCAGTTCACAGAAAAAATGAGAGGCCAATTTTGACATGGGGAATAAGGTATGATAGATTTAGTCTGTAATGGAATACCAAATATGAATAACGAGAAAAATAGGACAGAGATTCTTGAAATTCTTAAGAGAGTAATGGAGAAAGATCAGGAAGTCCTGTTTGCTTACCTTTACGGTTCTTATGTATACAATTCCGACGACTTTAAAAGTGATATAGACGTGGCTGTTTATCTTAAGCCCTCGGATATAAAAGGGTATATTAAAAAAGAGGAAGAGTTGACTATCAACGTGGTCACCAAGATTCATAAGGATAGAATCGATCTTCGAATCCTCAATGTCTTACCCCTTTTGTTACAGTATAATATCCTCAAAGAAGGAATACCCATTTTCGTCAGAGATGAAAGGGAGAGAGTTGATTTTGAGACGAGGGTGATGAATAGATTTTTTGAATTAAAACCTTACATCGATGAGTACCAACAGATGTCTTTGTTAAAGATCAAAGCTGGTATTTAGATGAATCCAAAAGAGTTAGTCAGGAAAGAGCGAATCATTGAATATCTTGATAACATTCAACGCCAGGTCGAGGATATGAAATCTATTCCTATTTCAAATAAGGATTTCTTCCTTGATAGGGGGAATACTATTCAAATAAAGGCAGTAAAATACAGCCTGGCTTGTGCTATACAGGATGTGACAAGAATTTGTGCTCATCTCGCTTCAGCACTTTCTCTCTGGAAAGTGAGGGAGAGTGAAGCCGAGGCGATCTTGAGTCTTGCGGAGGCAGAAATCATTCCTAAGGAGTTTGCAGAGAAGATTAAGAGGATGCCTGCTTTCAGAAATAGGATCATCCATGATTATTTACCGAATGAATTTGATGCTGTAAAGCTCTTTGAAAGTTTACAAGACTTAGACGATTTTAAGAGATTTTCAAGATATATTCTGGACTGGATTTCTGAGAAGGAATAAACATAAAAAAATAAAATTATGAGTTATGAATGTTGAGTTCTGAGTCAATTCAACATTCAAAACTCAAAATTCAAAATTTCAATAATCGACTTGCGATTTACGGATAGAAAAGTGTTGCAGTGCTGCTGTTAGAAATTCCTAATCATCAATTATGAGTTATAAGATAGAGGGTAAACAAAAATACCTCTCATTTCTTAGAAAAAGTGAAAGTGCAATTTTTGACAAGGGGCATAAAGTTATGATAATTTTGATTTAAAATGGTTTGGAAAATATGAATAAGGAGAAAGAAGGAATAGCGTCAAGATCCTTGAATTCTAAAATAGCTTTTTGGAGATGGAGACGGACCTCAAGCAAATAGAACTCTATCGTTTAATGCCACCCTCCCAAAAACTTCGGATTGCTCTTCGGCTCTATTACTCCGCATGGCAATTGAAAGAGGCTGGATTACGGCTCCACCATCCGGACTGGACCGAAAAAGAACTTCAGGAAAAAACAAAAGAAATCTTTTTATATGCCAGAACCTAACTTATTTAAGATATTTACCGCACGACTTAACAAGATTGGTATTCGATATATGGTCACCGGAGCGGTGGCCGTGGTTATATATGGCGAGCCTCGTCTAACCCATGATATTGATCTCGTCATTGAATTAAAAATGGATGAAGTAAAAAAATTTCAAGAAGCTTTCCCATCTGAAGAATTTTACTGCCCACCTGACGAAGCCATTAAACTGGAGATCAAACGTCCCTCACGGGGTCATTTTAATATCATTCATCGTGAGACCGGTTTTAAAGCCGATTGTTACCTGATGGGAGATGATAAACTCCACCTTTGGGGGATATCGAAGCGGAAAGAATTGGATATCGAAGGAGAACCTGTTTGGGTAGCTTCTCCGGAATACGTTATTGTGAGGAAGCTCGAGTATTTTCGTGAAGGCAGATCAGAAAAACATTTAAAGGATATTGCAAGCATTCTTGCCATTTCCCCCGATCAAATCGATTTCGGTCAACTCCAGGAGAAAATAAACGCTTACGGTCTTGAGAAGGAGTGGACAGAAGCCAAATCGGTCCTGCATTGAATGACTCTCACTAAACAAAGAGCCCATCAGTTCTACTCAAAATCCAAAAGCCCATTGTTGATTTGACAAATTAATTATGGTATGATTTATTCACACCAAATAGAGGAGGTGTTACTACATGACAAAGGTTGTAAAAAAGACCATATCATTACCTTTTGAATTGGCGAAGGAAGCTGAGGAGATAGCTCGTGAAGAGAGGAAAACACTAAGTGCTGTTATTCAAGAGGCTTTGAGGCTTTCAAGGAAGGAGAAACTAAAAAAGGAATTTTATCAAATTCAGGATTACTGGAGTTTGAAGGCAAAAGAGAAAGGGATACTTACCGAAAAAGACCTGAAGCGGTACCTTGCCTCATGAAAGTGGTATTTGATACAAACATCTTCATCTCGGCCTTTGTCATCCCAGGGAGTCAGGGGGAAAAGGCAGTTTTGAGGATCATTGAAGGAAGGGATGTTTTGCTCCTGTCCAAGGGGATCCTTGATGAGCTTCTTACTGTCCTTTCGACCAAGTTCAGTCGCGACAAAGAAGAAATTAGTCGTGTGGCGGTAATTCTTTCAGAGATGGCTGAATGGGTTGTGCCATCTGAGAAAATCAAGGTTCTAAACGATGATCCCGACAACAGAATCCTTGAATGTGCTGTTAGTGGGAACGCTGACGTTATCGTCACGGGAGATAAGGAGTTGCTGGGGCTCAGAGCATACGAAAAAACAAAGATAATTAGTCTGAAAGAGTATCTGGGGGAATAAAGAGTTAATATGTGCTGCAGTTTTGCGGTGCTGCCTTTAGAAACAACTGACGACTTGCGACTCACGATTGACAATAGAAAAAAGCCTTGCCATTAAGCAAAGAGCCCGTCAACCTTTCGGCCGATGGGCTCTTTTAATAACTCAATAACTTATTGACCCATTCGGCGGCGCCAAGCCCCGCCTTTGAAGGCGGGGTAAAGAAGCGCCGCTCAGGGTCAACCCTGAGCAAGCTCCGGCCTTCAGGCCGGAGAGTCGAAGGGTTGACTTTTGAAAGAATTTTGAGTTTTGAATGTTGAATCAACTCATAACTCAGCATTCATAACTTATAATTTAAAACTCATAATTCAACATTGACAGCAGTACCGCAGCACGTTTAACCTATAATTCAAGTTCAATCCCTTTCTCTTTAATTTCGTAAATGAGGGGGACCCATGTATCATTTTGGTAGGATTCTGAAGAAATAGGGATAGGCTCAAGCCTTGGGTCAATCCTCCAGGCTATCTGCAATAGCATTTTCCCTTCTTCAAACCTGTTCTTTCCAAAATCAGGTGAGATAATAGCGAGATCTAAATCACTATCGGTATGGACATTTCCGGAGGCATATGACCCATAAAGCACTGCTTTCTCTACGCGGATGCCTTTGCTGTTTAGGACGTCTACAAACCTCAAAATGATACTTGTAATTTCTGGATTAACCATTGATAGACCTCCTCAATCTCAGCAAATTTTTCACGAGCAAACTCTTGGGTGCATCTTCGATAGAAATCCCTTTTTTCGTCTGGATATCTTGATTCGATATGAAACTCCATGTATTCTGCAAATTTATCAAGGATCGATTCAGGAATCTCAATTTTAATTTTACTTGCAAGAAAAGTTAAGCTGTGGGTAAAAGGAGCATGATCTTTTGTAGTCTTTACCATAAGGGCTTTAAGGATTTTTTCAAGTGCGAGATGCCCAAAGAAGAGGGCATATGGAAACCGCCTTGATTCTAAAAGGCTCTTTCCCGTTTCAAGGTCATAAGCAGCTCCTTCTTTCCAATATTGAACGGTCTTATCGATGTCGAAAACCATAAGAAAACTTACCCTGGCTTATGAACCAAGTTCACACACTTTGGAATTCATTGTATTCTGTATTGGGATTTGAGTCAAGAACTTGATTCCAGAGATAACTGAGCGATTTGAAGTTCAAATCTTATCTTCAAGAAGGGCTTCTGTAAACGAGTGAAATAGATCCGAAGAGCAAAATTAGAAATAGAGCGATTCGCTTGAATATGTAACAAAAAACCCACCAGCCTTTCGGCTAATGGGTTTTTTTAATAACTCAATAACTTATTGACCCATTCGGCGGCGCCAAGCCCCACCTTTGAAGGCGGGGTAAAGAAGCGCCGCTCAGGGTCAACCCTGAGCAAGCTCCGGCCTTCAGGCCGGAGAGTCGAAGGGTTGACTTATAATTTAAAACTCATAATTCACCATTAACAGCAGCACTGCAACACAGCAGCACAGTCCTAACAGGGTTAACTATTTTCTGAATCTCCTCCTTGCATAGACCCCCATTCCAAAAAAGTCGGCTGTCTCCTTTTTTCACAACCCAATCTCAGAAGCAATCTCTGAAAGCCTCTTCACAGGCAATGCAAATACATCTTTCTTTAAGGGGTAATACTCTTCACCGGGATAAACTATAAATCCCTTTTTACAAGAAAGGTCTTCAAAGGCTATAGAAAAACCCCTCTCCGGTTTGAGACTTAGAGAATATTTGATCTCCACAGCTAAAGGCTGATTCTTTCTGTCAATTATCACCAGATCAATCTCCGCACCAGCAGAAGTCCTGTAAAAGTATAGTGGTGTATTTTCTGGCAGTATGCCTGCTATCTGTTCAATCACAAATCCCTCCCACGAACTACCAACAACAGGATGTGCCTGAAGATCATCAAATGACTCTATCCTTAATAGGGCATGCAAGAGACCTGAATCACGGATATAGACCTTTTGAGATTTTATCAATCTTTTTTTGATACTAAAATGGTATGGCACCAGCTGTCTCACAATAAAGGTATCTGTAAGAATGTCGAGGTAGTTCGTGACAGTAGGTGCAGAGAGACCAAGACCTTTTGCAATCTGGCTTGCATTCCAGAGTTGACCATGCGTGTGGGCAATCATCATCCAGAATCGTCTTAAGTTTGTTGAAGGCACATGAATTCCGAACTGGGGAATGTCCCTTTCAAGATAGGTTCTGATAAATGCCTCTCGCCATATAAGACTTTGGTGATCGTCTTCTGAAAGGAAACTTAAAGGCAGACCCCCTCTCAACCATAGGGTCTTCAGACTATCAAAGCCCACCTCATCAAGACTAAAGGGCCCGAGTTCATGGTAGATTATGCGGCCTGCCAGTGTTTCTGATGCCTGTTTGATCAAGTCAGGTGAGGCTGAGCCAAGTATGAGGAACCTCTTAGGGGTCCTATTTTTATCTACCAGTGCCCTTAAAAGTGGAAATAAATCTGGGATCCTCTGAATCTCATCAATAATTACAAGCCTACCTGAAAACTGGCTCAGATATAATTCTGGATCTTGCAACTTAGCAATATCTGAAGGAAGTTCAAGGTCAAGATAGAGAACATCTTTTGACTCTTCTGTTATTATCTTTGAAAGGGTCGTTTTCCCGACCTGTCGACACCCTATCAGCCCCACAACTGGATAACGGGCAAGAGACTTCCTGATGGTCCCTATCAGCATTCGGTCAATCATGCTTGAATATTAAAGTAATCTATTTCAATTTGCAAGGAAAATTTAAAGAACCTTTAGATAATATGGAGGCTTTCAAATCCTTGAGGAAACAAAAAATCACTAGCCTTTCGGGAATTTGAGTTCGTTGAGTTATTGGGTTATTGAGTTAATAAGATACGGAAATTATAAGTTTGAGTTTTGAGGTATAAGTTACTATGTAGAACAGAGGACGGAAATATATTTGAAATAAAAAAAGCCCGTCAGCTTTTCGCCAACGGGCTCTACTTATTCAATTAATAACTCATTAGCTTCTTAACTTGAATCTTGCATCAACTCATAACTCAACACTCATCACTCAAAACTATTTTCTGAATCTTCTCCTCGCATATACCCCCATTCCAAGCAATCCTGATCCAAGAAGTAGCATGGTGGCGGGTTCGGGAATAGGGACCTCAGAAAAGCGTTGTTCTATGAGGGAAACTGCTGCAAAATCATTCGCCCCATCACCTCCTGTCAAGTGGATGTCTTTATAAACCGCAAGCGTTTGAACTGGTGAGAATTCGATACTATCTGTTAATTTACCTTTATAAACCGACAAGTTTACCCCAATAGGCACTAAGCCTTCGCTAACAAATTGTATTTCTGGATTGCCATCAACGTTCCAGCCCGTTCCCAAAAGGCTAGCATCCTTGATTAGGCCCCCTCCAGCAACGACTGAGACATTAAATATAAGCCCCGAGTCCTGGGTCGTCCCTGGGGCGGCGTGCCACCCAGCTTGAAAAAGTAAGCCTGGGTTCAAAGGGGTATTTAGCTGGGTTACGTTAACGCTGCTTGCTGGAATGTTTGTGGATGAGTAGGAAAAACCCCAGAAAATTTTATCATCAATTCTTAAACCCGTTTCATAAGTATTATAGTTATCCATGTAATACTGTAGGGTGTCCGCACCTACCCAAACAGGTGAAAGCAACAAGCCCATTGTAATAAGAACAGCGGAGCACACTGATAAAAAACAACTTGTTCTCTTTTTCATTTTCTTCCCTCCTTCGAGAATTTTTATATATATTTTTACAGAATTTTACTTTACTGCAATAATAACAAATAGCAATTTCTATGCCTAATCCTAAATTTTTTACAACTAATTAAAATCAATAAATAATTTTGGTTTCTTCTTTTTTCACCCCCTTTAAAAATGGGGACCGGTTTTCTCTTTTTTACTATTTTGCTTCCTTTTTACATATGTAAATCGTTTCCGCTTTCTAAAATTTTAAATTTTAAGTTTTGAATTTTAAGTGTTGATTTAACTCATAATTCAACACTCATAATTCATAATTATTTCTTGTGGAATTTCCTTCTCGCCAATCCCGCCAATCCGATCAACCCAGAACCCAAAAGAAGCATGGTTGCTGGCTCGGGAATAGGGGTAGGATTAAACAAAGTAATGTGCGAAATACCTCCTCCTTGGACAGGGAAGGGAGACACAAGCGTAATTTCGCCGGTTTGACCACCCAAGTAATAGAACGCATCCTGGTCACCAAACTTGGCCACAAGGTAAAGGTACGGTGTGGTTATATCAAACGGAAAGACATTCTGGACAATTTGCTCTCCGGGGCCAATCGCATCGGGGAGGGGGGAGGGGACATTGCTACCATGATATACAACATAATCGTAGATGCCATTAGTTATAGGTGCTGACGGGATGGGCGGCCCGACATACGTGTTATAATAGTCGATTGCCTGGTTCAGCCGAACGAGTTCGGCGGCAGGGTTCGCGGGGTGTCCCGGAACAGCGGTACCAAACAAATATTCGAGACCTATGGTTATGGCGTTGGCGGGACCCGCAACGGCCAGCGCACAGATAAGGCACGTAATTAGGAGAAGTAATTTTTTCATGGTTATCATCCCCTTTCTGTCATGAAGTCCTATCATAATCCCGATGGTTTATATATTCTTTTCCATCGTACATATAAGCAAATCCTACGCCAAATATTATATTTTTAATAACCCTTCGTTTTTGTAAGGGAATCTTGGCTGCAGAGATTTTCCGGTCCCTAAAAAGTGGAAGGGGTTTTCTCTTTTTTACTGATCTGTTCCCCTTTTTTATAGGCAAAACGTTTCCCTCTCCCACTAATGCAGAGCGCATAGGGCAGAGAGCATAGCCGATATTAAGAAAACTGCAGAGTCGAATACCGCAGCACTTATTAACTCATTGACTTTTGAAAGAATTTTAAGGTTTTAGTTTTTAGTGTTGAATCAACTCAAAACTCAGCACTCATAATTCATAATTATTTTTTAAACTTCCTTCTCGCCAATCCCGCCAATCCGATCAACCCCGAACCCAGAAGAATCATTGTGGCTGGCTCAGGAGCTGTGTTGTGGCCATGTTCGCGAACAACATCATTTGCGCAGTTAACTGTCCATGCAAATTCAAATGTGCCATACCCGATGTCTAAGCCAGTCCCAAAATCGAAATAGGTCGTGTGTGCTCCAAATCCTAAGTCCCACCCGTCAAAGTACACATTTTGAACAAATGTTCTTTCAAACTGGCCGTTGATTGCTACTGGATGGCCATTTCTTATACCCAACTCAGAGAGAGGCCATACATTATCAGAAAGAATATATCCATTGGTTCCACCTGCCGAATTTAGTGTTATAGAATAAAGGCTGTAATTTCCTGCTCCAGTGCCAACGCCATATAGCTGAACAACGTAATCCCAGGTATGATCCCCACCCTTATCAATAAATAAATCCATGGGTTTGAGAGAGTCTTCAAAATTACTTCCCCCTAATAGGTAATTAAATGTAATCCTCTGAAGTTTTCCTCCTACTATGTCATACGAACCAGCGTTAGAATTTGGAAAGATTGGGACACCTATTTCGTCAGCAATGTTATCTGAACCTTGCAAGCTAGGCCAGCCGCTCCAATATTTTGTGCTGTCCCCAAAAGGCGTTCCAAAAGCCTGGGATGAGATAAAAACAATTAATAAAAAAGTTAAAAGAATTAATGACTTTTTCATTTTTCCTCCCGCAAAGTCGGTTTTATTCTTTTATTGTGCAGCTGCAGCACACCAGAACTTCTATTTATCCGTAAACCGTGAATCGTAAACTGTGTTTCGTCTAAAAATTCAAAACTCAAAACTCATAATTCAAAATTTTTGCTTGTTAAGTTTTCTCCTTACATTAAATAGAGCAATTCCTATGCCAAGCTAAAATTTTTACGTAACCTTACGTTTTTTTTACACAAATTCAAGCAAACTGACACAAGGTCTTTTTGCAAAAGGGATAAGATTTTCTCTTTATTCCTCTTTCATTGCCGCCTGGAGGATAGGGAGGACAACTCTTAAATGTTACGCGAACGAGTAATTTAGGTCTGAGGACTGAGGGCTGAAGGCTGAAAGCTCAAAGCTCAAAGCTCAAAGCTGAAGGCTGAAAGCTCAAAGCTGAAGGCTGAAAGCTCAAAGCTCAAAGCTCAAAGCTGAAGGCTGAAAGCTCAAAGCTCAAAGCTCAAAGCTGAAAGCTGAAGGCAAGAGGCGAGAGGCAATAGGCGAGAGGCAAGAGGCGAGAGGCTTTTATAACCTATCAATCATCGGAAAAATCTTTTCTAAAGAATTTATGAGAAAGAAAAGTATCTGGCTGAATTTTTCAGTCATCCCAATGTGGAAATAAGAAATAAATGGTCAAGCTCGGGGTGGCAAGCCAAATGACGAGTTGACAGGATATGATGTACATGATAGTTTATTTATGTACATTCTATGAGGAGGAATGAATATGTTGAGATATAAGCATCTAAGGTTAGATCAGGGAAAGATTGAAAGAGCCAAAAAGATCCTCAGGGCCAAAACAGAGACAGAGGCCATGGATAAGGCTCTCGAAAGGGTAATTCAAGAAGAAAAAGAGAGGCTTCGGCGCAGGAAACTTATGAATCGCATCATTCAACTTCGAAACAGTCTTGGCAAGATACAAGAAGATTCCGCCGAGTGGGTAAGACTGGCAAGAAAAGAAAGGACCTTATCTGTATGATGGCAGTACTTGATGCAACCGTTGCTCTGAAATGGCAATTCGAGGATGAGGAGGTTACGAGTGCGGCCATGGCCCTCCTTGAGGATTTTGTTGAGGGCAAGGTTGAACTGATCACTCCCACGCTTTTTCCTTATGAAATCCTTAGTGCCATCAATGTTGCCATCAATAGAAAGAGAATAGAAGAGGAAGCCGGATATAGGGCTATGAACTACATCACCTCACTGGGGATCGAGCTCAGGAGCTTCGATGATCTCATCGGGCCCACATTTTACATGGGCAGACAGTATGGCCTGTCTTCCTACGACTGCGCGTACATGGCACTGGCAGAAAAGGAAAATTGTGATTTCTTTACCGGCGATAAGAGATTATTTAATTCCATAAAGAATCGTCTTCCTTGGATCAAATGGATCGGCGGTTATCGCTCTCCTTGAGCATTGGAAATCTCTTCCATTCCGATGAAGAAAATCTATTGGAAGGTTTATTAAGACAGAAAGAAATTCCAGCCATTTTCATTCGAGAGGAGAGAGTCATGAATAATGTAAAAAAACGCGGAATGGGGTGGATTCCGGATTATCCTGATTTCAGGGATTATACGGAAAAGACCGAGGAGATTCATTTGGTCCTCGGTCCGAAGGGGGCGCTGAAAGCGAAAGGGATGCCCATCTCCATTGATCTCCGGGAATGGTGCTCACCCGTCGAGGATCAAGGGAGCCTGGGTTCATGCACAGCCCAGGCAGGGGCCGGGGTCATCGAATATTACGAGAGAAAGTCCTTCGGAAGGCACATTGATGCTTCGAGACTTTTCCTTTATAAGGCCACTCGCAATCTGATGAAGATGAAAGGGGATACGGGAGCCTACCTTCGAACGACCATGGGAGCCATGGTGCTCTTCGGAGTGCCCCCGGAGGATTACTGGCCTTATACCGATGACGAAAAGGGGTTTGATCAGGAGCCTCCTGCCTTCTGTTATGCGTTTGCCCAGAACTATCAAACGATCAAATACTTCAGACATGATCCTTCTGGAACGAAGGCCGATGAGATCCTTAAACAGGTCAAAGCCTATCTTTCAAAAGGCCATCCAGCGATGTTCGGGTTTACGGTTTATAGCTCTATTGACCAGGCAGAAAGTAGCGGGAGGATTCCTTTCCCATCTCCCAAAGAGAAGATAGAGGGTGGCCATGCGGTGGTGGCGGTCGGTTATGATGATAAGATGAAGATTAAGAATCAATACGGGAAGATTGAGACCACCGGAGCGATTTTCATCAGGAATTCCTGGGGAAAGGGGTGGGGGGAAAAGGGTTATGGATGGCTACCGTATGAATATATTTTACGAGGGCTTGCAGAGGATTTCTGGTCCGTAGTTAAGAAGGAGTGGGTCGATACGGGACAATTCAAGGAATAAACCGAACCGTTTGGAGCACGAGCGTTTTTTTAACAATTAAGATATGATATAATGACATTTTAGAAATTTATATAGGATTTGTCAGATGGAAGCTGGAAGCGGTAAGAAAAAAACCTTAAAAGAGATTAAAGAAGATTTGATCAATTTTTTTAAGTATAGAGAGGAAGTTCTTCTTGTTTATCTTTTTGGGTCTTGTCTCCGGGGTAAATTTGGGGAAAAACATGATATCGATATTGCTGTATTAGTAGATTTAAAAATTTATCATGTCCTGGATGAGAAAAAGCCCTATGGATACGAAGCCGAAATGGTTACAGAACTCATCCATCACTTGAAACACCCTCTCGTTGATCTCACCGTTTTAAACAAAGCCACCCCCCTCCTTGCCTATGAAGTGATCCATAGCGGAACTCTCCTTTTTTCACGATCAGAAGATTTGAGGATACAATTTGAGATTTTTTCTCAGAAACGGCATGCAGATACAAAACATCTCAGGGATATTAAGCGAATCTATTCAGAAGGAAGAACTGAGAAGGGACTCATTGCCTATGCCTAATTGGGAAATCATTGAGCAACCTATTCAGAATATGGAAGAGGCATTGACCGAATTGGGTAAATATGGAAATATCTCTTTTGAAGAGTTTCAAAGGGACTTGAGCCTGAGATGGATTGTAGAAAAGGGGCTCGAGATTTTGATCCAAAATCTCTTGGATATCGGGGCACATTTATTGGCCTCTGAGATCAAGAATGACTGGGAAGATTATGGGGAGGTTATTTTAAAATTAGGCAAACACGGGGTTATTCCGCAAGTGTTTTCGGATAAGATAAAAGGAATGGCTGGCCTTAGAAATATACTGATTCATGAGTATCTAAAAATTGATCTGAATAAACTGTTTGACTACTTGAGGTATCGATTAGAAGATTTTGTACTGTTCATCAGATATATTCGTGAGTATCAAAAATCTTCATTGAGGAAGTGAATCATAAAAGTCATTTGTCGAAGGAGGAGCATGAATGGACCTTTCCAATAAGAGAAGATTGGTTTTTACTTTTATAATACTTTTCTTTTTTCTTCTTTCTGGCCTATCAGGGTGTAGCAAAGAGGCGAAAAAGGAAAAACATTGGAAGAGGGGGGAGAAATATTTTTCGGAGAATAAATTCAGGGAAGCCATCATTGAATACAAGAATGTCCTTCAGATTGATCCGAAAGATGCCAAAGTTCGTTATAAATTAGGGCTTTCCCATATGAGAGTAGGACAGTTTCGAGAGGCCTTTTCTGAATTTTCAAAAAGTGTCGAATTGAATCAGGAAATGATTGATGCCAGGCTCCAGTTAGCGAATCTCTACCTCTTGTCGAGAGACAAGCAAAAGGCGAAAGAGCAGGCAGAATTAGTCCTTGCGAAAGATCCGGATAATCCTTCCGGTCATCTTTTAATGAGTTCGATCTATGTGATTGAGAAAGATTCGGACAAAGCTATTTCTGAAGCGAAGAAGGCCATCGAAAAGGATCCGAAAAATATCGACGCCTACCTCCATTTGGCGAACCTTTATCTCTTAAAAAAGGATTTGGTTCAGGCAGAGCAGACATTCAAAGAAGCGATTAAAGCAGATGAAAAATCAACGAAGGCCCGATATACTCTTGCCGAGTTTTATCGGAGAACCGGGAAAGTCGAATTGGCAGAGGCTGAATTTGTGGGGGTCACCCAAATAGCTCCCAAAGATGGAGGCGCTTATATGGCTTTGGGAAACTTCTATACCTCCCTGAATCGGATGGAGGATGCGGAAAAGCAGTTTTTAAAAGGGATTGAAATCGATCCCAAGAGAATTCCATCGTACCTCCACCTGGGAGACTTTTATTTGGCCTCGGGAAAGAAGGAAAAGGCGATTGAGACTTACAAAAAGGCAATCGATGTGGATTCAAAGAATATCCCAGCCTTATCAAAATTGGCCGAAGTTTTCATCAATGAAAGAAAATACGAAGAGGCATCCAAGGAGATCGGAAAGATCCTTGAGATCAACCTCAAAAGTAATGAAGGGACATTTCTGAAGGGGAGGGTGCATTTAGCCAAGCAGGAATTCAATGACGCCATCACCCTTTTTCAACCGTACCTGAAAGATAATCCTAAATCCTTTATGGGACATTATTTACTCGGTCTCGCCCATCTGGGGAATAAGGATGTCCAGCAAGCCAAAAGCGAATTGGCTGAAGCAGTCAAACTTAATCCAAATTGGATTGAGGCGAGACTCACTCTGGCTGATCTCCATCTCAGAACGGGGGCCGTTGATGTTGCAAAGGAAGAGGCCCAGGAGGTTTTGAAAAGAGATCCCAAATCTGTTCAAGCCCATCTGATCCTTGGGAATAGCTATCTTCTTAAAAAGGATATTCCAAAAGCGACGAAATCCTATGAAGAGGTGATTCAAATTGCTCCCAACAATCCTATTGGATATTTTCAAATGGGTCGAGTCCTATTGGCGCAGAAAAAGGCGAAGGAGGCATTACCCCAGTTTGAGAAAGCCTTGTCCATTCAGCCCAATTTTTTAGAGGCCCTCAATTTTATTGTTGCCATTTACCTTAATCAAAAAGAGAATAAGAAAGCGATCGATCGGATAGAATCACAGATTAAAGCTTCGCCTCAAAATCCTTTTTTCTACAATATGCTGGCTCGTGTTCATGAAGTCAATAAGGACATGACTCAGGCAGAGGTAAATTATAAGAAAGCGATTGAGATGAATCCTAATGTCGCAGGTTTTCATAGCTCCCTTGCCATTTTCTATATCCGGCAGAATATGGCCCAGAAGGCAATAGAGGAATACAGTGCAGCCCTCCAGAAGGCCCCGGATTCTCTCTCGCCCCTGATCGGTTTGGGAATTATTTATGACGCTCAGAAAAAATTCGATAAGGCCAAGGAGTATTATCAAAAGGCTTTAAAAATTAATCCCAAATTCGCTCCTGCGGCAAACAACCTTGCCTATCTCTATGCTGAAAAGGGAGAAAATATTGATGAAGCCCTTAATTTAGCTCAGAGTGCCAAAGAGCAGTTCCCAGATGACCCCCATATCTCTGATACCCTTGGATGGGTCTATTACAAAAAGAATATCTTCACCCGTGCGATCACCTATTTGAAGGAAGCGAATGAAAAGATTCCAGATCATCCTGTCATGCGGTATCACTTGGGGATGGCTTACTTTAAGAACGGAGATAAAGAACTTGCTAAAAAAGAACTCAGAAGGGCCCTCGAATTGGATCCAAAACTTTCAAACGCTGAGGAAGCCAAAGGAATACTTCAACAATTGAGATAAACCGAACGATTCACCTTTCCTTCTCTATATGAGGATCAATGAGTGAAGACTTAATGAAAGGGCACATCCTTTCTTTCAGGAACAGGATGAATTGTGCATTATTTTCGGACATTTGAGAAAATATTTTCCATTTTTCGTCTTTTTATGAATATTGACTTCTTCTAAAGCTTAATAATATTATATAATTACAGGTAGTTTGGATGTTGGCATTAAAATTGCTATATTATTAATCAATAAGTCTAAGAGATTGTAGGAAAATATGGAAAACGATTCATTTTTTGATTTTTTAGACGAAACGCGTCCCTCTACATCCCTCGGAAGAAAGGGTGAAACAGAATCCTCCGAACCCAAGGAAAGCATCATTCCGAACGAACGGATAGCCTTCCTCTTGTTCCCATTTTTTATTGAATTGATCAATCAATTTAAAGATTCTCTGAAGAACCTCAGAAATTTTACACGAGTTTTTCAGGAAAAATATAACGATACGGGGTTTGGGTCAAATCTTAATCGAATGATTGGCGAGGAAATTAAGAAGATCGAATTGGTGCAAAATAGCCTTTCCAATTATATTAGGATTAATAATCCTATTATAAAAACAAACACGGTGAACACCCTCATCGAAGAGGAACTAAAGAAATATCATTTTGAGCTGGAAGAAAAAAAGATTAAGTTATTTAAAACACTTGAAAAAGATCTCCCCGAAACCGCTGTCCCTGATGACCAGCTGAGGTATATTTTGAGCTGTGTTATTGAATACGTAACGGCTTTGATTCCTCCCAACGGAAATTTTGGGTTATTTACTAAATCCCTTGTTCTTCAGAGGGAAAGGGGTGAGGATCAGGCGCGGGTCCAAAGGGAGGTGAGGTATATTGAGATCTTAATGGTTTATATGGGTTATAAAAAACCGACGGAGCAATTTGGGGAGGCATTGGGAGTCCCAGCACGTCAAAAACAAAGGACTTTGGATATTGCGTTACGGCTCGTTGATGAGATTGTCCAAAGAAACCGTGGAATGATGAAATTCGAAGAGGATGAAAAGAAGGCAAAGACGACTATCTTTTTGAGATTCCCTGTGGAAAGAAGAAAGGTAGTCTATTATCAGCAGCAAAGTGAATTAACTTCAAATGTACATGAATTTAAAAGTACCTTCGAGAAACTTTCGTCTCTTGAGAAGATGAAAAAAGACCTTTAAAAATTAAATTATTATTCAGTTGTCAAAGAATATTGATTTACTTTTTACTCTTCTTCCTGAGCCCTGATAGATGGAGTAGGCTTAAAAGTTTGACCTGTGATTTCATCTATTGTTACCCGAATGAAAAAGAAATTATTTAAATTGACATCTGCAAGATCGCCCAACACTATTCCTGCCCACTTCATGATTGATTCCTGAGTTATTCTTTCTGGGTTCTTTCTCCTCTCCGGCAGAATACCAATTAAATGGACTTCTGTTGTTTTTTCACGCAAATAGAGTTCATAAGCTACCATATTCTAATTTACCTCTATTTATTTAATCAGAAGAAACTACAAAACAATTGAATATTGATTTACTTTTTAAACTCATGGTGGTTCTAACAACTTATGTTAGAAATTATTACCTACACTATCAATATTGATTAATTCTTTAAATGGCATCTACTCCCTTCCAAAAATGAGAATAACCTTTTCAATGATATTTACCACCTCAAAGGCCACCTTCTTCCCGATTCCCTTTTTGAGCCGGTAATAAAGGCATAGGTTTTTGTTAATCAGGAAACTCCTCATCCACCCCTCTATAGATTGAGTTAATCAATTGTTATTTAAGTGCATTTTTAATGCCAAATTATTACTATCATTATAATTTCTTATAATTATGAAGTTTTCCTCAATGCCCGATATTTTAATGAAAGCCAAAAGTTGAAGAACTTTTCACAAAAGTTCCAAATTCATTCCTGAAAAAAGTGAAAAAGCTTTCCGGATCCCTTTTTCTTTATACCTCTAATTCTTCGGTGTGTCCACTAAATCGGGGAGAGACTATAATACTCCCCAAATACTGGACAAGGGAATAAGGTGCATGGTAGCCTGCCGTAACCGAGAAGGAGGTATGGCACCATACACAGCATGCGGAGAGGGCATGATGCAGCCTTCAAGGCGAAGGTAGCGCTGGAAGCCGTCAAAGGGGAGAAGACCCTTGCCCAGCTTTCCAGTGAATTTGGAATTCATGCCAATCAGATCCGTCAATGGCGAAAACAATTTCTTGAAGAACTTCCTCGTCTCTTTTCGGACCGGCGGAGGAAGGAGGATAGAGACCGGGAAGAACTTCTGTTCAAACTTTATTAGCAGATTGGCCAGTTCAAGATGGAACTGGAATGGTTGAAAAAAAATCTCAAATTCCCCGTTAAAGAAAAGAAGAGGCTGATCGAACCGGAGCATGCCATGATTCCAATCTCCCGTCAATGTGAGCTGTTAGGTCTTTCCCGGGCGTCCTATTATTATCGCTCGGAGAGGGATGATAGCTATAACCTACGGTTGATGAACCTGATTGACGAACATTTTACCCGAACCCCCTTTTATGGAGTTGCTCGAATGACGGCCTATCTAAACCGTCAGGGGCCTCCGGTCAATGCGAAGCGGATACGGAGATTGATGCGACTCATGGGTCTGGAGGCCATCTATCCCGAACCTCGGTTGAGCTTGTCTTCTCAGGACTATAAACGATACCCGTATTTACTCAGGGATCTGGTCATTGGTCATCCCGATCAAGTCTGGTATGCCGACATCACTTACATCCGGATGCTCTATGGATTCATCTACCTGGTAGCCATTATGGACTGGTTCAGCCGTTATGTCCTGGCCTGGGAGATCTCTACGACTCTGGATACAGCCTTCTGTATCGGGGCGTTGAAAAAGGCCCTCGGGATCTCCAAACCGGATATCTTCAATACGGATCAGGGAGTTCAATTTACCAGTGTGGAGTTCACCCAGCATCTTCAAGCTGCAGGAATCCGGATCAGCCTGGATGGTCCGGGGTCGGGTTTATGATAACATCTTTGTGGAACGCCTTTGGAGAACGGTGAAGTATGAAGAAGTTTATCTTCATGATTACCCGATGGTCTCGGAGGCTCGTAATGGCCTGAAAAGGTACTTTCTGTTTTACAACCGGGAGAGGTTGCATTCCTCTTTGGGAAATCGAACTCCTCATGAGGTCTATTTCAAGCAACCGATCCCCCTAAACACGCGGCAGGCTTCTCAAACGATGCACCCAATACACCCTACTTTTTTTGTCTTGACAATGGGGAGAGGTTCAGACCAACCAGTAATGGTCAAACTTGATTGGGTGTAGTAAATTTATTACCCCCTTAAAATGTCCCTTGACAAATTCGATATTTTGTGATGATTTGTTTACCAAACAATTGGTCACCAATACGGGGGATAAGGAGGTAGGGGGTATGGTAAAAAGACGACACATTGGTTGGGTTTTTGGGGTTATTTCAGTTTTAGTCCTATTAGGTAGTCCTTCCTTTGTCCGTGCGGATATCAATGATATTCTACTCAAATTTCACCCCTATATCACAGTCAAGGAAGAATATAGCAACAATATTCTCCTGAGCAAGACAAACAAACTAAATGATTTTATTACTACTGTTTCCCCGGGATTGAGATTTTCCGCTTTAGAGCAGGCCACCTATGGGATTGATCTGGATTTTGTTGCGGGATATGCCTATTACGCAAAAAATCACGATTTCAGTTATTTCAGTCCCCAAGGGAGTCTTAACGCTTGGTATGCAATGACTCCAAATCTGACTTTTCGAGTCAGGGATTATTTAATCCGATCTGATGCAGCAAGAGAGCAGCTATATAGTGCCAATGCCACACCAGATCAATTTCTTCTTTCTACCGAGAGGGGGGTCCATGCGATCTATCTCCGAAACGTTGTTGAGCCATCCATGGAATATCGTTTTGGAAGAGAAAACCTCCTCTCCGTCCTTTATCGAAACAACATCTATCGTAATCAAAACGCTCTGTTTGAAGACAGTCAAGAAAATACGATCAACCCCAAACTCAACTACTGGTTCAATATTAGAAACGGCGTAACCTTGGAATATATCCTTACTTTTGGGAATTTTGAAACTTCTCCGAATCTGGTGGGCAATGGGGCGAGGGCTCGTTATACGTATCGTTTTGATCCGAAGCTTTCGTTGTTTGGAGAATACTTCTTTTTGAGGGAGAATTTTCAAGATCCTGGTATCGATTATGATGTTCATAATCCAAGCCTGGGTATCGAATATAAATTTAGTCCGACACTGACCGGTACGGCCCAAGGAGGTTATTACTGGCAAATTCCAGTTCAAGGTACAACAACGAGGGGTCCCTTTTTCAACTTGAGTCTTATACAGAGAGCAGAAAAGACGATCTATACCTTCTTATTGCAAGGAGGATATACCCAGGACTATTTTACAGCTCAGAATTTGGGGTTTAGTAAGTACTACAC
>Ga0315282_10000433_pt1 | contig 82962 bp, 70 predicted proteins | sample YL17G07_20_MG_FD_203693 | JGI IMG/M metagenome (GOLD analysis project Ga0315282, IMG submission 203693) | Sediment microbial communities from Yellowstone Lake, YNP, Wyoming, USA - YL17G07_20 | ecosystem: Environmental > Aquatic > Freshwater > Lake > Sediment | place: USA: Wyoming | collected...
TGTGATAGCGTGCCAAGGCGGTCGCTTCCTGTCTTCGATTTCGCATTTCTCCTCCTCTCAAGAGCAGGTCGAACCTGTCTCATTTTGGAGTTACAATTTCGACCCATCTTGAGAGTTACACAACACGGGCTCCCGGACCAGGGGTGTCCGCGAGTGCACAGAATACCATGAGACGGGCTGTACGGGAATCCGGGAGCCAGATGAGTTTTCGGACAGGACGGGAACTGGGTAACCTATTCCCGCGTTGCGTAGATTGTGAAGCGCACGGGGACCTCAGCCTCACTGGGGTCCGTCCCCCCACGTGCGCTTCGCTTTCTTCGCCCTGACCGCACCCCGAGTCTCCGGAAACCTGTCCCCGGCTCACATCCGACCCGCCCGCCCGGAAGGTATCCTGGCGCGGCGCAGGGAACTGCAAGTCTGGACGGCGGTCGTCAGGCGGGAGCGCCATCGGGACACAGCGCGGACCCATGAGAATGTTGGGGGAAAGACAGCCGAGGTGTGGCATGATTGGCTACGCATTTGTCCCCCACTCGCTGAAGATGTTCAAGCATTAGTTATTGGGGTCCGTGAGCCATGCGGGCATGCCCGCGATGCAGGAAGAGGCACGGAACTTGCGGAATAGCATGCGCCGAGGCGGTAGCCAAATGGGTCGCGCGGTGGCGAGGAGGGTAAGATGCCGGCTGCGGGGCAAGTCGGCACGGATGCAAGCGACAGCGCACTGACGGCGCACGCAAGATGGGGTGATGTCGGTGCGTTCGACCTGATCGTGCGCCAGCAGCGGGCAGATCTGCTTTCGCACGCATTGCGCCGGCTGCAAAACCGCGAAGCCGCGCTCGACTGCGTGCAGGAGACGTTTCTGAGGGCCTGGGAGTCGCTGCCTCGATTCCGCGCAGGGTGCAGCCTTCAGACCTGGCTTCATCGTATCCTGGAGAACGTGTGCCTGGAGGAGAGGTGCATGCGCGCGCGAAATCGGAAGCGGGTTGGTCGGTGAATACCCCGCTGCCAGCGACGTAGCGGCCGAGGCAGGCGCGCGGCAGGATGTTTTGTCGGCCCTGACGGCCATGGCGCGCCTGCCGCTCAGCCTCCGCGCGACGGCGCTGCTGCGCTTGGTCGAGGGGCTGAGTTGCGAGGAGGCTGCCGGGATACTTGGAATCTCGGCCGAAGCGGCCAGGATGCGCCTGAGCAGGGCGCGGGCGCTGATGGCAGCCGTTCCGCTGCCGCCCGATGAAGCCCGTCCCGCGAGAACTTCTCTTGCCGAAGGGTATCACTTCCTGGCAGGACTGCTCTTGACGCAAGGCAAGGAGGCCCAGTCTGACCGGGCGATCTTGCGCGCCCTGGATTTCGACCCCGATACAGCCTACAACATTTGGCTGAACACGGGCTCGGCCTTGGGCAGGCCGGACTACGTTGCCGTGTGCGGCCAGGCGATTCGCGTCGCGCGCCAGGCCGTAACCAGATGGCCTGACGAGCCGACTGTGATTCTCACCCTGGGCTGTCTCGAGAAGGACCTACGTCGGAACCTCAAGGCAGCGGAGCGTCTTTGGTGTGCCGCCCCAGCGGACCGCGAGAGGATATGGCGGGGCACCGGAGGAAGCCACGCGAACGTCAGCGCAACCGCTCGGTGCCACCTCGCATTGCTTTATTGTGAGAGCCAACCCCGGCGGGCGCTGTCTCTGCTCGAACCACTGACCACGCGCCACCCGGACTGGCAGTTCGCTGCCATAACCAGAGCGTATGCGCTGGCCGTGTGTGGTGAACCCGCAGCACGGGCATGGGCGGAGCGCGCGCAGGCCTTGGCGATGGCCGTCCCGGCACCTCACACGCGGTGGTGGCGGATTGGCGCTGGGACTGTGCGGGAGTACGCCGCGGAGGTTTTCAAGGTGCTGGGTGACTGGGATCAGGCAGCCCGGTGCCTACGAGCGGCTGACCGCCTCTTCCCCGCCGATTTTCCCCGCACTCGGCCCTAGCATCACCTTCCGCGTATCGCCCGCCTGGCAACCCGACGGCAGCTCAGGGGCTGACACACCCTCCCCGGCGTCCCCTCGCAGCCGGCCTCCCGCGATTTTGTTACGCTTTGGCCGCGGATCCAACTATATCCCCGGTGGAGGACAAAGCCTGTGAACGGTTGGGTCGCCGGGCCAGTGATATCCAGGAAAGTGGCGTTGATCGGGGCGTTCTCTACCTGCTTCCTCGCTGGCACGGCTGCTGCGGCGAGGCACTGGCTTGCGTCACCCTCTGCTTTCCCGCAGTCGTCCCAGGTGGACGAATCACTCGCGAGCCTCGCAGGTGAAGCGGGGGGCCCGCTTCACCTGTCAAAAGGCGGGCATGCTAATGGGGGGGGGAACGAAGAGAGCGCTCGGCCTCGGCCCGGCGGCGCTTTTCGCCTCGATTTCCTCCCCCCTGCCCGCCTCTCCTTGCGTTTACGCTGTCGCGTTCGAGAATCCCTGCGCCTGGGGGCGCAAAGCTGCTGCGAATGAAGCATCTGCGCAAAGGAGGCTATCATGAGAATGCGAGGGATCGTTGCTCTACTTGCCCTCATCTGGGTTTGCATCGGGGCAGGAGTGGCCAGGGCACAACTGGAGGCGGTCCCGCCCGCCTCTGGGTACGTGCCGCCGGAACTCGCGGCGCGGGTCGCCACCCGGAAAGCCCAGCAGAAGTGGGGTTCAGTCACCCTGGGCCCCGTGCTGCCTACCTGCAACGCTGATGGCGAATTGAGAGCCTACCTCGTCTGCTTCGCCCTGGGCGGGAAACCTTTCCCCAGCGAGGAGGATGTGGCCCAGAGCATCCGCGAGGGCCGCGCGTTATACGAGGCAGGCGTCAGAGAGGGAGACCGCGAGAAGGTAGAGAGAGGCCGGACGCAAATCTCAGGGGCCGACTCATTTGCGACCGTGGTTGTATCGGCAACCAGGGACCATTATCCCATTCCGGCGTATGCTTACGGCCTGCCGCGCTACTTCACCATTGCCGACCCGGCCGCCGATGTGGCGCGGGAAGCCCTTGGAGGCGGAGAGGCAAGGGTTTCGCGCATCTTCTTCGGCAGTTGCGCGCACCAGGCGTTCGAGTTTGCGGGCGGGTCGGAGCGCGTTCTGGTGGATGCCGACCGTCTCCGCGTCATTACCGAGGACGATCTGGGGAAAAAGGTTCCCCGCGGCCGCCGACCCTCGGCTCGCCCCGATGAGGTAGCCAGAGCCTGGGCCGCTTTGGAGAACGTGTCAGCGGCCCCGGCCGTGGTCGCACGGTCGCCCGCCGACCACTGGGTGCAGCACCCCGGCTGGGTGCCCTTTTATCCATGGACGCAGGGGTGCTCGCCGACGTCCGCCGCGATGGCGATGGCGTATTGGGACAATTCTGAGGTCGGCGGGTACTGCGGCTACGGGATGCTCGTGGACTATTACCTGGACGCGCCGATGATGCGCTGCGAACCCTACGACAAAACCAACAACCCGTATCACAATGTCCCCAATCTGCTCCTCGAACTCGTTAGTGCCTTTCGCACCAACTGCGATGGAGGAACACAGTTTCCGGACAGGGCGCCCGGCATTAGGAAGGTGGCCAACGAGATGAACAATTACAGTTTTGGCTCGGTCCAGTGTTCGGACATGGAACCCAGTTTTTTTACAGACTACTGCTGGGACAAGATCAAGCACGAGATCAACGCCAACCGCCCGTTTGTCTGGTCAATGCAGGAATGGGACGTTACCCATTACGAGGGGCACTCTGTCTGCGCTATTGGGTATGACGATGACAAGTATGTCATCCTTCACGACCCGAACGACATCTACACAGTGTGGGGCTGGTATTACACCAGCTGGTGCGGCTCATCCCTGGACGCGGAGAAAGTTATGGTTGACACGGTGGAGCCGGCAGGGGGCAGCGACGGCGACAACATCCGGCTCGGTCCACGCGGCGGCCAGACACTATACGCGTGTCAGAACTACCAGATCAATTGGACCCAGTCGGGCACCAGCATTGCCAAGGTGGACATCTCGTATTCAACCGACGGAGGTTCGAACTGGAATCCGGTGGCCACGGGCGTGCCATCGCACGAGGGCGTGAACTCATACTCCTGGAAGGTGCCCAACGTGTCAACGAAGACGGGACGGATATGGGTTGCGGGTGTTGCCGCGGATGGCGTTACGTGGATCGCAGCGGACGGGAGTTACCAGAATTTTACCATAGCCGCAGACACCACCCCTCCTCCCGCTCCCAGTTTCAAGATCAATGACGGGGATTCATGCACCACTTCCACAGCGGTCAAGCTGAGCATACAATGTGCCTCTGACTGCTATCTGATTCGCTTCAAGAATGGTGGCACTACCACCTGGAGCGACTGGTACGCGTGCGGCTCGACCAAGTCTTGGACGCTCACCTCCGGATACGGGCCGAAGACCGTATATGCGCAGTGCCAGGACAGGTGTGGCAACATCGGCCCCGAGGGATATGATGACACACTATATAACTTGGGTCCCAACGCTCCGAGCAACCTGACAGCCACGACAGAGGCCAGCACGCCCGTCAGAATCAGGCTCAACTGGCAGGATAACTCCACCAACGAGACCGGCTTCAAGATCGAGCGCAAGGTCGGTTCAACTGGCACCTACGGCCAGATCGCGGCAGTGGGAGCGAATGCAACAACCTGGGCCGACACCACTGTGAGCGCGGGCCAGACCTACTGCTACCGGGTGCGGGCGTATCTGACCTGGGCCGGGGACTCTGCCTATTCGAACGAGGCGTGCGCCTGCACAGCGATTCCTGCAGCCCCCACGGGCATGACCGCAACTGCTGTGTCAGGGAGCCAGATCAACCTTTCGTGGAAGGACAACTCCGCCAACGAGACGGGCTTCAAGATCTGGCGGAAGGTCGGCACAAGCGGATCGTGGGCGGTGCGAGCGACGGTGGGGGCGAACGTGACTTCCTACCAGGACACGGGATTGGCGCCCTGCACGCTGCATACCTACGGGGTGGTAGCCTACAACGCCTGCAGAGACTCGGGCGCCTCCAACGCGGCCAGCGCCACGACGCGGTGCGTACCGCTCGCGCCTACCAATCTGACGGCAACGGCTGTATCAGGCAGCCAGATTAACCTTTCGTGGAAGGACAACTCCGCCAACGAGACGGGCTTCAGGATCTGGCGGAAAGTCGGCACAAGCGGATCGTGGGTGGTGCGAGCGACGGTAGGGGCGAACGTGACTTCGTACCAGGACACGGGATTAACGCCCTGCACGCTGCATACTTATGGGGTCGTAGCCTACAACTCCAATGGGGACTCGGGCGCCTCCAACGCGGCGAGTGCGACGACGCCGTGCGTGCCGCTTGCGCCCACCAATCTAACGGCAAGGGCCGTGTCAGGGAGCCAGATCAACCTTGCGTGGAAGGACAATTCGACCAACGAGACGGGCTTCAGGATCCTGCGGAGAGTTGGCACAAGCGGATCGTGGGCGCTGCGAGCGACGGTAGGGGCGAACGTGACTTCCTACCAGGACACGGGATTGGCGCGCGGTACTGTCTACACATATGGGGTGGTAGCCTATAACAGCAACGGCAACTCGGGTGCGTCGAACGCCGCCAGCGCGATGACTCCCCTGTTCTAGGCGTACGCCGGCACGCTCTTGCAGTGGGGAGTTGACTGGCATGCGTTCGAGCAGCCGGTTGTGCGGATTCACGTAGCGCCCGGCGGGCCGGGCATCGCAGCCTCGAGGCGTTGCCGTGACCGGCGGCTGCCGATGCCCGTCCGGTTACCCCTCTGACGGGAGATGTTGGTGTCCGAAAGCGAACGTAACCCGCGGCCAGATGGCCGTCTTCCTAGTGCGCGCCTTCGGGATTCCCTACTGATGTAGGACTCACGGCTCCTGGAGAGACGAGAAAGGGGAGGGCTCAGCGCCCTCCCCTTTGTGTTCCGGCGCGGCTATCGGGTCTCGATGGTCGGGATGGCGTGCTTGAAGATGAGGTGGCGGGCGGCCCTGCCTTTGGTGATGAGCCTGAAGGGGTCGAAGTCCTCCACCGCCGCCGATCTGCTTGGTCGGGGGTTCAGAACAGGTGACGGGTGTTAGGCGGCGCGCAGCGCCCTACCTCGCTCTGAACCCGCGACCTTGGCCCTTCTTGCCGCGCTTGCGGCCCTCGGCAGCCGGAGCGCCGAACTGCCTCGACGCCCCGGAATATGCCTGGAATCGAGCCTGAAGCCGATTTCGCGTGTGCGCCAGGACAGCCTGGTCTTCTTTTCCGATACGAATCCTCCCCCCGCTACCGCGCGCTCAATTCGAGCAGCTCCGCACCATGGGTGCCGCGTCCACCTGTATATTGCAGCCTGATTAGTGCGTGGCTTGCGAGGATGGTGCCAATCAGTGCGATGAGCGTCCCCGCCTCCACACGTTGTAATGTATTAGGCGGCAGTTTGACTCTCACTTCGATCTCGCGGCGGCCTGGCTCAAGACTGACCCCCTCCAGGAATCGCCGCGCGAGTTCTCTCTTCTCCTGATTGCTGGCATGCGGCAGCAGTCGGCGCATCTCGGGCAGGTATCGTTCCAGCGCATCCTCGTCAACGCGCGGGGGCTCCGTCGCCAAGGCGTCGCCGCCGATACTCGAAAGCACCGCTTCCCTCTCGGCGATCAGGTCCCTCAGCCTGCGGTTGGCCCACTCCACATCGCAGAGCCCGTCCTCGATTGCTGCCCGCAGGTTGCCGATCTTCTGGTCTATCTTCTGAAGCCGCTGACGCGCCAGAGAGGAGGCTTTGCCACCCTGTGCTTCCCACTCGCGGCGGAGCTCAGCGTTGACTTTTGCCGCGAACCGCTTTGAGCGCCCATCCAGCAGCGTGTCCGCCCAGGCCCCTATCGTGTCCCAGGCAGCCTCCTCTATCAGTTGCTTCTCGATGAACAGGCTCGGCCCGCACCCAAGGCCCCTGCGGTACTTCGCTGAACCGCAGATATACCCGTCTCGCCCCCTGTCCAGGTGGCTCGTCATGTTGGCTCCACAGCGTGCGCATTTGAACAGCCCTCCGGAGAGAACGAACCGGCTGCCGCTCGACCGAACCTGGGACATGCGCGTGGAGGTGTGCGCGTGGATGGCCCGCGCTTCGCCTCGGACGCGGAGCAGTTGCCTGGCCTGTGCCTCCGTGATGATGGCGGGGTGTGCGTTCTCGACGATCTCCCACTCCTCAGGCCGGTTCCACCGCTGGCGCCTCTTCTTGCGGACGTTCCAGGTTCCATAGCCTGCGTACTGCAAGGCCATGTGCGGCTCCAGAAGGCAGTGAATAGTGCTCGTGCTCCAGGGACCACCGCGGGGCGCAGGCACACCGGATTCGTTCAGCATGTCGCGCAGACTGTCCAGGGACGCGCCCTGTGACGCCCGCACGAGTAAGTCCCTAGTCCAGTGCCACACCGGCTTGCCCGCGAATCGTCGGCGCTTTGGGGGCCGTTAGCTCAGCCCGGTAGAGCACCGGACTTTTAATCCGGGTGTCACAGGTTCGAATCCTGTACGGCCCACCACCCTACGTTCTTGTCGCCTTGGAGAGCGCCAAGGGGCTGCGGGCGGCAAGCCACCCCCGTCCAGGTGACAGGCTAAGCGCGCCGCAGGAGCGGCGCAGACAGGATTGCGGCGCAGAGCATCATCAGGGAGAGGGCAAGGGACGCGCCGCAGATGCCCATGACGGGAACCAGGGCGCACGCAGTCGCGAGGGCGCCGAACGCCGAGCCCACCAGGTCGGCTGCATATATGAGCCCGCCTGCCCTCGCTGCGCCGCGGCCTGCTGAATAGGCGCTCACAGCAGCAGGGAACGCGCTGCCGTCCACAAATCCCGCTGCGACCAGGAAGATGCCCATCAATGGCATGGCGAGGTTCTCCCATCGCAGGCAGGCAACCGCCGCCGCGCTCAAAGCGACAGCGAGCGCCGCTGCTGCGACCAGCGACACAACGAACCAGCGCTCCGCCCAACCTTCTCTGCCAAGCGCTCGCTTGGTTGCCCAGAATGCCCCCGCCGCAAGTCCCCCCATGAAGAGCGCAAAGAGTATCCCCAGTTGGTGATAGAGATAGCCGCGCGCGGACTGAAAAACGAGCAGTGCAAGGAATTCTCCGGCAAGGCCGAATCCGCCCATCGCCGCCATGCCGACGATGCCGGCAACGGGACGAGACCATTTTCTTGGAGCAGCGGCGGCCCAGATCAGCGCGGCAAGAATCGGCGGCGCAAACCACCAGAGCGACATGCCCCTCAGGCGGTCGAGCGCCCCGGCCAGGCGTGGGCTCATCTGCTCCAGCCACAAGGTCATCTGGTAGTGATAGGCCACCGGCGTCAGGTCGTGATTTGGCCGCAGCCCCCGCTGCTCGCGCAGCGCAGCCAGGGCGATTTCGCGGCGGAAGGGCAGCAGGGCCTCCTGCAGCCAGAAGGGAGTAACGAAACGGCAGCGCACGCTGCGCTCGCGCAGGCGTTCGGCAAGCAGGCGCCAGTCGCCGGTGAGCACGCCCGGCCTGTTCGAGGCAAGCAGGAACAGCATCTCGCCGGGCACGATCAGCGCGTCGGCGAAGACCGCGCGCAGGCTGCGGTGAACGCTCGCCGTTGCCAGGCGCATCGCCCCGCCCATGTAGGCCTCGGACGACGTCACCCTGGTCACCAGCACCGCGCCGGGATTCATCTTGCGCGCGACCTCCGAGAAGAACTCCTGCGTGTAGAACCGGTTCAGCGATGCAGTCGTCGGGTCGGGCAGGCTCACTATCACGACATCGAAATGCAGGCGCGTTTTCTTCACGAAGAGGCGGCCGTCGCCGAGATGCACATGCACGCGGGGGTCTGAAAGCGACGCTGCCAATCGCGCGGGGAGCCAGGTTCGGGCGAGTGAGATGATGCGCGGGTCCAACTCCACGTAGTCGAGGCGAGTGACGCCGTGCTTGAGGACTTCGTGTGCCACACCGGAGGCACCCCCGCCGATCAACAGCACGCGCCTTGGAGCGGAGTGCTCCAGGAGAGCCAGGTGAGCGACAGCCTCGTTCGCCTCATCATCCTGTGAGGTGAAAAGTAAGACCCCGCTCTGGTAAATCGCAATCTGACCGGCGCGCTCGGCGACGACAAGGTTGCCGTATCTGGATGCGAGTTGTTGGCTGATAGTTGTGTTGCGCCACCTGGGGCTGAACTGGAGAGTAACCAAGTCGGGGCGCTGGCCTCGCTCGCCCAGAACAGACCCCGCGATTCCCGCAGCGAGCAACAATGCCACAGCGGCGGCGGCCTTTCCCAGACGGCCGCCTGCGGCCCACATCATGGCGGCGGCGCCGACCCAGTTTGCGATGGAGAGCAAGGCCATGATCTGGAGTGCGCCAAAACGCTCCGCCATGTAGAAGTGAAAGACGAGGCCGCCGATGACAGCGCCGACCGCTTCTAGGGCATATATGGTGCCCACTTGGGAGACAGCCGAGGGAGGCTGTCCGACATCTTCAAACCCACGGCACAGAAGCACGAACTGGATGCCTACGAAAAGGCAGGCCGGCGCCAAGGCAGCCATGGATATGCCGAGAATTGCAGGGATGCCAGGCGCCAGTCCCGACGCGAGGCCGCCGAAGGGGACGAGGCGCGCGATGAGCACAGGAGTAGGCAGCACGAACCACGCCCCCACCTGCAGCCACAGCACTGCGCGCGCCGCGGCAATGGGGCGGACCCTCAGGAGGGTGCCAACTGTGCTTCCGGCAGCCACCAGCAGTAACCAGGCGGCCAGGACAACTGCGATCGAGAGTTCATTGCCCAGGAACAGGTCAAGCAGTTCGCGCGTGAGGACCACCTGGGCGACAATGCTTGTGAAGCCGAGGACTATTGCGGCGCAGCCCAAGGCTGCTGCGAGACGAGTGCTAGACGGCGTGGTGGTGTCGGCCTGGCTCACGACCAAACGCCCGGCAGCGCGGCCCCGCAGAACTTACATTTTCCGGCCTTCAGGTTATACTGCGTGATCTCGTATCCGCGCCGGCCGATCACGACCTTGCCGCACTTGGGGCAGATGGTATTCTGCGCAGGGTGTTCGGGCACATTGCCCACATAGACAAAGTGCAGCCCCTCGGCGCGCGCTATCTGATAGCACCTGTCCACAGTCTCATAGGGCGTGGGCGGCAAGTTCTTCAGGCGATAGGTCGGGATGAAGCGGGAGAAATGCAGCGGCACATCTCGCCCCACGTTCGTTCTCACCCAGCGCGCAAGGTCGCGGATTTCGCGCTCGCTGTCATTGAGCGTCGGGATCACGAGGTAAACGATCTCGAGCCACGTGCCGCGATTCTTGATCGCGGCGATGGTGTCGAGCACGGGCTTCAGCGTCCCGTTGCAGTTGCTGTGGTAGAATCGGTTGCGCATTGATTTCAGGTCCACCTTGATTGCAGCCAATTCCTTGCACCATTCGGTCAGCGGCTCGCGCTCGATGTAACCTGCCGTCACGGCGAGTGTGCGCACGCCCTTGCGCTTTCCCTCTCTCGCTACATCCAGTATATATTCGTCGAAGACGACCGGCTCAGTGTAGGTTCCCGCGATGAGCGAAAGGCCCTCGCGCTTCGTGAGCTCCACCATTTTTGCGGCAGGCAGGTAGGTGCTGCGCACCTGCTCAGCAGTGGACTGCGAGAGTTGCCAGTTCTGGCAGTTCTTGCAGGCCAGATTGCATCCCGCCGTGGCGAAAGAGAAGATCTGCTTCCCGGGTGTGAAATGGAAGAAGGGCTTTTTCTCAATCGGGTCAATGTTCACCGAGGCCGCGCGGCCGTGCACGAGCGTGTAGTATTCGCCGCCCCGGTTCTCGCGCACCCCGCAGAATCCGCGCTCAGCATCTCCCACTTCGCAGTGCCTGGGGCACAAGAGACATCGCACCTTCTTGTTGGACAGGCGGCGGTAGTGGCTCGCCCTGCGCACCCAGGGCTCATTTGCGGCTGTGCTGGCCTTGCGCGATGCTGCAAACGCCGTTCGCTCCAGCCCGGCCGCCCCGCCCAACCCGATGAGAGCAAAGCACCCGCCTGCTGTTTGCAGCCATTCCCTGCGTGTGAGGTCTCGCATATCGCCAACCTATCCCACTTTGACGTTCACTCGTTCAATACGCTTGGGGTCTGCTATGCCCAGCAGGTGCTGCGAGTCCGCGGCGACCTCAACGTAGCGCGGCGTCCGCCCGGCAGCAGAAAGAGTGGGCAGCCCTGCCTTCTGGCGCAGTTCGTCAATAATGTCCCATCCGACGCGATCCAGTGCGACCGGATCAGTCGCAGCCATTATCGCTCCGTAGGTGGCCGTCGTCGAGGGCTTGAAGGTCGGCCCTCCGTCATAGATAACCCGCAGCGCGTCGCAGATGATCAGGCGCTGCTTCCCTCTTATCACGGGCGCCATGTTGATGTCGGCAACATAGGGCGAACACCCGTTGATGTGCATCTTGCTCGGGTTGTTGATCGAGCCAAAGTGGTTCTTCAGGCTCACTGTGATGCCGGCGACATCGTGGTCCTTGACCATCGGCAGGTTGAGCAGCGCGCTGCAATGCTCCGAAACGATCCGGCTGAAGCAGGATGCCGCTTCGCCCGATGAGGTTACGTCCTCGTCGTAACCCACTTCGTCGGTGCCGAGGCACCGTATCCCGTTGGCATCCGAAGGGTATCCCGCAGCGCGCAGTTCGGGCGCGGCGCGGTCGTAGATGATGACGTTGCGCGCCGGTATGCCGGCGCCCTGCAAACCTCTGGCAGCCGCCATCGCCACCGAGGGATCGGTGCGCGTGGAAGGCGCGCCCAGGCAGTTGACCTTCAGGCCGATCACGTCATCCTGATCGAAAAAACGCCTCCATGCGGCGCGCGGGTCCTTTTCTCCCGTCAGGCGGCAGACAGCCGTCTCAACCATCTGGTTCACCACTTCCTCGCGCACTTCACCCGACGAGGTGATGGCATGTGGGCTGCGGACGATCACGACCTTGCCCGGCTGGTCGGCTCGCCTTTTCACCGGTGCCGCTGCGCCGGCTGCGGCGCGTGAATGCCGCATGCCCAGCAGCCCGCGCAGTCCTCCAGCAGCGATCGCCGCCCCGCCAAGGCCGATCAGCGCCAGCGCCTTGCGGCGCGAAATGCGCGGCCCCTTCTCATCCGTTATCGCATCCGGCTGATTACTCATGGAACTCCTGCACAGTGAAAACGTAGAGCGTCGCCCCATGCTTCCACGCATCGCGCGGCAATCCGGCCTTCTGCTCGCACAACTCACCCAAGAGCACTTCCTTGCTCCAGCCGGTTTCGCGCGCCACCTGGGGCAGGAACACGCCGCTGCTGCCGTTTGATTCCACCACGATACCATGCTTCTTGATATCAATTTCGCCGGGATTCGAAACGCGGCGAAGGGGCGACAGAACCGAGATCTCGATCTTCAGTTCAGGCAGTTCTTCTTTGGTGACAGGCGGGAATCTTCGATCCTGCACGGCGGCCGCAATTGCCATGTCCCTGACGGTCGTGCAAAGCGGGCCGCTGGCCTCCATCCGGCCGATGCAGCCGCGCAGCGCCCCGTGCTTCTTCAGCGTCACGAACGCACCTGCTGGCTGCTGCAAAACGTCGTCGCGGTCCTGGCACTCGATGATCTGCTCCGATGCGACGTACTTCTCGATCGTCGTTCGCGCAAATTGCAGGAGACGCTTCTGCTGCGACAGGTTGAGGGCCTGGGGCGATCCGGGCTCGCGCAGGGCTGGCGCTCGCAGCCCCTTCACCCGGTAGATGGCAACCGCACAGTAACCGACAACGCGACTGCGGTCTCCGCCGGGGGCATCGCCGGAATTCGCGTAGCGCAGAACGCGCACCCGGTTCGCCCCCAGTTTTCGGGCTGCCATGAGGATCGTCTTGACCGGTCCTTCCCCGCACAGAACTGTGGCCAGGTTCGCTGTCCCCTCGCTCATTTCGCGCGCGGCGGCCTTCTCCACCGCCTGCGCATCGAGCGTCTCGATCGCTCGCAGCGTAGCCTTGTCAACGCGCACCGCGTCTGCGTAATCCGGGTAATGCGACATGTCCGAACTTGCGACCAGGAGCACTTTCTTGCGCCGCGCGATGGAGGCCAGCGCGCTCGCCAGGGCCTCGCAGTTCGTGCGGCTGAAATCCACCATCGTAACCGGCACCAGGGCAAATCCCTTCAGGCTGCACTGCAGGAAAGGAACCTGGACTTCGACCGAATGCTCGACCTCGTGCGCTTCCGGCAGCGCCTGCGCCCTGGAGTCGGCGGCGGCTATTGCGCGCTCCGCGTCAGCGTCAATCGGCACCTGGCCCAGGGGAGTGCGCCACGCTCCCGCCCCTGACAGTGCAGCGCCGCGAAACGGAACTCGATGGCTCGGGCCGACGATCACGACCGTGTCATAGGTGCGGCCCTCGATCTGACGGTAGGCGCAGGCAGCCACTTTCCCGCTGTACTCGTACCCTGCGTGGGGCACGATGAGGGCTATCAGTTCGCCGCGCTCGCGCGCAACCTGCGCCTGGCTGATGAACTCCTCGACGGTACTTCGCAGCGTGCTGGCTTCCGCAGGATAGAACGACCCCGCGGCCACCGGCTCGCGCACCTTGCCGATCACGGCAGGTTCGGGTGCGCGCCTTTGCGATCGAACTGCGGCCAGGCCTGCGCCCGCAGCGACCACCGCAAGGCCCACAGCAAGACGCCACCAGTTTCTTCTCATGGTCCTTGTCCTCTGCCATGGATTCTCGCACATGCGGCCCCCCCCGCGCAAGACCGGCACCGTGGCTTCAACGCACAGTCACGAGCCGCCATCTCCGTAAGCCATCTCCGGAGGCGTCAAAAAAGGCGGGCGCCCCACTTTGGAGGCGCCCAGGGTGCTCCGTAGAGCCTAGCCTGCGATTATCTTGCTGCAATCAGCAGGACAATCGTCGCTCTGGTACAATTGTGATTGTAGAATAGCAGAAACCTGACAGCCTGTCAAGGGGGTACACAGTGAAAAATGGGTCCAATGTTGGGGAAGGGCAGCACGTTCTGGGGCTGGACATCGGCGCGAACTCGATTGGATGGGCGCTTGTGGCGCGCAAAGACGGAAAACTCGCCGGGGTCGTCCGCACAGGGGTAAGGGTTTTTGCGGCGGGCGTCGAGGGAGACATCGAGTCCGGGCGCGACGAGTCGCGGGCCGCAAAGCGGCGCGAAGCGCGGCTTCGCCGCCGGATGCTGGGTCGTCGGCGGGGGCGGCAGGACAAACTGGCGCTGCTGCTACAGCAGGCCGGGCTGCTGCCTGCTGGCGACCTGGCCACGCCGAAAGCCCGAATGCAATTCTTCGGCGACCTTGACCGCTCCCTTTTCCCGGAGGAGGTCCGGCGATCCGATCCGCATGTTCTGCCCTACCGCCTGCGCGGGCGTGCGCTGGACGAAAAACTCGCCCCATACGAACTTGGACGAGCGCTCTATCATCTCGCCCAGCGCCGCGGATTCCTCTCCAGCCGCCGGTTCAGGGGGAAGCCACCCGAGGATGAACAGGATAAAGACGCCGCCAAGCCCGGTTCCGAGACGCAGGTAAAGCGGTCCAAGGACAAAGAGGACGAGGGGAAGGTCAAGGGGGCGATCAGCGAACTTCAGAAAAGGATCGAGCAGGCAGGCAAGCGGACGCTGGGTGAATACTTCGCGAGCCTCGACCCGACCGAGGAACGCATCCGCCGGCAGTGGACCGGCCGCAAGATGTTCGAGGAGGAATTCGAGAACATATGGGCTGCTCAGTCCGAGCACCATCCCGACATTCTGACACAACCGGTCAAGAAGCAAGTTCACCGGGCCATCTTCTTCCAGCGCGCGAGCAAGGTTCCGCGCCACCTGATTGGCGAGTGCGACCTGGAGCGTGGCCGAAAACGCGCACCGATGGCCCTGCTGGCAGCGCAGCGGTTTCGCTTGCTGCAGAAAGTGAACGACCTGCAAATCAAAGCGCCTGACGGCCAGACACGGGCCCTCAGTGCTGAGGAACGCCAGGGGCTGGCTGACGCGCTGGAAACGCGGGGGGACCTTACGTGGAAAGAGATACGCGGAGTCCTGCGGCTTGGCCGGACCTGCCATTTCAACCTCGAGGATGAGCGTCCTAAGGGCCTGATCGGCAACCGGACTGCATGCGAGCTGGCAAAGGTATTCGGCGATCGCTGGGCGTCTCTTTCGCCCGAGGAGAAAGACCGTGTTGTTGATGACCTGCGCAGCATCCAGGTGCGCAGCGTGAAGGATGAGCAGGCGCGGAAGCGGCGGGGCATGAAAACGTGGGGACTGGATGAAGTGGCGGCCCGGGGGTTCTGCGACGTCCACCTTGAAGACGGCTACTGTTCCCTGTCGCGCAGGGCGCTGGAAAAAGTCCTGCCCCTCATGGAGCAGGGCGTGCAATACGCAACGGCGCGAAAGAAACTTTATGGCGAAAAGCCGCCGAAGCGCGCGGTTGACGCGCTCCCGCTCCTCTCGAATGTCGTGCAGGTTCGCAACCCCGCTGTCCAGCGCGCGCTGACGGAAGTGCGCAAGGTTGTCAACGCCATCGTGCGCGAGCACGGGAAGCCCGCCGTGATTCGCATCGAGTTGGCGCGCGACCTAAAGAAGCCCCGCCAGGAGCGCCGGGAGATCTCGCGCCGGAACGAGCAGAATCGCAGCGCGAGAGAGAAAGCCGCGGAGCGCATCTGTCAAGAAGCAGGAGTTACCAAACCGACGCGTTCAGACACGGAGAAGTTGCTTCTGGCCGAAGAGTGCGGCTGGGTGTGCCCCTACACCGGCAAACCAATCAACATGGATGGGCTCTTCGGCGACTCGCCCCAGTTCGACGTGGAGCACATCATCCCACTTCAGCGCTGCCTCGACGACTCATTCATGAACAAGACGCTGTGTCAGGTCGAAGAGAACCGGAATCGTAAGCGAAACCGCACACCTTGGGAAGCCTACGGCTCAGACCCGGACAGATGGGACGAGATCATCCAGCGAGTCAAGAGATTCCAGGGCGGCGCGCGCAAGGCAAAACTGGAGCGGTTCCAGATCAAAGACCTGGAGAGCATTGACGACTTCGCCAGCCGCCAACTCAATGACACGCGCTATGCGGCAAGGCTTGCCGTGGAATTCCTAGGGTGTCTCTACGGGGCCGGGGCCGACGGCGTTGATTCGCAGAACAAGCAGCGCCGCATCCAGGCGGCGCGGGGCCAAGTAACGGCGTTTCTGCGGAACGAATGGAAACTCAACGAAATCCTCGGCGGGGGAGAGAAGCGGCGCGATGACCACCGGCAGCACGCGATTGACGCTGCGGTGGTTGCGCTCACCGATTCGGCAACTGTGAAGATGCTGAGCGACGCGGCCGCCCGTGCCTGGCAGGAGCACCGGCGGCGGTTCGCCCCGATCGCCCCGCCGTGGCCTGGCTTTCTCGACGAAGTGCGCGGGTCTATTGACAAGATGATTGTTTCGCATCGCGTCTCGCGCAAGGTGAGCGGGGCGATGCACGATGAGACGATCTACAGCAAGCCGCACAAAGACCCTGATGGGCGGGAATGCGTGCACGTGCGCAAGCCGGTTGACGGCCTGTCCACCAAAGACCTCGATCACATCGTTGACCCGGCTGTCCGCGACTGTGTGACGGCCAAACTCAAGGAACTGGGCGAGGAGGACCCCAAGAAAGCATTCAGCGACGAGAAGAATCATCCTCCCCTCAAGGGGCGGGGCGGCGAGCAGACCCCGATTCACAGCGTCCGCATTCGCAGATACGAGGCGACCGTGCCCATCGGCGAAGGGGCGCGAGAGCGCCGCGTCATGTTAGGTTCGAACCATCATATGGAAATACTGGAGACGGAGGACAAAAAGGGCCAGCCCCGGTGGGAGGGCGTTGTCGTGTCAACCTACGAGGCGATGCAGCGACTGCGGGCAAAGAAGCCCGTCGTTCAGAGCGACCACGGCCCGGGTAAGAAGTTCCTCTTCTCGCTGGCAGGCGGAGAGATCATTGAGATAGACGAGAACGATGGAACCCGGGGGCTGTACGTCATCAGGACCGTGAGCAAGAGCCGCAGCGGCGGCAAGGAATACCCGGCGGTGGAATTCGTGAGCATCACCGACGCGCGAAAGAAAGAAGAGATCAAGAGCAAAGGTGCATGGGGCAGCGCCCTCGTCGAACCTCTGCGCAAGAAGAACTGCCGCAAGATGCTGATCACACCTCTGGGCGAGGTGCGGTGGGCGAATGACTGATCTGCCGCGAATGGAGTCGAGGGGGCGGATTATTGATCTGGCCGAGGATCCCGCGCGGCTGAGCATCCGCAACTCCTGTCTCTTGATCGAATCGCAGGGGCGGGACGATACAACCATTCCGCTGGAAGAAGTTGCCGTGCTCGTGGTCTCCAATCCCTGCGTTACCTTCACCCACGCCGTGCTCGCCGGCCTGGCGGGGGCGGGCGCGAGCATGGTGGTCTGCGATGGCAAGCACATGCCCGCTGCCATGCTTCTGCCATTGGAGGCGCACTTCGTGCAGGGGGAACGCTTTGCCGTGCAAGCCCAGGCCCCCCTGCCGATGCGCAAGCGGCTTTGGCAGAGCCTGGCGCGCGCCAAGATCCGCGCCCAGGCGCGCTTGCTTACTGAACTGCGAGGCCACGACGCCGGGCTGTCTGATCTAGTGCCGCGTGTGCGCTCCGGCGATGTGGGCAACGTGGAGGCCCAGGCTGCCGCGCGCTACTGGCCCGCCCTCTTGGGCGATCCGGGCTTTCGCCGCGAGCGCTACGGCCCTGAGCCCAACCGCCTGCTGAACTACGGCTACGCGGTGCTGCGCGCCATCATTGCGCGCGCGGTCTGCGCCGCAGGACTCCATCCCTCCCTCGGCCTTCACCACCACAACCGCTACGACGCGTTCTGCCTCGTGGACGACCTGATGGAGCCGTTCCGGCCGATCGTGGATCGCGCTGTCGTTTGCTACTGGCAAAAGCGCCGCCCCTCGGCGCGTCTGGATAAGTCAGCAAAGGAGGCCTTGGTTGGTGCGCTGATGGGGCGCGTCAGCGTGGACGGGGAATCCCGCACGCTCTTTGACATCGCGGCGCGTACCGCCACCAGCCTGGTGGCCGTTTATGCCCGGAAGGGCAAGAACCTCATTCTTCCGGAGTTGTGAGAGGTGCCTCGCCGCGGTCTGAACCTCTCCCAGTATAAGGCCATGTGGGTTGTCGCAATGTTCGATCTGCCGGTTGACAGCGCCCGCGCGCGCCGTGAATACGCCCGCTTCCGGAAGAAACTTCTGGCGCAGGGGTTCACGATGCTGCAGTTTTCGGTGTATGCGCGCTACTGCCCCAGCGAAGAAGCCAGCGCAGTTTACCGCGCCAGGGTGCAGGAGGCGCTGCCGCCCCAGGGCGAGGTCCGACTGGTGGCGATAACTGACCGCCAATTCGGGAAGATGGAAGTGTTCCTCGGAAAAACGCGCCAGCCGGCCGAGAAGCCCCCCGCTCAACTGCTGCTTTTCTGAGGGCCGACAGTCAGCCCTGCTTCCCGCGACGAGTCTGCGCAGCCCTCACCGCGCCCGCTGGGCCGTTCCCCGCGCGATTCCGTTCCTCCCTATCCCTGCGTTGGCTGTGGGTCTATTGTACCAGAGCGACGATTCCCTGCCAACTACAGTTGTTCGTGCGCGAGACCCTAGAGCGATATATTGTACCAGAGCGACGATTCCCTGCCAACTACAGTTTCGCATCCGTAGCATCGAGACATCCCAATATTGTACCAGAGCGACGATTCCCTGCCAACTACAGTGTAGAAGCAGTACAGCGTCCCCTCGCGTTATTGTACCAGAGCGACGATTCCCTGCCAACTACAGTTGTCATCGCTCTCGCTCCTTTCGGCCTGTTATTGTACCAGAGCGACGATTCCCTGCCAACTACAGTTGGGTTGGGCGCACTTCGCCATTTTTTTCAATTGTACCAGAGCGACGATTCCCTGCCAACTACAGTCTACACCGGCCAGACCAGCGACATTTTCAAATTGTACCAGAGCGACGATTCCCTGCCAACTACAGTTTACTGCGAGGCCTCGGGTTGGAAGGTCGAATTGTACCAGAGCGACGATTCCCTGCCAACTACAGTCAAGGTCCCGGCCCATCTGCCGCGCCATTTATTGTACCAGAGCGACGATTCCCTGCCAACTACAGTGGTCGGCGTCGTATTCGCTGAAGTCGCTATATTGTACCAGAGCGACGATTCCCTGCCAACTACAGTTCATGATAGCGGATCGAGGTCAGATACTCATTGTACCAGAGCGACGATTCCCTGCCAACTACAGTGAACGCCTCCAGGCAGGCTCTTGACGAGTGATTGTACCAGAGCGACGATTCCCTGCCAACTACAGTCTCATGCGCCCGACGCCCCTCTTGCGCACCATTGTACCAGAGCGACGATTCCCTGCCAACTACAGTCCTGCCTCGCCTGGTATCAATCCCTCTGAAATTGTACCAGAGCGACGATTCCCTGCCAACTACAGTGCGGAAAGCCAACTGTCGAAGCGCCCTGCGATTGTACCAGAGCGACGATTCCCTGCCAACTACAGTGATCGACACGGCTAGGCCCCTGGTGGGCACATTGTACCAGAGCGACGATTCCCTGCCAACTACAGTCTGGTCTGTGCCCGTCCCCGTACTCATCGTATTGTACCAGAGCGACGATTCCCTGCCAACTACAGTCTCTCCAAGGCGTTCCTCGCAAGTCTTCTGATTGTACCAGAGCGACGATTCCCTGCCAACTACAGTCGCGACGAGGCAGCAGGGCACCAGGCTGCGATTGTACCAGAGCGACGATTCCCTGCCAACTACAGTCGCGACGAGGCAGCAGGGCACCAGGCTGCGATTGTACCAGAGCGACGATTCCCTGCCAACTACAGTGACCGGCGGCGCGCGGTGCTCTTGCGCGCGGGGGCGCAACTCGCTATCATAGATGACCGTAATGCCAGGGCCGCGAACAGACCAGGACACACAGCGCACGACCACCGCAATCCTGCGCATCCTGAACGAGGCGGAAGGACCTGTGGGCGCGCGCGCCATCGCCGCAAGCCTGCTCGACCAGGGCATCCAGTTGACCGAGCGCGCCGTGCGCTACCACCTGCAGATGATGGACCACCGCGGGCTGACCCAGGGCCTGGGCGAGCCCGGCCGCCTGATCACCGAGCAAGGGCGCGAGGAGGTCCAGAACGCCCTGGTGTCAGACAAGTTGGGGTTCGTCATTTCGCGCATTGACACGCTGGCCTTTCGCACAACGTTCGACCCCGACACAGGCAAGGGCGATGTGATACTCAACGTGTCCCTGATCCCCGAGGCGCACTTCAGCCAGGCGATCGCGATAATCAAGCGGGTATTCGAGAGCGGCTACAGCATGGGCCAACTCGTGTCGGTGGCCTCGGCAGGCGAGAGAATAGGCCCGATGAAGGTTCCGCCCGGCCAGGTCGCGCTGGGGACGGTCTGCAGCGTAACGCTGAACGGGGTGCTGCTGAAGAAAGGCGTCCCGATGGAATCCAATTACGGGGGCCTGCTGCAGATTCACAACCGCGAGCCGCTGCGATTCACCGACCTGATAGACTACACCGGCACCACCTGGGACCCGCTGGAGATATTCATCGCCGGCAAACTGACGTCGGTCGTGCAAGCGGCGGAGACGGGCAGCGGAAAGATCGGCGCCGGCTTCCGCCAGGTCCCGGCCGCAGCAAGAAAACGACTGGACGCGATTCTCGCTGCCCTGGAGAAGCGCGGCCTGGGCGGGGTGATCGCGATCGGGCGGCCGAGTCAGCCCCTGCTCGAGATACCGGTGGGACTGGACATGATGGGCCTGGTGGTGGTGGCCGGCCTGACGCCGATGGCAGCAGCGGTGGAAAGCGGGATCCCGGCGGTCAACAAGGCGATGCAGACGCTCATTGACTACGCTGCCCTGAAGCCGATATCAGAACTGTAGCAGCCCGGAAACGCCTAAGACGCCTCGACCAGTTCTGCTTCCCGCACGGCGGGAGTTTCCGGTGCGCCCCCGGTGCGAAGCCGTTCAAGCCAGTCGCTGATGCCTGCGGCGGGCATCCTTGGAGCCGCCCCGAAACAGCGGTGGCACCGCACAGCGATGGCTGTCCGCACCACCAGCGGCACATCCGCAATCTCAGCGCCGCACTTGGCGCAGTGCGCAACCCTTGCGCCGTTGTGCGCCACTCGCAGCGCGCGTCGTTTCTTAGCACTCCTTCTCATCGCGTCTCCAGGCCGCCTGTCACCTGGGCGACGGCGGCACAGTGCCGCGCCACCCTCTGCAACCTCGATCCAGGCCGCGGGTTCCCGGGCCGCAAGCATTCCGGGACTGGAGGAAGGCGGTTATCAGCGAGCGCCGAATCATTCTTCCACATTCGCCACATGAATCGTTGCGATGCCACAGCCCCAACAGCCGGGCAGTGGGAGAATGCAACCCTGTTCAGACGGCCCACTCCCACGCGGCCGGCCCTATGGCTGGCCGACGCCGCCGGCCGAAGGGCGATCATCAAGGACTACCGCTCTTGCGGCGCGCTAATGCGCTTTTTTGGGCGATTGCTCGTCCGAAGAGAGCGGGCGCTGTACGCCCTCCTTTCCGGCCTCCCGGGAATCCCGCGCTGTTACGGCCTCATTGGCCGCCACTGCTTGGCCATTGAATATATACCCGGAAAAGACTGCCTAAGATTCAGGCGCGGCGAACTCCCCGGCGAGTTCTTCGAGCGACTTGAGCGCCTGGTTGACGAACTGCACCGCAGGGGCATTGCGCACTGCGACCTGAAGCACCGCGAGAACATCGTCGTGGCGCCGGACTTCAGACCGTACGTCGTGGATTTCGCTGCCGCGCTGCCGCGCGGGGGCCGCTGGAACATCGCGCAGCGGTGGGCCTTCCGCCTGTTTGTCGCCGACGATCTGAAGGCGCTGGTCAAGATCCGGCACTACCTGGCTGCCGATGGGGTGCGAGAGGAACAGTGGCGCAAGGTGGCAGTCCGTTCGCCGTCGGAGCGCCTGGTGCGCCGGGTGCGCGACCGGCTGCGCGGCTTACTGCGCGCGATGCTCCACAACCGCCGCGGTGCACCGTAGCGCCCGAGTGTGCGAGCGAGGCGAGCATCCTGACTGTATCGAGGGGTCGCTGGCCCGCGTGGGGGCGCACGCCGTGCGCCCCTACCATTGCGTTTTGGCGAGTGTGCAGGCAGTCGGCCAATTCCTCTTTTCGGCAGCGCATTCGGATCAAGTCATCCCCTGCCGCATTCCGTGAATTGCAGGAGTTGGCAGCCGCGCGCAGAATCGGGAGGGAGGTGCGAGACGCAGAAAAAGAGCAGCAGAACAAGCGGCATGTTCTGATAGTCGGATCGGTGGCGTTGGATACTATCGGGACTCCGTTCGGGCAAGTGACCGAGGCCGCCGGCGGCTCCGCGTATTACGCTGCGATTGCGGCGAGTTTCTATGCGCCGGTGCGCATCGTAGCAGTGGTGGGCTCGGACTTCCCAAAGCAGCATCTGGACGTTCTCACAGCGCGCGGAGTAAGCCTGGATGGGCTGCAAGTGAAAGACGGCCGCACGTTCAGGTGGCAGGGCCGTTACGAATACGACATGAGCCAGGCGCACACCATCGCAACTGAACTGAACGTGTTCCAGGATTTCAGGCCCGAAATACCGAAGGTGTGGAGGTCCAGCGGGTATGTGTTCCTGGCGAACATTGATCCCGACCTGCAGAGTAGCGTGCTCGACCAGGTGAACCGCCCGCAAGTTGTCGCGGCCGATACGATGAACTTCTGGATCGAGGGCAAACGCGATGCGGTGTTGAAAGTGCTTGGGCGGGCCGATATATCTTTGTTGAACGATGCGGAGATCAGGCAGTTATCGGGCGTCAGCGGCCTGGTGAGCGCGGCACGAAAAGTGCTGGATCTGGGTCCGAAGATAGCGGTCATCAAGAAAGGGGAGCACGGGGCGGTGATGTTCAGCCGCGAGGCTCATTTCGCCGCGCCGTCGTATCCGCTGGAGGAGGTGCGCGACCCGACCGGAGCGGGCGACAGTTTCGCTGGCGCGCTGGTAGGGTATCTGGCTTCGCAGGGCGAGGCGTCCGAGGCTGCGGTGCGGCGAGCCATCGTGCACGGCAGCGCGGTAGCCTCGTTCACGGTGGAGGATTTCGGCGCAGCGCGACTGCTCACCCTGACGCGCGATGAAATCGAGCAGCGCTACCGCGAGATGCGCGCGTTCGCATCAGTCGAACCGCAGCCGCGTGCGCGCAAGGAGGTGAAATGATGTTCAAACTGGGCGTTATCACCGACGAGATATCGCAGGATTTCGAGAAGGCTGTGGGCATGGCCAAAGAGTTCGGCCTGCAGACGGTCGAGATCAGGTCGGTCTGGGACAAGGCCCCCAATGCGCTTTCGGACACGGACGTGGCGGCGATCCAGGCGATCGTCGAGGCGGCGCGCATGAGCGTTTGCGCGATTGCGTCGGGCTTCTTCAAGTGCCCGATTGACGACCAGGCCGCGATCGCGGAGCACTACGAGATTCTGCGCCGCTGCGCGAAGATCGGCAAGCAATTGGGCACGCGCATCGTCCGCGGCTTTACCTTCTGGAACACCGGCCAGACGGAGCAGATATGGCCCAGGATCCTGGAGCATTTCCAGAGAGCCATCGAAATCTGCGAGGAAGAAGATGTCATCCTGGGCATCGAGAACGAGCACTCCACATCCATGGCCACGGCGCGCCTGCTCGAGCAATTCCTGACGGAGATCAATAACCCCAGGATCAAGGCCGTGTGGGACCCGTGCAACGAGGCCCACGCCCCCGGCGGGGAGCGCCCTTACCCCGAGGGATATGAGCGCATCAAGCAATGGATGGTTCACTTCCATCTCAAGGACGCAGCGCCCGATCCTGAGACCGGGAAGGTGCGCTGCGTGGCCGTGGGCGAGGGCGTGATTGACTATCGCGGGCAGCTGCGGGCCCTGTTGGCCTCCGATTACCAGGGAAGCGTGTCCCTGGAGACGCACTGGCGGCCAAAGGAATTGACGAAGGAACAACTCGACCGACCCGGCGGAGCCGCTTTCTCGGAGACGGGAGAATATGCGAGTTGGGTTTGCCTGAAGAACCTGGTCAAGATCGTGCAGCAGATAGCATAGTCATTCGGGGAGGGAGCGCGATGCGTGTGCCTCCGCTGGTGATGGTCTTTATCGCGGTAGCGCTGGGAGCGTTCGGTCAGGTTTCGCTCAAGCAAGGCGTGGGCCTGGTCGGCAAGTTCGGGCCGCCCGGCCTGGGCGCGGTGGGTTCTGTGCTGCGCGCCGTGTTCACGCCTTACGTGTTTTTCGGATTCGTGCTATACGCGCTCTCGTCGCTCTTGTGGATTTTTGTGCTGCAGCAGAAGGAACTGAGTTACCTCTACCCGCTGATCGCTGCCGGCTACGTGCTTGTGGTGATCCTCTCGTGGTTCTTCTTCAATGACCAGGTCGGCTGGCTCCGCCTGACAGGTCTGTTGGTGATCTGCATCGGGGTCGTGCTGGTAGCCAGAAGTTAGCATGAAACAGCGGGCCGTTCCCTGGGAGGCGATTGCCTTCGGCCTCATCCTGATCGCCGCCTTTGTGCTGCGCATTATCGGGCTGCGCTGGGGGCTGCCGAACCAGCATCACCTTTTCTCCTATCACCCCGACGAAGCCCCCATCTTGCAGCCGACTCTTGCGATGATCGCGCGCGGGGGCGGGAATCCCCACTTCTTCAACTACGGCACCTTTTATCTGCATGTCACCGCATTTTTCGGCATCTCGTTCATCGGCCTTGGAATCATCCGCCCCGAGCACCTGTGGCCTTCCCTGCACCTGCTGGCAAGGTCGCTGACGGTCGTGATGGGCGTGGGCACGGTCGCGGCGGTTTACTTCATCGCTCGCCGCACGATCCCCGTGCCGTGGGCCTTGGCCGCGGCTGCCTTGGTTGCTGTCGCACCGATGCACGCCCTGCACGGCCATTTCGCGACGGTTGACGTGCCGGCGACGTTCTTTCTGGCGCTTGCTTTGCTCGCGATCGTGGCGCTGGCCGATCATGCCCACATCGGATACTACGTCCTGTCGGGCTCACTCATCGGGCTGGCAGCGGCCACGAAGTACACGATGGCGCTCGCGCTCCTGCCGCTGCTGGTGATTCACTTCATTGCAAAGCCGCCCCAGTTCAAGTTCGCGCCGCCCATCTGGTATCTGGCAGTCGCCGCCGGCTGCGCCGTTGCCGCCTTCGTCATCGCTTGCCCTTATGCGTTACTCTGGCATGGGGGAGGGGTGGGATTGAACCCGGAGTTCAAGCGCCACGTGCTCTTCGAGATGAGGCACATGAAAGAGGGGGGCACATTCGCCTTCGTGAACACCGGCACCGGGTGGGGGTATCACCTGCTGCGATCCTTGCCGTGCGGGCTCGGCATCCCGTTCCTGGCTGCAGGGCTGGTCGGGATAGGGGCTCTGGTGCGCCTGGCATCGCCGGCAGCCATCGCGATGCTCGTCTGGTCGGTTCCCTATTTCCTCATCATCGGGGCAGCGCAGGAGCGCTTCTTGCGCTACACGATCCCGCTGGTTCCCTTTGCCGCGATCTCGGCGGCCGCGCTGCTCCACCTGATCTCCGGCGCGGAGAAGCCCACCAGGCGCGGCATCGCGTGGGCGATAATCGTCGGCATCGTCCTTGTCGCAACGACGGCATGGTACTGCGGCGCAAACGTAGCGGTGCTCGCTCGCGACGACCCGAGAGACACGGCGGGCGATTTTCTTCGTCAGCGCCTGCAGGGAAAGACGCTCGGCGTCGCGAGCGAGCCGTGGTTCTTCACTCCCAGCGTCGTGCGTTACAACGGGGGCCTGCGCAGCCGCGCGGCTTTCGAGAAATGGCGCGAGAAAGAAGCACCTTTCAAGGTTGTGATCACCGGTTGGGACGCCCATCTGCTGAAATCGCGCCGCCCTCAATTCTACGCAATCAGCGACACGGAATACGCCGATCCGCTGCGCCTGAACGTCAAGGGCGCAGCCGAATTGGTGAAGGCGTTGGATGATCACTACACCCAGAAGACAGTTTTCGAGGACGAGCCCGGCGCCATTTTTATCGGTCGCAGCAAGGCTGCATCTCCCCCCGACTGGCTCTACGCACGCCCTCGCATCACCGTCTTCTCCGGCTGGCGCCCTTGAAGCCGACTGGTCCGGTTGCTGCATGGTTACTGCTTGTCGCGTGGGCTGCGCCGGCCGCAGCGCCGAGCGGCCAGAACCCGGTGCGCGTGAGGCTGTTCTGCAATCAGCAGGTGCGGGCGTGCACGCTCTCATCCGACGCAGACCTGGCGCTCGCGGACGAATCCGGCGCCGAGCGGGCGGTGATTCCCGGCGGACATGCCGTCAGCGTCCGGTGCCAGGGCGGCGCGCTGCTTGTTGAGTATTCAAGCAAGCGGTTTGCTGCCGGCATTATCCGTGCCAGATCGGAAAACGGGCTGATTCGCGTCATGGATCGGCCCTACCGGGGCGAGATCGCGCTGCGCAGCGCGAACGGCAGCATCGCGGCTGTCAATACTCTGCCCCTGGAAGACTATCTGCGCTCGGTGGTCCCGGCAGAAATCCCGAGATCGTTTCACCCCGAGGTGATCAAGGCCCAGGCCGTGCTGTCGCGCACAATCGCGATCAACTGGATGGGAAGACACGCGAAGGAAGGCGCCGATTTCTGCGATCTGACTCACTGCCAGGTCTATGCAGGCGCATCCACCGAGACGCCCACAACCGACGCAGCGGTGGCGCAGACGAGAGGGCTGATTGTGACCTACCGCGGCCAGCCCGCCCAGGTTTTCTACCACTCGACCTGCGGCGGCCACACTGCCGATGCCTCGCGCGCGTGGCCGGGTGCAGCCTGGCCGCGCTACCTGCGCGGAGTGCCCGATCTGCTCGATGGCAAGCCCGCTTGTTCAAGGTCGCCGCATCTGACCTGGAGAGCCGCCGTTTCGCACCAGGAAATGAACGATTCTCTTGGTTTTCCTGAAGCCGAAATCGCAGTTGCGCGTAGAGAAGAGTGCGGCCGCGTATCGGAAATTCTCGTGCGCTGGCCGGACGGCGAAAAGCGCATCACCGGCGAGCAGTTCCACATTCTGCTCGGCCGCAAACTCGGGTGGGCGAGGGTCAAGAGCGCCTGGTTCGAAGTCAAGCGGCGAGATGACACCTGGTCCTTCTCCGGCAAGGGTCTGGGGCACGGCGTTGGCCTTTGCCAGTGGGGCGCAAATGCGCGCTGCCTAAAAGGCTTGAGTTGCACCCAGGTTCTGGCGCACTACTTCCCCGGCGCGCGGCTTCAGCGCGGCGATAGGCTGCATCCGAATGATGCAGGCGCTTCCCGTTTGCGCCCGTGATCCCCCGTCCTGGTCGCCAGGGCCGAGAACCTGCCAGCCGCAGCGTGTTACCGTACCTTCTGGTGCGCCTCCGGTGGCAAGCGGTCCAAGATGGCCTCGAAGACCTCCCGCGCAATCTGCAGGGACTCGCGTGCCTCGTCGGCCGTCGGCTGAACCTCCTCGCCCGGATAGCGGAACCTCCAAGCGTATTCCGACAGCGGCGCCGCGCGGTCAACAAGCGTGCGTAGGCTGGGGTCAATGCCCAGGCACTGCCGGCCAAGTTCCTCGATGCTGTGCGTCTTGCGAAACGGGATGTCGTGCAAGGTGAGTAACGCCTTGAACGATTTCTCGGCTGCCTGCTGACTGTGAAAAGCCACGTCCTCGTGCAGTGGCTCTGACGCAGTGAGTGCGTGTTCGGCGCTTCGCAAATCCAGACGCGCTTTAGCGAGCCATGCAGCGGTGTCAGCCAGCCGTGCCTGATCAGGCTGCATAGAGCAACCTGCCTTCCGCAACCACTGCTGCGGGAAGCGATGCGCGCAGCGGCACGCGCGCCTCGAATGCTTCCCTCCTCCATACCAGCACGTCAGCCGCCACGCCCGTGCCGCGCAGCGCCTCGTAAGCCAGCCGACTGCGGCACCGATCGGCGGGCGCGTCGTCCGACACTATCACCAGCAGGTCATAGTCACTGTCGGGAACGACTTCCCCGCGCGCCCGCGATCCGAACAGATAGATTCGCTCCGGCTGGTATGCGTGCACCAACCGTCGCACCATTTCTTGCAGTATGGGATCACTGCCACACGTCATCTGCCCGCCTGCCATCTCTCCGCGAACGGCGTCGCCCGGTCGTTGCCGCCATGATACGGAAAGTTTACTCCGAACAATCAAGCCGCGCAAGCGTCGTCTGCTCTCTCCCGGGAAGGTAACCGAGCGCGGATGTGGAAGCCCAGTGAATCCGGCGCGCGCCGCGCGCCCGGCGCATTATGAGACTCAGGCTTTCGATTCTCTCGCACGCGGTCGCGCTCGTCTTCGGCGCGTATGGGGTGGGCCTGTTCCTGCTCGGGCCCTCGATGACCGCCATCGCCGCCACCTACCACACCGTGCCAGCAGTGGTGGGCATGTCCTACACCGCCTTCTCGATCGGCTTCCTGCCGGGCGTCTTCCTGGCGGGTTACTTATACGAACAGGCCTCGCGCAAGTGGACCGTCGCTGCCGGCGGGGGACTGATAGGCGCGAGCCTGCTGTTCTTCGCCGCTGCCCCGGCCATCGGATCGAGCCCGATGCTGTGGCTCGCCTTCGCGGGGATGGCGTCTCTCGGCTTCGGGGGCTCCCTGCTGGAGTTGGCCGGAAACGCAATCATGGCGGATCTCAACCCCGACCGCGCCGCCCTGGCCGTCAACTACGCGCACGCGCTGCTCGCTGTCGGCGCGATCATCGGCCCCTGGGTGGCTGGGCAATTCATGCAGGCGGGGATTTCCTGGCAGATTCCCTACCTGATTGCCGGCGCCTGCTGTCTCATCGCTACGATCGTGCTCACTCTCCAGCGCGAGCCGCCCTCCGAGTCTGCAAAGAAGATGGAGATCGCGGACATGCGCGCCCTGCTGCGCAAGGGAATTGTCTGGGTTGCATTCGCGGGCATCGGGCTCTACGTCGCTGCCGAGACCGGGATTGTCGGGTGGGTTCCCACTTTCATGGAGAAGAGCCTCGGCGCCTCGAAGGCCGCATCCAGCAGCGTGATCTCGGTCTTCTGGCTTGCGATGACCGCCGGCCGCGCCGTCTGCACCTGGGGCGCATCCCTGATGCGCCCGCAGACGTGGGTCATGCTGCTCTGTGCCCTCGGCGCGGCCGCCTCGGCTGGCATCGGCGCCTGCCACGGCCAACTCACATGCTATCTGCTTGTCGCCTTGTCGGGCCTCACGTTCTCCGGCATCTTCGGCATGGTGCTCGCTCACGCCGCGGCCGAACTGGGCCGGTATCTCGGCGCGGCGTACGCGGTCATCGTTTCCGGCGTCGCATTCGGCTCGCTGCTGTTCCCACCCGCGATGGGCTGGATCGCCAAGGCCTCCAGCATGCGAGTCGCCCTGATCGTTCCTGCTATTCTGCTTGCAGTCCAGGTGCTGATCTACCTGCCCTACATCCTCAAGCCCCGCCGCCCGGCACATTCGCGCCCTTGTCATTGTGAGCGAGACGAAGAATCTCTCCGTTAAGGAGATACGATGCGCGAGAGGCGATACGATGTGGACTGGCTCAGGGTGCTGGCGATGCTGGTGGTTTTCTACTTTCACAGCGCAAAGTTCTTCGATGATGACTGGTGGCACCTAAAGAACGCCCAGACCAGTTTCGGCATGTCCGTGTTCACGACTTTCGCGGGCGCGTGGATGATGCCGCTTTTCTTCATTGCCTCCGGCGTCGGCACCGGATTCGCGCTGCGCGTTCGCTCCGCGGGGCAGTATGCGCTCGAAAGATTCAAGCGCCTGTTCATCCCTTGTCTCTTCGGCACTCTGGTCCTCATAGCGCCGCAGGTCTATTGCGAGCGAATATACAAGGGACAATTCCACGGCTCATACTTCCAGTTCTACCCGCACTTCTTCCAGGGCATCTATCCAGGTGGCAACTTCAGTTGGCACCACCTGTGGTTCCTGATCTATCTGTTCGTCTTCTCCATGATCGGCCTGCCGGTGTTTCTCTATCTCAAGAAGGAGGGCGGCCGGCGCTTCGTCTCGCGCCTGGCGTCCGTGTGCCAAAAGCCGGGAGGCATTTTCTTGCTGGCGCTTCCCATTGTGGTAATCGAGGTCGCCCTGCGGCCAAAGTTCCCCGGGTTGCAGACCCTTGTCAGCGACTGGGCCAACTTCCTGACCTACCTGACTCTGTTCACTTACGGGTATCTTTTCGCATCCGACGCGGGTTTCGCGCGCGCGATAGAAAAGCACTGGAGGGCCGCGCTCGCGCTGGCGCTCTGCGCCACGGCGGCGACGGCTTTCGTTCTCATAACCTACGATCCGGACCGCGGCTACACCTTGCCCTATGCTCTGACCACCGTCCTCCAGGTTTTCACCTCATGGTTCTGGCTGGTCACCATCTTGGGCGCTGCGCAGAGATACCTGAGTTTCAGCAGCAGGTTCTTGAAGTATGCGAACGAGACCGTGCTGCCGTTCTACATCTTTCACCAGACGGTGATCATCGCCATCGGCTTCTATGTCATCCAGTGGCACATAGGCATCATGCCGAAGTATCTGATCATCAGCACCGCATCCCTGCTCATCACGATTGCGCTCTGCGACCTGATTGTCAAACGCACCAACCCGACCCGTTTCCTGTTCGGCATGAGGCCCCTCGCCCGGCAGGCTTCCCTCTCCCTCGATGGGAGAGGGGTAGGGTGAGGGTGAAGCGGTGTCTCCAGCCGCAAGCGCGGTCGCATCACCACGCAGGGAGACGCGGCCTTGACCTCAGCCGCGTTCGCGCTGGTGCTGGGGTCCGCCTTTCTTCATGCGCTGTGGAACGGGCTGGCGAAGCGCGCCCGCGATTCGGTCGGCTTCCTGTGGTGCTCGCAGACCGCGATCACTGCTGCTTGCCTGCCGCTGGCGGTGGGTTCGCTGGCCGTCGGACCCTGGTCAACGCCAGGTGTGCTGGTGGCGTTTGCAAGTGGAGTGGTGCAAGCGGCCTATCTGATACTGCTGGGGTCCGCCTACGACCGCGCCGACCTCTCGCTCGTGTATCCGCTGGTGAGGGCGGCCGCCGCATGCCTGGTGGCCGGTCTCGCTGTTGCGCTGCTGGGCGAAACGATGTCGGGGCGCGGCCTCTGGGGCGCAGCGCTGGTAACGGCCGGCGTTTTTCTGATTCAGACTCCCTGGAATCTGAGGCGCGGCGCGCACTCGCGGATCAGGACATCATCGCTTGCGCTGGCCGGCTTGCTCGTTGTCTTGACCGGGTTCATCGCAGCCTACCAGTTGATTGACAAGGTGGGCGTTGGCCGCGTGAACCCGCTTGCTTACCTGTGCTTGACCTCTTTCGCGGATCAGGCAGGGTTCACGTTGTGGGTTGTCGCTGCGAAGCGGCAGGCGCTGGTGCGCGCAGAGTGGGAGCGGTCGCGCGGGTTGGCGCTGGTGGGCGGGTTGGTATCGCTGATTTCCTATTTGATGTTGCTGTGGGCGCTTACCCTGGCGCAGGTTTCGTATCTCGCGCCCATGCGAAATATCAGCATGGTTTTCGCAGTGCCGCTGGGCGCGACGGTTCTGCGCGAGCGGCTGGCCTGGTCGCGTTTGCCTGGGGTGCTGACGCTGCTTGCTGGGGTAGCGTTCCTCGCGTCACCTTAGCAGGGCCCGGAAGCCCGCCTGCTCGAAGTGCCTGTCAGCCGTAAGAGCATCCGTAACGTGACGGTCTTGCATAACCACGAAAGATATGCAGTCCGTAAGACTCCAGGGCTTGTCGCGTCTGCTGCGGAACAGTTCCCAGCCGCGCGCAAAGATGCTGCGATCCACATCCACCACCGTGATCCGGGCCGAGAGGGTTACCCGCTCATAAAGTGCGATAGCAAGTGGCCGCAGCGGCGGCTGCGAGAAGGCATTGGCCACCTCCAGCAGGATGGTTGTCGTTGTCACCAGCGGGACGCCCTCGGACTCACAGCGCAGAATGGGTGACCGTGCACACTCGTGCAGCCGATCTCGCCGGTTCAGCCATCCGGGCCACGCCGACGTATCAACGAACACCTCAACTGGTGTCATGCTTGGGCGTGCCGTAGAGGTAGTGATCGTGCTGTTCGGCGAGATCCTCTGGCAGGTCGAGGTCCGCGGCCAGCGCGTCGAGCGTGAACAGGGGATCGCGCCCTTCCTGGCCCGCGGCCAGCAGAGCGCGCAGTTGCCGTCGTTCCTCCCTGGAGAGGCGCGCTACGAGTTGTTTCAGTTCCTCTACTGTCACCGGTTTCCCCTCCCAAGGTAGTATAGCACAATGCGCAAACCGCAGCAAACCTGCTGCGCCGGGCGTGAGACAGGCCATCGTGGGGCAGCCTCTCTGCCTGCCCTGAGCACACCTGAAGGAGCTCCGCCCCCAGGGTTTGATTTCCATCGCGGCACCCGAGGCGGCAGGAGAGAAAGCCTAACTTCTCGAAGGATTGCGCATCATGGTAGCGCAACCCGCCGACACGCCAATCGTGATCCACAATCCCGCCTTCACGCTGCAGATACGTTTGAAGGGCGGCTTGAACCCAGGGCCCTTGACCGAGCGGGGCAGCGGGTTCCGCTATGCGAACGCGGGCTACGTGTACCATATCAATGCCGATCTGTCGGGCCGCCCCTCGTATGTAACGCACCGGGTAGAAGCGGCCAAGGATGAGACGCAGGTCACGCTGGTCGGGCGGCTGGGCGATGTGGAGATCACCCATCTGTTTCTTGTGAATGCCCGACGGCCGTATTTTGACGAGGTCATCAGCGTTAGAAACGCTGGAAAAGAGACCATCAAGTGTCCTGACGTCGCTTTCGGGTTTGCCCGCTCGCTCGCCGCTGCGGGCAAGCAATCGCACGCGGGGCTCGGCGATGCGCGCTTCATCGCGATCCCCTATCGGCGAGAACTGCTCGGCAAGGTCGGCGAGTACCAGGACTTTTCGATCGAGGCCCTGAAGGGCCAGGGTTTCTACCGGATGTTCAAGCCTGGCGGCCCGGAGCGATTTCCGAAAATCCCGACGCCGGAGTTCGGTTCCGAGGGCTGGGTGTGGGCGATGCCAGGCCGCTGCCTGGTCGTGCTCAAGCACTCGCAGGAGGGGATCGAGCATTCGCTAGTGCGGGTGGAGAAGCCGGGCAAGGGCAGCCGCGTCCTGCGGTTCGGGGGCGCGGGCGTCTGGCACGGCGACCCCGAGCCGGCCGTGGAACTGAGGCCGGGCGAAACGGTGCGCTTCGGCGTCACGCGCTACATCTTCGTAGAGGGCGATTGGAAGAAAGGATACTACGCTTTCAGGCAGGCGATGGAAGATTTCGGGCATCGCGTCCCGCCCGGCTACGATCCGCCGGTGCACTGGAACGAACTCTACGACAACAAACTGTGGTGGGGGCCCGACACGCCCGAGAACCGGAAGAAACTCTACTCGCTGCCGAAGATAGAGGAGGAGGCGGCAAAGGCGAGCGAAATCCGCTGCCAGGCGCTCTACCTCGACCCCGGCTGGGATACGACATTCGCCTCGACGCTGTGGGACGAGGACCGTTTGCTGAAGGCCTCGGAATTCGTCGCCCTGATGCGCGACAAGTATGGCCTCGCAGTTTCGCTTCACACGCCGCTCGCCGCCTGGACCGACATCTCGGCCTATCCGATAGAGGCGCGCCGGAAGGATGAGAATGGCAAGGTGCTCGACGCGCTTTGCAGCGGCGCGCCCGCATACGCCAGCACCAAGGCGCAGCGCCTGGGCGACCTGGCGCGAGCGGGCATGGTCTATTTCATGTTCGATGGCTCCGGCTACACCGGGCCATGCTGCGATCCCGCCCACGGCCACTCGATGGGCTACAGCCGCGAGGAGCACTGCCGCAGCATCCTTGCCCTTTCCCAAGCAGTACATCGCGTGAACCCGAAACTGATAATCGAGTTGCACGATCCGATCGTCGCGGGGGTGCCTGTCCGCTATGCCCCCACATACTACACGCACGCCCTGCCCGGCTCGTTCGACGAGGTCTGGGCGTTCGAGTATATGTGGGACCCGATGGATGACTTGCTGTCGGGGCGCGCGATAAGCCTCTATTACTACAACCTGGCATATTCGCTGCCGCTGTATATCCACATTGACCTGCGCAAGGACAACGAGCACGCGCTCGAGTTCTGGTGGTATGCCTCGACATGCCGCCACCTGGGGATCGGAGGCAAGCACCCGGAGGAGAAAGTGTGGGCGGCGCACAAGCGCGCGATGCGCGAATACATGCGCCTGAAGGAGTTCTTCGTTCGCGGGGAGTTTTTCGGCCTGGGCGAGACGATCCACGTGCATGCGCTGAGGGAGCGCAACCGCGCAGTTGTGGTTGCGTTCAATCTCGACGAGAAGCCGGCACGGCTTGCCTCCTCCTTCCGGCCGGAAGACATCGGCCTCGATCCGGCGACTGACCTGCTGATCTCCGGCGCAGACTTCCGGCGGCGCGGCTCGGAATACACGATCTCGTTCGAATTGCCTCCCCGCGGCGTCGCCCTCGCCGAGATATTGCCGCCTGACCAGATGCCATAGGAGAGTGTAGGAAAGACCCGTCCCGCCACCGCTGTCATTCTGAACCGCTCGCCTGTCATTCTGAGTCCCGATCCGCCAGCCGGCGGACGGGACGAAGAATCTCATCCTGGGACGGCAAGGAGGCTGAATTGCCGCTGAAAGTCAACATCGCAAAGCAGGCGCTGCGCGAGGGGCGCGCTGCGGTCGGCACGATGATCACCCAGTTCCGCTCGGCAGCCTTGCCGCTTTTGCTCTCGCGCGCAGGCATGGACTTCATCATCATTGACAACGAGCACTCTGCCTTCCACCTGGAAACGAACCAGGACATCATGCGCGCCGCGCGCGAGTGCGGCATCGCCGTGCTCGTGCGCGTGCCAGACCCGGATTACCACCTGATCGCCCGCACTCTCGATTCCGGGGCCGACGGGGTGATGGTGCCGCGCGTGGAAACGCGCGAGGTGGTGCAGGCCATCGTTGACGCGGTGAAATACCCGCCCGTCGGCAAGCGGGGCTACGGCGTCGGGCCAATCCACACCGGCTACGAGGCGGTTCCCGTCGCCGAGGCGATCAAGCACTTCAACGACAATACCCTGATCATCATCCAGATCGAAAGCGGGGCAGCGGTTGACAGGGCGGAGGAACTCGTGTCGGTGCCCGGCGTGGATGTCGCTCTCGTGGGGCCGGTTGACCTGTCAATCTCGCTCGGCATCCCGGGCCAGACTGATCACCAGCGAATACAGGACTGCTACCAGAAGGTCCTCGATGCGGCCAGAAAGCACGGCGCACACCTGGGCCTGCACCTGCCGGACCTTGAAGCCCTCAAGCGCTGGCGCGACCGCGGCGCGCGCTTCCTGTGCTACTCCGGCGAAGAACGCATCCTGTTCGCCGCCGCAAAGAGCGCCGTCGCCGACCTGCGCGCACACATCACGTAGGGGCACGGCCCATTCGTCCCGACTTGTCGGGACTCAGGGTCGCCGAAGGGCGGCATGCCGTGCCCCTACAATGTGGCACAGCCGTTCGCCCTGAGCGCCGCCGAAGGGCTCTCGGCTGTGATGGAACGCTTCTGCACAGGATATAATCCTGTGCTACCGAAAAGAATATGCCGTGGCATCCGCCGACCGGCGGACTGCTCCCGAAACACTCTCCTCCCCCTTGATGGGGGAGGCTTCGGCAGCACGCTACCGAAGCAAGGGGAAGGGGTGGATAGCGCGACACCGCAGAAGGTAACGTCCCTGGTGCGCGGAACTCCCTGCCCAGGGAAACCACACAGGAGGGACGCAGATGAAGCGAGCAGACCTGTTGACGAAGGTCATGTGGGTCGCTGGTCCCCTTGTTTTTTGCTCGGCCTTCGCCGTAGCGTCGGACTGGTTGCGGTCGGCGATGGTGGTGGGGCTGTTGTTGGGGCTGTGGAAGACCAAGCCTTATGGGAGGGCGGTACTGGCTTGCCTGCTGGCATATTTCGCACTTGTGGTGGTCGTGCCTTTGATTGCCTACGCTGTTTGCCTGGCGCTCAATCTAGACGAAGAAGTGGGGGGTGGGGTCTGTGTGGTGGTGTTCCTTATCCTCTTGGCACCCGCGTTCTGGCCTGCACTTAAAGTCTTCCGCCTCGTCGCATGGGGAGAACCGTTCATCCGGCCACGCACGGTGCCGGAAGGGGTGCGCGGGAACCACGGAGAAGAGGGCGTCCTGGTTGACGGACACGGAAGGGAGGCGAAGGTGAACCGCAGGCAGATAATTGCCCTCTGGGCGGGAATCGCAATCCTTGTGCTCGTGGGCCTGTTCCCCCCGTGGACGAGAATGTACGACGACCAAGTACGTAGGCCTGCCGGGTATCATTTCATCATGCTCCCTCCAGCCTCCGATGCGGGCGGAGTCGAGATCGACCTAGTGGGGCTGCTTATCGAGTGGGGCCTGGTGGTTTTCGTAGTGGGGGGGCTCATAGTTACGTTCAGACGCAGGCCACCGCCTGCTCACTAGGAACGCGACCTGTCCAAAGGCAACCGCCTGGCCCGTAGGTATGCCGCGCCGCGAATCCGCCGGCGGGCGGACGAAGAATCTCATCTGAATACGAGCAGCGCTGGAGGAATCATGACGCGACGCGAACTGAACCTGGCGATCTTCGAGGGAACTGCGGACACGGTGTTGTGGCAGCCGCGGCTGGAAACGTGGATACACCACCACAGGGCTGAAGGCACGCTCCCCGACCGATACAAGGGCATGGACGACCTTCAGATCTATGACGCCCTCGGCTGCTCCGTCCGCTATGCCGCCTGCGTCGGCATCGAACACTATAACGACCTCGCCGACATCGAGAAGTGCGAGCGGCAGGAGGCCGACCGCTTCATCGTTACCGTCCGTACCCCCAGCGGAACCATCCAGACCGTCTATCGCGACATCTGGGAAGGCCCCAAACTCAAGAACCGCCGCATCCACGGCTTCCCGGTAAAGACCGTTGAGGCTCTGCGCGTCGCAACCGACCTCGTCGAACGCCAGCGCTTCTACGCCAACCTCCAGAAGTTCCAGGAAGCAGCGGACCGCGTCGGCCATCGCGCCGAGCCCACCATCTTCCTCTCAAGTTCCGGCTTCACGGAACTGATAAAGAACTGGTGCGGCCTCGTTGATACCTATTACCTGCTCGCCGACCATCCCGCCGAGGTCGAGGCCCACCTGGAGGCCTGCGACCGGCGCGATGATCGGATCGTTGACGCCGCCCTGCAACTTCCCTGCCGTATCTTCAACCTCGGCGACCACGCCACCAACGAGTTCAGCCCTCCTCCCATCCTCAAGCGTTACCTGATGCCCCGCTGGCAGCGCATCTCCGCTCGCCTGCACGAGCACAACCGCTTCGTCCACACCCACTGGGACGGCAACTCGCGCACCATGCTTCCCTACCTCAAGGAAACCGGCCTCGACGGCGTCGAGGCCCTGCCGCCCGCTCCCATGGGCGACATGACGCTCGAGGAAATCAAGGCGGCGGTCGGAGATCGCATCGTGTGCCTGGACCTGCTGCCAGCGATCCATTTCCTGTCGCACTTCACGATGCAGACCTGCCTCGACTTCACCCGCCGCGTGATTGACATGTTCGCCCCGCGCCTGATCCTCGGCATCTCCGACGAGATCTCGCAGGTCGGCGAAATCGAGAAAGTCGAGGCGATCACCGAACTCGTCCGCTCGACCTGCGGCCTCCCCGACTAGCGAAGCCCGGTGCTTTGTGTAGGGGCGCATCGCGATGCGCCCCTACAGGAAATACACGGGCGGGCCTGCCCACGTTCGTGGCATGGGGATCCTGCCCATGATCACCCCGGCACATCGGGGTGCCACCCAGAACGAAGGTGGGACAGGTTTCCAACCTGTCCACGCGCAGGTTAGAAACCTGCGCTACCATCTCCGGGGCATGAGGCAAGCTCATGCCCTGCGACTGCAGCGTGTGGCACAGCCGCCCTCGGCTGTGATGGTCGCTGTAGGGCGGGCGTGCTTGTCCTGAGCGAAGTCGAAGGGCCTACGCCCGCCCCCTCTGTCATTCTGAGCGAAGCGAAGAATCTCACCCTAACGCGCCCCCCTCCCGAATCTGTCACCCTAAATCCGCCAGCCGCCGGGTTTTCAACCTGTGCCTGGACTGCTATACTTGTCCCCAGGAGGACGGGTGCCGTGACGCAGAACACCCTCTACTACGGAGACAACCTGGAGGTGATGCGCGAGCACATCATCGCCGAATCCGTGGACCTCGTGTATCTCGATCCCCCGTGGAACTCGGCGCGCGACTACAACGTCCTCTTCAAGCAGGCTCGCAAGGACGAAAACCAGGCCCAGATAATGGCCTTCACCGACACCTGGCAGTGGAGCAAGCGCCGCTACGACGAGTTCATGGATGACCAGCGCAACGCGCGCCTCTTCGACTTGATCGAGTCGCTCTTCCGCATCCTCGGCACCAGCGAGATGATGGCCTACCTGGTCATGATGGCCCCTCGCCTCCTCGAACTCCACCGCGTCCTGAAGCCAACAGGAAGTCTGTGCCTCCACTGCGACCCAATTGCCTCGCACTACCTGAAGATTGTCCTCGACGTTGTCTTCGGCCCCACCAACTTCCGGAACGAAATCATCTGGAAGCGCACAACGTCGCATGGCAACGTGATCAACAAGCACGGCTGCATCCACGACGTCGTCCTCTGGTACACAAGAAGCGACAGGTGGACCTGGAACCAGCAATACACTGAGTACGACCGGGGGTACGTAGACCACAGTTATCGGTTCGTCGAAGAGGGCACGGGCCGGCGCTACCGCCTCGACAATATCACGGCACCGATGTCCCGAGCGTCCAAGGGCCAGATATACGAATGGAAAGGATTCCGCCCGGGACCGTCGCGTTGCTGGATCTATGCCAAGGATAAGATGGCCGAACTGGATGCGGCGGGCCGGCTGCACTACTCCAAGACGGGATACGTCTCGTACAAGCGATACCTAGACGAAATGAAGGGTGTTAGGACGCAGGACATCTGGGACGACATAACCATCGCGTCGCGCACCGAGTCCCTGGGCTACCCCACTCAGAAACCGCTGGCGCTGCTGGAACGCATCATCAACGCTTCCTCCAATCCCGGCGACCTGATTCTCGATCCCTTCTGTGGGTGCGGCACCGCAGTCGTCGCCGCTGAGAAACTGGGGCGACGATGGATCGGGATTGACATAACTCCCATCGCCATTCGACTTATAACTGAGCGGCTGGAACGAGACTTCCATCTCAAGCCGGACAAGGATTACGGCGTCACTGGCATCCCCAAGGACAGATCCTCAGCCCGCAGACTGTTCGAGGAGGACCCAAAGCGGTTCGAGATTTGGGCAGTCACCCGGGTTCAGGGTGTCCCGCAGCCCGACAAGGTCGCCGATAAGGGCGTTGACGGCAAGGTCTATTTCCAGGACTTGAAAGAGAACCTCCAGTGGGCCGTCGTTCAGGTCAAGGGCGGCCACGTGAACCCCGCCATGGTGCGGGATTTTGCCCACGTGATCGAGCGCGACAAGGCGGCGATGGGGTTCCTCATCACCCTGGAAACCCCCACAAAGGGCATGTATCAGGCGGCGGATGAGGCCGGTTTCTTCACCGCACCCAGCGGCCGCAAAATCCCCCGCCTGCAAATCCGCACCATCAAAGAACTGCTCGAAGAACGCAAGGAATTCGACTTCCCCAAAGGCTACTCCCTGAAAAGCGGCCCCCCCAAACGCCTCCCCCGCGCAAGCGAGCAGCCTGCTCTGGGAATGGATCAACCGTAGGGGCGGTTCGCGAACCGCCCCTACAACGGAACCGCGACGGCGTGAGGTGTAGGGCAAGGGCTTGCCCCTTGCCGCCTCCACGGCGGCACAGCCTCCCCACCCATCAGAACCGTGATATAATATGCGCCGAATGAGGTGGGACGAGATGAGAACGCCCTCTGCGGCTGACAACTTGCCCAGGCATACCCTGGCTGGCCGCGTTGAGAAGTGATCATGTCCTTTCACGACAAAGCACTGGAACACGTGACAGCGGAGGACTTCCTGGCCCTGCGAGAGCTTGAGGTCCAAGAGGGTCTGAGAATTGACTACAAGGAGTGCTTGCCTGGGGCGAAGGAGTCGGACAAGAAGGAATTCCTTGCTGATGTCTCCTCGTTCGCAAACGCGGCGGGCGGCGACCTGCTCTATGGCGTGAGGGGGAAACGAGACGCAGATGGTAAGTCCACGGGCATTCCGGATGAGTTCCCGGGATTGGGGGAGATCAACCTTGATGCCGTGCACCAGCGCCTGGAGAGCATCATCCAGGCGGGCCTCGCTCCGCGAGTGCTAGGGCTGAGGTTCAGAGCAGTCACAGTGCTCCCCAGTTCGCTTGTACTGGTCATCCGCATCCCTCGAAGCTGGTCAGGGCCACACATGGTCTGCTACCAAGACTGGTGTAGGTTCTACTCGCGCAACTCGTCGGGGAAGTACCTCCTGGATGTTGACGAACTGCGACGGACCTTCCTTCGAACAGAAGCAACATCCCAATACATCCGAAGTTGGCAGGCCCAGCGGCTGGGCAATATCATTGCCGGCGAGACCCCTGTTTCGCTACCAGAAGGCCCCAAGATCATACTACACTTGGTGCCCATTGCTGCCATTGACCACAGCTCTGCAATTGACATCAACCCGGTGGTGCACAATTCCGGGATGCTCCCGCCGATCTACGCTCGCGGGTGGAACTACCGCCTGAACGTTGATGGGGTCGTCACCTTTACGGGACCTGATCAGAATGGGCTGTGCATCAACTACACGCAGCTGTTCCGCAACGGGGCAGTTGAGGCGGTCACTACCCGTTTTCTCACGGTTGGGCGACGTCTGCTGGGACCCCGCTACGAGGAAGAGTCCATCAAGGCCCTTGGGGCCTACCTAGAACTTGCGGAAAGGCTTGGAGTTGCACGGCCCCTGGCGTTGATGGTGTCTCTCGTCGGTGTCAGAGGGTACCGAATGGCAGTGGGTCCGCTCTACTCGGAGCCCGACTATGGCGGCATCGATAGGGATACGGTTATCGGCTCAGAGGTCCTGATTGAAAGCTTGACTGCCGGTCCCGTACAAGCTCTTCGGCCTTGCTTCGACGCCATCTGGAACGCGTGCGGTTACCCACGTTCTGCGAACTACGGAGATGACGGCCAGTGGAAAGGCATGTGAGGGCCGCCTCACCGAAGGGCATTCCTTTGCTTCGCTAGCGTGCTGCCGAAGCCCTTCTCATACCCGAATGGACAGAACAACGCCCATGCAAGACAGCACTCGGCAGTACTACTCATCAGGCCCGGTCACTACCACCGCACCCTCCGCATGGGCAGTGCCGGCTCGCGCTTCCTCATCCGTTCAGCATTCCTCTCCAGCCACAGCCGCCAGTTGGCAGCATAGTTCCTCATTCGGAGGTCTGACGTAGAGGCACGCACCTGCCGCCCGATCTGCCGCGCGGTCAGCGCCTCAAGTTCCCTGGCGGCGGTGCCTCGTTCCGAGGGATACTTCGACTCCAGTTTCTCAAGCATCTGCGGCCACGCCGACCAGTCCCCAAGCCATCTCAGCGTCCGCGCCGCAATCCAGAAATCATTCCCGCGCGCCGTGCCCAAGGCCCTGCGCACCTGCGTGCGCACGTCCCAGTCCTTCCCGTGCTGCGCATACCACTTGCGCGCCGCCTCTGCTGCAATCGGAATGGTCTCAGGCGTCCACCCGGGCGTGGCGAAGCCGAAGTCAATCATCGTCAGGTGCTTGGTCACCTCCACTGCGCGCTGCGCGTGCCACCAGTTGCTCTCCGCCAGTTCTGCCGCCACGGGGATCGCCTTCAGCCCGCCCTCCTTCACGACTATCGCCCACGGCGAACTATCTCCTGGCTGCAGCACGGGCGATTCTGAACGCAGAACCCACTCCCATTCCGGGCGGCTGCGGTTCTCCGCCCACCATCTCTGCCACTTGTCCGTCGCCAGGATCATCTCTCCCCTTTCATCTGGCACGTACAACCTCTGAAATGTCATCTGCTCGAGCGGCGGCACTATCTCGCGGTACTCCTGCGTCGTCATGGGCAGCCCAAGCATCCCGATGCGCAGTTCCACCGACTCGCGCAGCCACTCACCGGCGCTGCGCCGCCGGTGCGTCCGCCAGAACTGACGATACGCCCGCGCCAGGTCCGGAAATGGTTCGCGCAGCGCTGTTTCGAGCCTCGGGACTCCATGCCGCGCCGTAACGATGCCATATGTCAGGGTTCGCAAGGCGATCATCGCGTCGTAGCGCACCCATCCCTGCCTATCGTCGAGAAGGGGGATCAGGTAAGGCACTGCCTCCGGGCAGCCCAACATCCCGAGGCTCCGCGCCGCCTGCTCCCTCACGCGTCTCTGGGAGTCGCGCAGCAGTTCCGTCAGAGGCCGAATCACCCGGCGCACCCGCATCAGGCACAGTGCCAGGGCGACTGTATCCCTGACCTCAGCATCGGGATCAAGCCGCGCCGACAGCAGCGCGGGAAGCGCCTCCGTCGCTCGGAACATCCCCAGGCCATAGGCTGCCGCGCGCCTCACTGCAGGTTCGGGGTCCTTGAGAGCTTCCACCAGTGCTGGCACCGCTGAATCGTCACCGATCCGCACGATGGTCCGCAAGGCCAGTTCCCGCGTGCGCGCCTTTGCATCGCGGCAAGCCCGAATCAGGTAGGGGGTCGCTGGAAGGCCCACTACTTCCACCGCGGTGAGCGCCGGGCCTTCGATTTCGGGGCCGAGATAGCCGATCGCGTCCGAGCCTCGCACAGGCCCGGGGAAGACCAGAAAGAGACGCTTGAGATACTCATTCGTGCGCTTGCCATCGGTGATGGGGACCTCTCTGGCCTCCCGGCTCAGCGCAGCATATCTTTCAGACGCAGCCTGCCACTCGCTATCCGCTGGCCTGCGCAGCCAACTCGTCGGAAGCATTTGCGCGCCGACGGCCCATATCAGAAAGGCCTTGGATCTCCACGCTCCCCTCGATCTCATCGAAGCCTCCTCTGCGACTCGAAGCCGCACTCCCTGGCTCTGCGCGTGTTAGACTGTCCCAGCGCCCAGACGGTTCCCTCTTCAGGCGAAATAGACCGGGCGGGATTTTTTGTATTCGCGGGTGGTGAAGAGGAGGGCGCGCGGGGGATTGCCGATCGTTGCGGAAATCCGGTCTGCAACGCGCAGGCAATCGGCCCTTGCGCGGCCGTGAATCATCGCAAAGAGGTTGTAGGGCCAGCCTGGCGCTGTGGCGCGCTGGTAGCAGTGGCTGACGGCTGCAAATGAGGCCGCAGCCCTTCCTGCCCGCGCGATGCGGTTCTCAGGGACCTGCCAGACGGCCATCGCGTTTGCGGTGTAGCCGACGCGCTGGTGCCTGAGAACCGCCGCAAATCGGCGCATGATCCCGCTCGAAAGCAGCCTTTTCGCGCGCAAGAGCAGCGCCTGCTCCGAAATGCCGGTTCGTCTTGCCAGCGCGAGAAACGGCCGCTCCATCACCGGAAGCAGCTGCTGCAGGGCGCGCACGGCGGCTATCTGCGATGTGGTGAGTCTTCTGGTGTGCGCTTGTCGGCGGGGTGCGGGAGGGCCTTCGGCCCCCTCGTTTTCCGCGCCCAGGTCGAGCATCACGCCGATCTTGAACACCCGCACCGATGGCAAGACAACGTAGTGAATCGCGCCCGATCGCTGCATCAATCGCGCCACTTCGCGCGCAAGATCGCGATCGGAGGCGACGGCGATCGTGAACCACAGATCGAAGCGGTGATCGCGCCCGTAGTTGTGGCTGACGCCCGGATGTTTGCTCACGATCGCTGCAAGGGCGTCGCGTCTGCCTTTGGGGCACTTGACTGCGACGAGGGCGCTCCTGTAGCCGAGGGCCTTCGCATCGAAAATAGCGCCGATCTGCCGCACGATCCCCGCTTTTTTGAGCGTTTTCACGCGCCGCAGAACTTCCTCGCCGCTGATGCCAAGGCGCTGCGCCAGAGCGTGAAACGGGCGCGGCACGAGCGGCACTTCGCGCTGCATGATCGTCAGCAGTTTCAGGTCGAGGGGGTCCAGGTCAGGTTTCACGAGTAACGTCCGCATTCGCGCGCGAGTTCGAGGGCGCGCATGTAATTCGCAAGGCTCGCGGTCGGCGGAACAGAGTGGTCGGAATGGAAGATGTAACCGCCGCCTTCCTTTGCGGCTGTAACTTTGCTGATGATCTCGTCTTCGAGAGCGCGACCGCCAGCGGAAAGGGTCTCGACGGAGATGTTGCCCATGAATGCGAGTTTCTCTCCGTATTGCTTCTTCAGGAGGCGCACATCATTGCCCGCCCTCGCCTCCACAGGCTGCATGCACGCTATTCCGGCCTCGGTGACAAAGGGGAGCAACAACCTGATGTCGCCGTCGCAGTGCCAGATGACCGGTTTGCGCGCGTGCTGCGCAATCGCGCGCTGGTATGGCGCAACGAGTACGCGGTAGTGCTTCGGTGAGAGGAAAGGGCCGTTGCGGTAGCACAGGTCGCCGTAGATCATCACGCCGTCGGGTTCCATGCCCTGCGCGAGCGCGCGGTCGTAGGCGTCGCGGAACTGCTGCACCATCGTCGCCATGATGTCGCAGAGGAGGCGCGGCTGCTCCAGTAGCACTTCAGCAAAGGTCTCCAGCGACATCAGCCTGAGACAGTAGAACCCGGGCTCGCTGCTGGCAAACGCAACGAAGCGGCCGGCCTGGTGGTGGCGATCGCAGGCATCTTTCATGCCCTCTATCCTGGCATCGGGGTTGGCCAGCATCTCATCGCGAATGCGGGGCCAATCAGCCTCTGTGTTGAGGGGATATTCGAGCGTCTGGGGCACGGCGCTGCTGGCCTTCCACTCGCGGCGGACGGTGCCGTCGGAGCGGCGCCTGACGACCACGCGCTCGTTCTGTTCGATGATCTGCTCGGCTCGCATCAGGCCGCCTTCATAGCGGAGAGGGACGAATTCGAGGGCGAAGAAGTCGAGCGGGTCGGCGTCCTCCGGCAAGCCTTCGGCTCGCCAGCGCTCGATGGTTTCGGGCCAGAAGTGGGTCTCGGTGATGGGGATGCGGTCGAGGCAGCGATGCTCGAGCGCGGCGAGAACGCGCTGGCGTCCGGTTATGCGGCTAGGTAACGTCATCGCGTTTCGGCGTGCTCGAGTTCATGCGGGCTACGGGGGCGCTCCCTCCCCCCGCCGCGGGGGAGGGTTGGGGTGAGGGGGCTATGATAGCGTCCGCCAGCCGGCGGATTTTCAACCCGCGCAAGGCACCCCGATGCAATCGGGGTGCTATCATTTTTCACCCCCACCTTCATCCTCTCCCTCTGGGACCCTGAAGGGTCCCTTCGGGATCCTGAAGGGCCCCATCAAGGGGGAGGAGATGGTCTTGCTCGGGCGGATGGCCAACTGTGAGGCAATCATCTGTTGCGCACCCATGGTTTCTCGGCGACGCCCACGCGCTCATTCGCAGCGCGCGCCATGATGAATAGCAGGCTGGACAGGCGGTTCATGTATGCGAGGGCGGCGGGATTGACGGGCTTTTGCTCGGCAAGGGCCACAGCGCTTCTCTCGGCGCGGCGGCAGATCGCCCTTGCCATGTGCAGCACTGCGGAGAGCACGGAGCCGCCGGGCAGGATGAAGCCCCTGACAGGCTGCAGGTCCGCCTCGAGGGCACTCATTCTGCGCTCGAGGGCGCGCACGCGGCGCATGCTCAGCATCGGGGTCCCCTTTGCCCGGACAAGATCTGCGCCGATCTCGAACAGATCGCGCTGGATGCCCTCGATGTTCCGCTGCATGTCCCGCGGTGCGATAGCCGCCGCGCACCCCAGAACCGCGCTCAATTCGTCAATGTCTCCGATAGCCGCCACGACCGGCGAAGCCTTGGAGACCTGCGCCTGTTCCGGCAGGCTTGTGATACCTCGATCGCCCGGCCTCGGTGATTTACCCTTTGGCATTAGCGCCATCCTCCGGCGTGTTATTCTGCGTGCGACAGCCGCCCTCCCTCCCGCCTGCTTGCCGATGCCGCGCCCCGGTATGAAAGCGGCACTGAAAGTGCCGCACTCCAAAGCACCCCGATGCCATCGGGGTGCCCCACAGGAGGTGCATACGGGAGGCCTTCCGGTTGATTCAGGGGAGGCAGGGGGCCGCCCCTACGTCACAGAGGCAGGATTCCTGGAATGGAAAGCGATTCCCTGCTATACTCTGCAGCGATTCGGATCAGGACAAGACATGGAGGAGCAGGTGGCTTTTCAGATCGGGAGGTTGGGTGAGGAGGATTTGCCCGAACTGGTGGAGTTCTGGAACGCGGAGTTCGGCTCGCGGCGGCTGTTCCGTCCGCTGACGGATGAATGGTTCCGGATACGTGTGATGGGAAGGGCGGCGTTCGATCCTAGCCAGTTCTACGTTGCGAGGGCGAATGGGCGGATTGTCGGGCTGGGCCATGCATCGCGGGCGAATAACACGGCGCACCTTTCACTTCTTTACGTCGCGCCCGGGCAGAGGCGGCAAGGGATAGGGAGCGCGTTGTTCTCGTGTTTGCAGCCTGTGCTGGAATCGGCGCAGGACAAGCGGGCGGCGGGGGTCGTTTTCGACCCGGTTTACGGGACGGACTTTGATCCCCAAGAAAGCAAGGGCTTGCGACGCAGGCCGGAGTGGGGCGGGCCGCGATTTTCGCTGTTCGGCGCAAGCGAGGGGATCGGGGTGCCCACGCGCGACCTGGAGACGATCAACTTCCTGCTGAAGCGCGGGTTCACGATGGGGGACCCTGATCTTTCGATGCGCCTGGAGGGGATGCGTCCGGGCGAGTTCGAGCAGCCGGAGCAACTGTGGGTGCGGGGGAAGCAGTATCGCATTCAGGTGACAGAGAATCGCTCGGTGTGGTCGTCGGCGCTGTACCAGTGCGAGATACCCCACCGCTGCGTGCAGTTGCGGGCCGGTGAGAAGGTGGTGGGCGGGCTGACCTGGTTCCGGTGGGACGATTCGACGGCGATTCTCTACGATTTCAGCCTGATCGAGCAGGCGCGCGGGCTGGGGCTGGGGAGGGGGGTGCTATCATACGCGCTGGCTGACATGGCGGCTGCCGGGTGCACATCGTGTGAGTTGAACACGGGGTCGGGAAGAAATGCGCGCGCTGTGGGGATCTACCGCGCGGCTGGCTTCCGAGTGGCAGAGGCGTGGCAGACTTTTTCAGGCCAAGGTAAGTAGGGGCACGGCATGCCGTGCCCCTACCGTCAGGCTTTGCCGGAGGAGGCGAAGATGCGCATCCTGCCGCAGATCGCCGCCGTCATGGCCTCGCGCGCTGGGGTCAGCATCTTGCGCACGTCGTAACTGCGCACGTCGCCCTTCTTGTCGGCCTGCTCGAACTCCTTCTTCATCTCGTCAACGGTTGCGAAGATCGAGTTGTAGAAGGCGATGCGCATTTCGGTATCAATGTTGATCTTGGAGATTCCCTCTTTGATGCCCTGTTGGACATCCTCATCGGGGACACCGGTGCCGCCATGCATCACCAGGATGGTGGGGATCCTCTTGCGGATCTCCCTGATCCTGTCGTGAGCGATGAAGGGCTTGCCTTTGAATACGCCGTGCTTGGTACCGATCGCTATGGCGAGCAGGTCCACGCCGGTGTCTTTTAGGAATGTCTCGGCCTCGTCCGGGTCTGTCAGGATGTCTTCCTTGCCGGTGGCGACCTGGCCCAGGCGGCCGATTTCACCCTCCACCGTGACGCCGATGGCGCGGGCTGCCTCGACCACCTTGCGCGTAACCTCGATGTTCTCTTCGTAGGTGCGGGGCGTCTTGCCATCCTTCTGCAGCGACCCGTCAATCATGACGGAGGTCATGCCGAGGCGCAGGAACTGCATCACCGTCTCGAAGGTGCGCCCGTGGTCGAGGTGAAGAGCGTGAGGCACCGTGCAGCGCTCGGATAGAACCTTCACGATGGCGACCAGTTCCTCCGGCCTGGTGTATTTGAGCGTGGTCTCGGTTATCTGGCAGATGAAGGGCGAGCGCTCCTTCTGGGCGGCATCGAAAAGCGCCTGGGCGCTTTCCATGTTGATGACGTTGAACGCGCCCACGCCGTATCGTTCGGCCCGCGCCTTTTCCAGGAGTTCCTTGCTGGTAACGAACATTCGACCTTCCTCCAATGGTTTGATGAGTTCGTATTCTGCCCCCGGCTGCTGGCTCCTGCTGTGCGGTCGCCTTTTTGCGAGGCAACAGAACATCGCAGCAGGACAGTATGGAGCGGCGAGCGAACATGTTTCACCACGAGGAAAGCGAGGTGGGAGAGTTGAGCCGCAGAGTGATTTTGGCAATCGTGTGTGTGGGACTGGCGCAGATCGCTGCGCCGACATGGGCGGAGCAAAATCCCCTGGAACTGACGTTCGAATCGAGCGTGAAACTGGCGCTCGAGAAAAGCCCGCTGGTTCGCATGGCAGAACAGCAGGTGGTCAAGGCGGCGGGCAGCGTAACAACCGCGCGGGCCGGGAAGGGGCCGCAACTGGAGGCCAGCGCCACTCACACTCGAATGGGCCCCATCGCCACCTTCACGATCCCCTTTGGGACGCAGTTGGAGACGATACAACTGGGCACGCCCAAGGCGACGCTCGGCAAGATCTCTCTCGTGCAGCCGCTTGACATCTGGGGCGTGATCAATGCCGCAGAGAGCGCAGCCGAGTTCAACCTGCTCAGCCAGCGCTTCGCGCTGGAGGCGGCGCGCCAGAAGATCGCCCAAGGCGTGCAATCCGGATTCCTGGGCGCGCTCAGGTCGCAGGCATTGCAGCGCGTGGTGGAGGAGGGCCTGCAGGCCGCCAACGAGCACGTGCGCATTGCGCGGGCGCACTTCGAAGCGGGGACAGCGCCGCATTTCGACGTGCTGCGGGCCGAGGTGCAGGCTGCGAACTTCCGGCAGAATCTGGTGGTTGCGACGAACGCTATCAAACTCGCAACCGCCGCGCTCAACAAGATTATCGGGCTCGATGTTTCCACCCCGCTTGCCTTCAAGGAGCCGCCCGCCGCGGAACCGGCAGTGCCAGTCCTGGAGCCTGCGCTGGAGGAGGCCGCCAGACAGCGGCCCGAAATCCTCCAGTCGCTGGTAATCGAAAAGGCCGCTGCCAAGGGCGTGTACCTCGCGAAGGCGGGCCTCAAACCGACGTTCGGGATCCTGGCCGATCTCAACGTCAACCTCAACGCAATAGCCTTGGGAGCCCAGAGTCGCACCTGGGATGTGACCGCGGCGCTCTCGCTGCCCCTTTTCGACAGTGGGGCAACCAGGGGCAAGGTCAAGTCCGCGAGGGCGGACCTGCAGTCGGCCAAACTGGCAACGGAGGACACGAAGCGCCAGGTGGACCTCGAGGTAACACAGGCGCGCATCGGGATGCAGGACGCGGCTGAGCGCTTGAGCACGGCTCGGAAAGACGTGGAGCAGGCGAGAGAAGCGCTGCGCCTGGCCAATGTGCGCTACCAGGCCGGCGTTGCGACTGCGGTCGAGGTGACCGATGCTGAGGTCGCTCTCACCCAGTCGCGCACCAATGAAGTGAACGCGACCTATGACTACATGCAGGCCAGGGCGCAGTTCAACCGCGCGCTGGGCCGCCCACTCATCGAGGCGAAATGAGAAAGGGCGCGCCGGATTTCGATAGATTCCTGAAGGTCGTGCTGAGGCAGGGCCAGCCCGACCGGGTGCCGTTCGCGGAACTTTTCCACGACGGCGAGATAATGGTCGCCATCCAGGGGCCGCCCAAGGGGGCGCCGGATGACCTGGACGCGCCCGCCGCGTGGCGCGTGAAATTCTGGGCGGATCACGGCTATGATTACGTAAGCCAGGGAGTTGATATTGGCTTTCCCCGGCACGGATTGGTGGCGGCGGATACGGCGCCGCTGTCGCGCGGGGAACGCGGGTGGGTGGACGAGGCGAAGGGGCCGATCACGAGTTGGCAGGAATTCGAGGCATACCCCTGGCCGCAGGCGACGGCGGCATCCTTTCGCAGTCTCGAGGCAGCGACGAGAAATCTGCGCGAAGGCATGAAAATCGTAGCAACCATTCCGGGCGGGCCGTTCGAGAACCTGACTTTCCTGATGGGCCTGGAGACGTTCAGTTATGCGCTGGTTGACCAGCCCGACCTGGTGGCTGCGGTTGCCGAGCGGATTGACGAGACCCTGTGCAAGGTTGTCGAGAATACGTCCTCCATGGAATCAGTGGGCGCGCAGTGGCTGAACGATGACATGGGATTCAAGAACGGGACGCTCGCCTCGCCGGAGGTTTTGCGCAAATACGTGTTCCCGACGCAGCGGCGCATCTGCGAGATTGCGCATCGAAACGGCAAGCCGGTGCTGCTGCATTCCTGCGGGAAACTCGACGAGATCATGGGCGAATTGATTGACGACATCGGGATTGACGCCAAGCACTCGTTCGAGGATGTGATCATGCCGGTGTGGGAGGCCAAACGCAGGTGGGGCCGCCGGATAGGACTGCTGGGCGGGGTTGATATGGATGTTCTGGCCCGGGGCAGCGAGGAGCAGGTGCGCGCGCACACGCGCAAGTGCATCGAGGAGTGTTTCCCCGGCGGCGGATGGGCCTTGGGATCGGGGAACACTGTAGCGAACTACGTGCCGGTTGCAAACTTCCTCGCGATGCTCGACGAGGGGTGGCGGTATTCAGGCTAGTCGTAGGGGCACGGCATGCCGTGCCCCTACCTGCGGGTCAACGAGGTGGGGCTTCGTCAGCCGCGCATCCCTGGGAACCAGATGACGTGATCGCCGAAGCGGTCGGCTTCTTGCTTGATGAGGTCCCGGTTCTGCTCCAGGTCGTCCGAACGCACAAGGATCTCAGCGCGGGGCGCGATTCCCGGCCACTCCAATCCCCAGGCCGGGCCTGCCCCCCTGACAACCGATTGGATTGCGTGCCTGCGCAGGATGTCGGCGAGCATCTCGACCATGGGGCGCAAGCCCTCGGCCAGTTTAACCAGCGGCACTTCAGGCCGGGGCTCGGAATGCGGCTCTTCCAATCGTTCGACGAGGGACGAGCCGCAGTCCGGGCAGCGCTCCACCCCGGCCTCGTATTCGTACTTGCAGTTCGGGCAGAAAGGCATCGCGAACTCCACCCATATTATAGGCGCTGCGCGCTCGCCTGCATACTACCGGCGAAGCGAATCTGAGCCAGCGCGTTCGAAGTTTTTACGCGTGATAGGACTCCACCGCTTCGGGGGCGAATCATAGACGCGTCTTGCCGTTCACCGCGATAGAATGAAACGAGATCCCCAAAGGCGACCGCCTGTCTGGAAGATCGCGCGAGGCGCGCGCGGCCCGGGCGAATGGGCCGACCGCGTGGTGCGCTTCCTCGCGGTGGTGATCGTGGTGGCGATCGTGGGTTACATCGCGTGGGTCTTGATAAGGCACTTCTCGCGGCAGTTCGCGATCATCAAGAAGCCGTATAAGTCGGCGCTGGAAATGCGCATCGCGCCTGAGCCGTGGCGGAGAGGGCTGTGAGCGCGGCACCAGTTGAGCGCAGGGCTGGAAAACTGCGCTCGCTCATGCAGCGCGCCAGCGAGCAGAGGCACCTTCTCTCCGTGCGCGACGGGGTGGTCGCAGTCCTGCCGCTGGTATTGATCGGGAGCCTCTTTCTGCTGGTGGCGCAGCCGCCGGTTGCCGCCTGGAAAGACGCGCTGGCAGAATCGGGCTGGGCCAAGCGCCTGTTTATTCCGCTGCAGTGCACCACGGAGTTGATCTCGATCTTCGTTGCATTCTCCGTGGCTGCCAGCCTGGCGCGCAGATACGAGATTGACTCACTTGGTGCGGGACTGCTTTCGGCGGCCGCTTTTCTGCTGGCGGTCGGACGAGATCAGGTTGCGCTGCCGGGCGCAGCGAAACCCATGGGCGTGGTTTTCACCGAAAACCTGGGGCCGGGCGGCCTGTTCGTCGCCATCATCCTGGCGCTTCTCAGCGCCGAAGTGCTCAGGTTCTTCGCCGCGCGCAAGTGGACTCTCCGGCTGCCCGAAGGAGTCCCGCCCGCTGTGGCGAGGTCTTTCGCCAGCCTTCTGCCGGCGGCGTGCGTGCTTCTGTGCTGCTGGCTCGTGTTTCATGTTGCGCGGCTGGATGTCTTCGGTCTGGTCGGGAAGGTGATTGCCAGGCCGCTCGCGCTGGCGAGCGACAGCCTGCCAGCCGTTATGGTTGTGGTGCTCCTGGATTCGGTCCTCTGGCTTTTCGGGATTCACGCGGTGGCGGTGATGGCGGTGCTTCGGCCGATCTGGCTGCAACTGATCACAGAGAACCTGGCGGCCGCCCAGCACAACGCTGCAATTCTGCCGCACGTCGGGATGCTCGAATTCTACATCTGGTTCGTGTGGCTTGGCGGGTCGGGCGGCAGTTTGTGCCTGCCGTTTCTGTTCTGGCGCGCTCGCTCGGCTGCGCTGCGCAGCGTGGCGCGCGTGGCGGCTCTTCCGGCGGTGTGCAACATCAACGAGCCCATCATCTTCGGCACGCCGATCGTTCTCAATCCGACGCTCGCTGTTCCGTTTATCGGAGGGCCGCTGGTTGCCGCCGTCATTTCGTGGCTGGCGTTCCACTTCAACCTGCTGACGCGCCCGCACGTGATAGTGCCGTGGACGCTTCCAGCGCCGCTTGGCGCATGGCTGACAACGGGAGGCGACTGGCGCGCGGTGGTGCTGATGCTGGTCAATTTCACGCTCATTACGGTGCTGTACTGGCCGTTCGTTCGCGCGTACGACCGACAGTTGTCGGAGAAAGAATTGTAGAAGCGATGCCTCACAGGCAAGAGGGTACAATGGCCGAGCGGGTGGTGCTGGACACCAACGTGTTCATCGCAGCGCGGTGGAATCCGCGCAGCGCTTCGGCGGCGCTTTTGAGACTGTGCGAGGAGGGAAAACTGCAGGCCTGTTACACGAGCGGCATCCGCGCCGAGGTGAGCCTCATCCTTCGCAGTGTGCGTGCTCCGCAACAGTTCAAGGAGTTTGTGGAGAGGGTTTTTGCGGCCGGGAAATTCGTGGCGCGTGCCCCGCGCGTGAACGCCGTGAAAGAGGACCCCGACGACAACAAGTATCTTGCGTGCGCGCTGGCTGCGACTGCGGCCTTGGTAACGAGCGACAGGCACCTGCTGCAGATGAACGGCTGGCGCGGGGTGCGGGTGATGTCGCCAGGCGCCTTCGCGCGAGACGCAGGCGATTCGGTGTAGGGCGGGCCTGCCCAGGCCCGCCATCGGCGGGCGCAGGCGCGCCCGCCGTACACCTACTTGCCGAAGAGGCGGACGGCCAGATCGGCGGTGCGGCGGCCGAGATGCTGGCATTCGCCAGCGGACCGATGGTCGGGAGCGCCGACGGCCACCGCGCCGTAGTGGTCGCCATCGTAACTACCCTGCACGATCATCCCATGTACCAGGAGCGCCTTGACGATGTCGAGCACCGTGGTCTCGTTGCCGCCGTGAGGCCCGCCCGATGAGGCGAACGCCGCCCCCACCTTGCCGTCCAGTTGCCCGTGGAATGCGACGCTGTCGTCAATCAGTTTCTTGAGTTCTGCGGCCATAGTGCCATAGTAAACGGGCGAGCCCATGATTATGCCGTCATATTCCTTGAGTTCTTCGGGCTTCATCTCCTCGACGGGCTTCACCGTGACCTCGACGCCCTTGATCTCCCTGGCGCCATTGGCTACCTCTTCGGCCATCTTGGCCGTGTTGCCCGTGCGGCTGTAATAGGTAATCAAAATCTTTGCCATGCCACGTCTCCTCTCACAGGTTTCTCCCTCCCCCCACATGGGGGAGGGTTGGGGTGGGGGGCGCGCCGGCAACGACCAAGATCGTTCTCACCCCCACCTGCATCCTCCCCCATCAAGGGGGAGGAGCGACGCATCTCGTATGCCCTACGTTTCTTCAGCCAGCCTGCGCAGGATGTCCCAGAAGGCGCCGCGGTAGCCCTTGAGTATGGCATCCACGAGCATCGAGTTGTCGTTGTAGTTGTAGTTGCGATCATCGCCCGCCAGCCCCGGCAGGAAGAAGCGCGGGTCGTCACCGACGAGTTGCGCCAGATAGCCGAATGGGTCGTCTCCCATTCCTGCGCAAAGATAGAATACCGGCCGCAGGCAAGTCTCATTGCCCTCTATCGCGCCTCTCAGGTTTGGATTCTCAGGCGAAAAGCCCTCGCTGCGAACGATCGCTTCCATCATCGTGCCGGGGTAGATTCGCACCCCGGCAGTAACCCCGACGCGGTCAGGTGTCACCTCTCTCATCAGGTCAATTGTCCGGTTCGCCGTCTCGCTGGTCTCGCCCGGACCGCCCAGCAGCAGGTCATACATGAAGACGATGCCTTCCTGGTGGCAGACGCGCGCAGTTTCGCGCAGGTCGCCGCTGGTGAAATCGCGGCCCATGCGCTGCAGCATTCCATCGTCGCCGCCGTCCACGCCGAAGTTGATGCCGGCGCAGCCGGCGCGTTTCATCGCTCGCGCAAGCGCGCGGTCGAACGGCACCGGGCTGGCATAGGTGTACCAGCGGGCCCTATCTGCGAGGCGCCTGCGGATGAGTTCCTCGCAGACGGCGAGCGCGTGGTATGGAGGCAGGTTGAACTCGCTGTCGCAAAGATGAAAGCAATCCACGCCGCGCTCCAGCATGGCCTGGAACTCGGCGGCGACGTTCTGCGGCGAGCGCAGGCGCTGGAACGAGCCCTTTGCGATGGGATCGGCGCAGTAGATGCAGCGCTTGCCGCAGCCGCGCTTCGTCTCGACGCCGGCCATTCCGCCCTCGCGCAGATAGCGCTCAGAATCAACGATCCGGCGGCGGTGAAGCGGAAGGCTGTTGACGTCCGCGCTGCGGCTTGGATTGCAGACCCAGCGATCATTGTCGCGGTAGGCAAGGCCCGCGATCCTCCGGTAGTCGGATCCGCTCTGAACGCAACCGGCGAGGGCGCACAGGGATTCCTCTCCGTCGCCCACGACGCCGAAGTCCGCCTCCAGATAGTCAAGGACTGCCTCCGGCATCAGGGAGAATCCCGTGCCGCCCAGAACGATTGGGGCCTTGCTGGCCTGCCTGAGCGACTGCACGATGGGCTTGATTCGCTCCAGGCAAAAATCCTGGCTCAACACGTAGCAGTCATCGGTGTTGCGAATCGTAACGCCGATCAGGCCTGCCCGGACAGAAGCGGAAGAAGCCTTCACCGCAGCGACCGAATCCTGCTCAAAGCAGAGATCGAGAAGGGACACCGCGAACCCGCCGGCCTCGAGCGCTGCGCCCAGGTAATCCAGGGCGAGAGGCGCAACGCCCGGCTTCATGGTGTTGGGATTTACGAGCAGGACTTCCATGCCGCGAACGCCCGACCCTCAAGTTCGCCGCCGCTGGCAGTCCACCTGCGCGGCTGTCCAGAAAGCCGCGTCCTGGCGGTCTCAGGAGCGGCCGCCCCGGTGTCATTCGAGTTCCAGGCGCATGCCGTCGCGCGCGGCGATCTCCCACGGTTTTGCGCGCCAGACGTGCGTGCCGAAATGCGTGAGAACCGCAACCTTGGGCCGGACGGCCTCGATAATCATCTGCGCCTCAGCCACGCAGAGGTGATACAGGCCCGGCCCCGGGTCCACGAGCAGCAGCGTGCCGCAATGTCCAGCCACAACCCTCCCGTGGCGAGGATCTGCTTGAACACCACAACCCTCCCCCCGCCCGTCCCCAGAAAAGTAACGCTGCTCATTCTGCGAACTCCGGGCGATTGACGCCCTTCTTCGATCTCACTATACTGTGCTCGCCGCACGGAGGGCGCGACTTGCCTGCGCGAGACGGTTACGGAATACTTGGCCTGCCGCGAGACGCGGTAACGACACAGATTCGCTCGCGCTATCGCCAGTTGGCGCGGCGCTGCTCCAAGGACATATCGGTCGCGCAGCAGTTCCAGGACCCAGAGTTTCGGGAACTCACCCGTGCTTACCTCCTGCTGACGTCATATCAGCGGCGCGACTATGACCGCGAACTCAGGGCTGCGAGAGGCCAGCCCGTTCCGCTTTCGGACCTGTTGACGGCCCAGTCAGACGTTGACCGCGCGTTCTTGCAGGCGGAGGTTGCGTTCTGGAGGCGCCTGCACCGCGAGGCAGCCCAGTTTGCCAAAGCGGTGCTCGACGGCAATGCGAGAGAATCCAGGGCCTGGGTGATCCTGGGCAACATCATGATGGCGGAGCGCAAGTGGGATGAGGCCATCACGATGTTCAACTACGCGATCCAGTTCGACCCCAATAACCAGAAATACTGGGAACTGCTCAATGAGGCGACTGCCCGCAAGGAGGGCCATGCAGCACCGCGGACCGAAAGCCCCGAGGAAACGCTCGCGCGGCCAGTGCGGGTGTGGCTCGTGCTGGGTGGATCGCTGGTGTTCATCGAGTTGTCCCTGATCTGGCTTTACATGAACATGGGCGAGCCGTGGCTCTTCGGCATCCCTGCGAACCTGCTTGCTTTTGGGGCGGGCAATTCATTCCTGCTGGCAGTGGCCCTGGCGTCCACGGACATGGTGCGCTCATTCGACGATGAGTTGGTATCCTACGCGGTCCCGTTCGCCGGGGTGGAGATGGTTCCACTGGGGCTCTATCTGATCCCGTTCGGGATCGTGCTGTTCTGGCTGGCGATCCTCGTTTATGCCGCAATCTGTTACCTCGATGAGCACGTGTCCGGCTCGGTGGTAACGGCGCTGATCTGCGTGGCATTTCTGACCGCCATCACTGCGCCGCTGAACCCTGGGAGTTACAGCATCTTCCTGCTGCTGGGCGCGAATCTGATTTTCGCAGGGTTCATGGCGGGCTGGATGATCGGCAGCCTGCGCATCTTCCCGTGGCGCCCAACGGCCAAGGAGGAATCCGAACAGGCTCCCTGATCAGGCGTAGGGACGGACTGCTCCGGGCGCACGGCCGTGCGCCCCTACACGGCGTCGAGTTCTCCGAGCGCATACATGACGATTGCGCAGGCTGCCAGCACAGCCGTCTCCGCTTTCAGCACGCGCTGCCCCAGACTGGCGAACTGAGCACCAGCGCGGCGCAGCATTTCGACCTCTCCCGCATCAAGGCCTCCCTCGGGGCCGATCACAAGCGCGAGAGAAGTCGCGCCGCGCACACGCTTGATCGCTTGGCCCAGGCTTGATTCTCTCTCCTCTTGGTGCAGCGCGATGATGGGCATCTGCGGGCAGAGGCTCAGCGCCTCGGCGAGGTCGCGCGCGACGCTCACCTGCATCGGCCGCGCGGCTGAGCACTGTTCAGCCGCGCGGTCCGCAATCTTCTGCCAGCGTTCTGTTCTCGCTTCCCAGCGATCAGATGGCAACCGCACCGTGCAGCGCTTGATGCCCGCCGCCACCAGCCTCGCCACCCCAAGTTCTCCGCATTTCTGGACGATCATGTCCATCGCCGGCCCTTTGACGACGCCCTGAACAACCGTCAGTTCCAGCCGCGCAGCGCGCACGTCGCCGCGTTCGGATATGATTTCGAGAACCATGCTGTCGGATTGTGCAGATTCGACGCGCGCTGCGTATTGCACCCCGCTGCGAGTGAACAGGCCGATCTTATCGCCGCGCTTCAGCCGCAGGACGCGCCGCGCGTGGTGGAATTGCCCGCCTGTCAGCACGACCCGGCCTTCGCGGATCTGCGGTTCCTCGACCAGAAACCGGCGCCTCGCCCTGCTCACCCGCTCACCTTTACCGGGCGCGGCTGCTCCCGAAGCCGTCCGCCGGCTGGCGAACGCGGCTCAGGTCGCCGACGCGCCGAAGCCGCTATGGCGACCGTGCGAGAGCCCGCGCCCACGGCGCGCTGGCGTTTCCGACACACGACGCCCACCCACGCCCCATCGCGCAGCACTCTGGTAGTTTGCAGACCGGCTGCTGCAAGCGACAGCACAACAGGCCGCACTCGTCCGCGCGCAATCCCGGAGGCGACCAACACTCCGGCATTGTCCAGATGGTCGGCCGCGCAATGTGCCATCCTTGTTACCTCATCGGCCGCGATATTCGCAACTATCAAATCGAACTCTCCGCGCGCGCCTTGCAGCAGATTGCCCTGGCGCACGGACACCTGGCGGCTCAGGCGGTTGCGCCTGACATTCTTCCTCGCAACTTGCAGGGCCTGCGGATCGTTGTCTATCGCCCACACTCTGCGTGCACCCAGCCTGGCGGCAGCGAGTGCCAGGATTCCGCTCCCGCAACCCACGTCCGCGACTCGATCGCCCGGCCTGACAAGCCGGCCCAGGGCGTTCAGGCACATGCGCGTAGTCGGGTGCTGACCCCTGCCAAAGGCCAGCCCCGGGTCCAGCACCAGAATCTTCTCGCCCGGGTCCGCATGGTGCTGCGCCCATGAAGGCAGGACAACGAGTCCGCCTTGAAACCGCTGGGGTCCCCACCCCTTGCGCCAGGCGTCTTCCCATCTTTGCGCGCTCAGCACGCGGCAATAGCACCGCGTTCCCTTGCTGCTCACACCCGCCCTGCGCAAGGCCTGCGCGCGTGCGCGCAAAGCGCGGACAACCTGCTGCCCGCGGCGCACGGGCACATGGGCTTCGAGCACAATCGCGCCATCGCTCTCGCTCCGCTCCTGCGCACCGCCGGCAAGCCTGCAAAGAACCTCCAGCATCCCCTCCGCGGACTCCGCGGTGGCGCGAACGGTGATTCTGGCCCACTTCAACGGCCTGTCCCCCCTGGCGCAGCCGCCTCGGGCGACGAACCGGGCTTGCCCGACGTAGCCCCCTCGGGCGACGAACCGGGCTTGCCCGACGTAGCCCCCTCTGGGGGCGAACCGGGCTTGCCCCACGTAGCCCCCTCTGGCGACGAACCGGGCTTGCCCCACGTAGCCCCCTCTGGGGGCGAAGTCGGGAAGAGAATCCTGAATGCGCTTACCTTTTCCAGCGCGCTGTTTGCCCAGTCAGGCAAGGGCTTGTTCATGTTCGGGTCGAGCTCGAAGACCGGAACCGGCCCCCAGTCGCCGTCGTCGCTCTTCGCCTCTACGAGGAACCGAGACAACATGCGCGCCTCCCAGTCGTCCGCATACAGGTCGGCGGTATCATAGACGGGGCGCAGGTATCCGAAGAAGAGCGGGGCCAGGCCCTCGAACGACTGGTCGGTGACGCAGACCGGCCCGACGACCATCCATTGTGTTGACGTGCGCGCCTTGACCATCTCGGGGCTCATCGCGTGGCCGGAGGGGATGATCTGAAAGCCGCCGATACTGCCGAGCGGAGAAACGGAGACATCAATCACGCCACTGTGATTCGCGCGAATGCGGCCGATGCCGGTGTAAAGCGCGCCGGAAAACCTGCCCACGCCCGCCACCGGCTTGAGAACTTGGCCTATCAGTCTGGTGGTCCCGTCGCAGTTGGCCAGCGTTATCAGGCCGGCGAACCTGTTCTCGAAGACCATCGAGCACGGATAGGATTTCGGCTGCTGCGCGATGATGACGAGCCGGTCGCCGACTGCGGGCATATAGCCGGCGGGAATCGGTGAGAGTGTGTCCTCCTTTTCGAGCATCACCGGGCTGCCCACGAACGGCGAGAAGCGCCCGCCGAATATCTCTGTTCCCGCCGGCAGGTCGGTGATGATGGAAGATGGGAGGCTCACGTAACTTGGGGCGCCGACCTGCTGGCCGAACTCCTTGGGCAACAGCGAGAATACCACGCCCCGGTCTTCTTCGGCGTTCTGGTCGGTCTTGATGTGAATGGCATTCACCGCGGTCGCAGCGACCGTGCCGATCTTAGCCCATTTCGCGGCAGTATATGCCTTGCGGTCAACGTTCTGCGCAGGCTGGGTCACGCTGCCGATGCGCTCCCAGGTCTTGCCGGCATCCTGGCTGACCGCAATCTCGCCCCCCACCTGGTTCACAATCCTGACCCTGCAAACCTCGACCGTTTCCGGCGGCTGCGGGGGGGCGTTGATGCTAATCTGCTCTGCGTCGCAGAACGACGGCTGCGCAGCCCACAGGACCATTATGGCCACTGCACAATCCACCCATTTCGCTGCCCCACGCCAGGTGCCCATAGCAGCAACCATTTCGACTGCGTTCGCCGCAAACCCTCCGACAGGGAGGGGCGATTGGCGGCGAGAATCCTGTTGCCGAGGATGGCAACTGGCAAGGCGCGAGCGGCGACGCTGTTTCTGGGGGTTGATGGCGGGCAGACAAAGACGGTGGCTGCCATTGCCACCAAGCAAGGGGAGGTGATCGGCGTTGGGGTGGCAGGGCCTGCTAACCATGTGCGCCAGCGCCGCGGCCAGGCGCGAATGAGGCGGGCGGTGACTGGCTCGGTTCAGGCTGCGGCAAAGATGGCTGGGCTGCGCAGATTGCATTTCGCCTCCACCTACATGGCGATGACGGGCGGGGCAGAGTTGGCGCGGCAGGTTCTCACCGAGATCGCGCGCTGCGACAGGTTGAAGGCCGAGGGCGACACACCCGCGGCATTGGCGAGCGTTACCCTCGGCAAGCCCGGCGTGGTCGTGATTGCAGGCACCGGCAGCGCGGCATTCGGCATCGCAAGATCAGGCAAGCAAACAGTTGCAGGCGGCTGGGGATACATCATGGGGGATGAGGGCAGCGCCTATCGCATCGCGCTGCAGGCGATCAGGGCCTGCACTCGAGCCGCGGACGGGCGCGCTGCGCAGACCGCCCTGACGGATGCAATCCTTGAGCACTTCGGCACACGCGACCTGGCGCACCTGCACCGGCTGATCTATTCCGGGCGCATTTCCAGGCCGAGGATCGCGGCAGCAGCAGCGGTGGCCGGCGCACTGGGACATAAAGACCCGGAAGCGGGCGCGATCCTTGCGCGCGCGGGCAAGGAACTCGCACTCGCAGCCGCCGCCGTCATCAGGAAACTTGCCCTCGAAAGAAAGCAAGTGGTCGTCGGATTGGTGGGCGGCGTATTCAGAGCAGGAGAGCCCCTGCTGCGGCCTTTCCGCAGCGAACTGCTGCGGCGAGCGCCGAGGGCGCAAGTGCAATGGCCCGTTCTTGCGCCCGTTCTGGCCGCGGTGCTGCTGGCGATGCGGGAGGCTGGCCTGCGACCCGGCGGCAGGGTGATCGCGAATCTGCAGGGCGGGCTGGTTACTCTTCGTCGAACTTGCGCGGCATGATCGGCCGTCCCCGCGTCATCTTGTCGAGCACCGCCGCGCGTTCTCGCAGGTCTTTGGCCAGCCACCAGCCAGGAGCAAGTTTGATAGCCCTGTCTAGGTCGGGCTTAGCGCGCTTGTCCCAGCGCTCCGGCGACGCCCCGCCCAGGCGGGTGTATGAGTCCATGGCCCACACGGCCATGAACTGCGCGACAGCGGACTGGGGGTGCTTCTTCGCGACATCCCTGGCCCAGGGGACGTAGTACTGATACAGGTAGGGGCTGTGAATCCGCGTGCGCAGCGCAAGCAGCGGCACATAGTTCTCGGGCAATGCCACCATTGCCTCGTGCACCGCAATCAGCAGGGGCTTTAGTTTCTCCTGGGCCGCTTTGCGGTCGGGATTCTTTTGCGATAGCATTCGCCAGATCTTGCGGTGCGCAAGGAACCTCTTCACATAGATCCTCTGATAATGCGCCACCACGTCCTTCGGCAGATGCTTGATCGCGCGGTCCAGGTATTTCTCAGCCTTCGCACGGTCAGGCTTCGGGCCGGTGCCGTATGCCACCCCCAGCAGCAGCAACTGCTCGGCAGTAGCCTTGCCCGCGTTGGCCTTGGGTTGTATGGTCTGTATGATCTCCAGCCGCTTGGGCGCTGCGACTTCTTCGATCTCTCTTTCCGATTCCTCCCCCGTGACTATCCGGTCCAAGATTTCGCCCGCCAGGCCGTGGTCATACGCCATGGTGAAGAACGTATCCTGCGCTTCTGCCATCTGATCCATGATGGCCACTTGGGTGGGTTCCGTGTAACCGATGACCTCGCACGCCACCAGCGGCAAGATCAGGTTGCCGGGATTGGCCAGCGCCCCCTCGCGAAGGATACGGTAGGCCTGGGCATCCTCTCTGCGCGCTGACGCCGCCAGGCCCCCCGCGGCCCACGCCAGGATGTTGTGGGGATCCTTATGCGCCGCCCCCAGGTACGTTTTCTGAGCGGACCAATACCACCCGTGGTTGAAATACCAGTCCGCGCGGCCCATGCGCCGCGGCACCGAGCACCCCCCTACAACCACCACCACTGAAAAAAGCAAAATTCCTGCAATGCGCCTCATCTCGCGTCCTCTAATCTCGCCGGCTCGCCATCGGTCTGCTCATGGAGCCTTGCCAGCAGGCGGCTCCAGCACCCAGATGGCAGTAGTATTGGGCAGGCCTGCGCTGGAAACCGTAACCTGGCTGCCCTTGATCATGCGCACGTTCTTTTTACCCCGCAGAAAGCCCCCCACACCTGCTAGCATTCGCAAGCCCGGGGCTGTGTATCGCGTGCGGTAGTGCATCGGGATTGCCACCTTGGGCTTCAACTGCGCCACAACTCGATTTGCGTCTGCTAGGTCGAGAGTGAAAAAGCCCCCCACGGGCAGCATCACCACGTCAACCCTGCCGATCCTTCTGACCTGATCGGGGGAAAGGGCTTCGCCCAGGTCCCCGGCGTGGCAGAAACGGACGCCGTCCACTTCGAACACGACGACCGTGTTCTCGCCGCGCTGGCGCCCTTGCTGGGTGTCGTGGTAGGTTTTCACGCCCAGGAACTCGATGCCCGCTGCGCTCTTCCGGCCCCGCGGCTCGCGCAGCACCGCAGGCCGCCCGCTCACCTCTCCCACAGCGTTGTGGTCGAAGTGCTCGTGCGTAACGACCACCACATCTGCCGCCGCGCGGATCTTCGGGTAGCCGGTCCTCGCGTCGAACGGATCAATGATCACCCTCTTGCCTTCCGCTGACTGGAAAAGAAAACATGCGTGTCCCAGCCAGGTTACTTTCACCGCCCTGGGCGCAGGAGCAGCCTGCGCGCCGAAAGCACCCGCCAGCGTGATGACACAGAGAGCAAAGCCGATTCGGTAGGCCGCCGCAGCCTCCGCTAGAGAAACCCGTCTGTTCATAGCCACACCTCCGGGACTCGGTTCAATTCTGCGCGCGAGCGCAGGAACCTGCCGGACTGCGGCGACGGCCCGGGCTCGACAGCGCCGCTCCGCATCAGGTCAGCAGGTCGTACAGAACGCAGCCCTGACTGTCTCTGGGAGGCCTGATGCCCAGCAGATGACAAAGCGTCGGCACCACATCAACCAACCGCATGAAGCCCAGGCGCTCTTCGTCGCGCTTGTATCCGCGCCTGATTCCCGGCCCGGCGATGATGAAGGCGGCCAGGTTGCTCGAAACTGACATTGAGGCCGTGGGTATCTGTGGCCCGTGATTGGCTGTTCCGGTGGCGCGGCCGATTGTGCGCCCTTCCTCAGGCCCCGCCCAGGCAAAGCCCGAGTTGTATGTGAACACCACGTCGCCGCAGCGCGGCCCCCAGTAGCCGATCATGTGAGCGTCTTTCTTCTTCAAGGCAATGGCAACCGCTCGCTCCCCCGTTTCCGGGTCCCGCCAGTCATACAGCGCGTCAATTATCTCATCCTGCACGCGCTCGTAGTCGCGCGGCCGCACGATGCCCTGGGGCTCGCGTCCCTTCAAGTTCACGCAGATGTGCGCCCCCGCGAGGTAGTAGGCCTTGGTCCTGGCCCAGTCAATGTCGCGCGAGACGCCCCCTCCCGGCCCGGGCTCCTTCACATAGGCGGCAAGCCCAGCCTCCGCCAGGCGGCGAGGAAGGTGAACGTGAAAGCGATTGGCCGCGTTCCCGTGGTCCGAAACGACGATGATGTATGTCTGCCGCCCGGCCAGTTTCATGAGACCACCCACGAGCCGGTCTGCAACCCGGTACACCTCGCGTAAAGAATCGAGGCACTCCTTCGCATGTGCAGGGTCGTAAGCCGGAGAGAGAGGATCGGCGCGCCCCAGGAAATGGTGTCCTGCATTATCCGGGAAGTGCCAGTGATTGTAGAAGATGTCCCATCCCCTCGTGCGCAGCAGGTGCCGCGCCGCCTTCGCCTGCCAGTCAACCTGGTAGCGCAGTTCCTCATAGACCGTCGGATGGTAGGCCCAGTCGGATATCTTGTCCTTCGCAGGGTGCTCGATGTAGGGGCCCACGCTGGACACCAGTTCCTTTGACAATCGGGCAGGCTCCGCGAAGCCTTCAACGGGATACATTTCGGAGCGGATGAGGCTGACAGCAGGCCGCTTGATGTCCGCCCACTGGAGTTTGAAACGCACCGACGCGCGGCGCGGGCCCTTGCTGTCGCTCACAGTGAGAATCAGCCACTCGCTCCACTGCCCCCGCTCGATGACCGCGAGCGGGCGCGCTGCATTCTTCGCTGTGCACAGTATCGCCACCGGCCTTCTCTTGCCGCTGCACTGTGCGAGAAGAAGGTAAAGGGCATCCGTCGCCGCGCGCCGCGCATCGCCTCGCCTCGCGCGGCCATCCTCGACCACATCCGGCCGCTGGCCCCCGCCCAGAGAGATCGCCGATTCGAAGGCCGGTCCTCCCGGCAGGTTGCGCCAGCCCTTTGCGGGGCTGAGCGAGATGCTCACCGCGCCTCTCGATTCATATCCCGCCGCATACTCGCACCCGTGCGCTATGGGTCGCGAAACGAGGCCGCGCTCGAGCGGCGCTACAACCATTCCCTTCTTCAGCCGCGACGGAGAGGATGCAGGATAGGCCATCACCAGGCTCGTCAGCCCCTGCCGTTCAGCCGCCTCCCAGATTGTCTCTGCAGTGAGCGCGCGCGAGTCGAAGGTTGACATTGTCTTCGCGTCGGGCCCTTGCCCTGGAGTCCTGTCATCCCAGTTTCCACAGCCGTGCGTGCCCGGCCACGCTCCCGTTGCCAGGGTCGCCCAGTTCGTGGGCGTCCAGGCAGGTATGCAAGCAAGCGCTCTGTTGGCGGCGCCCTTCTTCATCAGCGCCGCCAGGTTGGGCAGCGCGCCTTCCTTCGCAAACCGCTGAATCAACTCCAGCGGCACCGAATCCAGACCGATCACGATTGCTTTCGGATGCATCCCTTACCTCACCATTCTTGCGTAGGGCAAGGGCTCCTAGGCCCCGATAAAATCGGGGCCGGGGTGGCGGCCGAAGGCCTAGCCACTCGCCCCTTGCCTTGTTGACCTCATTCTGCCTTGGCGAATTGGAAGGCATACAACTTGCAGCCCTTCATTATGAGCCGCAGCCGGATTGGCTTGCCAGCGAACTGGCTGATGTCAGCCGATCTCTTCCAGGTGACCTTGTAGGCGGTCGAATTGGCCTGGATCACGTCGCAGCGCTCGGCGCTGAATGGCTTTATCGGCTTGCCTTCCTCGTCGCGCAACTCCACCACGCAGACGCCCCTCATGCCGGTGTCAATGTTCAGTTCCAGATGCTCCCCGCTGAAGACAAGGGGTAGAGTCGTGAACTCGCCGCCGGTTTCGGTTGTGTCAACCGACATGTAACCATCCAGCCTGAGCACCGCGCGGCTGGTCACCCGGCCGTATTTCACGCGTTTGGGGTCGTTCGCATTGTGACCGACATTCCCACCGTTGTAATACATCCACAACTCGTCGCCGCGCCGCAGCAGGCCCACGCTTGCGTAAATCGTCATGCTGTCGAACTCGCCTTCCTTGCCAAGCGGAATGAAAGGCGTGCGATCCGGCCGCGTCCAGGTTACTCCATCGCGGCTCACGGCCAGTTGAACATCCAGCGTATCGGGCTTGTGATAGAAACGGCTTGGAAATGCCAGATACACATCCGCCGCATACGGATACTTGATCACAGCATTGTTGTAGAGGTCTGTGTCGGGCGGGTCCTGGTCGTCGTAGCGCATCACCTCCTGCGCAGGCGCGAAGTGGGCGAAGTCGTCCGATTCCGACCGCCCCACCGTCCGCATCGGGTTCCACAGGCGTACGTATGCCACATACTTCTTGATGCGCTCATCCCAGAAGCCGACGCTCTGCGTGTCGCTCGACACATTCAGAATCGGATCCGGATACTGCGTCCAGCGCAGCCCGTCCGGCGAATACGCGCCGCGCACGGCGTGCTTGCCCGCATCGCCGCCCTGCCCCAGGTAGATCAGTTTGTAGGGCTTGTCCGGCGGCGCAGTCGGGTCTCTGAAGACCGTCCCGCCGTGATACCATCCAGGCTTGCCGTCGAAGACGATGTTGTTCTTCTTCGAGCCGCGAAACTCGATCAGGCCCAGTTCCGGCTTCGTGAAGTGAATCCCGTCCTGCGACTCGGCATAGCACAGCCGCGCCTGGGTATCGCTGGGCGTCTCCGCCGAATACGCCTCATACCACATGCGCACGCGCCCCTCGTCCTCCATCACCGTTACCCAGGCATTGACGATGAAGGACTCCCACGGCTTGTCGGCTACGATGATTCTGTCGCCCGTCTTGCGCGGGCTGTTGACCACCAGCGCGACATTCCGCTCGCGCTCCACGAACCGCCGGTCAATGAACAACTGCTTGCCCGCTCCCACGTTGATCGGCATCGCGCTCACCGCTATCATCGCGAACCACACCTCACTTCTCCTCTCTCTAGCCTTCCCGCCGCGGGGCAGGGGGCCTGCCCCCTGCCCTACGCTTCCTGTAATGGTCACTGATACGAGCCGTACTTTTTCACCAGGGCCATCACGCGGCAGTATTGTTGGAAACTGACGTTATCGGGGACGGAATGGTCGGAGTGGTAAATGTATCCGCCGCCCTTTTTCGCCACAGGGATTTTCGTGCTGATCTCTTTCTCGATCGCCGAAGGGTCCGGGTTCGCCATCGCGCGCACGTCAATCCCGCCCATGAATGCAAGCCGGTCGCCGTATGCCTTCTTCAACTCGATCAAGTCCATGCCTGCCTTGACCTCGAGCGGCTGAAGGCAATCGAGGCCGGCCTCGATGAGTGCGGGGATGTGGGCTTTCACGTTGCCGCAGGAGTGAAGCATCGTCGGCAGGCCGTGGGCGTGAGCTGCTTCGTAGCAGCGCTTGTGCCCGGGCATCGAGAGCGCCCTGAAGGCGGCGGGCGAAAACAGCGTCGCATTGCGATATCCCATGTCATCGTAGAGGAAGGCGCCGTCGAACTCGAACCCCCCCGCAGTCATCTCTTCCAGCCCGGCGACCCACAAGTCCGCCACGGTGTCGAACATGTCCTTGACCCACTCGGGATCGTCAACCATCGCCATCAACAGGTTCGGCGAACCGAGGATCGCCTGCACCCGGTCATACCCGATCACCCCGGAAATGGATACGAAGAACCCCTTCTCGCGCTGCTCGCGGCAGGACTTGAGGCCGTTCTCCCAGTCAACGCGCGACCGATCCCACTTCAACCGGTCCTTGTGCTCATCCCATATCTTGCGATTGGTGATCGTGAAGCCGACCAGTTCGGGGGTTGACTCGTGGTCCTTGAATGATTTTCGGATCGCGCCGTCGCCCGTCGTGTAAACCTTGTATCTCTCGGTTTCCTCGATCGTCTCGCCGGGCATGCGCATCGAGCCATCGAATCCGACGCCGCCGAATTCATAGCCGAAGTATTCGCCCGGCCCCTTCTCCTCGGGCAGGCCTTCCTTGCGCCAGCGCTCAACAGTGGATCCCCAGGGGGCGTCGGAGATGGGAATCCGGTCCGGTTCCTTGTGCTGCAGCACGAGAAGAACCCGTTCTCTGGAAGTCATGAATTCCTCCTTGGCGTCAATCAATACTGCGCCCGCGGCTCGCCCCCTGCTTGCAGCATCGGCCTGCGCGGGCGGGTTTGGAACCCGCCCCTACGAGCCTACTCGTGGCGCAGGGCCATGATGGGGTCGAGGCGCGCAGCGCGCACAGCGGGATACATGCCGAAAAACATACCGACGGCAAGCGAGAAGAAGAACCCCATCGCGCATGACCAGGGAACGACGTGCGTGGGCAACTGCTCGCGGGCATAATGCCCCACCAGGGCGCTGAGCGCGACGCCCATCACGATCCCGAACAGCCCTCCGACCGCGCTCAGCGTCGTGGCCTCGGTGAGGAACTGCACCCAGATGTGCCGCTTTCTGGCCCCCACTGCCTTTCGCAGGCCTATCTCGCGCGTGCGCTCGGTAACCGAGACGAGCATGATGTTCATGATTCCGATTCCGCCTACCAGCAGCGAAAGGCCGCCGACGCAGCCCAGCACGATCTTGAATACGTTGACTACCTTGCCGATCGCTGAAAGCAGCCGGTCCTGGGTGTCAACGGTGAAATCGGGCTGGTTGTTGTTGCGCTGCATCAGGATTTCCCAGACCTGGTCGGCTGCTTCTTCTATGCGCTTAGGGTCTTGCGGCTTGGCGAAGACGAAGCCCAGTCTCGTGTCGCCGGCGATTCGCTTCTGAAAAGTATTGAGAGGCAGGTAAACCCGGCGGTCAACATCCTCGCCGAAAGCGCGGCCCTTGGTCACCATCACCCCAACGACGGTTACCGGGAGAGCCATCACGTCTATCTGCTTGCCTATCGGATCTGCCCGCCCGAACAACTTGGACGGGACTTCGGCGCCGAGCACGCAGACCTTGGCCCATGTTTCATCATCGCGCGCCTCGATGAACCGCCCGCGGGCAACTTGCATGTCGCGCACGAGGGGGCAACTGCTGCGCACCCCGAAGACCACGGCTTCCGCTTCGCGGTCGCGATATTCGATCGTTTCCTCGCGCCCGGTTCTGGCCTCGGGCGAGATGGCTTTCAACAGATACCCCCGCTCCTCGATCGCGCGCGCATCGTCCAGCGTCAGGCCCTCGACGTGCGTCCTGCGCTCCCTTGCGCGCTCGGGGCTATACCACACCATTATCAGGTCCGAGCCCAGTTGCTCGAACTCGCGCAGCACCTCGGCCCTGGCGCCCTCGACTATGGAAACCATGACGATCACCGCTGCGACGCCGAAAATCACGCCCAGCATGGTGAGCAGCGAGCGCATGAGGTTCGTGCGCAGGCAGGAGAACGCGACCTTGAGGCTCTCAATCCAGACCATCTTGGTTCCTAGGTGCCGCGCTGCCAGCCTTACCGGGAGCCCGACGCGCGCTGGCGGTCGCGGGCATACTGGGCTGTGCTTCCCCTCACCTCGACCACCCGCCGCTTGACCGGCACGCGGATCTGCAGGGCCACGTGATCGCCAGCGTTCAAGCCGCTGGTGATCTGTGTGTACGTTTCGTTCGACAGGCCCGTCTCGACGGGTTGCCTGCGCGGGCCGGAAGGCATCATCAGCCAGACCCAGCGGCCGCTCGACCCGTGTACGACATCATTCGGGACATAGACGGCGCGGCGCGCCTCGGCGAGGATCAGGTCCACGTTTGCTGTCATGCCCGTGCGCATCTCTTCACACGGGTCGGCGATTTCGACCTCCACGGGAAAACGCACGATCCCCATTCGGCCGGCAGGCTGGTCAATCAGAGCCTGCCCGCCCGCCGAGGCGGGGGCGATCTTCCTGACGCGCCCGTGGAATCGCCTGCCGCGCAGCGCATCGAGCGTTATTTCCGCCGGGGTTCCCACGCGCACGCGCGCGATGTCCACCTCGTTGAGATTCACCTTGACCAGCATCTTGGAAAGATCCGCGACGGTCACAATGCTCATGCCGGAAGAGAATGTGGCGATGCCGGAGGTTATCAGTTCCCCTTCCCTGATGCTGCGGCGGATGACCCTGCCGGAGCGCGGGGCGAAGATGACGGCGTCGTGCAGCCTGGTTTCCACCTCCTCCAGCACCTTCTCTATCTGCCGCTGGGCAGCGAGGGCCTGGGCGATGGTTGCCTTCCGCAAGGCCAACTGCTCGCGATTGGCCTCGGCCACCCCCACAGCAGCCCGCGCCTGCGCAACCTGCTGTTCGGCAGCGCGCACCTCCTCGGGCCGCGAGCCAGCCAGCAGCAGGTTGAGGCTTTCCTGAGCCTGATCAAGCGCTTGCTTGGCCACATCATGCTGGGTTTGCGCGGCATCAACCTCTTGCTGCGAGACGAACCCCTTGTCCAGCAGGTCTCGCTTGCGCTCCAGGGTGCGGCGCGCGTCAACAACGCGCACCTGGGCCTCGCCCACGGCAGCCTTCGCGCGCGCTATCTCCTGCTGCCGCGGCCCGGCGCGCACCTGCGCCAGTTGCGCCTGGGCCTGGGCCAGGGCAGCCTTTGCCTCGTCGAGTTCTGCAGCCGTCTGGCGATCGGCGAGCACAAGCGCGGCGTGTTCCTCATTCACGCGCGCCTTGGCCGCATCCAGCTGCGCGCGCGTCTGCTCCGCCTGACGCTCGAGTTCGGGCACCTCAAGTTCGGCCACTATCTGGCCCGCTTCTATCCAGTCGCCTTCATCAACATAGAGGCGCTTGATGCGGCCGCCGACCTTGGACTTGACCTCCACCTGCTGCAGCGGCTCGACGGTCCCGGTCTCCGATACCTTCACCAGGAGACGTCCCTGCCTGGCGGTAACCAGAGGCGGCGACTCCTCGTTGTGGCTACGGTTCCGCACCAGGCCGACGCCGCCGCACACCAGCAGCAATATCAGAACCGCAGCCAGGATCGTCTTCTTTCGCTTCATACTGTTGGCAACGGCGCTCCGGCTCGCAGGCGGCTACCTGCGCGCTATCGCTCCGGGATAGCGGCCACCATGTTACCGGATTGAGGCCCCTCTGGCAACTCGAACCGGTAGCCCACCCCTCTGACGGTGACCAGCATTTCCCTGTAGCAGCCCGCAATCTTCTCGCGGATGCGCCTCACATGCACGTCAACGGTGCGCGTGCCGCCGAGGTAGTCAGACCCCCAGACGCGGGCCAGCAGTGCGGGCCGGGTAAAGGCGCGGCCCGGGTTCCCCGCGAGAAAGGCCAACAGTTGGTATTCTCGCAAGGCCAGGTCAACTGCCTTGCCCTTGACGAAAACCTGGAAAGTGGCGCGGTTGATTTCGAGGTCTCCGGCGCGGATCACGTCCCCGGCGGCCAAGACCGCTGGAGAAGCGGCCTCTCCCTTCGTCCCGATCAGGCGCTGCAGCCTCGAATGCAATTCGGCCGGAGAGTGCGCGGGCACGATGAAGTCGTCGGGCCTGTCGTCACCTTTGAGGCCTGCCGCTACCTGCGGCGTGGCCAAAACGATAATGGGCACCTTTCCAAGCGACCGCCTCACCGAAGCGATCAGACCCGCCGATGCAAAGGGCCTCATCACCACGACTACCGCGTCCGCGTCTTCGGTGCCGGCAAGGGGAGCGCCCTCAGGCACCGCGCACCGGTAGCCAAGTTGCTCCAGTTCGGCCCGCACCGGCCTGACCAGCGAGTTCGGGCCGATCAGCATGACCTTGTCTGGCATCTGCCTTTGATAAGAGTTTCGCCCTGGTACCCGTGCCTGCCTGCCGCAATTCAGCGCGCGCCGTTTGACAGGCGCAATGCCCGCTGATAGAATCCCGACAGGCATTGGGCATCGAGACCTGCCCGCCTGCGGAGCCGCCCTATGACAGGACCACTGGACAGACTTCCAGAACACCCGGATTCCCAGGCATACCCCGTTGCCTGGGTGAGCGCATACCCGGCCCTGCCCCAGCCCGACCTGCTGCGGTGGTCGCGCGTGGTGCGAGCCAGGCGGAAGACCGTCTTGTGGACATTTCTGGCGATAGTCGGGATCGCGCTCGTGGGAGTCATCGTTGCCCGGCCGGTCTATATGGCCAAGGCGAGCGTGGTGGTGGTACAACGCCAGGGCGGCATGGCGATCATGCAGGATATGCCGCTGCTGAACGAACTGTTCAATCTCGGAGGCGGCTCCTCGGTTGACACCCAGGTTGCAGTCCTGAACAGCCGCGACCTTCAGGCCGGGGCGCTGAAAAAGTGCGGCCTCGAAGGTGAGGACCCTCGCAGGTATCTCGAGGTGGAGTCAGTTCCCAACACCGATGTCATCGAAATCCGGGCGCGCGCGCGCACGAGCGCGCTGGCCAAAAGGCTGGCGAGCGCGCTGGTGCAGGATTATCTTCGCCTGACCGCCCAGATGGCGTCCAGCGTCGCGGGCGAGGCGGCGCGCTTCGTCGGCGAGCAGTTGGACCAAGTGCACGGCAAACTCGACAAGGCGCTCGGCGCGCTGAAGGACTTTCAGGAGAAGAGCGGACTCGTAGCGCCCGATTCGCAGACCACTGCCATGGTCCAGAAATATGCGGACATGATGAAGGATTACCTGGCCGCCGTCGCCGAGGGCGAGGCGACCGCGAAGCAAGTGAAGGAGCAGGAGCGCTTGCTGAGCCACACCGACCGCACCGTGATCGCGTCGGTGAACACTGCGCCCAGCCCGGTACTCGATTACTGGGAGGGCAAACTGGCGGACTTCGAAGCGCAGCGCGCTGCGGCGCTGCAAGAGTACCAGCCCGAAAGCGAGAGGGTGCGCGCGCTGGACGAGCAGATAAGGGATGCGCAGAAGCGGATTCAGGACCTGCAGAGGCAGCAGATGCAGTCCGTGATCCGCCAGAAGCAAGAGACTATCAACCCGCTGCACGAGCAATTGCTGGAGCAATCAGCCCTGCTGCGCGGACAGAACAAGGCGGCGCTCACGCGCCAGAAGGTGATGAAGCAAGCCCTGGGGCAGGCCAATGCCGAACTCAGCACGCTTCCCGAGAAACAACAGCGGTATGCGGAGTTGATGGGCGACGTGATAGCCTATAAGCAATTATACGGCGACCTGATGCAGAAGCGCGAGGAACTGCGCATCGGCGCTGAAGCCAGCCAGCCAAACGCAAGGTTGCTCGACGAGCCGAAGAGCGGGCGCAGGCCCGTTAGCCCGAGACGCGGGCTAACGCTTGTGGTCGCAGCAATCGTCGGCTTGATACTCGGCCTGTTATTGGCGGCAGGTCAGGAATACCTCGACACGACCGTCAAGACCACAGGCGAGGTCGAGCGAAGCCTCGGCGCTCCTGTCCTCGGGCACGTCCCACTGGTGACCCGGCCCGTGGGGTCGCTCACCGGCTCGCAGGGCCCGGCGCCTTTCGTAGAGGCTTACAGGATCGTGCGCTCGAACATCGAGCGCAGCGACGAGGCGCCGGTTCGCAGCGTGATGTTGACCAGCGCGGGCCCCGATGAGGGCAAGTCCCTCACCGCCGTCAACCTTGCGGTCGCGGTTGCGAAACGCGGCAGGTCTGTAATCCTGGTTGATGCGGACTTGCGCAAGCCGGCAATCCACGAGCGCCTCGGGCTCGACAATCAAGGCGGGCTGGCCGAGGTGCTCTCAGGCGAGGCCAGTTTGCAGGAGGCACTGCGCGAGACCGGCGTGCCCGGGCTTCGCGTTCTGACCAGCGGCCAGCCGCGCCCGGATGCAGCCGACCTGCTGACATCGGCCCGCCTCGGCGAGGCCCTGGCTGCGCTCAGAGAAATGGCCGACCTGATCGTGATTGATACCCCTCCGGCTCTCGCCCTGGCCGACGCGATGATTGTCGCGCCCCACGTTGATGGCGTGATAGTGGTTGTCGGTTCGCGCGCTGCAACGCAGCAGGCGCTCGTGCGCGTGAGACAGGTGATAGACGGCGCGCACGGGCGCGTTCTAGGCGCTGTCGTGAACAAGGTGGATTTCCAGCGCGACGGCCTTTACGACGAACAACTTCACTACCTTGCCGATTACTACTACCGCCGCAAGGGCCGCAGCAGCAATCCCCCTTCCTCCCCTGCAGATTCCTCGTAGCAGCGCCTAACTAGACCTCATCGTCATGTCACCCTGAGCGCCAGCGAAGGGCCTCATGACAGAGGGATTCTTCCCGCAGTTTACCCTGAGCCAACAGAGAGATTCTTCGCTTCGCTCAGAATGACAGGTCAAGGACTCAGAATCACAGCGGCGACAACACGGGGTTTGATGCAGGCTCTTGGGGGCGCCTGTCACATACCCGGCCTGCCCTCAAGGTCCCGGTCCGGGGAAGAAGGCGCGCAGGAAACTGGCCAGCGTGCCGTCGCAGCGGGCTTCGGCGAGGAACTCGATGCCTTCCTGGTTGCCCCACGAGTAGTAGATGATCACCTTGCCCTTGTGCTCGCACAGGTCAACATCCGAGTTGTTCCGGTTGAGCGCGCGGGCGATGTGCTCTCTCTGCTCGGCGGTCAGGTGAGGGTTCGCTATCAACTTGTCCTCGGCGGAGAATTGCATGACCGGATTGAACGGGCTGCTCTCCCAGTGAACGAGGTCTTCTGAGCGAACGATATGCGGTTCCCACGTGGGGCCGGGGCGGGCTTCGAGATATATCATGTAATAAAGTCCATCGAGGAACCGCAAGGCCGGGCAAGCAGTGTAGCGGTCTTTCGAGAACACGCAGTCCGGCCCGGTCAGTCTCCAGTCGAGAAGATTGTCGGACTCCGCGAAGCGCATCGTGAACGCGCGCCCCGTTTCCTCGGGCGGCTTGTCAATCTCGAAGGCCATGACGTAGCCGTTCGCGCCCTTGCAGACTGAGGTGTTGAAGATTCCCCAGCCGGGCAGGACGAGCGCCGGCTTTGATTCCCACGTCTTCATACCCTTCGACCAGAAGACCTGGATGCGCGTGCCGCCCCACGCATCGGTCCCGAAGACGTAAACCGTGCCGCGTTCAACGAAGGCGCTGCCCAGGTGATACCCCTCGGCGAAAGCAGGCGTGGCCTTGCCTGACTCGACATCAATGAACCGGAAATATGAGTTGCCCGTCTTATTGGGCTTGTAGTTCGCACGCACGTATTCGAAGCGGTAGAGCCGCCCTCGGAAAACGATGGGCGTCGTCTCGACCATGTCGCAATCAATGGTGCCGAGTTTCTTGATCACCGGCCTCGAAGCCGCGTGCCCGACGGACGACGTTACCGCGACCAATCCGATGGTTACCAGCATCTCCCATCCTTTCATCCAAGCATTCGTAGGGCGGGAGCCTCTCTCCTGCCCGATCGTGTCTCGCATCCCACGAGTGGTCGCTGAAGAGGATGCCCGGCCCCGCCGAAGAATCTTCGCGCCAAGGAGCAATGATGATGGCAACCAGGAAAATCAGGATCGGCGTTCTGGGGGGTGGCTTCGGGTCGGCGTTCCAATGGCACCAGCACCCGAACGCAGTGGTGGAAGCAGTCTGCGACCTGAGGCCCGAGCGGCGCGAGCACGCGATGAAGACATACGGATGCAGCAAGTCGTATGAATCCCTTGAGCAATTGATCGAGGATAGGAATATTGATGCTGTTGCCGTGTTCTCGGGAGCCCCGGATCACGCGCGCCACTGCATTGCGGCCCTGCGCGCGGGGAAGCACGTCTTCTGCGCAGTGCCGGCAGCGATGACCATCGAGGAATGCGAGCAATTGCGCGCCGCGGTCGAGCAGACGGGCCTCACCTACATGATGGCCGAGACCAGTTACTATCGCCAGTCGTGCATCTCAGCCCGCATGTTCTACCAGCAGGGCAAGTTCGGAAACATCTACTACACCGAGGCCGAGTATCTGCACGCCGGGCTGGAGTCGCTTTGGTTCAATCCCGACGGCTCACGTACCTGGCGCCACGGGTTCCCTCCCATGCACTACCCGACGCACTGCACCGCCTTTCTCGTCGGCGTTGCGGGAGAGCGGTTGACGGAAGTAACGTGCCTGGGCTGGGGCGATGACCATCCAGTGTTGAAGAACAACCGCTACAACAACCCCTTCTGGAACGAGGTGGCGCTCTTCAGGACCGATCGCGGCAATGCATTCCGCGTTGCGATCTTCTGGAAGGGCGCGCACCGCGGCTGCGAGCGCGCCCAGTGGTACGGCGACAAGATGTCGTTCTTCATGGAACTGCCTAACGGCCTCGGCCCTGTGATCGTAAGGTCGGGAGAGCAGACCGAGACGGATGAGGGAGGGTTCGTCCGGCAATTATCGCCCTTCGAGCAATATGAGCAGCCGCAGTGGTGGAAGACGGACATGCTGCCGGAGCCGCTGCGGCACGGCGGCGGGCATGACGGAGCGCAGCCGTTCTTGACGCACGAGTTCATTGAGTCGCTGATCAACGAGCGCCGCCCCGCCGTTGACATCTACGAAGCGCTTGCTTACACCGCTCCCGGCATCGTCGCGCACCAGTCCGCGCTCCAGGGCGGCGCCCACATGAAAATCCCTTCATTTGACCGGGAGCGATGACCGCCCCATGCCCCTCTTCTACAAGCCCAGAGCCGGGTATGTCGGCGATTGGATACCCTTCTGGTGGGACGGCGCGTATCACATCTTGCGCTTGCTGCGCGCCTACGATTTCAAGCAGGGCGCTCTCGGCGTCTTCGTCTCCTGCGGCGAAGCAACCTTCGAGTCAATGAGGCCGGCGGCGTTGTCCGAATGAACGGAGCACTGTGGCATCGGACAGTGTGAAGAGGCTGGTGATTCCGGCGGGCAAGCAAGGGCTCGTTGCTTTCTGGGATCTGGCGAAGGTAATCGCGCCGCTCTACCTGGGGATTGCGCTGCTCGACTACACCGGCGTCGTTACAGCCTTTGCCAGATGGCTTTCGCCGGTGATGGCCGTTTTCAGGCTGCCCGGCGAAGCGGCGGTGCCCCTCCTGACAGGCTGGTTCATCACGCTCTATGGCGCGCTCGGAGCGATGAAGGCCCTCGGCTTGAAGTCCGCTGCGATGACCACTCTGGGGCTGATGCTGCTGATCTGCCACGTCATTCCCATGGAATGGGCCGTGCTGCGAAAGATGGGCGCGCGCGCCGGGCGCATCACCCTCATGCGTTTTGCTGTCTCTGTGGTGGCGGGAGTAGCGTGCGGCCTGCTAAGCGGAGGGCAGGACGCGGTGGCCCACGCGCAGCATCACGCTGCAATCGCAGCCAGCGCCCTCGCGCCGTATGCTTTTGCCGTCAAGTCATTGCTTGGCTGCGCGAAACTGCTCGCCATCGTGCTGGCGGTGATCGTGCCCGTTACCGTGATCTCGGAATGGATGCGCGCAAGGGAATTGCTGCCCCGGATCGCGCGCAGGCTCGCGTTTCTTCCCGAGAGATTAGGGGTGGGCGAAGGCGCGCTCGTGCCGCTGCTCATCGGCCTGATATTCGGGATCATGTATGGGGCGGGGGCGCTGATAGGGCTTGCCCGCAGCGGAGCCGTGAAGCCCGGGGACGCACGCTTCGTTGGGCTTTTTCTGGCCCTCTGTCATTCACTGCTTGAGGATCCAGCCTTGTTCATAGCCGCAGGCGGCAGTTGGGTGTGGCTGCTGCCAGGCCGCATCCTGATAGCCTTCCTGCTGACGCCATTGCTGCGCCGCTGGGCGTGAACCGGCCGCGTTGACATCGGGCGCGCACGCTGATAACATCCCCCCAACCTGGGACAGCCGCCGTGAAGATCGGTTCCCTCACTACTCTGGGCCAGGAATTGCACTTCGAAGAGGCCGTGCTGGCCGCGCGCCTGGCCGCGAAAGACGACACGCGCGCCGATCTCACGAAGGCGCTGGTCGAACAACTCCCTCAAAAGTCCCGGACCACGCGGCTGCGCATAGCGGAGAAACTGATTCAGCGACTGGTGCCCATTCGCCAGGGCCAGGTGCAGGCCACCCCGCTCGTGCGCTTCATCGCCGAAACCAAAGACCAGCAGGCCGCGCGCGACATCGTCTTCTATCTAACAGCGCGCACCGATCACATCGTCGCGGCGCTCGCCTGCCGCGTCCTGCACCCCGCGCTGGTGGAGCACAGTCCCCCAAGAGGCCTCTCGCCCCAGCAGTTCCGAATCATGAACACCGCCGCGCTTTTCGATGTTGACGCTGTGGTGACGCGGCGCTTCGTTATCGAGTATGCTGCCCGCGCCTGGAACTACCGCAGCCGCGCCAGCGTGCTTCGCGCCCTTCGCATCATGCGCCAGGCGGGGCTTGTTGACCAGGTTATCGTGAGCGAGCGCCCGGCAGCCATCGGCTTCGCCCTCGCTCCGCACTCGGTTACCGTCTCCGCCTTTGCATTGCTCCTCCACGAGGAATTGCCTGCCCGCCATCGCGGCGGATTCGCACCACACCACATTCACGAATTGAGCGTTGCAAGGCTGTTTCTGCTGCCTACCCTGCATCTTTCCGCCCTGCTCGAGAAGGCGCGCGCGGCCGGATTGTTGCGCCGCGTCCGCTCAGGCACCCGCCCGCTCTTCGCTCTTACTCACCCGACAGAGGAGCAAGCGGTATCCAGCCTGCTGTCTTCTATTCCCCCTGGCAAATCGCGTTCACGTTGATTCCGAACGCAGCATCGGTCGGAATCCACGCAGCCGGCATTTCTTCATCGAGCAATACCGTAGGGGCGCGGCATCCGGCCTTCGTAGCCGCAGCCACTACGGCGGAGTGGGCTGCCGTGCCCCTACGTGGTCCGCGGGCTATGGAGCGCATTCGGTTCCTGCATACCTGTGCTACCATCACCGGGATTGGCTGGCACAGGATTCTGCCCTGGGCAGCGCGAAGTGCTGTTCAAGGCCGACCGGGCGCAAGCAGGCCGTGATGCTGCCGACGTGAGCGGCTGAGGTGCAAGGCATGGCTAACCAGAACTCGTCGAGGGAAGGCAGGCACCTGGGCATGGCTGACTTTGCAGTGGCCGCTGTGGCGGTGGGCCTGCTGTTATGGGCGGCGCATATCTGCACCCATCTGCCAGCCGAGCAGCATAGGCGGCGCACCCATGAGCGGTGGATCGCGCCGGCCGATGGGACCATCGTGAGAGAGTTCGCGGGAATGCGGATGCGCATGCCGGTCGTGATCTACCCCGGGGCGGAAGTGGAAGAGATGACCAGCGGCCCGCGCGTCCTTGGCAGGCGCACCTTCGCCGTGATACTTGGCACCTCTGCCAGCCCCGCCGATGTTACCAGGTACTATGTCAGGGAATTGACGCGGTTCGGCACGGTGCGCGTCCGCACCTTGCCGCCGCTGCGAGAGGCGCGCGCTCTCGACGTGCGCAGGGGCTATGCATATGCCACGGTTACCGTATTCAGGGGACCGCGAAAAGCCAGGAACCCGCTCTTTGTCTCCTTTTCTGACAAGGGCGAAGAGACCAAGGTCCTGATCCTTACCTCCCCGCCCGAGCAGTAATCGAGGAACTATTGGGGGCGGCTTCTCCGGCTAGGCCCAAAGATCCGCCGTGGCGGCTCCGACCAAAGTCGGAGCCTAGCCACTGAAGCCGTCCGCCAGCCGGCGGACGCCGCGGGCCCGCGGGGTCAGGAGACCCCGCGCCCGGTTAGCCATTGCGGCCACTCATGATCTAGGGACGCACGGCAGCCCGCTCCGGCTACGGCCCGGCGACGATAATCTCTGCGCGGTCGGGGTGCAGGTATTTGCCCGCTGCCTCGTGCACCTGCGCGGCAGTGATGCTGCGGATGATCTGCGGCAAGCGCCAGGGGTAGTCCAGGCCGCGCTTGTAGAACTCCGCATCAGCCAAGGCCTCGGCCACCCCCGCATCGGTCTCCATGCGGAGCGCCAGCCGGCCGGTAACGTAATCCTTCCACAGGCCCATCTCTTCCAGGCTCGGCGGCTTCGCCCTCATGCCCTCTATCACCGACAGCCCGCTGGAGATCGCCTTTTCAACATTCTTCGGATTCACGCCCATGTGAAGCACCCACGGGCCCTCGAAATAGGATGAGCGGAAGTGGCTGTAGCAGTAATAGGCCAGCCCTTCGCGGTCGCGGATCTCGTCGTTCAGGCGGCTCACGTAGCCGCCTCCGAGCAGGTAGTTCAAGAGCAGGGCGGCATCGTAGTCGGGGTTGTTCCTGCTCAGCCCGCGCCAGGCCACTGCAATCTCGGCCTGGCTCTTGCCTTTCATCGCAATCTTCTGGCGATGTGGTTTCGCCGGAAGGTCAACTTTCACAACCGAATAAGGAGGCGCTTGTCCATCAGGCTTCCAATCAGCCAGGTATTTCTTGACCAGGTCAATCGCGGCCTGGGCGCTGAAATCGCCCACCAGCACAAGCGCGAGCCGCTCGGGGCGGTACGTAGCCTTGTAGAACGCCATGAGATCATCGCGTGTGATCTTCTCGACCGTCTCGACGTCGCCCAGGCCGATGTGGTGAAATGGGTGGCCTGCGGGATAGATAGCAGCGTAGAGGCTGCGCTCGACCACCTCGGCCGGGTCTTCCAGCGATTCCCTGATTGCATTCTGGATTTCCTTGCGAACCTTTTCCACCTGGTCGGCAGGAAACGAAGGATGGCGCAGTTCGTCAGACGCGATCTCGAGCAGCAGCGCCAGGTCGTTCTTCAGGCTGCGGCCAGAGAGCGCCGTGAACGACAACGAGGATGTAACGCTGAGATCGGCCCCCGCAAACTCCAGCGCGTCCGCGATCTGCTGCCAGGTTCGGGTCTGCGTGCCCTGCGGCAGCATCGCGGCAGTGAAGTTCGCCAGGCCCTCCTTGCCGGGGGGGTCGTAGATCGAGCCGCCTTTCATCATCCCGAACAGGGCCACCGACGGAACCGTGTGGTCCTCGCGCGCGATCACGACCAGGCCGTTCGGCAGCACCTCCCGCACCTGAGTTGCCTCCGCCAAGGCAAGTCGCTTTGGCGCGACCGCCGCCGGTCGCGCCCGGGGGCGGCTGGGGCGGTTGGGTCCGGGAGCCGCGCGCCTGTGCCGGACGTAGTGGTGATGCGCCGTCCGGCGCCGCAGGTGAGCGGGGCCAGGAGGACGGGGGCCACCAGGCACCATCTCGGGCTGCGCGCTGGGCGCCAGGAAGCCCACCGTCGAATTGTCGCGCGTGAGATAGCGCGCCGCGACCTCCTTCACGCGCGCAGCGGTTACCTTCGCCATCGCAGGCAGGTAATTGTCAACATACTCGTATGAGTTGATCGTCTGATAGACGCCCAGGCGATACGCCTGATCGCTCGTGCTGTCGAGATTGTAAACGAAGTCTGCGCGCGCGCGGTTTATCGCTCGCTCGAGTTCATGGGCGGAAACTTCTGCCGAACGCAACCTGTCAATCTCCGCCCATATTGCCTGCTCCACCGCCTCGCAAGACGAGCCGGGCGCAACGGTGGCGAAGATTTCCATCAATGTGGGGTCAATGTTGTCATAGTGCCAGACTTCAACGCTTGTCGCCAGGCCCTTGTCAACCAGGGCCGTGTAGAGCCTGCAGGCCCGCCCCGACCCCAGTATGTTCTGCACCACGTCCAGCGGAATGTGATCTCGATGGGAAATCTGGGGGACGTGGAAAGCGATCTGCACGTACGAGGCCCCTGCCGGGCGTTTCACATCCACCCGGCGCTGGCCCTCCTGAGGCGGCTCGGTCGTGGTAACCGGCGGCGCAGACGGGCGCCGCGGAATCCTGCCGAAGAGCCTTTTCACCGCCACCAAGACCGACGGGGTGTCGAAATCGCCCACCATCACCAGGATTGCGTTATTGGGCGCGTAGTGGGCGCGGTAGTATGCGGCAAGGGCGTCGCGGAGCACGGACCTCACGTCGGATTTCCACCCGATGGTCTGCCACTGGTATGGATGAGCCATGAACGCCGTGGCCCTCACAGCCTGGCCGAGGTAGAACGTGGGGTCGTTCTCGTCGCCCTCCAGTTCCGAGAGCACGACCGTTCGCTCGGCATCGAACTCGCGGCTGTCGAGCAGGAGGCTGGTCATGCGCTCCGCCTCGAACTGCAGCGGAAGTTGCCAGTAGGCGCTTGGCAGCGTTGTCTCGTAGCCGGTGAAGTCGAGCCATGTGAACCCGTTATCGTGGCCGCCCTTGGATGTAACGATTCGGGTTGTCTCGCCGGAGCGGTAGTGGCGCGTACCCTTGAACGCCATGTGCTCCAGCAGGTGCGAGATCCCCGTGGTTCCGGGGCGCTCGTTCCGCGACCCCACCCGATACCACATCTGGACGCTCACCACAGGTGCTGAATGCACCTCTTTCGTCAGCACCGTCAGGCCATTTGGCAGCGTTGTCTTGCGCACCTGACCAACTCCAGGCGAACAGAAAACCAGCACCAGCGGCAGCACCCCAGCAAGTCCGCGCATTTCGCGCCTCAACCCTGTTTACGGCCAATACGACGCCGCTGCTGTCATACCCTTCTGCCGTGGGGAACTCTTGCAACGTTTTACTAGTTTTGCTATCATGTATATCGTAAATAGGCGGCGGGGTTTTCACCGCCATAGGGAGAGCCTTTCGTGAACATCGCATCTGATGTAACTGAACTCGTGGGCAACACGCCTCTTGTCCGGCTGAATCGGGTCGCTGGAGGGGCAAAGGCCCAGGTTGTCGCCAAACTGGAGATGTTCAACCCTCTCGGCAGCGTCAAGGACCGAATCGGCGTCAGCATGGTTGACGATGCCGAGCAGCGCGGCCTGATCGGCCCTGACACGCTGATCGTGGAGCCCACCAGCGGCAATACAGGCGTCGCGCTGGCCTTCGTATGCGCGGCAAGAGGCTACAGGCTCCTGCTCACCATGCCTGAAACCATGAGCATCGAGCGGCGCAACCTGCTCAAGGCCCTGGGCGCTGACCTTGTGCTGACGCCAGGGCCCGACGGCATGCCCGGGGCAGTGAAAAAGGCCGAGCAGATAGTTGCCAGCACCCCGGGCGCATTCATGCCCCAGCAGTTCAAGAACCCCGCGAATCCTGCAATTCACCAGGAGACCACCGCGCTCGAAATGTGGCGCGATACTAATGGCAAGGTTGACATCATTGTCGGCGGCGTGGGCACGGGGGGAACCGTAACCGGGTGCGCGCTTGCTCTCAAGCCGGAGAAAGCCTCATTAAAGGTCATCGCTGTGGAGCCAACAGCGAGCCCTGTTCTTTCAGGCGGGCAGCGGGGCGCGCACCCGATCCAGGGGATCGGGGCTGGTTTCGTTCCTGATGTGATGCGCCTCGATCTGATGGACGAAATCATCCAGGTGAAGAACGAGGATGCGATTGACATGACTCGCCGCCTGGCGCGCGAAGAAGGCCTGCTAGTCGGCATTTCGAGCGGAGCGGCAGCCTGGGCTGCCGTTGAAGTCGCGAAAAGACCGGAGAACAAGGGCAAACTGATCGTTGTCGTGCTGCCGGACACCGGCGAGCGGTATCTGTCCACCCCCACCTTCTCCGAACTCGAACCCGCCGCCCACACCACCAACCACAGCCCCATCTAGCCTTGGGGTAGTCTTGTGCCGGAGAAACACAGCCGAGAGCGGCCGGTCTGGGGAAGGAGCCGGGTATTGTGGTCTGCGATGTAACATTTCGGAGGTTCCGCAGCGTCTATGAATACGGAGGACGTGCGCGGCGGCGGGGCGAGCGTTGTCCTGTAACCTTCAAGATGCTACAGTTTTGTAACTCCAAAATGCTACACCTCCGCGACCGAGTATTGGGCGATGGTCTGGTTATTGGCGCGCACCGTGATCTGGTCGCCCAGTAGTTGCAGCC
>Ga0315282_10000434_pt1 | contig 82954 bp, 58 predicted proteins | sample YL17G07_20_MG_FD_203693 | JGI IMG/M metagenome (GOLD analysis project Ga0315282, IMG submission 203693) | Sediment microbial communities from Yellowstone Lake, YNP, Wyoming, USA - YL17G07_20 | ecosystem: Environmental > Aquatic > Freshwater > Lake > Sediment | place: USA: Wyoming | collected...
CCGACCACCGCAAAGACACGGAAAGCCACCTCAGAGTTGAAGGTCCTCGACTGGCCCTTCTCTTGTGCCTTCGACAAGCCAGCGGCCCACAGCGCGGCGGCCAGGATTGAGGCAATCAACCCGTACTTCCATGCCCTGTTGCCCATGTGAGGTCCCCTTCCGCAGTGACTCCGTCCATACGGTCGCACGTCGAACGCTACTCTTTTGCCCCGTGCTCCTTGAGCAGCTTTACCACGGCCGTGTAGCCCTTCTCGTCGGCCAAACTCAAAGGGGTCTCGCCAAACTTGCCCTTTGTGTTCGGATCCGCCCCGTGCGTCAGCAGCATCTCCACAATCCTCTCCCGGCCTGCCTCGCGGCCGTAAATGATGGCGACCCCCAGTGGAGTCCAGCCGTCCTTGTCCTTGATGTTCGGATCCGCCCCATGGGCGAGCAGAATCTCCACGGTCTTCGCGCCGCCCGACTCGCCACCATACTTGATGGCCAGCCCCAGGGGGGTACTGCCGTCCAAGTCTTTGCTGTTCGGATCGGCGCTGTGAGTCAACAGCGTCTCGGCCGTTGCGTCGCGCCCATTCTTTGCTGCCAAAGCAAGGGGGGTCTCGCCATCCCTGGTCTTGGCACTTGGATCAGCACCGTGAGCCAACAGCAAGCTCACTATGGTGGCATTGCCCCCCTCCGCAGCACAATGAAGGCAAGTTCGCCCCGCGTCGTCCGTGGCGTCTACTCGCGCACCAGCTCTCAGCAGGGCGACTACTGCTTCGACGTGCCTCATATAGGCTGCTTGCATGATTGGCGTTATGTGGCCCATGCTCCGACTTTCCTGGTCTGCGCCGTGCGAAAGTAGCGCCTTCACAATGAGGGCAACCTCAGGGCCTTTGTACGGCCCCTCTAGTACCACGTTCAGCGGGCCACCATTCCGCGGGTCACCTACGCGAGCGTCAGCTCCCTTCTCGAGCAGCAGATCCACCACCGCCACATGCGCGTGGCCTGCGGCGAGGCACAGCGGACTGATACGGCCCGCGTTGGGGTCAGCCCCGCTCGCCAACAAAACCCGAGCAGCTTCTTCCTGCCCGGACTTGGCCGCGTATCCCAAAGGGGTCCAACCTCTCTCATCCAGGGCGTTGACGTCTGCCCCCCGCGCCAACAGAGACCGGATCTTGCCCACGTCTCCGGAGGAAGCTGCAGAATGAATTGACTTCCCGCACGAAGTCAATGCCGGCAGGGCAAGGAGGACCAAGAAGACCCTTGAACCAGCAGTGTGACTGTGCATACCGGCCACCTCCGCATTTCTTCCTTCCGCACGCCGCTGGGAGAAAACATCGCCTCTGCACGCGACAGCCCTGCCAGTGCACACAACCCCTACCCTCCTTATTAGTCACATTCTCGCGGCCAAACCTTTGCAAAATCGTCCAAATGCCCGTTTCGTGGCCTTCCGTGGGCTCCGCCAAGACCTGGAATAACACCTGGAGTAGGCGGCGTCAACCGCACGCCCTCCCCGTACCGGCTCTTCGACACGGATGGCGGGCTGTCGCCGAGATGGCGACAGCTGGTCGAGGTCGCTCAAGGAAGGCGCCCTCGACGGAATGGGCCTGCGGCGGATAAACTCCGGACACGGATGCAATCCAACCTATTGAGCCGCGTCAAACGCAAAGTGCCGGGCAACCGGGCCCGGCCGGGGCGGCGGCGGAGCCGCAGAGGGGCAATCCTCCGTCGCTCCCTGAAACGGCTGGAGCTATGGAGGACGGGCGGAGGCAGAAGGAAGAAGGCAGAAGTCAGAAGTATGAAGTATGAAGGGGACGGTCCTCCGTCGGTCCCTGAAACGGCGGGGGGTATGACGGACAGGTGAAGGCAGATCCAGACAAGGGCGGTTCACGAACCGCCCCTACGACTGCCGGGCACGGGTCGCCGTGCCCCTACGGTCACCCACGCGGACCGTGGCTCTACGATGACCCGCCGCGCGCTGGCGGGTAGGTTGAAGGAAGGGCGGTTCACGAACCGCCCCTACGACTGCCGGGCACGGCTCGCCGTGCCCCTACGGCAACCCACCCGGCCGTGCCCCTACGGCAACCCACCAGGGCGTGCCCCTACGGCAACCCACCAGGGCGTGCCCCTACGGTCACCCGCCGGGCGGCGCGACCTCGCGCGGCGCTTGTCCAGCGGGGTCTTCCCAGTTGCAAAGCAATACCATGCCGCGATGGCCGATGCGCTCGCTCACGGCGATGCGAACGCCTTTGGGCAATTGCTTCAGCAGCGGCAGAATTCGGGCCTGGTCGCTGATGACGGCTATCCTGGCGGGCAACTGAAAGACCTCAAGCAGCGCGGCGGCGTCGGGTTTGCCCGGAGCCTCGATAAGGGGAATTGAGGTAATGCCGGTGTGCAAGTTAATCAGGCCCGCGTAATCGTTCCCATACATGTATTTGCGATCGGATTTGTTCAAATACGGCAAGATCTGGGCGCAAAAGGCCTTGCCGGATTTCATCGGGTCGAACGCCGGATACAGGACGAAGTCGCCGAGGAGAGATAGACATGCTACGGCGGCGACCAATGCTCCAATCAGCCACGCCTGCCGGTTCTTGAGGACACCGCGATTGATGCCTATGGCACTTAGCACGAGGCACAGCGCCCCGAAGGGTATCATTGCCTTCATGGAATTCGAACGCACGATCTCCAATACGGTGGCGCGCAGATCGGGCTCCCCGCGGAACGACCCGGCAAAGACGTGAGGGGCGACCCAGGGAAAGAGGAGCACGCCGACGCCCATGAGTGCGATCAGGCAGAAGGTGACCATGCCGAACCATCGCTGGAGCTTTGGCCAGCGAACCGCGCTGGCGGCAGTGAGCGTCCAGTAGCGTGCGCACAACAGGCCGACGGCTGGGATCATCGGGAGAAGATAGCGCTCCCGCTTAGCCGGGATGATAGAAAAAAAGGCCAGGATGCAGACGAACCACAATGCGAGAAAAGCGGCATCGCGGTCCAATCTTCTGCGCCAGGCAATAAGCGCATCCGCGAGGGCTAAGCCGAAGAAGAAGACCCAGGGAAAGAGGTACAGCGGAAGCTGCATCAAGTAATAGTGCGGCCCGTGAACGTGGCTGACCGGCTGAATTGTGTAGACAGCTTGCTGATGGAAGAGGATATCCCGTGAGTAAGCCGCGCCGCCGCGGATCATGGCGGGAACCAGCCATGCGAAGATGATGATGAGCATCAAAGCCGCCCCGGCGGCGTGCATCCATCCGCCGCGGCGAATAGCTTTCCTGTTGAAAAGCGCGTAAACGAGCACGAAGACTCCCGGCGTGAACATGCCTACGGGGCCTTTACACAGCACGGCCAACCCACAACCCGCGTAAAAAGCGAGCCACCAGAGCCGCGCGCGCTCCGTTTTGCCATTCATGGCGAGGTATGCCGCCAAGATGGCTCCCGTCTCCAGAAAGGTGATGAGCGTATCGGCAACGCCATCCTTCGAGATTTCCGTGAACAAGAAGGTGGTAGCCGTGGCAAGGGCGGCCAGCCGGCCCGCCTTCGCGCCATACAGCCGGCGCCCAAAGAAATAGACCAGGAGGAGCGTGCCGAGCGTGGCCAGACCGGACGCCATCCGGCATGACAGCAGGCCGAACCCTAACTTGTAGAACCCGACCCCTGACCACATGAACAACGGGGGCTTGTCCGGATGCCATTGCCCGTTCAGATGCGGCACTACGTAATCGTGGAGGACTACCATCTCGCGGGTGAGTTCCATATATCGCGGCTCATCCGGGTTCCACAGGTTGCGGGTGAAGAAAGAGGGGAAGATCAGCAACGCCCCCAAAAGGACGATCAGAACAACGTCCCGCGGCACACGGCCGCTGTCCCTGTCCGGCAAGACAAGTCTCTCTTGAGTTTCCATTCTTCCTCCTTTGGCAAGCACCTTGCTGGGAGACGCCGAGTGTTCTGCCCACCGCTGCTTGAGACAGTCCCCGGGGGGACAGCACCGCCGCGCCTCTCTACCCGCAAAGTCCCGCCGCGTGGCGGCGGTCTCCCGCAGTTAAGGTTACCGACATGGCACAACAGATCACAGGGCGTGAAGTGGTCATGTTACATTGGGATCCCCCAGTGTGGCGACCCACTCCAGCCACTCGCTCAGCACGATCAGCGTCCACAGGGCGCGCCCATGGTCATCAGCGCGGTTGCAGTGCTCATCCAGCAATTCCACAGCCGCTCTGCTGCTTACGCCGGCATCGTCGAGAAGGTGCGTGCTTACGCGAGCCCGAGCCCAATCACGCAGCGGCCCGCGCAGCCAACTGCTGAGCGGTACCGACAGGCCACGCTTCTTTCGATGGACAACCCAGCGCGGCAGATAGCGTAAGGCGTACCGTTTCAAGAACGCTTTGGTTGTGAGCCCGTGAACCCGCTCGGATTCGGGCAGCGATGCCGCGAATTCCAGCACGCTGTGATCAAGGAAAGGCGACCGCAGCTCCAGCGCACAACTCATGCTGCCACGGTCCTTTTCCATGAGCAGGCCTTCAGCCAGCAATGTTTCCAAATCCAGTCTCTGGACCATATCCAACAATGCCCCGGACGAGCGCGGGAAGTTTTGTGGCGGGCCCGGTTCGATTCCAAGCCGGGCCAGGATCGAAGGGGGGATGCTTGCGGTCCAAAGAAGATGGCGCGAGACGCCGTCGAGTTCTGCGCCCTGCACAAAGCGTTTGAGCAGGAAGGACACCGTGACTTTCTTATCGCTTGGCGGCCATTTCTCAATCAGGTACTTGAGGCAACCCTTAAGCCAGCCAGGCAAGCGCGAATAGCGCTCACCGAACCGAGCGCCGAGGTACGTGGGATAGCCGCCGAACAACTCGTCGCTGCCTTCGCCGACGAGCGCCAGTTTGACGTCCTGCGCCGCCCTGCGCGCCAAGAGCGTGGTTGGAATCCACGACTGGTCCGCCAGAGGTTCGCCGACCAGCCGGACGATTCTGGCGATCTCCGCGGGGAACACTTCGGGCTCCACGAACACCGTCTCCAGCCGGATGCCCAGCGTTTGCGCCACTCGTTCGGCGTAGTTCCCTTCATCGTAGGATGTTTCGTGGAAGCGAAGGGTGTAGCCTTTCAAGGCTCGCTCCGGACGCACGCTCTGGGCCACCGCAGCAACCAACGAGGAATCCAGGCCGCCGCTTAGGAACACGCCATACTCGACGTCCACATCAGTCTGCCGCCGCACGGCTTCGCGGAAAGTATTGTCGAAAGCGTCAAGGGACGGGGGCACTTTCGCGGCTTCGACAATGTTCCAGCGCCAATACTGGCGCCGGCTTACATCATGGGCATCAATGATGACGACTTCCGCGGGCGCGACTTTTTGAACCTCGGCAAATGGCGCGAAGGGCGCGATGAAGCAGGCGCTTTGAAGGTACCCCGCGAGCGCGGATCTGGACACCGTTGGCCGAAACCAGGGATTCAGGGCTAGCGCGGAGAGTTCAGTTGCGAAACACACAAGGCCATCTTTGACTGTGAAGAGCAGCGGGCGTTCGCCGGCGCGGTCGCGGGCCAGCAACAGACGGCGCCGGCGAGGGTCCCAGACGGCGAGCGCGAAAACGCCGATCAACCGTTCCACGAATGCATCGCCCAACTGCAGATACAGGCCGGGGATGACGGCGACATCGGTTGCTGAAGGCACCGGCTGCTTGCGCGATAGCAGCCATGCCCTCAGTTCGCGGTGGTTGTCAATCTCGCCATTACACACAACCGCGACGCCGCTTTCGGCGTCTACTAACGGCTGAAAACCGTCGTGGATTCCGCGGATCGCCAACCGTGTCGCGCCCACGACCGCGGTGCCGGAAGCCACCACGCCGCACTCGTCGGGGCCGCGATGCGCCAGCGCTTTAACCATCGCCTGTACGCAGTCCCGAGACCCCTCCCTGAGGGGGGAATTGCCCACGGAAACAATGCCGCAGATCCCACACATATCAGCGACTACCTTTCTTCGGAAGGAGACGCCGATTTATGCTTGCTACCTGCGGCAAACGGGCTATTCTGATGTTCTGTCTTTCCGTCACTGCTCAGACTCGGCTCCAGCAACTGGGTCGTCCTGCGCGCCAGTACTAACAGGACGACCGGCCCAGCGACGGCGGTGAGCGGCGTGGGCCAGCGTCCTGTCACACTCACCGAGAGGACAAACAGTGCCAGCAGACAGCCCGCGGCCAGGCGGATGGCGCGCCGCCTGCGGAGGAACGCAATCCTTTCCGCAAGAGCAGCAGCGCCTAAAGCGGAGACCATGCCCAAGGCTGCGCCGGCCAGGACGTCGGATGGGAAATGCTTTGCCCACACGACGCGCGCCGTCGCCACCCCGGCCGCCCCAACATAGAACACGTATTTGAGCCTGGGGAACCGCTGCGCCAGGACGACCGCGGCTGCAAACGCGCAGGCTGCGTGAGCGGAAGGAAAGGAGTACGGCCCGCCGTCGGGCCTTGTTCGTTGAAAGATGCCCCTGAGCGCGTCCGTCGCCAGGGCCGCACCGGTAAGCCCCAACAGCCCACGGGCCCCTGTCTCTACTTCACCATAGAAGACTGTAAGGGCAAGGAAGGTCAGCGATAGCGTGACGCCGTGGCCGAGGTCGCCGACGAGACGCACAAGAATGCCCTGGTGGCCGCCCATGACGTGCGCAATGAACCCGGCCACGGCATTGTCCAGCGGGCTCGCGGCCGCGGCCAGGGCGGCGCAGAGGGCGGCGCCGAGCCATATGCCCCTGGTCCCCTTGTGCATCCAGCGCAGCAATTGTTTCACGGCGCGTTCTCGCACGATGGAGCATCCAGCGGCTGAGCCGCCGGGATGGGATAACTTGCACGATTTCCAACGCCAGGTGAGGACAGCGCTCCACATGATCCAGAGGCGGGCAGCCGCCTCGGCTGGCCACTGGCGTCTCCGGGCGGTCATCGCCCCCGAAGGCGACGTCCTTGTGCCCGCCGCTCGGATAGCCACGTCAGACCGAACCCGCGGCCTTTGCCAAAGCCGGCGCTGGTCGGGATGCCGGTATCGCGTCCGAAGTTCCTGAGGCTCTCACAACTCGTAAAGCCTGAGCGCTGCTAACCCGACGCCGCCCCGCACGATGGTGCGTGCCCTGGGGCAAACTTCCTTGAGGCGGCGCACGGTGAGCCTCAGCAGCCCCAGCGTGCCCTTGGCCGGACGCGCATTGCTGGCCAATACCGTTCGGCCCGTGGATTGCTTGAACCCGGACCGGAGACAGGGTAGCCGATTGGCGCCTCCGCGACAAACGCATTGGATGGGGTCTTGGCGGTGAGATCGGTGACGCAGGATCTGCCGGGACAATGCCCCTATCCCCCGTGCGGCGCGCGAGGGGGCTGCCAAGGGCCTCAGCTTTTCTTCGCGGCGGATGCCGAGGCGATCCTGCACTTTCCCCAAATCCGTGGCTTGCTGAAGGCCGCGCGGGCTTGTGATGGCAGGATTGAAGAAATGGCACAGGATCGCGGCCGCATACTCGTCGAAATGGAGGAGGCGGTTGGGATGCGGCGCACAGCAAGGCTGACTAAGGTCGCAAAGGACGGCTCTCTGGTGGGGCGTTCGTGTCCGGGCAACCCTCTGCTGAGTTCGTAAGGTTGGGTTTCTCGCGGACGCCAGGGCGGCGGCAATAATTCATGATAAAGAATCCGCAGAGCGCCAGCAGAACTGCGCCTACAAGAACGTAAGCGATGCTTCCCCCCAGCGTCGCCTGGGCGATGCCGGCGCCAATGAGGGTGGCCGGGATCGCCTCCGGCAGGAGCCCTACGGCGGATGCCAGGACGAACTCCCGGCGAGTCACGGGAGTTAGCGCCAAGGCGGCGTCGACCAGCAATGTGTTCATTGGCATGAGCCTGGCCAGCAGGACTGTGGCCCAGCCGCCACTGCCCAGACGCTGTGCGTAGCGCTCCAACGCCGGCCATTTGCGCATTATCAGGTCGCGCCCGGCCCAGCGCACAAAGCAGAACGCCCCAAAGGAACCGATGAGCGTGCCGACCTGGGTCCAAAGGAGGCCGCGCAGGAACCCGAATGTCAGCCCGGCAAACGAGCACAACGCCAGGCGCGGCACGCCTATAATCACCAGAGCCGCCACCAGCGCCGCGAAGGCTGGCCCGGAAGCCCATCCGTACTCGCTCAGTTCCTGCCCGAGCGACGCGCATCGGGTAAGAGTGTTGCGCACGACCGGAATGTGCGCGAGCACCAGGCATGCCAACAGCAGCAGCACCAAGAAGATGGTTCTCAGACGCCGCATACGAGCTGTACTCCAACGAATACCAGCTACGACCACACGCCCGACACCATCCCGGCCGGCGGCGATGCGCGCATCCTTGGCCACTGCCTGAACCGAAAGGCCACAGTATTGGGACACCATGTTTGTCTTGGCAGCATGCGGGGCTCGGCCCACGCTTCCGCGGCCGCAATGCCAGCCCCACCAGTCTCTCCAGCCACACCATGAAGCTGTCGCTTCCCACCGGCCTCCGGTGCGCTCCCGCTGACGCACCGTAGCCGCTTCCTGGCGCGTCAGTCGAAGTAGCCGAGGGCCCGGAGGTGCTCGGTGACCTTCTTGTCGAGATCGCGGGACCTTTCCGGGGCCTCGGCGCTGCTTCGCGGCGTTCCGTAGGTCGGTATGGGGTCGAGGGGCGGGTGCTCGCGTTGGAACTCGGGCGTAAGGATATCCTCCAGGCAACTGCCGGGCATCTCCAAGGCCGGGGGGAGCCCGCAGATCCGGAACAGGGTCGGGGCGACGTCGTAAATGTCGGCGTCGGCAATGACTTTGCCGCTGAGGAATTCCCTGCCGAGCGCATAGAGAACGCCCGGCGGCTGGCCGCGTAAGTGGGTGTACTTGCCGCGTTCTTCGCTGAATCCGAAGCCGTGGTCGGAGGCGATCAGGAGCGTATCCTCCGGCTGCATGCGGGCCAGCACGCTGCCGATAAACCTGTCCGCCATGCGGTAGGTCTCGGGGACCACCTGCCCGAAGCGACGGCGGTCCTCCGGCGAGACCTGCATATGACGCGCCCAGGGCGCGTACTGGAAGGCACAGTGCTCCGCGACGTCGGGACCTCTGAAGTAGACCGCGGCAAGGTCCAGGTCCGGGTATGCGTCCAGGCATTGCTCAAAAACTCGGCGACAACTCAGGTCGAGGGCAATCACGAAGCGCAACTCGCTGTGTACATCGTGTCGGGCGAACTCGGAATCGAGAAGCTCCTGCGCTTCGGCCTCCGTGACGTCGGCAAACCGACGGATCTCGTCGGCCGGCACCTCATCGGGGCTGATCGTGACTTTGCTCGCCTCTTCGAGGAGTTCGGGCGGGAAAGTGAGCTGTTTTTCGGGCCGCGGCCTGTTGCTCTTTGCCGTGAGGCGCCAATGGAGAAGCCTGTCGGAGACGACAAAGCCGTTAATGGGTTGGGCCGGCCACGCGTGCCACCAGTTGACGACGCCCACGCGCCTGCCGGCGTCGCTGAGTATCTCCCAGAACCGCTTCCTCTTGACGTCGCGGCCGTTGAACAGGTGGGAAGACATCAGGCCGAGGTGCTTCAGCGCCGTGAAGAGGCCTTTGAGGCCGAGTTTCTTTGCCGTTCTCAGCGTGGTGCGACTGATGCGCCTGCCGAAGAGCTGGTAATAGTCGAAGCCGTCAATGCCGTGGTCTCGGTGGTGACAGCCGGTAGAGATCGAGGTCCAGATCACCGACGAGTTGGTCGGCGAGATGGTGCCGAGACGTCCGTGACAGCCTTCGTGCTCGATACGGGCAAGGTGGGGCAGATCCCCCTGTTGGATCATGGGGGCGATGACATCGAGGGTCAGCCCGTCAACGCCCAGCAGGTAGACCCTGCCGGCGCGCTTCCAGGCGGGCTGGACGGGCGGCAGCTCTTGGGAGACGACTGTCTTGGTCTGTGCCAACGGTTCGGTCCTTACGCCTTGGGCGGCGAGCGCTTCCTGTCGCATGGCGTCTGCCGGGGCACCAGCAGTGATCGGAGGAGCGCCGACGCGGGTGCGCGCCAAGTACACCTGATTGACGGAGCATTGTCAAGAAACGGGGCTGAACGAAGAAGGATGAAGTGTGAAGGATGAAGGCTGAAGGATGAAAGGTGCTTGGGTGCAGTCACGGCGAATGCCACAAGAGGCGGTACTCTCCACAGCCGGGGGCCAAGGACATGTGGGGCACGGTTAAGCTACACTTGGGCCCGCCACACCTACGGCGGGTGAACCCGCCACAAGTACGGCGGGCAAGCGTGGCGCCCGTTGCGGCGAAGCGGCCGAAGGTGACAGAGCAATGCTGAGCGGTGCCGTCGTCTTGCAGGAGCGGCCGGCGGCTGCTATATTACGTTGAAGAGCGCCTCCGGCGTTTGGAGGCGTTTTGTTGTGTCGGCTGCGTGCGTCACTTGGGAAGGGGAGAAGTATGACGAGTGAAGGCGAGAGGGAGATGACCCGTCGGCGGTTCCTGAAGTTCACGGCGGCCGGGGCGTTGGCCTTTACTTCAGTGCCGACGATTATCATTCCACGGCGGACTGAAGCCTACCAGGCGGGCGGGGCGGTCCATCCCAACATTGATCCCCTGCGGGTGGTCGGGGTACGCGACCCGGCCATGACCAAGGCGGCTGATCCGCGGACCAAGTGGGAGCAGGAGGAGCCGCTGGTGAACTGGGATCCGGTGCAGGAGAACATGGACCGGCTCGCCATGGGGCTGGCGGAGGAGAAGGGCGTTGGCGAGGCCTGGAAGAAGATATTTGTGAAGCCGGCCAACAAGACGTGGGGCGACGTGGTGGTGGCGATCAAGACGAACCAGATTGCGGAGCAGCGCACGCGGAGCGCCGTCATGAGCAAGCTCTGCCACGTGCTGACGGACGTGCTTGGCGTGAAGGGATCGAACGTGTTTATTTACGATGCCTGTCACGGCGCCGGCATGGCCAAGAACAACCCGTTCAAGGGGCTGCCGGAGGGCGTGACCCTTGCGGATCAGTGGGGCGGTTACAGCCTGCGGGTGACGGTGCCTGCCCCGTATGCGAAGGGACAGAGGCAGGCCAAGTGCCTGGACCACCTGGTGAAGGACGAGGTGGACATCCTTGTGAACGTCTGCCTGTGCAAGGGGCACGGGAGCAACTTCGGCGGGTTCACGATATCCATGAAGAATCACTTCGGCACGTTCGATCCCCAGCCATCCCACGGGGACGGCGGCGGCGCGGACTATTTGATTGCGATAAACAAGAGCCCCCAGATCCTTGGGCAGATGGATCCTGCCACGGGGAACGTGCTTTTCCCGCGTCAGCAGCTCTGCATTGTTGACGCTCTGTGGGCGAGCAATCCCGGCCCGGGAGGCCTGCCGGATTCACAGCCGAACGTGCTTCTGATGGGGACGTTCGGGCCGGTGGTTGACTACATCGGCGCGATGCGTTTCCGGAAGGACATGATGCACTGGCCGGTGAACGAGCAGGTGGCGCAGCGCTTCCTGACGGAATTCGGCCTGAGTGAGAAGTCTCTGCCGAACGGGGGCAAGATCATAGACGTGACTCCCAAGGTGGCGTGACGTTCGCTGACCTGAAGATGGTAGTCAGTGCCGCCGGGTGCAGGCATGCGCGGGCGGCACTGCTTTGCTGGGGGGCCTGGGGTTCGGCGGATGAGGGGAGGCGGGCTCTATGCCGCGTTGCGGCCCTCTTGCGCGATCTTGATCAGGTGCTCGATCCTGGCAGTGGCCACGCAGATGGACGTGTCGGCGGCTCCGTAGTAGACCTTCATGGTGCCGTCGCCTTCGAGGATGGCGCCTGAAGCAAAGACGACATTGTTGATGTCGCCGATGCGCTCATACTCGGCCCGAGGCGCAAGGATGGGCACGTCGCTGCGTGCCAGGACAAGCGACGGATCCTTCAGATCGAGGAGCACCACCCCGGCGCGGTAGATCGGGCCGCCGGAGGTCATCTTGACTCCGTGGTAGATCTCAAGCCAGCCGTCGTCAGTTTCTATGGGCACTGTGGACCCGCCGACGCGCCAGGAGTCCCAATAGCCGTGCCGCGGAGAGATGACGACGCGCGAGTCGCCCCAGTGCAGCAGGTCCTTCGAGAACGAGACCCAGATGCTCCCGACCTCATTTCCGATGGGCCGGTCCAGGCGAGCATAGCGGCCGCTGATCTTTCGGGGGAACAACAGGCCGTCCTTGTTCCCAGGCTCCGAGATCACGCCGAGGCGTTCGAAGTGGCTGAAATCCTCGGTTGTGGCGAGGGACATGACCGGCCCGCAGCCGCTGTAGGCGGTGTAGACTATGAAGATGCGCCCGTTGAGCACGGTGATGCGCGGGTCTTCTATGCCCGCCTCTTCGTATCGGGCCAGCGGCCCTTCCTGGGCGGGCGTCATCACAGGCCGCGCTTCGATGTCGAAATCGTAGCCGTCTTTGCTGCGGCCCAGGGCGAAGACGGAATGGCCGTGCTGCCCTTCGACGCGCAAGAGGAGGAAGTATACCTCCCCGATCTTGACCGGCGAGCCGTTGAACACCGTGTTACACGTGAAGGGGATGTCGTCGGCCGTGAGGATGGGGTTGCCTCCGTAGCGTTGCAGAATGTCGGTGTCCCCCATTCTCGCCATATTCAGGCCTCCCCTTTAGCCTTGGAGGCGAAGCAGGCCTTTTCCAGGTCTGCGACGTCCACGGTGCCGAGGCAGATGCAACTATCGGCTGCGCCATAGTAGATTTCGAGCTGCGAATCATCGTCGGATAGGACTGCGCCGCAGGAGAAGACGAGGTTGCCCGCATCGCCGATGCGTTCATAGCGCTGATATGGGGCGAGAACCGGGATGTTCGAGCGGCCGATGACTTCGGCGGGATTCTCACGGTCCAGGAAGGCCACACCCAGGCGGAACAGCGGCCCCCCCGCCAGTTCACGTTCGCCATAATAGATGAGCAACCAGCCGCACTCCGTCTCCATGGGCGGCACGGCCGCGCCAATCCGGTGCGAATCCCAGAAGCCGCCTCGCGGCGTCATGACCAACTCCCAGCCGCCCCAGTGGATGAGGTCCGTCGAGTAGCTCATCCAGATGCTGCTGCCCTCGGCCGGCCGCTCCAGGCGGGCATACTTGCCTCCGATTTTGCGCGGAAAGAGCATGCCGTTCTTGGTGTCCGGCTCCGAGATCATGGCGACGCGCTTCACACTGCGGAAGTTCCTCGTCTTTGCCAGCCCCAGGCGGACGCCATGGCGTGACTCCGCCAGGTAGACGATGTAGTAGACGCCGTCGAAGTGCGTTATGCGGGGATCACGCACGCCCTGGCTCTCGTAGGCAGCGAACGCCTCCTCCTCCGCCGACGCGAGGAAGGGGGTCTCATCAATCTCGAAGCGTTTGCCTTGCTTGCTGCGCGCCAGGTAGATTGCGCAATCGCCGCGCAGGTTCTCGATGGTCACAAGCAGGATGTACTCGCCGTTGTGCTTGATAGCGCCGGCGTTGTGGATGTCGCTCGCCTGGAAGGGCAGTTCCCGGATGCTGATGACGGGGTTTCCTTCCCACCTCTGCACGATGTTTTTCAGTATTTTCGTGTTGGCGCGCTCCCTTGAGCCGACAGGATTCTCCCGATTCGGCGCCCCCAAAATCAAGATTCGGTTCCCTCGCGAGACTCGCACGTCGCCGGAGCGTCCGTTGAGCCCGCAGGCGCTGCACGGTATATTGGCACTGGGATGTAACGGCGGCCTGGCCTGATGCATCCGGGGCCTTCCACCTATTGACGGGGCTTTCATGCAATCGGACGAGCTTCTCAAGCTGGCTAAGAAGGAGAAACTGGACCAGGTGGAGCCCGCCTGGCTGGCGACGATAGCGGAGGGTGCGAGCGACCTCGACGCCCTGCTCGAGGTGCCGGTGTTGCTGGCCGGACGCGGGCACCAGGACCTGGCCGAGAATCTACTCTGGTATCTGGCGGACTCGCTAACCGAGCGCGGCGACCTCCAGCGCGCCCTCGAGGTGGCGCGGCGGGGCGGGCGGGCATTGCCCGGCAGCGGCACCATGCGCGAGCTTCTCTGCGGGCTCTACGCCCAGGTTCACGGCAGCAGGACCGACATTGCGGACCTGATCCGCCTGACGTTGAAGGCGCCTGACTTGCCGCTTGACGAAGCGCTGGCCGCCCTCGACAAGATGATGGCGCTGCGCCCGGGGGCCTATATCCTGGACCGACAGCTCGGGACGGTGGGACGCATTGCGGGGCTGGACGTGGAGAAGGGAGGTCTGGTCGTCACTGTGCAGGAGGGCGAGAAGCTCTACGGCCCTGCGCTTGTGGGGCGCCTTGATGCTGTGGAAGAGGATGACTTTCGGGCGCTCTGCGTCTTTGAGCGTGACCGGGTAAGCAGACTTGCGGAGAACGACCCCGAGGAACTGGTCCGGATAGTGCTGACCACGCTGGACCGCCGGATGGAGCTGCGGAGGCTGCGCCTTTACCTGGAGCCGGTGGTCGGGTCGTGGTCGAAGTGGTGGTCCTCCGCGAAGGAGAAGCTCAAGAGGTCCTCCACGATCGGCATGACGGAGGGGGGTTCGCCTTCCATTTTCCTGCGTGTCAGGCCCCTTTCACACGAGGAACGCCTTCTGCGCCGGTTTGCCTCAATCGAGCAGCCCATGGAGAAGCTGGCCATGGCCCTGGAGATGCTGCAAGAGGCAAAGGTCCGTGGAAGCTTGCAGCCGGCCACATTCCAGCAGGTCGCGGACGAGGTGGCGGCAATCGGCCGCGGCGCGCCGGGCGCGGCCATGGGCGTCGCAGCGGCAGCCGTTGCGGGCGCAATACACGATGAGTATGCGAGCGTCACAGTGCCCGAGGCCGGGGAGACGGAGAGCATGCGGAGCCTGCTGGCCGATCCCCCGGGCGTCGTCGCGGCTCTGGCGAACGGGAACGTCCTCCTTTGCACGTTAGACTTCATCAGGCGGCGCGCGGCGCATGGGTGGGAGGATTTCTTCGTGGCGCTCATGTCGCTCTCGGGGCGCAGCGTCTGCGAGGCCCTCGCGCGCCGGCTGGAGGAAGGCGGAGCAAACGAAGCGCTGGCCGAGGCACGGAGGGAAATTCTGGCAAGTCCCGAGAGCCACCCGGGCGCGCTCGCGTGGCTGTGGCGGGACTGCGCTGCTCAGCAGGGCGCCGAGAGCGCGCTCGGCGTTGACCCCGTCGTGGTGGTGATGCAGATACTGTCGGTTCTGGCCGCTACCGTTCGCTCGCCGAGCTTGAGCGAAGAGGCCAGGAAGGAAAGGATTGCGGAGTTGCGCAGCGGCCTGTTCATGCGCGACTGCGGGCCGCTCAGCCATGCCCTGGCGAGCGCGCGCCCTGAGCAGTTGGCGGCCGTGAATGACATGGCGGAGCGCGGTGCCGGCCTGACCACGCACATGCAAGCCGACATGACGAAAGTGCTGCGCAGCATCAGGCCCGCCCTGTTCGAGAAGACGATACCTCCGTGGGAGCAGGGCATCATATACACCACAGGGGAGGGGATCGCGAGGCGCAAAGAGGAGTTGGAGCACATCGTGCACGTCCGCTTGCCGGAGGTGATGCGCGAGGTAGGACAGGCTGCCAGCTTCGGCGACGTGAGCGACAACGCCGAATACAGGTCCGCCGTGGCCGAGCGCGCTCGCCTGGCGGAACGCGCCGGCCGCATTCAGGAAGAGATCTCCGAGGCGCGCCTCATCACCCACGAGATGGCGTCGGCCGACCACGTGACCATCGGTAGCCGCGTGCGTGCGCGGAACGTGGGGACCGGGGAGACGGAGATGTTGACGTTTCTCGGGCCCTGGGACGCGCGCCCGGAAGAGAAGGTCTACGCGTACAATGCGCCCCTCGGGCTCGTCTTCATGGGCAAACGCCCTGGTGAGACAGTCACGTACCGCATGGACAGCGAGGAGCGCCGTTGGGAGGTCCTCGAAGTCGAGGCGGCCGTGTGACGATCACTTGCTCTGCTCAGCGGCGCTCTGGGCAATCCGCCGCCCGCGCCCTGGATCGAGTCTGAAGAACACCGGGCCGCCGCCGTTACACAGGCGGGCCGATGGCGACTACGTGAGAATGCATGCGCCTGCCAATGATTGGTTCTCTTTGACGCCCTGGTTTCCACCTTTGAGCAACGGACAGCGGATGCGCGTCATCTTTGTCATGATGGTCCTGTTGGCTTCAGCGGAGTTAGCTGGAGGAGCAGAAGAACGGCTCTCCGTTGACGATGCCGGCACTCTGAGCATCAGGGCGCCAGGCAAGAAAGAGGTAAGGGCGTCCCTTTTCCTGTGGTACGACAACTGGGTCTGGCGTAGCCCGGACGCGCTCGCCAAGGTGGCGGAGAACTGCTGGTCGGGCACCTTCACGAAGAAAACCGGGGACGGTCCCGGGGGCATCCAGCTGGTCGAGACCTTCACGCGGGACGGAGATGCGATCCGCATCAACTACGAGTTCCGCCGCCAGGGGCGGATGGATCTGACCAATGGCATCTGGGCGTCGTTCTTCTTTCCTTACCCCGACTATCGGGATCAGGACGTCGTGCCCACGCACGGGCCTCCCGTGACGACCGGCGACAAATTCGAAGTGCCAGCCCGCGGCTGCATCGTGAACCTGTCGGATGCCGAAGCGGTCTCCATAACGCCGGATCAGGTGACCAGGTTCTCCAGTTGGGTGGATCCTCAAAGAGGCACGAATATCAACGTGCGGCTGGTCCGTTCGGAGTTGGGAGATGGCGGCAGCGCGAGCCTCACGGTGCGCCTTGTTCCTGCGGCGAAAGAGGTCCGTCCATGGGAGGCGCCGCCGCAGAAGGCGCCGCTGGCCCTGGGCGCCGTGACCGCGAGCCGGCAGGCGGTGGGCCTCTTCCGGCCTGTGGAATTCACCGTGGACCTTTCCGCGACTTACGACAACCCGTTCGATCCCGACCAGGTGGCCCTGGATGCGGATTTCATCACTCCGTCCGGCGTGCCGGAGCGGGTCCCGGGCTTCTTTTGCCAGGGCTTCAAGGCCGAGTATGAGAACCGCGAGGAGTTGCTGTCTCTGGATGGTGCGCCGACCTGGAAGGTCCGTTTCACGCCGCGGGAACCCGGGGACTACAGCGTGTCCTTCCAGGCTCGTGACCGAAGCGGCGAGGTGACATCGAAGCCGATGACCTTTCGTTGCGTTGTCTCTGAGGCCGGCGGCTTTGTCCGCAGTAGTCCGGCCCAACGCTCCGGGCCGAAGCACTTCCGACTTAACAACGGCCAGGCCCTGTTTCTCATCGGGCACAACGTAGTCAGCTATCAGGCGGACCTGGACGAGGTGTTCCGCAAGATGTCGGCGGGCGGCGAGAATTACACCCGCTTCTGGATGTGTTCGTGGTCGCTGGGGCTTGAGGCGGTCCAGCCTATCGGCCACTACCGCATGGAGGAGGCGTGGCGGCTTGACCGCACTTTCGACCTCGCCGAAAAGCATGGCATCTACGTCATGCTGTGCCTCGACACCCACCAGGATTTCGTGGACCACTGGCTCACGAATCCGTACAACGTGCTCCGCGGAGGGCCCTGCAAAGAGCCGATGGACTACTTAACGAATGACCAGGCGAAGGCCTTCTATAGGAAGAGGCTACGGTACCTGATTGCGCGCTATGGCTACCGGACGAATCTTCTTTGCTGGGAGTTAGCCAACGAGATCGAGGGGTGGAACGGCGCCCAGAGGAGGAGGTCAGCGGTTGTGCAATGGCATTCAGAAATGGGCCGGTTCCTCAGGGACAACGATGTCTTCCGGCATCCGACCACGACGAGCCAATGGCTGAGCGAAGGCTGGCCCGAACTCTGGAACCTGCCTGAGATGGAGATCGTGCAGACGCACTATTACGCGAACAACTTGTCGGCGGACATGGCCGGGGATGTCGCTCGGCTCTGCCAGGAGAAGCTCAGAGAGTACCCTGCCAAGCCCCACGTTTTCGGCGAATACGGCATAGCAGACGGCAGCGTCACGCGGCAGATGGACCCCGCCGGCGTGCATTTACACAACGGCGACTGGGCCGCCCTTATGTCAGGCTGCGCCTCAACGCCGGCGAGTTGGTGGCATGATTCGTACATTGACGCGCTGGACCTTTACCACGTGCACCGCGGCCTGGCCAATTACGTCGCTGGCGAGCCCCTTGCCGACCGCAAGTGGGGCCCGGTGGAGGTTCGCTCTCTCGACTATTCCGAGCCTCCCCGCAAGGTCGAATACGGGGACCTCGAGTTCAGCGGGCCTAAGAACGGCTGGGCCGGCGCGGTGCCGGAAGGGACGCGGTTCGTCGTTCGCCGGGACGGCATCGTGGAGAACCTCAGCGAGCTTCCGGATATGCTGCACGGCCAGGACCACGCTGACCTGCGCGCGCCGTTCGTTTTCGAGCTTGACTGCCGGCGGCCTTGCACGTTTTCGGTTGCGGTCCGCACGGTGAGCGCCGGAGGCATCCTGGAATTCCAGATAGACGGCCGGGCGGCGCGGACTGTTGAGCTGCCCGCGGGGGAGAATCTCGGCACGAAGACCGAGTGGCAGGCGCAATGGAAAATATGGCAGACAACCTACGACGAGCGCTATGGCATCCAGGTCCCTGCCGGACGGCACACGGTCACACTCCAGAACAGCGGCAAGGACTGGATCCAGATCGGGAGCATCAAGCTCGAAGGCTACGTTACCAATGAAGAGCCACGCCTCCGCGTCCTTGGCATGGCGGCTGAGGACAGGGCGCTCCTATGGGTGCAGAATCGGGACCACACGTGGTTCAATGTCCGCGACGGGAAGGCCGTTCAGCCGGTGGAGCCGACGCGGCTCCGCCTGGCGGGGTTCGCGGATGGCCCATGGCGCGTGGAAGTGTGGGACACCGTGGCCGGCAGGGCGACCTCCCGTGCGCACGTGCAAGCTAAGGGCGGGGAGGTGGAACTGGCGCTTCCGAGGATTGCGACGGACCTGGCGCTGAAGCTTATCAAGTGAGGCAAGGGGCGGGGGCGCTCTCAGCCTGCCTTGCGCAAATCGGCATACAGGACGATCCGAGCAGGCTCCAGAATCTTCGTCTCCGTCCCGTCGTGGTGCGCGAAGCCGACTCGCCTGACGCGAATGGGCTCGCCCGGCTGAGGCGGCAAGACCTCGGCTGGCTCGGACCTCTGGGTGTCCTCAACAATTAGCACGTTATGCGCCGACAGGATCGCCACAAGGCTTTCCCTAAGGGCCCGCAGGCAGGCGACCGTCTCGGCGCGCAGCCGCACGGCTTCGGGGACGGACGGGGCCCTCGAACCAAACCTGTCCAGCCATTCGTCAAGCTGCCAGATCAGGGGAAACAGACTGCGCACGGCGGTCGCATCGGCTTGGGGTGCGGCTTGGGCGGGAAGGTCCGCGATTTGCACCTCGGGAAGGCCGCTCGTGAATGGGAGCAACCTTGCGCCGGCGTCGGCCTGTAGCGTCTCCCGGAAAGGTCCTGTCAAAGCGTTCCTTAAGGCTGTGAGCAGCCCTCCCATAAAGGCAGTGTCGCCGGCCTGTTGTTCCGACAGCTCCCTTATGGCGTCGAGCCTTTCCTGCACGGCCGCTTCGACGACAACGTCGCGCCTGTCAGCCTGTTCGAGGGCGGCGAGCGGATCAAGCGCAGGGCAGGCGCCCGTTTCCTGAAGCTCGGAATTCACCTCCGCCCGGTTCTCGATCTCCTCCAACCGAATTGCAGGCTGGGGCATCAAGAGGACCGGCCTCTCGACAGGCGGCTTTGCCTCCTGCGCGATGGCGGGCGCCGCGTCTTCGGAGTCCGCATTCTGGGGCTCTCCTGCAACCGCTGGCTCGCCTGGGCCCTGGACGTCCACAGTCGTTGCGACCAGGTTGTCCCCGGTTTGCAGCGGCACAGCCACGAGTTCGGTTTCATCTGCAGCGGAAGTGGCCTCCCCTTCCGCAGCGGCCGATGGCTCGGCCCGCACGATAGCGGGGCTCTCATCCTCCGACTGGGTTCCCACGTGCCTGATGAACTTGACCAGCATGGACTGGTCAAACTGGGCGCGCATCTCGTTTGCCATTGTGTTGAGGGCGCGGTACGGGTCCATGGCCGCGCCGTAGGGACGATTACTGGTCAGTGCGTCGAAGACGTCGGCGATGCGAGCGGCGCGGGCGAATGTGTTGATGTTCGCTCCGCTGCGCCCTTCGGGATAGCCGTCGCCGCCGGAGTTCTCATGATGTTGACCTATGATGAACGGGGCGATGCTCGCGTGACGAAGGTAAGGCTGCGCTATCCTGACCCCGTAGCTCGGATGCTGCTTGATCTGTGCGAACTCCCCACGCGTCAGCGCTGCGGGCTTGCCGAGTATTTCTGACGGGATCATCGCCTTGCCCAGGTCGTGCAGCACTCCGCCGAGCGCTATCTCGGCAAGCAGGGCCGGTTCGTCCACTCCCAGGACGCGCCCGGCGAAGCTTGCCAACAAGATGCCGACGTTCACACAATGGGCGGGCGTGGAGTAATTGAGTGGCGCGCAATCGGCCATCTGCCATTCAATGCGGGGGTGTCGTCGCACCGTCAGCACGATGCCATCCACCAGTTGCCTGACGCGGTTGTAGTCGTGCCAGGATTCCGGCTCGCGGAGCAGGGCCTCCATGGCCCTGCGAGTCAGCCGGTAAACCCATTCAGCGCTTTGGCCGGCTGGAAGGCCGTCCTCTGCGAGGACGGCAGCCAAGTTCTGCTCGAAGTAGTCAAGGCACAGTGCCTCGTCCTCGGCGCGCGCATAGATGACGTCGTGACCTCCCTTGCGCAGCTTTTCCCATGTGTTCGCGTAGACCGGCTCGTTGGCCCTATGGAAGAGGGTGAGGTCGCTGCGGTCGCCTTTACGCACGTATACGTCGAACGGCGGGAAGCTCGCGGGCCTCAAGATGCGCGGGTGGATGGCTACGGGCTTCACGCCGCTGCCGGCGGCATCGTGTGCAGAACTATGCATCGCTACCCTCCGGGAGGCATCTGGTACCCTGGTGCATCCGAGTTGAGAACCCGGACCTTCCATCGGCGGAGGAGACACCGCGCCCTCTCGACGCGCACGCGCCTCGTGGGCTGGCTTCTTTCCCCTTCTAATTGTCAGGAAGCCCCGATGCAGGATGCAATGGAAAAGCTCCAAGTGGCTTTTCGTGCCCAAGAAAGCGATTCGTGGGGCGTTTTCGGCCTCCGTATATTTCCCAGCGGCAACCGGTTCCGTCGCGGAAATTCGCCGCTGGATTTGCCCGCCGGCGTGTAAGACGAGGCACGAGAAGGCTGCCTCGCAGTTCAAGATCGCGCCCCCTACCCGAGGCCCAGGGCACAATCCTCTCGCTTACCGACCGCACCATATTTGGCCGAACAAACTGAGGCCATTTGACATTCAGCGGCGGGCGGGATATAAAGCCCTCTGGGGCCGCATCTTCCGTCGGCCCCGTTCACTTTGGCCTGGGCGTCGCGAAGCATATGAACCGATCGCGCCCTGATTGCGGTCCGCGCGCAGCGCGGGCCAGGGGGCCGACACCCGGTTCCGCAGAGAGAGCGGCTGGTGAGGCGGATGTGCCATGTATTGGGCGAGCAAGGGCATTCACACGCTCGGAAGGATGCGCCGCCGGACTTTGATCCTGCTGGCCGTGCTGGGCCCTGGCATCATCACGATGGTGGCGGACAACGACGCCGGGGGCATCTCCACCTACTCCGTCACCGGCTCGAAGTACGGCTTTAACCTCCTCTGGGTTTTCTTCCTGCTTGTCCCCATGGCGTACTTCGTCCAGGAGATGACGGTACGCCTTGGGGCGGTCACCAAGCGCGGCCACGCCGAGGCCATCTTCGACGCCTTCGGCCCGGTCTGGGGCTGGTTCTCCATCTTCGACCTGGCCGTGGTGAACTGGCTTACGCTGGTCACCGAATACATCGGCATGACGGCGGCCATGAGCATCTTCGGCATACCGCCCTTCCTCACATTTATCGCGGTCACGGCCATCCTTATGGGCGTCGTGATGACGGGGAAGTATTGGACCTTTGAGAAGCTTACGCTTCTGTTCTGCGCCTTTAACTTGGTCTACATACCCGCCGCCCTCTGGGCCATGAAGACGCCCTCAGCCCCCTCGTGGCACCAGGTCTTCAAGGGATTCTACAATCCCGCCTTTCCAGGAGGGCTGACATATGACCTCCTCTTCATTATCATGGCCAACATCGGCACGACGATCACGCCCTGGCAGATTTTTTTCCAGCAGAGTGCCGTGGTGGACAAAGGGCTGGACGTGCGCGACATCAAGTATGGGAAGATGGACACTTTTGTGGGCTCTCTCACCACCGGCCTGGTGGCCATCTTCATCATCGTCGCCACGGGGGCGGCGTTCTATTTCCATAACCCGCCCATCGTGGTCCAGGACGCCAGGCAGACGGCAGATGCGCTGATGCCCTTACTGCCGGCCGCACAGGGCGAATGGGCACGCAGGCTCTTTGCCATTGGCCTGTTCGACGCCGGCTTCCTCGGCGCCCTGTGCATATCCCTGTCCACTTCTTGGGCCGTCGGCGAGGTCTTCGGCTGGGCGCACTCCCTGAACAAGAGCGTCAAGGACGCGCCGTGGTTTTACGGGATCTATCTCTTCGTGCTCCTCACCGCGGGAGCCATCGTCCTCATCCCGGGCGCTCCGCTCATTACGATCACTATGTTCGTCCAAGTCGTGGCGGTCACTCTCCTGTCCGCCGTGCTCGTCTTCCTGCTGCTCATGCTGAACGATCGGGCCATGATGGGCAACTTTGTCAACACGCGCTGGCAAAACATCGCCAATTGGAGCATAACTATCTTCGTGATCGCCATGTCCACGCTCTTCGGCATCTCGGTGCTCTTCCCTGAGTTCCTCAGCCCAAGCTGAGAGGACACCCGGATGGCTACAGCTTCCAACAACCAGACGGCGAAGCCGACCGCCGCGGCCGCGGGCGAGAAGGACTACGAACTCTTCTTCTTCTCCGAGATCGTGAAGCGTCCCGTCTGCGCCGGCAAAGTGAGCCAGCGCATCGGCCGGCTGACGGACCTCGTCTTCCGCTTCACCGACGTGTACCCCGAGGCCGTCGGCATCTACGTTGACCACGGTTGGGGCAAGCCGACGGAGTTCGTCCCCTGGGAAAGGGTCATCAAGATCGAAGACGACGCCATCTTCGTTACACCGCGGGAAGAAGGCGGGCCGTACCCGCCCTTCGTTGATCAGCCCGGCTGGCTCATGGTGGACGCGCACCTGATGGGGCGCACCATCCTCGATACCGACGGTCGCCGCACCGAAGTGGTCAACGACGTGCACCTGCTCGCCTCGAAAGGCCGCATGCTCATCGTGCACGTGGACATCTCGTTCAACGGCTTCCTTCGCAAGTGGGGGCTTCCGAAGTTCCTCCGGTCCAAGGACAAGCTCATCTCCTGGCGCTATGTGCAACCCCTGTCCCTGGAAGACGTGGGGAACCGTGACATCCTCGAGCTTTCAGTGACCCGCAAGCACATGCTGGACCTGCCCGCTGAGGACCTGGCTGACGCCCTGGAGACGCTCTCGGGCGAAGAGCAGCAGGCCGTCTTCTCCGCTCTTGACTCCGAGAAAGCGGCCGAGGTCCTGATGGAGGCCGAGCCGCGGGCCCAGCGGCAGTTGATTGCGACCCTCCGCCGCGAAAAGGCTCGCCAGATACTCTCCGAGATGTCCATCCCGCAGCTTGCCGACCTCTTCTCGGCCTTGCCCCACGAGCACGTCGTGTCCATGATGTCGTTGCTGCCGGAGCACGACGCAGGCCGGATCCAGGCCATCATCTCGGACCGCGAATCCGTGGCGCGCGCCCTCATGTCCACCGAGTTCCTGGCAGTCCCCAAGGACACGAAGGTCGGGCAGGTGCTCGATGAAATCCGCACCGCGAAACATCCGCACGACAGCATCTCCTATGTCTACGTGATCGCCGCTGAGAGCGTCCTCGTCGGCGTCGTGGACTTGCGGGACCTCGTCCTGGCGCCTGACGACGCCGCCGTGGGCGACCTCATGGCCTATCCCGTCGTCATGGCCCAGGAGGACGACGTGAGGGAGGACGTGGCGGAGATGTTCGCCAAGTACCACTTCCGCATGATACCGGTGGTGAACAAGGAAGACCGCCTCCTGGGCGTGATCCACTACAAAGACGTCATGAAGGGCCTCGTGACCCGCGCGAGGACGTAAGGCTGAACTATGCCGCGCATCCAGATGACCACCACGGTCAAGGTCGCCCTCTTCTGTCTGCGCGTCTATCTGGTGCTGATGCTCGTGCTGATTGCCTTCAAGTTCATCCGGGACTTCTCCCACTCCAGCAAGTCCCCTAAGCCTGCCGACACCACAATTCAAGCCCCCCGATAGTGCTTGCTGCACAGCCCCGGCTGTTGCTCTGCCTCCTTGCGCCCGGTCCTCCGACCTCGTAAGATGACGCCGGCTTTCGCATGGTGTCTTCAGTTCACTTTCGCGCCATCGGGTCCTACAGTTCTCCATGGTCCACCCCCGCAGTTTGCCGATTGTCTTCGCGGTTCTTTGCCTCTGCTGGCAACTTGGCCGCGCTCTTGCCGCAGAGGAGGCCGCGTCCCGGACCTTCGACGCCAAAGGCGTCAAGATACATTACTTCGTCGAGGGCGAGGGCGAACCGGTCGTCCTGATACACGGGCTCTACTCCAGCGCCGAGATGAACTGGAGGATTCCGGGCGTCATGAGTGCCCTGGCTACGGGGCATCAGGTCATCGCCCTGGACCTGCCGGGCTACGGCCTGTCGGACAACCCGGACAATGAGGACGCCTACGGCCTCCAGATGGTCGAGGACGTGATACTTCTCCTGGATCACCTGAAGATCAAGAAAGCCCACATCGTAGGCTATTCCATGGGTGGCATCGTCGCACTCAAGCTCATCGCCCGGCACCCGGACCGCGTGCTCTCCGGCGTGCTAGGCGGTATGGGCTGGCTGCGCGAAGGAAGCCCGCTTCAGAAGTCGTGGGAACGGTTGAGCGTCCTCAGGCGCAGCCGCACCCCGGCCGTCTGCGTCCACAGTGTCAGCAAGCTGGCGCTGACGCCCGAGGAATTGAAAGAGATTCGTGTCCCCGTCGAGGTCGTGATAGGTGACCTGGACCCCGACAAGCGGCTGTATGTGCGGCCCCTGCAGGAGGCCCGGCGTGACTGGCCCGTCGTCGAGATAGAGGCCGCCGGCCATGTAACGTGCATCGCACGGAAAGCGTTCCGCGACGAGATCGCGCGATGGATTGACGCGCACAAGGCGCAGTGAACCCATCGAGGCGCGCGGCGCCCGGCCTACTTCGGGTGCCGCGGCAAATCCGCCGCCCCTTCGGTGTCCCAATACCCTCCGCCTTCCAGGCATTGCCGAACAGAAGCGCACGCCGTATCATGGTTTGCATCCTGTGCCCGGCCCGTGGCATTGAAGAGCGGCGTCTCCGTTCAGGCCGTTTCGCAGGCAGAAGCAAAAGGGAGACAACAACATGGTTAAGAAGGCATTGGGGAGAACGGGGCTGAAGGTCACCCAGCTAAGTTTCGGCGCGATGGAGATCCGCGGGCCCAAGGTGTGGTCCGGCCGCTCCGTGAGCGATGAACAGTCCGCGCGAATCCTGAATGCGGTGCTCGATGCCGGCGTCAACTTCGTGGACACCTCGGTGGACTACGGGCTGAGCGAGGAACGCATCGGCAGGTACATAAGCGGCAGGAGGCGCGAATACTACCTTGCAACCAAGTGCGGGTGCGACCCGCGGGACGTCGGAGACCATTGGGAGACCCCTCACACCTGGACCAGGCAGAACTTGCTTGCCAATATCGAGGGCAGCCTCAGGCGAATGCGGACGGACTACGTGGACATCCTCCAAATGCACAACCCTACACCTGAACAGGTCAACGAAGGCGGCCTCGTGGATGTCCTGAAAGAGATTCAGTCGCAGGGCATGACGAAGTTCATCAGCATCTCGACCACCCTGCCCCATTTGCCGCAGTTCGTAGAGATGGGGGTCTTCGACACGTTTCAGATACCGTACTCATGCCTGCAGCCTGAGCATCACGACGCAATATCGCTGGCTGCCGAGTCGGGCGCAGGCGTCATCATCCGCGGTGGCATTGCGAAGGGCGGACCGGAGAGCGACGTGGCCGACCCGAAGCGCGTGGACGTATGGAGACGTGCGAAGCTGGAGGAGTTGCTGGACGACATGGCTCCCGCAGAGTTGGTGTTGAGATACACGCTGAGCCATCCGCATTGCCACACCGCCATTGTGGGGACACTGAATCCGGCTCACTTGCGGGAGGACGTGGCCGCTGCGGAAAAGGGCCCCCTCCCGCAAAGCCTCTACGATGAGGTCCGGCGCAGGATAGCCGAGACGCTCAAAGGTTAGCCTCGCCGCATGGTTCAAGGAAGTCTTACAAACCGGACTGACAACAAATGATGTGCAGGGCGGAGGATGACGTGAACAAGAGTGCGGCTCTTGGAGTTGGGCTGGCGGCATTGGCTGGGGCTTCAATCGTGTCTCTCCTTGTGGCCTTCGCTCCGGCCGCAGGCGGCGAGGGAAGCCCGCGACAGGTCCAGCTCGGCCCGAACGCGAGCCTCGGCGGCAAGCGCCTGTTCCCGGACGACAATCCCTGGAATCTCGACATCTCGCGCGCGCCAGTGGACCCCAACTCGGCCGCCTATATTGCGAGCATCGGCGCGGGCGCCCCCCTGCACCCGGACTTCGGCGTGGTCTATCAGGGCGTCCCGGTCGGCATACCCTACGTCGTCGTGCCGGGCGACCAGCCGAAGCTGCCCGTCGCCTTCGACTATGCTGGCGAGAGCGACCCGGGCCCTTACCCTATCCCCCCGAACCCTCCCATCGAAGGCGGATCGCTCGAAACGGCACGCGGCGATCGGCATATTCTGATCCTTGACGGCGATAACTGGGTGCTGTACGAACTCTTCGCGGCTCGCCTGGAGGGAGGCGCCTGGCACGCCGGGTCGGGCGCCGTCTTCGACCTCAACTCCAATGCCCTGCGTCCGGCCGGCTGGACATCAGCCGACGCCGCCGGGCTGCCCATCCTGCCCGGACTGGTGCGCTACGACGAGGTCGCGGAGCAGAAGGAAATCCGCCACGCCCTGCGGTTCACTGCGCAGAGGACACGCCGCGCCTACGTATATCCGGCGCGCCACTTCGCCAGCAGGCTCACCGATCCCTCCCTGCCGCCGATGGGATTGCGGGTGCGGCTGAAGGCGTCGTTCGACACCTCGGCGTTCACGCCCAGAGCGCAGGTTATACTGAAGGCCCTAAAAACATACGGCATGATCCTCGCTGACAACGGGGGCAACTGGTTCGTCTCCGGGGCGCCGGACGCACGGTGGAACGAGCAGGAGCTGAATACCCTGAAGAAGGTGAAAGGCTCCGACTTCGAGGCCATCAGCGTCGGGGATATCGTGACGCAATAGGGGAGCGCGTGGGCGGGCCGGAGGCCGAGATGTCTACTGCTTCTTCCTCGCCGCCTTGATGTAGCTGCCGATGGCGGCCACGGTGTCCGCCCAGAGGCCCGTGGCCGGATCCATGACGTACTGGCAGAGTTCGTCCAACGCACCTGCCAGCATCGTCTGCCTGCCGCCCTCGCCTACCTCGTGCCCGTGCAGGATCAGCCACCCGCCCTCCCCGATCGCGTTCTGGGCGAGCGCCTCGATCTGCGAGAACTCGAAGCCGTCCGCTCCCATCGCGTAGACCTGGGCGAGGTCGCAATAGAGCGGATGGTTGTGCGATTCGTCGTGCGCTCCGCGGCCCACGACGAAATGCCTGGCCACCAGCGGCACGTAGCTTTTGACCGTCTTTCCTCGCCCGACGAATTTCTGCGCGCACGGGTAGGCGAACGTCTTCGGCCTGACGCCGAGCGCCTGGTGGATCACGTCGTTGCAGCGCGTCAGCTCCTCTTCCATACGCTCAAGTGTGAAGTCTTCCAGGGCATTGGCCCGGGCGAAAGCAAAGTTACCGCTGCACGGGTGCGTCATTGTGTGATTGCCGATCTCGTGCCCGTGGGCCACGGCGTTGCGCCAGCCCTCGTGTCTCGCCGCCAGGCTGCGCGGACCGATGTAGAACGTGCCCTTGACGCCGTGGGCGTCCAAGATGGGCAGGCCGCGGTCCACCTGGCTCGGACGGCCGTCGTCGAAGGTGATGCTGATCGCGGCCCGTTTGCCTTCGGGCCAACGGAAATCGGCTTCCTGCTGCGGGCTCCGCGTGTTCGTCATTGCGCTTCTCTCCTCTGCTCGACGGAACCGCTGGGCCGCTGTCGCTCTGCAGCCCCAGCGATGGCAGCCTTCCCCGTTATTCAGGCGGGTCGGCTTCCGCATTACCCGTTTCGAGGCCTCATCGGCGTTCACTCGCCTTATGGCCTCTATGCTCGCCAAGTCGCTCGAGGCGACCCCCTACACCAGAGGCTTCGGCCGCTTTGCTTCCTCCGCAGCCGCTCCGATTGCTATCGGCTGGAGCGATAGTTGCCGGGCGGGTCTATCTCCCGCTGAAGTCCTGCGCCTTTCCACTGCGCACTGAATAATGCGGGCCAAATCTCGCCACCTAAGCGGCTTGAAATCTGCGAAAGTTCAGCTATGGCTCCGCGATGTGTTGCAATGCCGAGCGCCGTTTGGCGTCTACCTGGACTTCGAACGGGCCTGTCGGATGTCAACCGGCCGATCCTCGACAACGGTCCTGGGGGAGTAAACCGACTGTAACATTTTCTTCTCATTGGTTTCCCACAGGGGCCATTCAACCACCAGGCGGTCGAATAGCCGCAATCGCGCAACCGCCAGTAAGTGCCTGCCATAATGGCTCGAATTGGCTCATTCAAGTCCATCACCAAAATGAGTCTGGCGGGCAAACGAAGCGCGCTTGCGCGTTCACCGGAACCAACCGTTCACCAGCCGAAGAACCGATAGGGGTCGTCCCATTCTTCAGGTTGGTCCAGATAGAATCCATTCAGCCAACGGCGCTCCGGCGATTGTCCATCGGTCAGTTTGACCGGTGCCGCGAAACGCTCTAAAACCGGTGTCTGCCCATGGACGCCCAGATTGCCCAGCAACCGCGAAAGAAGGCAACTGGTCCGGCGGAAAGTACGCTTGGTATTCTGCTGCTTGATATTGAATTGCCAAGGCGCAATCTGGCAGAAGACCACGCGGCCCTCCAAGGCATTGGCGAGCACGCCGTCGCCCACAGTCTGGGCGCCGCCAGTGACCAGCGGGACGTCCCGCGGATCGCGGTTGTGGACATCCGCCGGGCCGGCGCCGGCCAGCGGCGAATTCGCCGCTGGAGGTTCGAAGTATGTGCCAATATGCTCGGCTGACTTGGTTTCCACCTTGACCGGCAGAAACGCACTCGCCTCCGCGGAGTCCAACCCCAGGGCCAGCACGCGCCCGTCTTGTTTGAGCCACGTCGCAATGGCATCCTTGTCCGCGGCCAGGGCGGCGCCGCTGCCTGGGGAAACCACCAGGACGCGATCAGCCTTGAGCGCCCCGACGGCGTAAGGCTCAACCGCGAAGCCCGCCTGTTGCAGGTGCTTCTGTCCGGCCGGATCCCCGGCATAGAGGATGGTGCGCCGCGCGACAGGCTTCCAGGCGCTGGTGTAGGACAATAAGTTCCGCGCCAGCCGTTCGGCGGCCGGATCGGCTTCCGTGCGCGCGGTGACATCCATCTGGCAGAAAATCACCAGGCCCTGTCCTTCGCGGTACTCCATCAGGGGGCTGTATTGCAGGCTGTAGCCGCCATCCACCAGGGGCATAAAATCGCCGCAGGCCGGCTTCTCGATCAGCACACTGGCGACGTTGCCCCGGTTGCCGCACCGCCAGGGGCGTGTGACAGTCACGCCGGCGCTGATAATCGCAGGGTTTATGATCGGATAAGGCAATTGCTTGTATTTCAGGCGTGGCGCCATATTCGTCGCATCGCCGCGCCAGTCCTTCAGGAGAGTCTCATCCAGACCGGCCAGGACCGGGTGATCTGGAATCCGCCTGAAAACCTCCCGTAAACCGTACTCCTGTACGCGGAACCCGAATCGCTGCTCCAACACGTCGGCGTGCTGTTCGAAGACGAGTACCCGCAGGCCTTCGCGGACCCGTGCCAGGTTCGGGCCGGGGCCTTCAGGCGTAAGCGCGTCTTTGCCGACGATCAGCAAGTCGTAATTCGCCAAATCGGCATTGGCCTGGACGGTGTCACCACGCACGCCCAGCGCTCCGAGCATTCTGGTAGTCTCGCCCGGCGGGTCGAAAATGGCCAACTTGCCGCCGGCTGTCGGCGCCGGGTCAGGCGCCAGCACGTTGATTATGAAGGTGTCTTCCTGTGCGCCGCCGGGAGTGAACTTGACTGAGAGGTGCAGCGTGTAGGCGCCAGGCTTGACTCCCGCGGGCACGGAGAACTTCAGCGGCTGCATGTGGATATCGCCGGTCGGCGACGTGAAGGCTGCGTTGCCGTTCTGCGGCGTGGGCAGGTTCACCGACCAGGCGCAGTCGCACGAAACCGTAACACGGCTGTTGTTAACGACAATGATCTGTTTCTCGATCGTCTCGCCTGCGCGGAAATTGTGCCCCTTTTCGGTGAATGCGCCGGGCTTGCCCCCCAAGTACGCCAGCAGCGGCTGATTGTTGCGCAGCAACGCCTGGCCGGCCACCGTGGGAACCCAGTCCGCACGATCAAAGGAATAGATCATTGATTCGTATCGGGCATCGACAAAATCGGGGCTGTAGCCGGGACGTTGCAGCTTATCCCAATCGACCTTGAGGTCCTGGCGGCCCTGATTAACGCCGTCCCGGAGTCTCCAATACTGGTCAAACGTCCAGGGGCTGGTGGCCGACATGCCCCAGGTACGGAAGGCGCGCCAGTTGTCGGCGGTGTACCGGGCCACGACTTCCATTACGCCATCGAAAACGGGCCTGGCAAAGTAAACGGGGTATTCCCAATGTTGCCAAAGCTGCCCCGCATTGAACTTTTTGGCTTCCCAGCGCAAATCGGTCTTCTCTTCTTCGCTGAGCTTGAACGCAGAATCGCCGAGCCACTGCGAATCCCATTCCGCTATGCATAGCTCGTACGGAACCTTGCCGTTATGACCTTGCCAGGGCAGTTTGCCCTGAAAATAACCCCGATACATGGTCCAAGTCAGGAAATAGGGCATACCGTATTCCGTGGTGAAGATCGGTTTCACGCCCTTGGTCGCCCAATGCTCAAACCAGTCTGAACGTTCCTGCACGGGCACAAAGTTCAGGTAGAAGTTGCTCGTCCACATCATCCCTAAGTTGCCCGAAGAGTGGTGATAGACGCTGCGGGTGGGGTCCAGCTTGCTGATGATCGCCTGGGCCATGAGTGCAGTCTTTTCGTTGCTATTGGGCGGGGGCGCGTAGACGCCGTCAATCAGGTCGGGGTTCATGACCTCGAAGTAACCCGTGGCATTATGGCTGGTTGCATAGGCCACCACGGAAGGATGGTTTTGGGCGACACGCGCATAGAACGCAGCATGTTCAGCATACCCGTTTGTCTGCGCGGCATCGGCGGCTTTCCAGTCATAGTCGCGGAAATGCGGCATTGAGAATGCCACCAGCATGCCGGTGTCATCCGCGGCTGTAAGCATCTCCTCAAAACTGAGATGCGTGCCGGGTTTGCAGTCGTAATTGTGAGTGTACACCATATTAATGCCTACGCTCTGTAGACGCGCTATTGATTCTTTGACGGCGGCATAAGTAGACAGCCCCACGCCGAGCGTGGCATTGTCCAGAGGCTTGTTATCCCAGAAAACACGAGTGCCGTTAAGCATGAAGTCGCGGCCTTCGATCCAAAACTCTCGAAAACCAAAGCGCACCGGCAGGAAAACGTCAACTGTCTTCCCGGCGGCGTCGAGCAACGACAGCTCCAGGTCGTATTGATTCTGTGGCGTATTGATGTCCCAGAGCTTCTCTGGCTTCCACGGCTGAGTGAAGGTGAAGCGATCGTCCTTCAGATCGGTATTCCTGAACGCCGGACTGGTCAGCGTCTTGACCGGCCGGCCCTGGTCCAGAAGTCTTGCCTGCAGCGTGTAGTCCGCGCCCGGGGTCAGACTCGCCAGGTCGGCGTGAATGGTAAGCGCCCATTGGCGCACTGAGGGGTCCACTTTCACGTTGGTCACGCGCGCCTGCGCCGGGGCTCCGACCAGGAAGACGTCCCCGCAGAGACCGCGATAGTTCACTGTGCCTCTCACCTCTTGAGGCATGTTCGTATCGTTGAAAGCTAGCATCGTCTCCTTGAGCGGCAGGGCCTCCACAAATATGGAGAGCACATACTTGCCGCCAGGTTGCACCGCCGCCGTCAGGTCCAGTTCACCGGCGGGAAAGTGCAGCTTACCGATCTTCTTTCCGTCCACGAAGACAGTCGCCAACGAATTCAGGTATTCCATCGTTAACGCCATGCGCCGCCCCGTCCAATCGCGGGGTACCGTGAATTCGCGCTGGTACCACGCCTTGGTGACTTTGCTCAGGTCCAGGTTATTCCACTTCTGGTTCGGGTAGGCCTTCTGCGATTCCTTCCGAGCGAACTCGCTGATTCCGGGCCAGGCGCCGGGCACCTTGAAGAAGCCCCAGTTGCCCGCGGGCACGCTTGTTTCGACGGTGGTAGCCGGCTGCCACCGCCAAAGGCCGTTCAGGCAGACGCGTTCGCGCGTGGGTGTCTTCTCGCGAAACGCCAAATCAAGGTCCCAGACGGCCTTGACGCCAGCGGGCAGCACCACGTCCTGGGCCTCCTGACCAACAGCATGACGAGAGACGCTGCAAACAAGAGCCACAGCAACGCACGCCGCAATCCCTGCCATATGAGATACCGGACGCATCGGATCCCTCCTTCGAGCCAACTCGATTGCCGCTCAGACGGCTAATGCCAGGCGGAACGGAGGCCGAAACTAAGTCCCAACCGTTGCCTGCCAAGTCCTCAGGATACGTGACAGCGTATGTGCCGGAGTATACGGCTTCGGTCGGACGTGGTCAATGTATTGGTCTCGCTCCAGACACGGATGTAGCCCGCCGGGAGTTGTTCTGCAATCACCGTAGCAGGTCCTGCTCGGACCGAATCACCTCGTAAGACTGGCAGGACATGTCTGACCGTCAGCCCTGCCTTCCTGCGCGGCTCACGTACGTGACAACACCGCCGAACGGCTCATCCAGATACGCGGCCGTCCCGAGATCAGAAGGCCCTGTTGCCCGGCGACGCGCAGGGTTTCTTCGAATGCCCCCGCCGTGACGTGTATGCGTGGTTCGGAGAGCAGGCACGTTCCGCCCGGCTTTAGCGCCCTGGCCACTTCGGCGAAGAGACGCGAAGGATCGGCAACTTCATGCACCATAGCGAACAGCAGCACGAAGTCCACCCGCCCGTCGAAATCCCCCACCTTCAGGGAATCCGGCGGGCATAGGCGCGCTGTAATCCGCCCGGCCAGCCCCGCCTTCCGCGCACGACGCTCCAGCGCCAGCAGCATCCGCTCCTGCACGTCCACGCATACCACTCGCCCCTGCGGCCCGACCAGTTCCGCCAGCGCCAACGTGAAGAACCCCATCCCAGGCCCGGCCTCCAATGCCGTCACTCCGGCACGCACGTACGGCGTCAGAATTCGACGCGGATTCTGACCTAACCGCCGAAACGGGTTCGCCAGAAAGTACCCCAGCCACCAGGGGCAAAGACGTTGTGCCATGTGACTTGCTGCTCGCGATTCTCTCTGCCAGCGGCTCTGACAAGTTACGGACGAGATCATAGCGCCGGGCATGCAGGGCGACAAGCGGCTGGGACGCCAGCTCTGTCCCTGCACTGGAGCAAACCGCTGAGCTACCTTGTATCGGCGGGGTCGCAAGCCAGCTTCTCACTCCACCCCGCCGTGCGCCCGCGTTGCGCAAAGCACCAGGGCCTGCTCTATCATGTTCGATGCCTCCGGAGCGACACCTTGCGGCAGGATCGCGGCGGAGTCAAGGCCAGTGTGCCTTTCACCGGCGCCTCCGCAGGAAGACCTGGGCCGCACGTTCGCCCGTCACCAACTTCGCGCATTCATAGCCTTGGGCAGGCGCATCAATGTCCTTCAGAAGATGCACCCGGAACCGAGCAAAACGGGCCGGATTGCGAGATGCACTTCTTCGATCAAGCCGGCGTGCAGATACTGCCGGATCGTGGATACGCCGCCGCCGAGATGCAAGGCGACACCGTCATAATCCGCATCGAGCTGGGCCTCGGCGCGGGCGCGTTGCCGACTTCCACAGCTTGCGCCACACGTTCATTGGCCACCTGGCACGGGCGGGCGTCCATCCCAAGACAGCGCAGGCGCTCGCGCGTCATTCCAGCATCACGCTGATGCTGGATACCTACACGGCGCCGGCCGCCCTGGAAACGCAGAGCGAAGCCCTGGCCGCGCTGCCTGACCCTGCTTCCGGGCCTGGCGCGCCGGGCAGGGCCGATACCGGACAAGTGCCACACAAGCGGGCGAAAACCGTCTTGCCGTAAATCTTGCCTATCCGGGGGCGTCAGACAGCGACAGCCTGACACAAGCTGCAATAAGCGACGGGCAAGAGCCCGTACACGAGAACGGCCTCCAGGAAGCCGTCCTTGCCGCGTCTGGCGCGGCTCTGCGTATGGTACCCCCTCAGGGGCTCGTGCCTCATTCGGCCGCGACCGATAGGTCGCCCGAATGCCCGCGGCCGCTTGCGGCCGCCGCTCCCATTCCGTCCTAACACGTGCTATTCCGTCGAAGCCGCCACCTTGAGCGGCTTCGACTACATTGTCGGCTTTTGTCGACAATCCGGCCTCGCGCAAGCCACCCTGGACTCACGGATTAAGACTCCCGTGCGGGGGTGAATGTGGCACTAACGCGTAATGTGGCTCGGGGCCACCTCATAGAACGTAGGGTGTCGAATGACAAGGGAGTTAGGGGAAACGCGAGGCCACGCATGGGGGGCACCGCGTGGTAGCGGAGAGCAGGTTGTCGTACGCGGCGACGTCTCGTTTCCGTGTCGCAGGACTATGGCGGGTAGCCAGAGTGGTGGCAGCGAAACGCCGTTGTTGATGCGGAGAGTGGGATAGGCTGTGGAGAGTGAGCGAGAATGTGTTGCTGGGGTATAGCTCAGGCAGAGGGGCTAGGGCGGTGGCCTGAGTTCAAGGGCGCTTCTTTCCGAGCACTCGTTCGATCGCCGGCACAGCGTCCTCGGGGCCCCGCACGAGGATGATCTTCGACCTCGGTGCGTTCGCGTGGATGATGTTGAGCACGCGGTTGAACCAGATAGTGGTCTCTTCCGTTGCGGGGCAATGCACGGCGTCCTGTCCGTTGATGTAGCCGCCGATGGCCACGCCATCGTACTCGGCTCGCTTCAGTTCCGCGGCCAGCCGTGCGTCCCCAGCTTCATCGTTCGTGAGCACGAAGACGGTCGCCCGGAACCCGAGCGAAAGGAGTTTCTCTTGGACGGCGGCCGCGATCTCCGGATGTTTGCCGAACCCGAGGATGCGCCAACCCGTGGGGCGGGACGAAGATGCGGTCGCCATTCCAAATCGGCTCCCTCAGAGGTCTTTGGATGGGATGTTTTCCGCGATTTGCGATTTGACCGCCTCGCCGAGAGCGGCCGAAACCCAGACGTGCGATTCTAACCTCGAAGTGGCCGTTGTCAACCGCATGGTTACTCGCCGTCTCGGCGTTGGCGGCGCCATCTGTCAACGATGGCAGCAACGTCTATATCATCGGGGATGGGAGAGGTTCGCACGCGAAGCGTCGCGCCAGCCGCCCTCGGCGTACGGGCTAAAAGTCTCAAAAGGCCATAGAACTGGCACTAATGCGCAAATCGGCTTCGAGCTACCTCATACGACGTAAGGTCTTGGGGGATAGCGGTTTGAGCGAGAGGCGGGGTGTGGTATGTGGGGGTATGGGACGTGAGCCCACGGCACGTTGGGGGACGGAGGGACGTGTCGTCTCCGTGTCGCGGATGGGCTACGCTCGGCAGATGTCCCAGCTTGCTCGGCTGGTGGACCGGGATTTCCCAGACATCGCTATTTCCCCGGAGCATAGAACGGTAGAATATGCGCTCAAGAGGCCGTTCTGAGCGCATTGCAGTTACGGGAAGCTGGAGAATCGAGTTGGCCAGCTACGAAGAAAAACGAGGAAACTATGAATCCGAAGATTGTTATCAGGAGCGAAACCGAGGCCGATGTGACTGCGATAACCGAGGTGACAGTCGCCGCGTTTATGACCCTGGAGATCAGCAATCACACGGAGCAGTTCATCATCGAGGCGCTACGCGCCGCCAGGGCCCTCACGGTATCTCTCGTCGCCGAACTCGATGGCCGTGTGATAGGGCATATTGCATTCTCTCCTGTGACCATTTCGGACGGCACTCGGGACTGGTACGGCCTTGGACCTGTTTCGGTGTTGCCGGAGTACCAGCGGCAGGGCATCGGCAAAGCCCTGATACGGGAAGGGCTGTCACGGCTGAAAGATATGAATGCTCGAGGATGTTGTCTCGTGGGACATCCGGATTACTACAGAAAATTCGGGTTCAAAAACCTGCCGGGACTTGTGCATGAGGGAGTGCCACCGGAGGTCTTCTTCGCCCTGTCTGTCGACGGGCACACTCCGCAGGGCACCGTCACGTTCCACGAAGGATTCAAAGCGGATGGCCAACAAGAGGGTGCAGGCGACGCCTTACAGCACGCCTGACCCTCAGCGTTAGCAACGTTCGGCCATGATCGAGGCGCTGATGTCCAAGGGAGGCAGGTAGGTGGATGCGGATCGTCTGTTCGCATGCCTGGTGCTCGGCGCGGTGGGATGCCTGGGGGTCCTGGGCATAGGCCGCGGCATGATGCTCTCGGTGCGGGGCATCCGGATCTTCGCCGTCGATCGGGAACGCACCTTGCGCGAGGGACTGGCCGACCTCGCCTTTCTCCTCTGCTTCTTGCTCTGGTTGTACGAGACCCTCGCATTTACGCTCCCGCTCGATGTCCATCTCGTACCGGTCCCGGCTCGTGTGCTTGTGATCAGGGCCATCGCCGCGAAAGTATGGGGCGCTCTTGCGATGGCCGCCGGTATAGTCGTGTACGGCCTCGCCCTGCACGCCTTCGGGTCCTCGTGGAGGCTGGGGATTGACCGCGACCGGCCGGGTCCATTGGTGACCGGCGGCATCTTCGCCCGCAGCCGAAACCCGATATACCTGGCCCTCATGCTGCTGATGGTTGGTGTGTTTCTTGTGGTGGGGCGGCTCGTCCTGCTGCTGCTGGCGATAATCTGTGCGGTCTACTTCCATTCCCTGGTCCGCCGCGAGGAACGGTTCCTGATGCAGCACTACGGAGACGCATACCGGGCATATGCGCAGCGCGTGGGACGGTGGTGGACCTGGGATGGGGGCAAAAGGGAGCCGAACGGAACGTAGGTGTCGAGTTCACCGATTTCACAGCTTTCGAGGGTGAGCCCGAACGCTCTGCTCTGTCCGCGGTTTGCCCTTGCGGCTCCTGCGGGGCAGGCTGTGGAGAGTGAGCGAGAATGTGTTGCTGGGGTGTAGCTGAGGCAGAGGGGCTTGGGCGGTGGTCAGCGCTCAAGGGCGCTTCTTTCCGAGCACTCGTTCGATCGCCGGCACAGCGTCCTCAGGGCCCCGCACGAGGACGATCTTCGACGTCGGTGCGTTCGCGTGGATGATGTTGAGCACGCGGTTGAACCAGATAGTGGTCTCTTCCGTGGCGGGGAAATGCACGGCGTCCTGTCCGTTGATGTAGCCGCCGATGGCCACGCCATCATACTCGGCTCGCTTCAGTTCCGCGGCCAGCCGTGCGTCCCCGGCTTCATCGTTCGTGAGCACGAAGTTGGTCGCCTGGAACCCGAGCGAGCGGAGTTTCTCCTGGACGGCGGCCGCGATCTCCGGATGTTTGCCGAACCCGAGGATGCGCCAGCCCGTGGGGCGGGACGAAGATGCGGTCGCCATTCCAGATCGGCTCCCTCAGAGGTCTTTGGATGGGATGTTTTCCGCGGTTTGCGATTTGACCGCCCCGCCAAGAGCGGCCGAAAGCCAGACGTGCGATTCTAACCTCGAAGTGGCCGTTGTCAACCGCTGGTCAACCGTAGTTGTCAAGGAATCTGCGCAGATAGGGCTGGTGTACGATGCCCTCTGGCTTGACGCGCCGCTCTCTGTCGGCAACGTAACCTCGACGTAGGGCGCGGGCTACTTGAGGTAGATGCGGACCTGCAACTTGGCCACCTCGTCCGGTTTGCGATGGTCAGGCGTAGGCAGTGCGGGCGTACAAAGGAGCACAGCACAGGTCGCAAGTCTTGCCTGCGCCGCCCGTTAACTTCGTACCTCGTCTCGGGCTCGTGCCGGGTTCGCCGTCCGCCTCAGGCGGACCCCAATGACCGCGGCCGCTTGCGACCGCCCGGAGCCTCGCACGACTCAGCGAGGACTCACGGGCGGATGAAGCTGATGTAGGCTTCATACTGATGCTGATGTCCGCGTCAGATGATGCTAATGTATGCATCATCAGAATCGTACGTTGCTCTGCCGACTGCGACAGGGGGCCGGAAGCCGAGCCCTGCTCTCCTTCTTCCTGGCCGGCCTCGCCGCGGCGGGCACTCACCAGCGGTGCTTGATATGGTCGCCGCGCTTGCGGTCGCGCTCGCCGATCAGCGTCTGACTCGGAGTGATACCGTGCCAGCGCGCCGACGGGAACAGGCCGCCCCTATGTCCGTCGCCGGCACGAGGATCGCCCATAGCGTCGCCATGGACCGCAGTTGCAGGCGGCTGTCCCTCCTCAGCCCAGGGCCTCAAGCCACGCTGCCAACTCCCGAACCGTCTTCGCGGGGGGAAGTGGCACTCTCAGGTGCCGTTGGCCCGTCCTCGGGTCCGTCTCGATAAGGCCACTTGCGGCCGCGGGTTCCTTTGACGGGGTCCCGTCCTGCGAGCCTGAAGGTGCGAGGCCCTCGGCTATCCCCTTCAGGAAGCCGGCCGCAGCCGTCAGCAGTTGCCGGAGGGCTTGCTGCTGCGGACCGGTGTCCGCGGGGAAGCACGACGGCCCTGTTCGCTGCGGTGGAGATGCTGCTGCTTGGAGTTCCGACTGCGCTGGCTGGCGCGCTTCCTGCCCAAGGTTTGGGCCGATAGGTTGAGGCCGTGCAACCTGCGCTGGTGCGCCCGCGGCCTGTGGCACCGTCGAAAGCTCTGCTCCCTGGGCTTGCACGACCGGCGGCGAAGGGGATGGCTCGATCCCCTCACCGGTGCTGGTAGCTCGCTCCACCGTCTCCATAAACCGGCTGAGGCGCGAGCCGCCCAGGAAGACCTGGTCCTGGCCTCCGTCGAGCACCCCGCGGAACAGCCCTTTCTTGAAGGCGAGCAGGTCTAGCATGCGCTCCTCGATGCTGTCCTTGCAGATCAGGTGCAGCACCCTCACCGGGCCCCGTTGCCCAAGACGATGCACGCGGCCGATGCGCTGCTCAAGCACCGCGGGGTTCCACGGCTGGTCTACGTTAACCACCGTATTCGCGTTCTGCAGGTTCAGTCCCACGCCGCCAGCGTCCGTCGAGAGGAAGACGCGGCAGTCCGGCGCGTTGTGAAAGCGTTCGATGGCTTCCCTGCGCCTGTTGCCGGGCAAACCGCCGTGGAACAACACGTGTCCCCGCCCGCAACGCGCGAGTTCGCGCACGATTAGTTCATGCATCCGTAGCCACTGGCTGAAGACGACGGCCTTCGCGCCAGGCTCCTCCAGAGACTCCTCCAACAAGGCCGACAACTCGCGGATCTTGTGCCCGTGGTCGGTGTGGGGATCAATCAGATAGGTGCTGTCGCAGCACATACGCATGTTCTGGAGAGCGCACGTCAGCCGGCGCTGGTCGATCTCTGACAGGAACCCGTAACGCCGCCACTTGTGGACGATTCGCGCGACGATCTCCTGGTTCTCGTCATGGTGCCGCAACTGCTCCGGGGTCATCGGCACAAAGAACCGTTTCTCGACGCGTTCCGGCAGTTCCGACAAGACCTCCGCCTTGGTCCGGCGAATGAGGATCGGTTTCAGCGTGTCGGCAATGTGCGACAAGTTACGGTAGCCCACCACCCGGCCGTTACTATCCAGTTCCTGGTGCTCCGCCAGAAAGCGGAACAGAGGGCCCAGCCGGAACCGGTCCACAAACTCGACGATTGAGTGCAGCTCCTCCAGGCGGTTCTCCAAGGGTGTGCCGGTCAGCACGATGGCAAAGTCTGACTCCAACTGCTTGACGCTCTTGGCTGTGCGCGTGCTCCAGTTCTTGATCCGTTGCGCTTCGTCTAAGACGATCAAATCCGGTCGCCATGCTCTGATGCCGCACAGGTCACGATGGACGACGTCGTAGTTGACGATCTTGAAGAACCACCCTGCGCCGCGATAGGCACGATCTCGCACCGGAGCCAGGCCCTCCACGACGAGCGCCTTTCGGTCAGTGAAGGTCTCGATCTCCCTCCGCCACTGGTGCTTCAGGGACGTGGGGCAGACGACCAGGACGCGTTCCACGCCTGCCGCCCGCGCAAGCATCTCGGCCGCGGCGATCGCCTCCACAGTCTTGCCCAGCCCCATCTCGTCGGCGATGAGACAACGCCCTGCGCGCGCGGCGAGCAACGCACCTCGACGCTGGTAGGGGTAAAGGGACGTCTTCAACAATGCCTCAAGGGCCCGGCTCTGTTCGCCGTCAGCCATGAGCGCGTCAATCCGCCGGGCCAACTCCTCGTGGTCGCGTACGTGCGCCACGAACTCCATCGCGTCGTCGTAGAAACGAACCTCGTGACCGTCTGCTGTTGCGATCGTGTGGAACTGGTGGAACGTCGCGAAAGCGTCCCGCCGCAGAACCCCGCGCCCATCAAAAAACGCCTCCGCCCTGCGCCGGAGTTCCGGCGGGCACTCCCTCCCGGGCCGGAAAATCACCTCCCGCCCCGCGCCGTACCTCAGAAAGACCTCCGAGTAACTCGGCGAGAAGCCCTCGCGGAATGCCTTCGGGCCGCCGCGCTTCCGCCTGAGCGCGCGCAGGACATACTCGATGTGCTTGCACGTGCCAAGGGTGTTGACCGCGAAATCGGGGCACGAGCAGAAGTTCACGCCCAGCTCGCCGCCCCGAATAGCGACCCGGTAAGTGCCCTTCGTTGCAGGATTTGTGACGCGGTATTCGGAGAAAAAGGGCTCGTCGCCGATGTTCCGGACGTTTAGCTTCAGGTCGAGTGCGATCTGGCGCCGCAGCGCCACCTGCCACTCCTCGACCGTCATCTCCGTGGGCTTCCGGTGGCGCGAAAGGCGGCGAGTCGGCTGCGCGTTCTGCGCCCGCCTCGTATGCCCGCCGCCCTCTGCGGATCCAGCCTTGGACCCGACCTGGCCGTCAGGCCGGCCTTTCGAATCCGCTGCGTCTTGTGGGGGACGGAAGGAACTCTGGTTCATCAGGCGTTGAGACTCTCAGTAAGTCGAGGCATGATCCCCACCGCGACGGACGCCCGCCGTGAGAGGCCAGATGTGGACGGCCTTCGTGGATGCTAAAGCGGGTAGGTTAGCCGATCAAGCGCAAAGCATCAAGCGCGGGCCGGCGGCGCGGTGCTTGACCGGCGGGGGCGGCGGGGTTCAATAGCCGCCGAGCTGGCCCAGAGCCTCGCCCAAGCCACCGAGGACCCACGGATCGCTGAAGCTCACTTGACCTCTGCAATGATGCTGATGTGTGCATCAAGAATCCCACGATCCTCTGGCGACTGAGCGGAGGAATTGGGCGCCAAAGCCTGCCTTTCTCACTGTTGGCCGCCCCCTCAAACGAGACGGCGTGAGCCCTCAATGGCGCCCACGCCGTCACACTGGTTGGTACCCCCTCTCGGGCTCGTGCCGCATTCGTCCGCGACCGGTCAGGTCGCCCGAATGCCCCGTAGCCTCGCGTAAGCCACCCTGGACTCACGGACAAATGATGCCGCCGTGTGCATCATAAGAATCCTACGTTGCTCTCCCGACAGAGCTATGCGGCTCCATGCGGAATCCTCTCTCTGTTGCTGCTTGCCGGTTCCTTAAACGGGACGGCGTGGGCCCAAACTGGCTCCCACGCCGTCACTTGAACTGGTACCCCCTCAGGGGCTTGCGCCGCATTCGCCCGCGGCCGAGAGGTCGCCCGAATGCCCCGTAGCCTCGCGTAAGCCACCCTGGACTCACGGATTGATGACGCTCTTCTGAGCGTCATCCCAGGATCACGTTGCTCTGCCGACTGTGCTAAGGTCCTCCCAACTCAGGCAGATATTCCTTACCTCTCACCTCTGCCCATAAAGGAGACGGCGCGGATTGTGCCTTATCCCGCGCCGCCACGTAAGCTGGTACCCCCTCAGGGGCTCGAACCCTGGACTCACGGATTAAGAATCCGTTGCTCTGCCGACTGAGCTAAGGGGGTGCTATTCTCGCCGCACGAATCTCGCCCCTCTATTCATATAGCCTAACCGCAGCCCCGAATCAAGGGAACGGTCGGCACAGCCCCCCGTCCCGGTCGGCCGGCATCGGCCGTCGGGGCAGACCGCAGGGCTGCTCCGCTCCTCCATGCTTCCGGTCGCGGGTCGTTCCCCTCCTTCCGTCTGCCTGCTTCAGACATTCCGTCCTGAGCCATCGCTTGGCCGACGTTCTCAAGCAAGCCCTTTCTCTTGACATCTGTTCCAAAGACGAGTATACAATAACAAAGCGTCCCAAGCGGAGACCTCAGGCGTCAGAGTTGTGCCTTAGGGAAGGGGAGAAAGCAGCAGGGAACTGCCGCCTTCTCAAGTTCAAGGTCTTGAGCGGTCGGGCGCCGGGGGAGCGTGCCCGCGTCCACGCCCTGCCCGGATTCGTGCTCGCTCGCATCCGTGCCGGCTCGCCGGAGGGGGAAGAGCAGCCGTTGTTGTTGTCGGCACCGTGCGGCAGTGGCGACGAACGCGTTTTTTGCAAAACGAAACTGTTTTTGCATCTAATTGATTGATAGCAAACAGGTTACATCACCGCGAGGCGTTTTTAAGGCGCTACGGAGGCCACGGAAGGCATCCGTAGGCCCTAAATCGGCCGAAAGGCGCCCTCGAACAGGCCACGAATGACGTACGAAGGCCCCAAAAGCTCGCATGAATGACGTACGAAGGCCCCAAAAGCCCGCATGAATGACGCACGAATGAACCACGAATGACGGACGAGTGACGCTCCGATTCCGGCCGAATGCCGGTGCAGTTCTGCTCGACCGAGCGCGCCAGAGAGCGGGCGCCCGCTCAGACCCAGGGGCACCCGCACCGAGCGCTCGGCTCGGTGCTTTGCTTGCACCGGTGCGGGGCATGTGCTATCTTCGTCTTGTGCCCGGCTCCCCGCGGGTGGCCGGCGGGGAAGCGCCACGTATCTCCTCAGCCGCTTGCGTCGTGGCGCCGCGCGCCGACGTCCCTGGACGCATGAGCCCCACAGGCAGCGTGGTTCTTGCCATGTCCTTCCGGAATGCTTGAGACGATAAGAAATTTCTGTATAGTAGCGCACATAGACCACGGCAAGTCCACGCTGGCGGACCGCTTCCTCCAGATCACGCACGCCGTGCCGGAGCGCGAATTCCACGAACTCATGCTCGACGACATGGAGCTGGAGCGCGAGCGGGGCATCACCATCAAGGCCAGTTGCGTGACCATGTTCTACACGATCGGCGGGCAGCCATACCGCCTCAATCTGATAGACACCCCGGGTCACGTGGACTTCAGCTACGAGGTGTCCCGCAGCCTGAGGGCCTGCGAAGGCGCGGTCCTGCTGGTGGATGCCAAACAGGGCATTGAGGCGCAGACCGTGGCGAACCTCGACCAGGCCCGTGCGCACGGCCTGACCATCATCCCCGCCGTCACCAAGATAGACCTGCCGGAGGCGCATCCGATCGAGACGATGGCGGAGATGGAGCAGACGTTCGGCTTCGATCCGGACGACATCCTTGCCGTGAGCGGAAAGACCGGGCTGGGGGTGGAAGAGCTGCTGGATGCCATCGTGCGCCGCGTGCCGGCTCCGAAGGGGGACCCCGACGCGCCGCTCCGCGCCCTGGTCTTCGATTCCTTCTATGACGACTACCGCGGCGTGGTGCTCTACGTCCGGGTTGTGGACGGGCAGATAAGCGGCCGCCAGAAGATAAGGATGTTCAGCACCGGGCGCTCCTACGAGGTGACCGACCTGGGCGTCTTCCGCCCCGGCATGACGCCCCAGGATTCGCTGGGCTGCGGGGAGGTAGGCTATCTGACAGCGGGCATGAAGAACATCCGCGACGTAAAGATGGGCGACACCATCACGCTGCATGAGAGCCCCGCCGCGACCGCCTTACCCGGCTATGTCGAGCCGAAGCCGATGGTCTACTGCGGTCTGTTTCCGCAGAACAACGATGACCTTGTCTCACTGCGCACCGCCCTGGAGAAGCTGTCGCTGAACGATTCGTCCTTCGTCCACGAGATCGAGACATCGGATGCGCTCGGGTTTGGCTTCCGGTGCGGCTTCCTCGGCTTGCTCCACATGGAGATCATTCAGGAGCGGCTGGAGCGCGAGAGCAATATCCCGCTCATCCAGACCGCTCCGAACGTCACGTACGAGGTCGTCAAGACGAACGGCGAGGTGGAGAGCATAGACCGGCCCGCCAAGATGCCGGAGCTGACCGATATCACGGAGATCCGCGAGCCCTGGGTGCGGATGAGCATCATCCTGCCGGCTCAGTACATCGGCAACGTCATCAAGCTGATTGAGCAGCGCCGCGGGGAGCACGGCAAGACCGAGTTTCTCAGCGACCAGCGGGCCAGGATCGTTTACGAGATGCCCCTTGCCGAGGTAGTCTACGACTTCTTCGACCGGCTCAAATCGCTGACGCGCGGCTATGGCACCATGGACTACGAGGTGACCGCCTACCGGGCGAGCGAACTGGTGAAGGTGGACATCCTCGTGGGCAAGAAGCCCATAGACGCGCTTTCCATCATCTGCCACCGTTCCGAGGCGGAGCGGCGCGGGCGCCGCATCGTGAAGGTGCTGCGCGGGAAGATCGAGCGCCACCTCTTCGCCGTCCCGATCCAGGCGGCTATCGGCGGCCGGGTGATAGCCCGGGAGACCATCAGCCCGATGCGCAAAGACGTGACGGCCAAGTGCTACGGGGGCGACATCACGCGCAAGCGGAAGCTGCTCGAAGAGCAGAAGGCGGGCAAGAAGCGGATGAAGGCCGTCGGAAGCGTCAGCATTCCGCAGGAAGCGTTCCTGGCCGTGCTGGAAGGCGAGGAGTCGTGAGCGGCGCGGCAGGCTGCGGGGCTTTTTGAGGAGCACATAGCTTGGTCAAGCAGGGACATGACAACGAGCCCCCGGACGATGCCTTCCGTCCCGTGCCGAAGCAGCGCACCTCGCTCCGCGACAACCTCGAGTATATCGCGGCGCTCATCTTGATCGTGTTGGTGCTGCGCCAGGCCGTGGTGGAAGCGTTCCGAATACAACACGGCAGCATGGCCCCCACCCTTCTCGGGACGCATCAGGAGATCCGATGCCCGAACTGCTCGTGGGTCTTCAACGTGGGCGAAGACAAGGCCGGCATAGACGGCTCGGTCGAATGCCCTAACTGCCGCTATCACTGGGATGGGGCCTCCCGGCACGACGACCGCGGCCGGCCCATCGTCTTCCGGCAGCCCGAATGGCTCTGGAACTCCGCCCGTCTCCAGGACGGCACGTCCCTCGACACCACGGATGCCGCCAACCGGATATTCCGCGGGGCCAGCCGCATCTTCGTCAACAAGTTCATCTACACCCTCCGGAAGCCGCACCGCTGGGAGGTGGTCGTGTTCCTGTACCCCTGGTTCTCGGTGCGGTGCAAGGATTGCGGCTGGCAAGGCGAGGTCGAGAAGCTTGAGGGCTTCAAGTGTCCCCAGTGTGGCTTGGCGAAGTTTGACGTCCTGCCTCCGAAGAACTTCATCAAGCGAGTTGTGGGCCTGCCGAATGAGACGGTTTCGCTCAGAGATGGGAACGTCTATATCAATGGCGTTCTGGCCCGTAAGCCGCCCGACGTGCAGACCGGCCTCTGGATGCACGTGTTTGACTCTGAGTTCATGCCGCGAAAGGAGGTCTTGCCCACCTGGGACCTGGGCCCCAAGGCCGATCGTTGGGCCAAAGGCCCGGGGCAGATGCCTCTGACGGTGGACGCGCAGGGCGTCCAGGGGCCCGTGATGGCGGCGTTCGGCCACCGGATCGTTGACTTCTATTCCTATGATGGGATAAGCTACGAGGCATCCCCCATGAGCGTCGGCGCGGCTGGGCGTCACGAAGTGGGAGACTGCCGGATCCGCGCCCAGGTCCGCTTGCTATCACAAGACCCGGCCGGCGGCGCTGCCATCCTGGAGATAGACGACGCAGGCCACCAGTTCGCGTTCTCCGTGCCCACGGGCGCCGCGGCAAAGGCGACGCTGCAAGAGGACGGCGCGCCGGTGGGCCAGGCTGGCGTGTCCGGCCTCACCCCACGGAATCCGCAGTGGCTTGAGCTTGAGAATTACGATCGGCGGATCGTCTGCCGGTTCGGCGGCAGGGAGGTGTTCAGGTATGAGTACGAAGGCGGCTTTGGGGGGCGCAGGGCCGTCAAGTTCGGGGCCCGGGGGGCGACGGTGCAGTTTGAGCGGATCGTGATTGACCGCGACATTTACTATGAGGACGTTGAGATGACCCCCGGTGTGCCGTCAGCATACTCACTCGGCAAGACCGACTATTTCGTCCTGGGCGACAACAGCCCTGCCAGCAGCGACAGCCGGCGATGGAAGAAGCCCGGCGTGCCGGAGGCGAATATGATAGGCGAGGCATTCTTCGTCTTCTGGCCTGTCCATCAGATGAAGTGGCTCCTGGCCGGCGGGGCTGCTCTGACGGGTCCTGCCAGCCCGTAGGCGCCTTGTCGCCAGGACCGCTATGCCGCATTCGGAGCCCTTCTCAGGCCTTTTTCTCAGGGGCGTTCTTTGGTGGCGGCTGTACGAGGAAAGGGTTTTCGTCAAAGGACTGACAGGCAGTCGGCGCCGCTCTGATTGCCGTCCGGCCCGCGGTGGCGACCGCACCGCGGGAACGGCTGACAGGCCCGCCTCTTGCATGCAGCGGGCGGATTGGCTATCCTCTGGTGCCGTAAACATAGGAGGAGCCGGTTATGGCTGCGTTGCCAGGGCGCCGCAACCTGATGAATGAGCGCGAAATTGAGCAGGTTGAGGCGCGCCTGCGCCGTATATTTGTGTTTTCGTTCTGCCTGAGCCTGCTGCTTCTGATGGTCATGGCTTTCCTGCTCGGCGTGTGGGGCACCCTTCCGCACGGCCTCAAAGTCTCCTATCCCGCTATCTTGATGTGGTCCCTCATCGTGACGGGCTATGCGTTCTACGCGCAGGTATCCATGTCTGAGAAGATGAAAGAGGTCCTCCGCCACAAGACATTCGTTGACGAGGTCACCGGCGTTTTCAACTATCGTTATCTCGACTTCCGCCTGGTGGAGGAAGCCGAACGGACGCGCCGCCATGGGGGCCTGACGGCGGTGTTGTACATGGACCTGGACGGCTTCAAGCGCGTCAACGATCGCTTTGGCCATCAGGTGGGCAACGTCGTTCTTGAACAGCTCGCGACTCAGATGGCGCAGAAGGTGCGCTCGTGCGACGTCTTCGGCCGCATAGGCGGCGATGAGTTTCTGGTGGTGCTGCCGCAGACCGATCGGCGCGAAGCATATGTGCTCGCCGAGCGGCTGCGCGAGACGGTCCAGAACTACGTGATGGAGATCGGCGACGAACGGGTCATAGACTTCCTGCGCGTCAGCATCGGCATCGCCGCCTTCCCTGTCAACGGCGACACGATGGACAACGTCATCACCGCCGCTGACAACGCCGTCTACGAGGCCAAGGAGCATGGCGGAAACCGGGTCGCTGTGGCCGATGAGTTCATAAGCTCCGACCTGGTGGGCAAGAAGATAATGCAAAGCGTCCGGGACGAGAAGTCGCTCAAAGAGCAGTAGCGTCCGTGCCGCCGCGCCAGGCAGCGGCGTAAAGACGAGGGGGCTGAGCGTTTCGGCGCGCGTTCAGGTTATCTTGTTGGGGGAAGGCCACGCGATGGTCGGCACGGCATTCATCGTCGTGGGCGCCGCTTTGATCCTGGCGGCGGTGGCCGGCATCGTTCTCAGACGGCGCCGTCGCTGACGGGGCGGATGCCGGACCTGCAATGCCGTCACGAAAATCCTCGCACATTCTCGGGGTCCCACGCCGGCCTTTCGGCGGTCAGCATGTCCTAACTCTTTGACCCTCAAGGGTTTGACGCGAGTCCACTCCCTTGAGGCCCTGCCTTGCATCCCGGGGTCTTGAATCGCGGTTTCGGCCTTCGCTATCGTACGCGGACCGTTCCAGAGAAGCCTCCTTGTGGAGACAGGTTAGTATGAAGAAGGCATTGGTTTTGCTCGTGGTGGCCGTGGCCGCAGGGATCATCATACTGAAGTTGCGCAACGAGGTGCCTGCCGTCGCCTCTGGGGCCGGAGGCGCTTCCCTCGCCCCATCCCGGACGGCGGCCGGGGCTGCTGCAGTGCGCCCGTCCCCGGATGCTCAGCAGCCGGCCAGGGCAAAGGCGGCCGCTCGCACCGTCGCCACGGCGCCGCCGAAGGCCGGCGCTTCGACCGGCGTCAGCGTTGCCGCACAGCAGCCGCCTGAACGTATAGCGGCGGCCCATGCAATCGAGCCGCCGGCTGCGCCAGCGCGGCTTGCGGCAGTCGTGACAGAGGCCCCTGCGCTGTCGCCGCCCGTGGCTGCGTCCGTGCCGCCGGCTCCGCCGCAGGCCATGCTCCTCTCCAGCACTACCACCGTGGGGGCGCACGGGTCTGCCGCCGCTCAGGCATCCACTTCGACGGCGGAGGTGACTTCCCAGGCGGCGATTGCCGCTCTGGAGAAGGCAACCGCCCTCATGAAGGAGGAGAAGTACGTCGAGGCGCGCACCGTCCTGAATAAGCCGTATCTCGGGTCGCGCGGCGACCAGGCCGGCAAGCTTCGGGAAGTGCTCGACCAGATCAACAAAGAGGTGGTCTTCAACCCCCGCAGCGTGGACGGCGCCATCGTTCACGTGGTTCAGCCGAAGGAACAGTTGACGAGCATCGCCAGGAAGTACCACGTCAACTGGCGCATGCTGCAGCTTATCAACGGGATGACGGGCGACCGGCTGCGGGCGGGCCAGAAACTGAAGGTCATTGCCGGGCCGGCCAGCGCAATCGCCTTCAAGAACGAGTTCCGCCTGGCGCTTTTGGTCGGCGGCGTCTACGTGAAGGAATACCCCATTGCCATCGGCAAGGTCGGCAGTGAGACTCCCGATGGGGCTTTCGTCGTGGACGTGATGCAGGAGAAGCCCCGCTGGTACAAGCCCAGCGGCGGCGTGGTCGAGTACGGCCAGGAAGGCAACATGCTGGGAGAGCGTTGGATCGGGTTCGCCAATCAGTCCGGAGCCGCGGGCCTCGGCATCCACGGCACGAACGATGAGACGAGCATCGGGACGAAGTGCTCAAACGGCTGCATCAGGATGCGGAACGCGGATGTGATCGAACTTTACAACTTCATGCACCCGGGAAGCCGTGTGGAGGTCCGGGACTGAGGATGCATGTATCGTCGGGGCCTGCTCCAGACGTATGTGGATGATGCGGCCGCGAAGAAGCCTGCGCCGGGCGGGGGCAGCGTGAGCGCCCTGGTCGGCGCCCTGGCGGCGGCCATGAGCGAAATGGCTGCCAACTTCACGGTCGGCAAGAAGAAGTTCGCCTCTGTTGAGGGGACAATCCGGCAGATGCTCGACGAACTTTCACAATGCCGGGACGCACTGCTGGAGCTTATGGACCGGGATGTGGAGGCATACGGCGTCGTCAACAAAGCCTATGCCCTGCCTGCAGAGACGCCCGAGCAGCAGGCCGCCAGGCAACGAGAGATCCAGCACGCGCTGCGGGACGCCATGGGCGCGCCGCTGGAGGTCATGCGCCAATGCGCGCGCCTGAGCGCCCTCGCGGATGGTCTGGCTGACATCGGCAACCCGAACCTCATCACCGACGTGGGCGTCAGCGCTATCCTGGCTGAGGGAGCTTGCGAAGCGGCCCGGCTCAACGTCGAGGTCAACCTGAAGTTCCTCGGCGACAGAAAGCTGAAGGAAGAGGCGGCGGCCGAGATAGAGATTCTGAGCCGGCAGGTGCGCGAGCATAGGGACAGCGTGGGTCGTAAGGTGGCGCGCCGCCTGGCGGGATAAGGCGTCGGAGCAGGCCGGCGCGGCGCATCTCGTGAGAGGTCCTCCAACTGACGACGCATCTCATTGCGTCGTCAATCGTGTCAGACTGGCGGGCAGGTCATGTTTGAAAGCTGGCGCATCACGAAGAGCAAGGATGCATGCTGTCGCTGCGGGCGGCAGTTCCCGGTGAACCATGTCTTCTTCTCCTGCCTGGTGGAAGAGCCGGCCGACCTCGCCCGGCGCGACCTCTGCCCGGACTGCTGGGGCCAAGGCGTGCCCGAAGGGCTCTTCTGTTACTGGCGGACGCGCCGGGCGGCGGGCCGCGAGAAACAGGTTGTAGACAGCGGGCTGATGCTTGAATTCTTTGACCGGCTTGGCCAGGCCGATGACGAGAAGAAGAGGGTCTTCCGATTCGTCATCGCGCTCTACCTGATGCGGCGCAAGGAATTGAAGCTGCTCGAGATCAGCCGTGGCGAGGCGGGGGAGAGCCTTGTTTGCGAACGCCGCGCCTCGGGCGAGAAGATCGAGGTCGCTAACCCCGGCCTTACCGAGGCGCAGATTCAGGAGACGGCTGCTCAACTCGGCGAACTCCTGAACGCCTGCCTGTAGAGTCGGCTCGCACGAGCGCCTTCCATACCCGGTCGGGCCGAGGCCTCTTACGGCAAGAAGAATGTTAAGGGTAGTCCAGATTGGACTTGGCCCGTTGGGGCAGGGGGTCGTCCGCTGCGCTCTGAAACGCAGAGGCATCCGAATCGTTGCCGCCGTTGACCCCGCCCCAGACAAGATAGGCAGAGACCTGGGGAGGCTATGTTCCCTGAAACCCATGGGCACGACAGTCTGCAAGGATTTGAGGTCGGCCCTCAAGGGGAAGAAAGCCGACGCGGCCGTCCTGACGACGGTCTCGAGTCTGAGCAGAATAGAGGAGCAGATCGAAGAGGTCGCCAGGGCGGGCCTGAACATCGTGTCAACCTGCGAAGAGCTTGCGTTTCCGTGGCGCACGCACCCCCGAATTGCGGACCGGATTGACGCTTCGTGCAGGAAATATGGCGTGGCCTGCGTGGGCACCGGCGTCAATCCCGGGTACCTCATGGACTACCTCCCTTGCGTCTTGTCGTCCATATGTCAGAGCGTAGTCAGGGTAAAGGTTGCCCGCATCCAGGACGCCTCCGAGAGGCGTGTTCCATTTCAGCGGAAGATAGGCGTCGGACTGACTCAGGCTGAGTTCAAAGCAAAAGTTGCAGATGGATCCCTGCGCCACGTGGGCCTGGTTGAGTCCATGCACATGATCGCGCACAGCATGAACTGGAAGCTCGACCGCACCACGGAGGCCGTGAGGCCCGTGATTGCCGAACGGGCGGTCACTTCCGGCTACGTGAGGGTTGAGAAGGGGTGCGCCCGGGGGGTCGAACAGATTGGCCGCGGTTACATCGGCAAGAAGGAGGTCCTCCTCCTCTATTTTCGCGCTGCGGTTGGAGAGGAGGAATCGTTTGACGCCGTTGAGATCATTGGGGATCCGACACTGAGATCCATCATACCCGGCGGCGTGAATGGCGACGACGCCACGTGTGCCATAGCAGTCAATGCGCTCCGGGCAATTGCGGCCGCAGAGCCGGGTCTCAAGACAATGTTGGACCTGCCCGTGCCAGGGTACTTTGAGAAACCCTGAGTTCCTGGCGGAAGTCAGGCCCCGGAGTTGACTACTGATCTTGACTAGAAGAAGGGAGAATGGCGGCTCGTCGGTTCGGACTGCTGGCACGCCGTCATCCCGAGTCCGCTGAGGGGCGGACGAGGGATCTTCAGATGCAGGATCCCTCGGGCGATCGAGATTCCTCGTCGCGCGCTCCTGCTGCTTGCTCCTCGGAATGACGACGGCCGAGTCGGTCCCCGGCAGCATTTGTTGGCCTTCGCCGAAGCAAGAGAGGAACGGCGACGTGCCGAGTCGCGCGGCATGCCGGTGCCATCCCGTGTCGGCCGTTTCAAGTGCCAACGCGAGAATCAATAGATAGGAAGGGATGCTGATGCCGCAGTTTCCCGGGCCACGAAGCAAGGGGATGTTGGACGAAATCGGGCGGTACGTGATCGCTGAGCCGTGGCCTTTCGTCCTTGACCTGGAACGCTGCGAGGGCATGTGGCTGGTCACCGTAGACGGTGAGCGCATCTTCGACTGGGCGGGCTACTACGGATCGAAGCTCATCGGCCACAATCATCCTGGCCTGCGCGAGCCCGACTACCTGCGCCGCCTGGCGATTGCTGCCAACAACAAGACCTCCAATCCTGATTTCCTCACGCCGGAGTGCCTGGAGTACTACCGGCTGATCCACAGCCTCGCCCCGACCTGCATGAAGAGCGACCGTCTGGAAGTCTACACGGTCAACTCCGGCGCCGAGGCGGTGGAGAACATGATGAAGTACATGATCAACCTCCACCTTCACAAGCACCGTCGGGCCGGCCGTGCGCCCCAGGTGCGTCGCTTCATCTACTTCGATCAGGCGTTTCATGGACGGACAGTCTTCGCCCTGAACGTCACGCAGATGGCTCAGGCCCCTGTCGTCACGAAAGACTTCCACGGCCTCGTGGCGGGCAACATCCAGAGGGCCTTCCCCGCCATCAATACGGACAAGCCGCGCGCCGAGAATGTGCGTCTGACGAGCCAGCGCCTGGCCGAGGTGGAGGAGGCCCTCAAGCGCTTCGGCGATGAGGTAGTGGGGATTGTCGTCGAGCCCCTTCAGGGGGCGGGCGGGCAGCGGGTCGCCCTGCCTGAATTCTTCCGCGGGCTGAGCGAACTGGCGCACAACTACGACGTCTACCTGGGATTGGACGAGGTCCAGACGGCCGGAGGCCAGACGGGAGCCTTTTTTGCCGTGGACCTCTTCGATTTGCCGTATCCGCCGCAAGCCGTCGCCACGGCCAAAAAGTTGGGCTGCGGCGCCGTCTACATGCTTCATCCGATGGAAGACCGCGGCGTCCTCGACTCAACCTGGGGAGGCACGCTCGCGGACATGGTGCGCTTCGTCCAGGAGATGAAGGTGGTGCGCGAGGAGAAACTGATCGAGCAGGTTTCCGCAAAGGAGGCCGTGCTGGTCGCGGGCCTGCAAGAGCTTGCCCGCAGGTTCTTTCCGCTTACTTACAACGTCCGCGGGCTCGGGCTCTACCAGGGCTTCAGCCTGCGCAGGCCGCAGGTGCGCGACCGCCTCCTCGAACGGGCGCTTGGGGAGGAGAGCCTGCTGCTGCTGAGCGCGGGGCGGCAGAGCGTGCGGCTGCGTCCTCCTCTGACCGTTTCGGTCGAGGACATCCGGCTCCTCTTCGACAAGTTGGAGCGGGTGCTGTCCGGAATGCGGCAGTAGCCGCAGGTTCTCCTCACGGTGCAGCCGCTGCTTAACGGCCCTTCTCAAGCATCCTCTTGAACAGTGCCTGATCCTGGACCCGCTCAGCGGTTCCGTCAAAGAAGCCGACGGCGACCCCCTCTGCGGGCCAACCGACGTGTTGCTCGTACAGGACGACGGTCCCCTCCGGAGCGTTCTTGTCCGGCTTTCGGTACACGTAGCCGACCGGGCGCATCGGAGTCTTCACCGCTGGCTCGGTTTGGTAGTGACCGCTGACCAACTGCTTCAGTTCATCGGGCCATTGGCCGTCATGATCCGTGGCATACTTGCGGCATGCCACCACGATGCTGAGGACGCTGTCGGTCACCGCTAAGGCTTGTGAAGACCCGCCGGCTGCCTTCAAAGCAGGGGCCACCGACGCCCTGAAGAGCGCCTCGATGTCGGCCGCCTGTAGCGACAGGGTCAACGTGTCGCCGGTCACTTTCGGTGAGAGCATCGGGATGAGCTGATTGTAGTTCGGCACGGCCCGGCTGACCTCGCCAATCTTGCCCGCCTGGTCAAGCATGCGCACAATCACAGTGCGTAGCCTCTCGGCAGCTTGCTGGTCCTGGCACTGGGCAACGGCCCGGACAGCCGGATGCGGCGGGAGGTCCACGCTTGCGGCGACCCACAGAAGGCCGCGCGTCAGCACCTTGCTCGGCCCACCGCCGACCTCTGCCGGCAACTCGGGAAGCGTCTCCTCGATAGCCCGCCTCTGGTCAGCCGTGAGCGCGATAGCTACTTGAATCGCGCCGTCGCCCGCCCGGGCAAGGGCTTGCTCCAGGAGCGGCTGGCGGGTCGGCTTCGTTGCGCGCAGTTTTTCGATGATCAGTTTGTCGCCTGCACAGACTGCGCCGCGTACGATCTCGGCGGCGTCGAGCCCTGTCTTCAGCACTTCGGCAACGGCCGCAGCATTCGTCTGCGGTGTCAGCGGTACGATGAGGACGACCGGCTTCTGGGGCAGGTAGGCCGGGCTGAGGATCGCGTAGACTTCCCGTGCGCCTGCCGCCTTCAAGGCGTTCAACGGTTGGAACGCCATATCAATCTCAGAGGGCGTCTCCTTGGCGGGGAACCCCGCGCTGATCAACCAGTTCGCCGTTTCTTCAGCCCCGACCCGATCCAGGCCGAGGCGCGCCACAAGCACGGCCTGGTCGTCCACAAAGGGCGCAATCGTAGCGACGGGTCGGGCTTCCGGGGTCTGAGCCCGCACTGACCCCGTGACGAGCAAGAGCGAAAGGACCCCAAGCAACGCGCATCTTGCCTTAGTCATTGCCTCACCTCGTTTCTATTTAGCGATTTCGATCTCGTAGCGGACTTGCCTTTCCGGCGCCTCCCGGCGTTCGGCGGGCGCGGACAAGATGGCCTGGTTTCCTTGAACCGCATACGCGAACGGCTCGCCCCTCATGGGGTTGAGGGGGATAGGCGCCTGCCGAACGTCTTCCAGCCGGGCCGGCAGACGGCCGCCGGTTGTGGCCGCGTAAAGACGTATGGCCTCCACGGCGCGCAGCGCTGCTATCCTACGCTCAAGGAACACCGGCGCGAGCCGAGCCCCTCCCAAAGCGGGCATCAGGAAGCCCACCAGCCAGCCGTCCTTGCTGTTCCTTGCCTCGGCGGCAATCTGGTCGATCCTGCCAGGATCTGCAAGGGCCTGCGGACAGGGCGTGTACCACCACTTGAGGCCCTCATCCGCCCGGAGCCGCCAGCCGTCCCGGAGGTAGATCGCGACCACCTGAAGCACGGGCATGGCTTCGACTACCTCCGCTGCCTGCCCCTGTTCAATGAGGTGCAGCTTTGCCTCCGTGTAGGTGACGAGCGCGAATCCGCCCGCGGCCAGCCCTGGCACTGCCCCTGGCTCTGCAACTTGTCCCCCCGGTCCTACGGTGCCGTAGAGGCGGTCGAAAACGTTTACCCACCCGGCCGGGCTGAGACAGGTCTCCTCCGGGTGCTTGAGTTCGTTGGGCGCCCAGCACATCCAGCCGAGTTCGAACTCAGCGGCCTCATCGAGGTTGATGAGGGGACTGGGCAGCGCGGTGAGGGCCCAGTAGAGGCTCGGGGCGTCAGGCGCCTGGATGAGGTCCTCCGCCGCGTCAAGCAGCACGGTTGCCATGGCAATCCCGACCAGGCCGTTGATCAGCACCGGCCCCCGACCCACATGGGCTGCGAACGCAAAGCCGGTCTCCAATGTCTGAATTGCGCCGCTATAGTCGTGCTTGAGCACCTGCAGACGGGCTTTCAGCACCAGGACGCGCGTGATCGTCCGGTATGACGACAAGTCAGGCAAGAGCATGGCGGCCCCGTCTTCCAGGGGCCAATCCCATTCGCACCGCTCGCGCCAGGCGCCCAACTCAACGTAGTGCAGCGCGTTCGTGAACTGTGAAAGGGCCGCCGCCACTTCTTCCTGCGGAAGTTCTGCAAGGGGTGTGGTGTCCCACGTGGCGATCTTATCCATGAGAGGTGCGTCCTGAAGCTGTGCAAGGAGGAGGGCAGCGGTCTTGTAGAGGGTCGCCGCATTGCCTGGCTTCCGTTCGTAGGAAGTCGGCAGGAGGCGGTACTTAAAAGCCGGCGTGGGCTCGACGGCGGGATGCACCGTCAGTACGCGCCCTGGAGCAATGACGGCCGCCTGGTCCGGCCCCTGGGCCTGTGCGGTGACAGCGGCGCAGATGCCCACGGTTACCAACATGCCTGACAGGAATGCCTTAGTCATGGTCAACCCCTCCTTTCGATTGACGAAGTGCGCCCCGGTATGAACGGCCGCACGCGCCGTATGCCCATCTCCCGATACAGGTCCTCGGTTGATGCACCGGAAGAGGTGCTGCCCGTTCGCAATGCGGGCAGGGCATCAAGGCCCTCCGCAAGGACACGGTCGCGCAACTTGATGTAATCGCCCGGCCCCGTCCATGATTCCGTTTCCTTTGCGGAAGGGAAAGAGGGCGACAACTCCACGATACGCAGGGCCAGCTTCTCGGCGGGCGCCTGCACGACGGCCTGCTGCGAGGGCCTGGCGGTGACCCACACGGTACCTGCCCCTGCGAACGCCGCGAACACTGCTACAAGCACCGTAGCGGTCAAGTGAAGGCCTGCGTGCGTTCCTGCCACGGCGCGGCCGGCGTTGAACATCAGTTCGTCGCGGTCCACTCCCGCCGCGACAGGGCGGAGGCGCCGCAGTGCCGCTTCCAGTTCGGTCAGCTCCCGTTGTCCTTCTTCTGGGTGCATGGCGACTTGATCCTTTCTCTCAGAGAATTCAGCGCTTCCGTGTAACGCCGGTGAGCTGTGCTGCTGCTGCACCCCATCACGCGAGCCAGTTCCTCGAAAGTGAGTCCTCCGTAGATGTGCCCGACGATGATCTCGCGCTGGTCCTGCGGCAGCGTGCGGAGGGTATCTCCGGCGGCCCGGGCATCCAGGTCCCTTAGGTGGGTAGGCTCGAACCACGGTTCCTCCCGGGCGGCGACGCGACGCTCCCTGGACTCCCGGCGCGCTTCGCTGCGAGCGACGCTGATGGCCCGATTCCGGACCATCCGGTACAGATAGGGGACGAGGTCGTCCGGCGTCGCGTGCGTGTTCACCAATTTGAGGAAAGCATGCTGTACCACGTCCTCCGAGGAATTGCAGTACTGGCGCGCGAAGAGTTCGAGGGAAGCAGCGTGCTCGGCAAAGAGCCGGGAAAGCAACTGGGCAGTCATGGGTTCTGGTTGGCTCATGTGCATACCTGAATTTGCTCGCCACCATTGTACACGCCACGGAGGCCGCCGCATTCCGTTCGACGAAAGGTTTTCATCAGTGCTGCGCCGACACAGGCACGTGGGCCGTCATTGACTCGCGGAGGCGCCGGGACTATGCTGGCCCGCCACAGAGATGCATGGCCGCAGGGATGGTGTTCTTACCCGAACTTGTGGAGGATGAGTGATGCTTTGCGCCGCGTTGTTCGTGTGGTTCGTGGTCGCCCTGGCGATAGTCGCTCACCTGACTGCAACGGATGGAGCGGTGGACTTGTGCGCCATGTCAGGATGGGACATCGTGGTCACCGGGGATGCGAGTCCCAGCGAACGGTACGCAGCCGAGGAGTTCCGTGGCCATTTCGGCCGGGCGGCGGGGGTCCAGCTACCTTTGAGGGGGTCGGCGGCAGGTTCAGCGGGGCACGTCCTGGTCGGTCCCGGAGCGGCCGGAAAAGACCCGGGCGGGTTTGGCCCCGAGGACTTCCGTATCGAGGTCGGCAAAGGGCGCATCGCTATCGCCGGAGGCCGGCCGCGCGGGACTTTGTACGGCGTTTATAGCTTTCTGGAGGACTACCTCGGAGTGCGGTTCCTCACGGCCGACCATACGCACGTGCCGCGGCTTGCCGGGTCGCGCGTGGTCGGGCCATTGGAACGCACGTACAGGCCGCCGCTTTCTTTCCGCTGGCCTTACTTCGGCGAGAATGTAGCGGCACCCGCCTTTGCCGCGCGGCTGCGCGTCAATACCGTCACGGATGAAGCCCGCCTGGGCGGCAGGACGCCGATGGGCCTGATCAGCCACACGTTCCTGCACTATCTGCCTTCGAAAGTCTACGGCGCGGATCATCCAGAGTACTATGCGTGGCGTGGCGGTCGCCGCCTGCCCCCTTTTGCGGATGACTTCGACAAGACTCAGCTTTGCCTTACGAGTCCGGACGTGCTGCGCCTCATCACCGAGAAGGTGTTGGCGAATATCGAGGCGAATCCCACACGGAAGAACGTGTCTGTCAGCCAGAACGACAACATGAACTACTGTGAGTGCGACGCCTGCCGGGCGATTGACGAGCGCGAGGGCAGCCCGATGGGCTCGCTCTTGACTTTTGTGAACGCCGTGGCGGACGAGGTGGCGAAGCGCCATCCGGATGTCAAGGTCGGCACGCTGGCCTACCAGTACTCGCGCAGGCCCCCAAAGACGATACGCCCGCGGCCCAACGTGCAGGTGCAGCTTTGCAGCATAGAGTGCTGCATGATCCACCCAATCAACGATCCTGCGTGCCCGCTGAACGTCGAATTCTGCCGCGACCTGGCCGCGTGGGGCGGCGTCTGCGATGACATCCGCGTCTGGCACTACAACACCAACTTCCGCGACTACCTGCTGCCATGCCCGAACTTGCGGGTGCTTGAGCCGAACGTACGGTACTTTGTGCAGAACAACGCGCGCGGTCTCTTCGTGCAGGTGGCGGGCAACGAGTATTGGGCGAGGCAGACGCCATGGGACGCGAGCGCCATCGCCAGCCCGAAGGGCGCTGTGCGAGGGGCTGAGCTTTGCGACCTGCGTAACTACGTCATTGCCGGCCTGCTCTGGGACCCTTCGCGCAGCGGCCGGAAGCTCGTGGACGAGTTCCTGAGCCTGCATTACGCCGAGGCTGCGGGGCCCATCCGGCGCTTCATCGCACTTGTGCACGACAACGCGGAGGCCAGAGGCTTGCACCGCAACTGCTTTGGCCGGGCGGCCGACTACGGGGTGGACGAGCAGATTACGCAGGCGGGATTAGACGCTTACGCGGAGGCCCTGTCCCTGGCTAAGAGCGCCGAGGTGCGAGCGAGGGTCGAGAAGGCCTCGATTGAGGCGGTGCGCGCCGCCATGGAGCCGGTCTGGTTTGTCAGGGAAGCTGAGGAGGTCGAGCCGGGCGTGGCTGAAAGAATGCGGCCGCTGGCGAAGCAGCTTTTCGAGCTTTGTGATCGGTACGGCGTGACGAACGAGTCTATACTCGGCACCATCGAGGAGGCGCGTGGGCGGCTTGGCGCAGTGCTGGCTCTGGAGCCTGGCTAAGAGGCGTGGCCCAGGTCATCGGCTGTTCGGAGATGGGTCTGGGGGGTAACCTTTGCCACTTGTTGACTCGGCCAAGCGCGGGGGCTATGCTGACGCCTGCGGTGAGGAGCGTGGCGCTTTCGTCCTGGAGCCGGCCCAGCGGGAAGCACTCGCGAAACTGACACAGGATCATGCAGCCGCCGCACTGTTGGCCGCTGTTCCTGCCGTGCTTTGTTCGCACTATCGCGTGCGCCCTGGTTTGGTAAGGGATAGATGACCTGGCGGGCGTTCATCATCGGGTTGATTGCGGTTGCCTTCATAGCGGCCGTCACTCCGTGGAACGACTTCGACAAGGGCAATACCTTCTTCACGGGCAACCACTTTCCGGCCGGGGCGGTCGCCATCCTCATCGTGCTGACGCTTGGCGTGAACGTCGGGATCAAGCTCATCCGCCGCTCATGGGCGCTGGGGCAGGGCGAGCTGATGCTTGTCTGGTGCATGATGATCGTATCGTGCACGGTGCCTGCGAGCGGGCTGATGCGGTACTGGTTTCCGATCTGCGCCTCACCGGCATACTACGCGGCCCGCCCCGACCTGCCCTATCAGGAGCACGTGCTCAAGGACGTGCCGGCCGACCTGGTCCTGACAAAGGATCCGAAGTCGGCCGCTGCAAAGAGGTTTTTCGACGGGACGCCGAGCGACGAGGCCGTGCGCATCCCGTGGCGGACGTGGGTGCGGCCGATCCTGACGTGGGGGGGCTTCGCTGTCCTTTTCTACCTGGCGACGTTCTTTGTGAGCGGAATCCTGCGCAAGCAGTGGGTGGACGCGGAGCGGTTGATCTTTCCGGTGGCTCGAGTGCCGCTGGAATTCACCGAGGAGGCGGAGGGGGCCGGCCTGCTCCCGGCCGCCGTCCGCAACACGGGTTTTCTGGTTGGGGCGATCGTAACGTTGGTCTTTGCGTTTATCCGCGCCTCGCCGGTCATCGCCGGGGCCGAACAGGGCTGGAGGCCCGCGATTCCCGTCCAGGAGGTGCTTTCGAGCACGCCGCTCCAGCCGTTGGAGATGGGGACCGCGTTCATATACCCGATCGCCATCGGTTTCGCTTTTCTGGTGCCGAGCGACATCTCTCTGAGTTTCTGGTTCTTCTTTCTCTTCACCCGCCTTGAGAACCTGACTTCGTCCTGGCTGGGGACGCCGATCCAGGGGAGCGTCTGGGGGCCTTTCTGGGCATGGCAGCAGGCCGGCTCATACATAGTCTTCGTGCTCATGATGGCTTGGGCCTCACGGAGGCACCTGACAGCGGTCTTCAGAAAGGCCGTTGGCATCGGCAAGGACATTGACGATTCCGGCGAGCCGATCGGTTACCGTCTGGGCCTCTGGGGGTTCGCGGCGACCTTCATCGCGCTGGCAGCCTGGTTCACGTATTACGGGATGAACTTCCTCGTCGCGATGGTGCTGGTGGCGCTGATGTTCACGCTCGTCTTAGGGCTCGCGCGGCTCGTATCACAGGGCGGGGTGTTCTTCGTGCAGCAGCGCTGGCAGCCGCCGGACCTGCTGCACAGCATCAGCGGCGGCACGGCGTTCAGCGCGTCGGCCTCGGTCGTGTCGCAGATGGCGAACGCCATCTTCATCTACGACTCGCGCGAGATTCTGAGCGGGCACGCCATGAACGCGCTGCGCATAGCCTCGGTGTTCAGGAAGCACCGCCGCCTGTTGCTGCCGGCCATGCTGGCTGCGCTGCTGGTTTCCCTGATTGTCTGTTCCTGGGCAACGCTTCACGTGTATTACAGGGTGGGTGGGTACAATATTGCCAACTCTTTCGGCACCATCGGGCTCCCCATCGAGGTATTCGACACGGCACACCGCATGATCACGAATCCCGCCCAATCGGCCCAGCCCCACTACGAGCCGATGGCGCTCGGGGCCGCAATAATGTTCGTGGTGACGCTCATGCGAGGGCATTTCTACTGGTGGCCGATCCACCCTCTGGGGTTCCTTGTGGCGGCCAGCTATGTGGCGAATACGCTGTGGTTCTCTTTCCTGTTGGGCTGGCTGACGAAAGCCGTAACGTTGAAGTTCGCGGGCGGAAGCATGCTGAGGGCGCTTCGGAGCTTCTTTGTCGGCGTCATAATCGCTGAGTCATTTGCCGTTGCCGTCTCGACCGTGCTCGGGTTGCTCGGCGTGAAATTGGGTTATATCTTCCTGCCGGACTGAGCAGCCTCAGGTAAGTCATCTGTCGTTCTGAAGTGGGCCTGCAAGACTGAGCCGGGCAGGGCATTGAGCCACGTACGCATTTGCTCCGCAGCGGCCGAGAGTCAGCCTTCCACGACTTCGAGTATCCCGTCCTTGTCCAGGCCGGCCAGCCCCAGTTTCTCCAGCGTCCGCCCGGTCTGCCAGTAGTCTTCCTGGCAGACGACGGAGCCGATCGAGACAAAGCCGTCAATCACCGGCGTGGCTACGCCAACCACCTGTCCGAGTTGCGACCGCGGCACCAGTCCGCACGGCAAGTCCTCTGTGATGTAGCGGTCGCGGACGGTGCGCGGCCCGATGATGCCGGCGATGACGCCTGCCGTGTCAAAAGGCGCGACGAATTCCACGCCCATGATGCTGCACGTGGTGCGGAACTCTATGTCCCGGTACTCGCTCATATCGAAGCCGAACGCGCGCGCTACCTGGCGGGACTCCTCGTAGACTTGCCGGATGACGCGAGCGACGGACTCCGTTATGCCCTCTCTGTACATGTAGAAGTCGCCCCGCGAGTACTCTATGCGGCCGGTATTGAGCAGGGACCCCGGCGGGTGGACGATGGGGTTGGGGTTGTTGAAGGCTGCGGCTAGCACGTTCGGCCCCTGAAAGACACATGAGAACATCTCCCGTAATTGCTGCATTGCCTCGCGATTGCGACCGTCGGGCAGGGGCGCAGCCAAGACGTGCGGAGCCGTCAAGAGCAGGCTGATTTCTCCCGGCCCGACAATTCGCGTCCCGTAGGGCAGGGTGCTCGTTTCAATGATCGTCACACCTTCTCGCCTGGCCGCATCCAGCAGCATCCGCCTGAGGCGCAACGATCCGAAATCGCCGGCCCACGTCACCACTTTGTGGCCGTCGCGCAGATGAGGAACGACCGCCTCGAAGAACAGCTCATGGCCGACGGCGGGCATGACTACATTGATCCATTCTGCTTCCGCAATGGCGGAGGGAATGTCAGTGCTGGCCCGATGGATCGGGTAGGTGCCTTTGGGGCCGATGCCTACCGCCTCGATTGCCTGGGCGCGCAGCGTCGCCTGGAACGATGCCTCGAAGTCGGGATGCTCGCACAGATGGACGCGGTAGCCGCGGGCCGTCAGATCAACCGTCATCATGTGCGCGCCGGCGCCTCCGCCCAGAACGGCAATCGGTTTCTGATTCATTGAGGGACCTCCTCTTTGGGCGGTGGATCCGCCAGTCCTTGCACCCGCCTTGTCTGAGTGGAGTGGCATGATACGACTTAGGCGCGCTTCCTTCAACGCCTGAGACCATCTGCGATTGAGGCCTTCGAGAAGCCCTGCTGCGGATGCTAAGGCGGCCCCGGAGCCGAGTGAGAGCAAAGGGGGCGAGTTTTCGGCGTTTCCCCGCAGACCTTTGCCAGTGGAATCCGTTTAAGAGGGTGGCCAGGACCAGTGAGTGCAGACGCAAATTCCGGTTCGCATGGTAGGCAACTGAGGGTATGATGGCGCTGAGAGTGGTCACGGAGTTGTGAGCGTGCGGCCGACTGGCATGTCCCACGTGAGTCCGGAGTGCCACTGGACGTCAGGAGAAAGCCCATGGACAAGAAGCTGATTGCGGTGGCCGTCGTGATTGCGTTGGCGCTTGGCGCGGCGGCGTGCAAGAGGAGAGCTGCATCAGGGCGCGTCTCGGATGCGGCGATTGAAACCGGTGGCTACTCGGTCGCAGCAGAGCAACCGCCGCCCTTTCCCTCGGAGGAGCAGGTGGTGACGGCTACGCCCCAGCCCGGCGTGCCGGAGGAGCAGCCCACGAGCCCCGCCCCGCCCTTGCCCCCCGAGGAGGGAGCTGCGAGCATCGCCCCGCCTGCACTGCCGGAAGAGCCGGCTGGGACGGAAGTGCTGACACGCGGGCCCGTGCATGAGGCATTTGCCGAGCCGGTCAACTTGCAGGTTGAGGCGGACCTGGTCGTTCCGGACCAGCCGCCGCCCGAGATCGAGGAGGTACCGCCGGCAGAGAGGCCGCAAGGCGAGAGCTTCGTCTGGGTGCCCGGCTACTGGTCCTGGGACGCCGACCGGACGGCCTACATCTGGGTCAGCGCGTGCTGGCGACTCGCTCCGCCGAGCATGTACTGGGTGCCGGGATACTGGGCTCAGGTGACAGGGGGTTGGCGATGGGTGGCGGGGTATTGGGCACCAGTTGGCAGTGCGGAGGTCGAGTATTTGCCGCCCCCGCCACAGTCTTACGACCTGCAGCCGCCCGCCCCGGCGCCAACCCCGGACAGCTTCTGGGTGCCGCCCTGTGATTACTGGGACCAGGGACAGTTTGTTCGCCGGCCCGGTTACTGGCTCACTGCGCAGCCGGGCTGGGTCTGGATCCCGTCTCACTACGTCCGAACGCCGCGGGGCTACGTCTTCATCAGGGGTCACTGGGACTATTCGCTGGAGCGGCGCGGCCTGCTATTTGCGCCGGTCTACTTCCCGCCGTCCGTCCGTATCCGGCCGGGCTTCACGTATTCGCCCACCGTCCTCGTGAACGTCAGGATTCTGACGGTCAACCTGTTCGTTTATCCAAGCTATTGCCATTATTACTTCGGAGACTACTACGATGATGCCTACCTGCGCGTCGGCATCTACCCGTGGTTTGACAGTGTTCGCATTCACAGGTGGTACGATCCGTTGTATGTTCATGACCGCTGGCGGCACCACAAGACCGACCCGCGCTGGGAGGAGCACGAGCGGCACGAGTATGACCTCCGCCGGGCCAACAAGGACCTGCGCCCGCCGAGGACGTACGGCGAGATGGAGTCTCGCCTGGCGAAAACGCCCAAGTCGCAGCAAGAGGACCTTCAGTTGGCCCAGCCGTTGAGCGTGGTCGCCGCCGGCAAGGCGAGCCCGCTGAAGTTCGAGCGGATCAACACCGAGGCCCGCGACAGGATTGCCAAACAGGCGGCCGAGGAGCACGCCCTGCGCGAGGGACGAAGCCGCACCGAGTCTCCAATAGGTCCGAAGGCAGGCCCGGCGCCCGCGGCCCGCAGGGAGGCAGTGGCCCCTCGCAGGGAGCGTGAGGAGTCGGTCACTCAGCCAGTGGAGCGCGCTGAGCCAGGGGCTCCCCGCAGGGAGCGCAGAGAGCAGGGGACTCCGCCCACGGAGCGCAGGGAGGCCGCGGCTCCTCGTAGGGACCGTCAGGACTTGGCCACTCCGTCTGTGGAGGGCAGAGGGCCTGTGACTCCCCCAAGGGATCGCAGAGAGGCGGTCACTCCGCCCGCAGACCGCAGGGAGTCAGTAACTCCTCCGAGGGAGGCCAGAGAGCCCATTATTGCACCTGCGGACCGGAGAGACACGGCGACTCCTCCTCTGGAGCGCAGAGAGTCAGTGACTCCTCCGGGGGAAGCGAGCGAGCCTGTTACTGGACCTGCGGGCCGCAGAGACACGGCGACTCCTCCTCGGGAGCGCAGAGAGCAAGTGACTCCGCCCACGGAGCGTACGGACCCCGCGACTCCCCGGAGAGAGCGTGATGAGCCGGCCGCTCAGCCTGCGGAGCCCCGGAGCCCTGCTGCAACTCCGAGGGACCGCAGAGAATCGGTCAGCCCGCCTACAGACCGCAGGGAGCCCGCGAGTACTTCGAGGGATCGCAGGGAGCCGGCGACTCCTCCGAGGGAAGCCAGAGAGTCTGCTGCTGCACCCGCAGACCGCAGGGAGGCTACGACACCTTCAAGAGCGGCGGCAGAGCCGGCAACACCCCCTCGAGAGCGCAGAGAGACCGGCACGCCGCCGGCGAGCACGAAGGCGCCTGATCAGACTGTCCAGCCGCCGGCAGGGCAGCCTGGGGCTTGATGGCAACACGCAAGCGGGCGTTCGAGGCACTGGCCTGCGTGGTTCGTTCAAGCCGGCCATGTTTGCCAGGGCGGTCTGGGGGGTAGAATGCCGTTCCACGGGCTGTCTCGGACTCGGCCGGAGACCGCCTGCTTGCGAGCGGCCCTCGCTGCGACGTCGAGCCCAGAAACGGTCCAGACCGACCTTGCCATCGAAACCTGCCGGTGGTAGTCTTGACGCGGATTCTGATCGGGGGAATGCCGACTCGACTCGAAAGCCTGGCGTTCTTTTTTTCGCGGGCGACATGCAGAAGGCCCGCCGTCCCGCGCATGACGGCCAATGGGGAAGTCCCGGTTCGATGGCTCAGGGAGAGAGCAATGGAAGAGCAGATCGTCTATTTCGAGAAGACGGGGAAGGAGAACACGGCTCAGGTTCTCGCGCTGGTGAAAAAGAGGGCCGCCACGCGGGGGATAAAGAGAATCGTTCTGGCCTCGACCCGCGGAGATACGGCCCGTGCCGCCGCGGATGCCTTTGAGGGAACGGCCCTGCAGATGGTCGTGATTCCCTGGCAGTTCTTCTTCAAGCAGGATCAGGCGCAGCCGTTTCCGCGTGAACTCGTGACCACGCTTCAGGGGAAAGGCCATCGAGTCCATTTCGGGACCATGCTGTTCCACACCGGGGACCTGTATGGCATCCAGACGCCGACGGTCATGGCGAACCTCCTCCGCATATTCGGGCAAGGGATTAAGGTCTGCGTCGAGATCATAATGATGGCGGCCGATGGAGGGTGCGTCGAGCAGGGCGAGAAGGTGATCGCTGTGGCGGGCAGCGGCGGCGGGGCTGACACGGCGGTCGTCGCCACCGCGGCGCCGAGCACCCGGATGGCTGCGCTCCGCATCCACGAGATCATCTGCAAGCCGTTTTGACTGACGGGGCGCAGGGCGGCCGATCCGCGCTCACGACTGGGGCTGGACGCCCGGTCCGGCGCGTCCGAGTCGGAGGATCCCACTTCGTTTCTTAGAGGCACACGGCAAGGAGGCAGAGCGATGGCAGGCACATTCCGCTTCTCATTCGGTCCCTGGAACATCCACGAGGGCGCCGATCCCTTTGGGCCGGCGGTGCGTGGCCCGGTGGCGTTTGCAGAGAAGCTTAAGCTGTACAAGGGATTGGGCTTCGATGGAGTTCAGTTCCACGATGACGACGCGGTGCCCGGACTGAGCAACAAGACGCGAGACCAAATCATCCAGCTGGCGCGCGAGGTGCGGGGAATGCTCGAAGGTGAAGGCCTGACGGCGGAGTTCGTAGCTCCGCGCCTCTGGGAGGACCCAAGAGGCATTGACGGCGGCTATACGTCCAACGACCCTGCCTGCCGGGCCTGGGCGCGAGACCGCAGCCGCACCGCGATAGACATCGCGAACGCACTGGGCACCAGGCTCATAGTGCTCTGGTTGGCTCGCGAAGGCACGTACATCCGCGAGGCGAAGGACAGCAAGATTGCCGCTGAACGGATCGTCGAGGCCATCAATGACATGCTTGATTACGACCCGGCGATCAAGATCGCCGTGGAACCCAAACCCAATGAGCCTATGGACCAGGCTTACATCCCAACCACCGGCCACGCTCTTGCCCTGGGCCAGCTCTGCAGCGACCCTGGCCGCGTGGGCGTGAACATCGAGACTGCCCACGTCATCCTAACGGGGCTCGATCCTTCCGATGAGATGGGATTCGCGCTTGCCTTTGACAAGCTGTTCACCGTGCACCTGAACGATCAGAACGGCCTGAAGTTTGACGAAGACAAGTCCTTCGGCTCGGTGGACCTGCGAAGGGCCTTCAATCAGGTGCGCATCCTCGACCGCTATGATTACGGCGCCCGGGGCGAGTTCGTCGGGCTCGACGTGAAAGCCATGCGCACGGAGAGCCAGGCCGGCGTCACTCAGCATCTGTCCAACAGCCGGGAAGTGTTTCTGACGCTGCTGGACCTTGTCCGGAGCCTTGACAATGAGAAGGTGGAGGCCCTGATTGAGCGGCCCAGCTATGAGGCCCTCGACTTGCTGATCGTGAAACACCTGCTTAGCCGGTAGGAATCACTGGCCTGGCCCGGGCAAGACGGGCCGGCGTTCTACGTCAGGCCTCCAGGGGGCCCGTCAAAGGAACATCGTCCCGGCCCTGCCAGGAGGTCGGCCTGACGCAGGGCGGCAGAACGGGAACTCGCTTGTCATCTGCGGAGGGACACTATGGGCACCACGTGTTGGTCGGTCAACGAACACGGCTACTTTGACGCACCCGGCGCCTCCGTGCTCGCCTTCCACGACAGCTATCCTGAAGGCAAGCAAGGCGGCGTGGAGATCATCCAACACGGACAGCGCGTCGCAACGTGCTGTGACATGCGGCTTGAGAGTGCGCCGGGTCAATGGGGCGAAGTCCCGACGGGCGGCCGGCGCAAGGCGGACCCGGACAACTGCCAGGTGGAGGTGTCGCTTAGCTATCCCAGGCTCGGCATCAACTACGCTATCCGGCTCCGCGGAGACGGCGACGCCATTCGCCTCACTCTCAACCTTGAAAAGCCGCTCGACACGCAGGCCGTGAGCCAGGGCTGCCTCCAGATCGAGCTTTTCCCGGCTGCTTACTTCGGCAAGACTTACCACCTCGGAGGAACCTCTGGCGTCTTTCCCCGGCAGGCGAACGGGCCGGTTACTGTGGGACCGGGCGGCGGCCTGACGGCGGCTCCCCTGGCAAAAGGGCCGCGACTCGTCATTGCTCCCGAAGATCCCCTCGTGAACCTGGTTATCGAGCAGGCCCGCGGCGAGATGGAGCTTCTGGACGGCCGGAATATAGCCGCAAACGGATGGTTTGTAGTGCGCTCGCCTATTCCGCCGGCCGTTGCGTCTCGGGCCGTTGAATGGACCATTACGCCGCACCGCATTCCGGGATGGCGCCGTCCTCCGGTCATCTGCATCTCCCAGGTTGGCTACCACCCCGCCCAGGCCAAACGGGCGATCATCGAGCTGGACGCGTGGGACGAGGTGGGCGAGGCTACGCTCTTCCGCGTAGGGCCCGACGGCGGCGCTGCCCAGGCCGCACGGGCCGGCCTCCAGCACTGGGGCAAATTCCTCCGTTACGAATACGGCGTCTTTGACTTCTCTGCCGTCCGTGAGTCGGGCGTCTACGTCGTCAAGTACGGCGCCTGTTGCTCCGATCCTTTCCGCATTGCCGAAGACGTCTATCGCAACGCGGTATGGCAGCCTACCCTCGAGACGTTCTTCCCCGTGCAGATGTGCCACGTGCGGGTCGAGGACGGCTTCCGCGTCTGGCATGGCGCATGCCACCTGGACGATGCGATCCAGGCGCCGCCGGCGCACGTGCACTTCGACGGCTATGAGCAGGGCGCCTCAACCGACACTCCTTACGCATCCCACCAGCACATTCCGCACCTTGACCTCGGTGGCTGGCACGACGCGGGCGACTACGATCTTGCTGCCGGTTCGCAGGCCACCACCACGTTCTTCCTCGCCCTGGCTCGGGAAGCCTTCGGGGTAGATACGGATCAGACGACCGTGCGGAAGGGAGATCGCCTCGTGCTGCTGCACCGGCCTGACGGCGTGCCGGACATCATCGAGCAGATCGGCTGGGGAGCCGAGTGCTTGCTCGGGGGATACCGCGCCGCCGGCCACAGCTTCAGCGGCATCATCGAGGGCACGATGGCCCAATACGTGCACCTCGGCGACGGCTCTACAATGACGGACAATCTGGTCTATGATCCTGCCTTGACGCCCGGCGAGACAAAGGACGGGCGCTCCGGCAAGATGGACGACCGATGGGCCTTCACGAGCAGGGACACGGCGCTGGAATACCACGTTGCCACCGCTTTGGCTGCTGCCGGCCGCGTCCTTTCCGAACACGACCCCGAACTGGCGCAGGAGTGCCGGCAGACGGCGCAACGAGCCTGGGACTATGAGCAGACCCACCCGCCCGTGACGCAGCGCAGCGGCTATGTGCCCCGCGACCGTGAGGCCCGCGAGGTCTTCGCCGCCGCCGAACTTCTGATCAGTACGGGTGAAGGCCGCTATCGCCGGCGCCTCATTGAACTGCTCCCCTTCATCACTCAGAACATTGGGCGGGTCGGCTGGGCGGTTGTTCGTGCGCTGGACCAGGTCAGGGACGAGGCGTTCCGACGTAGCGTCGAGGAGTCGCTGAAGAGTTACAACGCGACACTAACTCAGAAGCTCGCACAGAATCCCTTCGGCGTGCTTTTCGAGCCGCGCATCTGGGGCATCGGCTGGCAGATTCAGGAGTTCGCCCTCGGTCAGTACTACCTCATCCGGTCGTTTCCTGAACTCTTTGGCCGAGAGGCGCTGCTCTCCGTCGTGAACTACGTCCTCGGCTGCCACCCGGGCTCGAGCGTGTCCCTCGTTTCAGGCGTGGGCGCGCGGTCCTTGACGATTGCTTACGGGGCCAACAGGGCGGACTGGAGCTACATCCCCGGCGGCATGGCATCAGGACCGAACCTCATCCGCCCTGACTTCCCTGAGATGAAGGACAACTTCCCCTTCTTGTGGCAGCAGGCGGAATATGTGATGCCCGGCGCGGCAAGCTACATCTTCTGCATCCTGGCGGCCGATGCCCTCCTCAGCGCCGGCAAGCACTGACGCACCCGTCGGCGCCATCATCGGGTGGCGCGGCCGTTCGGGGGCAGCCCAGCAAGGGCTGCCCGATGCACAGTTGATCCGATCCAGATTTCATGCTCCGCAGATCGCTTACGTATTGACTTGGCGGAGGGATGAGGCTATGCTCACCGTAGGAGGGGAGCCTCTGGCGGCGTTTGCGCCGGCAGATGACGAACACGGCATGTCAAAGCGGTCAGACCGCAACAGCCTCGCGTCCTTATGGCGGAACGTAGTGGGAGAGTAATACCTGACCGGAACAGCAAACGGTCAGTGGTCTGGACCTGCTGAACCGGTCGCCTGTCTCGTCTGCACGCTCTGGCAGCGCCGGCGGATCGCATTCCGCTGAGCACGTATGCCGCTTCTCGACACGGCGGCTGGAGGCGCGCATGAGTGAGCTGCCCTTCTATGGCAGAGGTGTCCCGCCGCTTGCGCTTGGCGCTCTCGTCCTCGGTGCCGCAGCCCCTATCGGAGTCAGCGGCTTCCTCCTTTTCCACACTCTGGTCGAAGTCTTTACTGTCGTCGTCGCCTGTGGCATCTTCATGGTGACATGGAATGCCCGGCGGTTCACCGGCGACGGCTACCTCACCTTGATCGGCATCGCCTACCTGAACGTTGCCGTTGTTGACCTGCTGCACACGCTGACTTACCAGGGCATGGGCATCTTCCACGTGGACGGTGCCAATGTGTCCGTCCAGCTATGGGTTGCTGCGCGCTATCTCCAGAGCCTCTCCCTGCTCATTGCAGCGGCCTGGGTTAAGCGCCGGATTCCGGCCAACATTGCGCTGCCCCTCTACGGCCTGGTGACCGGTGTGCTTCTGCTGTCGGTGTTTCACTGGCAGCTATTCCCCAATTGCTTTGTGGAGGGGCGGGGCCTGACGCCGTTCAAGAAGTACAGCGAGTTCGTGATATGCCTCATTCTGGTAGGAGCGATGGTCCTGCTGGCGCGCAACCGCAGGGCACTTGATCCGAGAGTCCTGCCGCTGTTCGCGATGTCCATATTTGCCACGATCGTCTCGGAGTTGGCGTTCACGCTCTATGTCAGTGTTTATGATACGGTAGTCGTGCTGGGGCACCTCCTCAAGTTCCTCTCTTTTTACCTGATCTACAAGGCCGTGGTGGAGGCGAGCCTCTTGCGCCCATACGACACACTGTTCGGGGACCTGAAGCGAAGCGAGCAAGCCACGCGCTCGAGCGGACTGCAACTACAGGTAATCTTGGACGAGATGAGTGACGGCACCGTCGTTGTAGATCGAGGGGGCGTCGTCCGCTACGTGAACCACGCAGCAAGTGCCCTTCTTGGTGCAGATGAAGAAGACCTGCTCGGCAGGCCCTTCCGTTTTCGCGTGGAGGCCGGCAAATCAACGGATGTCGAGATTGATCGCCCGAGCGGCGGGAAAGTCACAGCCCGCATGCGAGTTGTCAAGACTACGTGGGAAAGCCTGCCCGCTTACCTCGTTTCCTTGCACGACACCTCTTCCAGCTATCGAAGCCGGTCTCTGTGAGCGAGAGCCAACCAGGTGCGCCTGGGCGCAGGGCGAGCATTTGGGTATCATGCCCCGGCCCTCCGGCCGCCGCTTCATGGCCGTTTGGACTGGCAGGATGGGAGGAAGCCGATCAACATGAAGCTTCTGCTTGATGGCGCGAAGGTCATTGACGGCCTGGGCGGCGTGACCGCCCCGGGCTGGGTGCTGGTCGAGGACGGCAAGATCGCGGGCGTCGGACGCGGGGATGCGTCGCCTCGCCTGCAAATGCGTGCTGAGCACCCGGCCTCGGTAGTGGACCTTGCCGGCAAGACAGTTCTGCCTGGCCTCATTGACTGCCACGTTCACCTCGCATTGGATGCCTCGCCCGACCCCATGAAGCCGGTTGCCGGAGAAGGACCGGGGCATTCGGCTCTGAAGATCGCTTTGCACGCGCGCCACACGCTTGAGTCCGGCTTCACAACGGTCCGTGATCTCGGGGCCAGGGCATTCGCGACCATCGAGGTGCGCCATGCTATCAACAGCGGCCTGATCCCCGGCCCGCGCATGCTCTGTGCCGGCCACCTGATCTGCATGACAGGCGGCCACGGGTGGCCCATCGGACGGGAGGCGGACGGCGTTGACGGTGTCCGCCGGGCCGCCAGAGAGCAACTGAAGGCCGGTGCTGACCTGGTCAAGCTCATGGCGACCGGAGGCGTGCTCACCCCGGGGACGCAGCCGGGGGCAGCACAGTTGACCTTTGAGGAGTTGAGAGCCGGCGTCGAAGAGGCACACAAAGCCGGCCGCAAGGCCGCCGCTCACGCCCAGGGGTCCGAGGGCATCAGGAATGCCGTGCTCGCGGGCATGGACTCCATCGAGCATGGCTTCTTTCTCACAGACGAGATCATCCGCATGATGGTCGAGCGTGGCGTCTACCTGGTTCCGACGCTCACTGCCGCTCGCGCCATTGTCGAGCATGGCAAGGAAAGCGGCATCCCTGCCGCGGCCGTAGACAAGGCGACGGCCGCTCAAGACGCGCACGTGAAGAGCTTCGCCGCAGCCCTGAAGGCGGGCGTCAAGGTCGCGATGGGCACGGACGCCGGGACCCCCTTCAACGAGCACGGCCGGAATGCGCAGGAGATCGCCCTCATGGTCGAGCACGGCATGTCCGAGGCCGAAGCCATCATATCGGCGACTTCCCGCGCCGCGGAGCTGCTTGGCATTGGGGACTCAGTCGGCAGCGTATCAGTGGGCAAGGTTGCAGACCTGCTGGTCGTCAGCGGCGACCCGCTGAAGGACATCAGGGTGTTGGCCGACCCGGAGGCGATTGCCTCCGTGTATCAGGCGGGCAAGCTTGTAGCAGGGCGGAGTACCTGACTGCGCCGGGCCGGAGGTTCTGGTCTTCGCGGACCCCAAGCATCAGCCGCTGGCCTTGCCCCGATGTTGCCTGAGATGGCGAGACTGACCAGCCGCACCTTGCGTGGCGGCACCCCTGTCCCCTTTGCCGCAACCCACGCCCAGTGTCATCCCGATGCCGCCTACGGGCGGCAGAGGGATCTCCAGGACCCGAAATGGTTCCAAGGCAGGTGACTCCGCGCGGGCCGCCTCGCAGCGATCCTGCCACGCGTCTCTGAAGCAAAGGCATTCTTGAGGGGTCCGCCCGACGTCCACGCACCGAGGCGGGCGGGCGACACGGACCCCTCAGCCGTAAAGCAGACACTCCCCAAAGTAACTCCAGGCAGTAGCGCGTATCTTTGAACCGGCACGGCGGTCCTATTGACACGGCCAACCAGCGGGAATAGACTGCCGGGTTAGGCCCAAACTCCGGAACCGCGCCGCCGGATGGCGGCGTCCGTCCCGTTAGTGCCGCGTACATATTGCTTTTTTGAGGAATATGCACCCATGAGGATCATCGCCATCGCTCTGCTTGCGGCAAGCCTGCTCGCGCTTTCCGGCTGCGCAACCGTCACGGGGACCCTCACTGGCGCCTTCACCAACGCCGTGGATGCGCCGGCGGAGAACTATCGGGCAAACCGCGCGCAGTTTGACGATGTCCCGATCCTGCACGCACCCAACGCCCTCATCCTCGCCCCCGTAGGGGTGGCCACGGGGCCCTTCTTGGGCTTTGCCAAGGGACTCGCTCTCGACATTCAATCTGTCATCGGGCAAGTTGACTATGCCGACGTCTTCGGCTCCTACGGCCCGGCGAGCATCTGGCGTCCTTTCACGTTCCGCTGGCCGATCAAGGACAGGGCAGCAGCGGCCCCCCGAGAGTCCAGCAGCCCTTCCGACCCGCCTTCTCGAAAGTAATCCCCAAGACCTGCGCGAAGCCCGGCGCCCTGCGACGCTGTGAGTCCCTTCCCGCGGCCGCTGGGTATAGAGTTACGTGGGACTTCGGCTGAAAGGGGAGGACGTTGCTTCGGGCGGGCAGCCCGTCGGGCCATCGCACCACCGGCGCGGCCCGCAGCCTCCCACGAATTGGGGTAGACCCCGGCGTCCCCGCCGGGGGTGAGCAGGCTGCTGGAAACGCCGGGACAGGCGAGTTCGATGCACTAAGTCACCCGCCCTGGGCGCCTTCCGGAGCTTTGCACACCTTGCGGTCCGCTACCGCGTCACTATGACATTGGGCAGGGACTTCTTCAGTTCCTCAACCCCTGTGTCTGTAACGCCGGTACCCCACAGTTCGAGGAGAGACAGTTTGCTCAGCCCTTTCAGGTGGACGAGGCCGGCGTCGGTAACATTCGTTCTTAGGAGGCTCAAATGCTCAAGTGCCCTCATGTCCTCCAAATCCACAAGGCCCGCGTCGGTGACGTGCGTTCTTTCGAGGAGCAGTTCCTGCAGCGCCGTCAGTCCCTTCAGCTGCACCAGGCCCGCGTCCGTGACGGCTGCATTGCACAGATCCAGTTTCTTCAACGTCCTCAGACCCTTAAGGTGGACAAGGCCGGTGTCCGCGAGGTCCGTTTGCGCGAGGCGGAGGTCTTTCAACGCCGTCATGCCGGCTAAGTGTTCCAGGCCGGCGTCTGTCACCTTCGTATTCGTTAGGAAGAGCCGATCGAGAGCCATAAATCCCTCCAAATTCGCCAGGCCCCCGTTTGTGACGGCCGTATGGCTGAGATCGAGTTTATGCAACGCCCCCAGTCCCTTCAGGTGGACAAGGCCCGCGTCAGTGACCTTCGTACCGCGGAGGTCAAGCTCCTGCAATGCCGCCAGTCCGTTCAGGTGGACCAAGCCCGCGTCCGTGACCTCCGTGTGCGAAAGGTTGAGCAACTGCAACGCCGCCAGACTCTTCAGGTTCTCCAGACCCGCGTCCGTGACTTGCGTAAACAGGAGGTAGAGCCCCTCCAGATGCGTCAGGCGCTTAAGGTGGACAAGGCCCGCGTCCGTGACCTTCGTGTCCCCAAGGTTGAGCTTCCGCATCGCCGTCAGCCCTTTGAGGCGCTCAAGGCCTGAGTCTGTGACCTGTGTGCCATAGAGGTCCATGTACTGCAACCCAGTCAGCCCCTTGAGCTGCTCCAGGCCCATGTCCGTGACAGCAGTGCCGGAGAGGTCAAGTTTCTGTAACGCCGTCAGCCCTTTCAGGTGGACAAGGCCCGCGTCCGTGACCTGCGTGCCCCAGAGGTCGAGATCCTGTAAACCAGTTAGCCCCTCTATGTGGACCAGGCTGGCGTCTGTCAGTTTCGTACAATCGAGGCTGAGCTGCTGTAGCGCCGCCAGCCCCTCTAGGCACCCCAGGCCCGCGTCCGTTGCCTTCGTATTCATGAGGAAAAGCCGCTGAAGGGCCTTCAGGCCCTTTAGATTCACCAAGCCCGCCTGGGTGACTTCCGGACCGGCGAGGTACAGGTACTGCAACGTCGTCAGCCCCTTCAGGTGCACTAGGTCCGGATCCGTGGCGTCGCTGAGTTTCAACCCGGGGATCCTCTGCCCCTCCACTTCCTGATGCACCTTCTCCATGTCTACGGGACGCCGAGGCTCGACGTACCACCACTGGCACGCCGGAATCGTCAGCGGCCGCTCCGAAGGACTGCTGCCAACGAGGTGGCTCTCGTCACCTGTGACTGCGTACACATCGAAGGCCACCGCGGAATTGAATGCCCTCGGCTGGTCTTCCTCTGCTGCTTTGGACGAGCCGGCCGCGCACACCGCGCCGGCCAGGATTGACGCAATCACCCAGTGCTTCCACGCCCCGTTGCCCATTTCACATCCTCCCTGCCTTGATAGTAGCCGCTCCGGGGGTTACGGTCAAGACGTAGGTATGGTGGCCCCTCTCACCTAATTGGAACTGGAAGGACTCGGCGCGTCGACGCGGTCGCGTAGCCGATCCGAGGGCCGCGGGCGCCAGCACGCTGGCCCGCGCAGGCAATTCCCGAACTGGGATACTCTTGCAGTCACCCAGGAAGAACGCAAGCTTGACCTCGGAACGTGCTGCCCATCTCCTGGTTGCGCCCGCCCCCCCTTCGTATTTCACACTTCTAACCTAATAATTCAGACTTCCTCTTGACTTCTATTCCAAAGACGAGTACGTTCCAAGGAGGCGGCCAGCCCCTGCCGGGCTGGCAAAGCAGTCGCCGACGCGCCATAGCGGCTCTACGAGTGCGGCGGGTTCATAATCACAGCTTCATACTCTTGCCTTCGGATTTCTTCGCCGCTGGTGGAGCGTCTTCAATTTCCGTACCTATTTCGTCGAAGCCGCTTTCCTTGAGCGGCTTCGACCAGCTGTCGCTACCAGCGACAGCCCGGTATCCTCGTTATCAGTGTCTAAACTCGTGGTCGTTGTAGCAGGAGCCGGATCAGTGAAAGCCAGCGGGGCATCAGTGGCCTTCAGACTTCCGTCGTTAGGGCCGGTGCCTTCGCCTTAGCCGAGTGTATCCGTGTGCATCCTCGTTATCAGTGTCTAAACTCGTGGTCGTTGTTAGAGGAGCCGCTTCAGTGAAGGTCGGTCTTCATCCGTGTCCCCTAACCTTTCCGTCGTCTGCGTCGTGCCTTGCCGGACGCACTGCCGGCGAACGTTGTGGTGAAAAATGCCCTTTTTGCGAAGCAAACCCGTTTTTGTGCTTAATTCTTTGGAAGGAAATGACTTACATCATTTCAGGCCACTTCCGAGGCCCCTGAGAAGCCCACGGAAGGCGTCCGTAGGGCTTCGGAACGCTCGAAAACCGACCAAATAAGACCAACGAAGACCAACGAAGACCAAATAAGACCACGCAAGACCACGCAAGACCATGCAAGGACCGGTTAAGACCGGCAAACACGACATAGATTCCGAGGCTGGCTGCATGAGAAACGGCCGCCGGTTGCCTCTGCCGCTCCTCTGTCAGGTGGAACGTGGCCGGCCCGGGCGCCGCCTCCCTGTCCGCCCGGAAGGAGTTTTCTAAGAAGGACGCACGGTGACGGGCTCGATGGCAGAAGGCGTTGACTGCCACCTGTTCCCGCCGTACACTGCCCGGCGGGCCGGGGCGCCGGCCTTCGGTTCGGCTCCGTGGAGTCTCCGGAAGGGGACTGATTTGCTCAACCCGATCATCCGCACCAGAAAGGAGGAAATGCCGTGACAAGCCAGGAGGAACGCGATCAGGTTCTGAACTCCTTTGCAGGCCTTCGGCTGACGGACGTGTGCGACGCGATGGATGCCGTCGGCCTCCAGGACGTTGGCGTGATGGACAAGGACATACGGCCCCTCTGGCGCGACACAGAGGGTTTTGCCCACAGGATATGCGGCATCGCGCACACCGTGCGGTTTACGCCCACGAACAAGAGGGCTCCGGTCTTTGCCACCGTCGAAGAGCACAAGCGGTGGAAGTCCGACTGGTACTCGGCGCTCGCCAGGGGGCCGGTCCTGGAGGAGATCCGGGACGGAGATGTCATCGTCATTGACGCGGCAGGGGTGCCGGATTGCGGATTCATAGGATCGAGCAACGCGCTCCGTTGGATCGCAACCGGCGCACGAGGCGTGGTGACCAATGGCGGCGCCCGTGATACGGATGAACTGATCAAAGAGCGAGTGCCCGTCTACTCCTGCGGCGTCTCCCGCGGCATCCGGCCCGGCAGGCTTGAACTCGAATCCACTAACCGGCCCGTCACCGTGGGCGGCGTCTTCGTCCGCCCGGGAGACGTAGTCCTGGCAGACGGCGACGGCGTCATCGTTGTGCCGTGGGAGAAGGCGAGGGCAGTCGCGCAATTCGCCATAGAGGTCCAGGAGGGCGACAAGGACAGTCGGCGTCAGCTTTACGCGAAGGTCGGCCGAGCCCCTGACTTCACCGTTGAGCCCAGGGGAGGGCACTGACCGCCCCATGCTTCCGCCGCGTCCTTGTTCGGCGGATGGGAGGCGTGCGTTGGGCTGCCGGCGGCGATTGCCGGCGGCGGTCGTCACTGCTGATTCCGGATGAGCTCCCCGTCCGGCCGGACCTTATCCACCTTGCTGGGCTTGAGGCGGGTTGGGCGGCCCGGGCGGTCCGTCTTTCTTTGCCGCCTCTGGCGTTGTATCGGTCTGCGCAGAGGCGCCGGCGTCGAATGCGCGCTTGTGCTCTTCCCAGACCTCTCGGGGGACCAGCTTGTAGACCAGCCAGAAGCCAAAGGGAACGATCACGGCGTCGTCAAGCAGCCCGATGACCGGTATGAAGTCCGGTATCAGGTCTATGGGCGAGAGCGCATATGCAATCGTCGCCGCAAGCACGCCCTTGGCGTACCACGGCGTGCGCGGGTCTTTCCATATTGCCTTGAGGAATTTCGCGCGGTCGCGGATTCTCAACTTGGGGATGCGCATTTCAGATCTCCCACGCGGATGCCGAAGGACACCGCGTTGATTCTATGCTCTTTCACGTTCGCTGCACAACCTCGGCGAGATGAAACGTGCAGAGGTTTGACGATGCACGGCGGGCTGGAGTATGCTGCCCCCTTGCCAATCTCCCAATTGGAGCGCCGTTCGTGGCGGCAATAGACCGGAGCGTTTTCAAGTCGTACGACATCCGCGGCACCTATCCGAACCAGTTGGACGAGTCGTTCGCATATCTCCTCGGCCGTTCGCTTCCGGCCGTGTTCGGCGCACGCTGTGTGGCCCTGGGACACGACGCGCGCCTGAGTTCGCCGTCTCTGTATGCCGCGCTTTGCACGGGCCTTCGCGACGCGGGCGCGCAGGTGAAGGGCATCGGGCTCTGCGCCACGGAGCTGGTTTACTTCGTCATGGGTTCAGCGCAGGGCTCGGGGCCTTCACCCCTCAGGGCAGAGGCCGCCCGGAGGGGACCGGCGGGGCTTGATCTGGGCGTGATGATCACCGCCAGCCATAACCCGCCGGAATACAACGGGTTCAAGGTAGTGAAGGCAGGCGGCGAGCCCATCTCTGCGACCAGCGGGCTTGGGGCAATCTGCGAGCGCATGGAAGCGACGCCGGCCGCCGTGCCTGCCAGTTGCGCCGCTCCGGACAAGGTTCTGTTCGTCGAAGACGACTACCTGGACTTCGCGCTGAACCTGGTCGGCGTGCCGGACGCGAAAGGCCTGCGCATCGCCGTGGACGCGGGCAGCGGGGTGGCCGGCCTCTTGTGGCGGGGCCTGTCGTTCCGCCTCGGCGTCGAGCCGGTCGGTCTGAACCTCAAGCCGGACGGCCGCTTTCCGGCCCACCATCCCGATCCGTCCCGGCGGGAGAACCTGGACCAACTCGTGGCGGTCGTCGAGGAGGAAGGGCTGGACCTGGGCTTTGCCTACGATGGCGATGCGGACCGGGTGGTCGTCGTGCAGGAGGGCGGCCACGTGGTGGACGGCAGCGAGATGATCGTCTGCATTGCCGGCCGCCTCCTGCAACGGGATTCGTCCTTGCTTTTCGGAGTGGGCCAGACGACGAGCCGGAAGGCGCTCGACTACTTCCGGAAGCGGAGTGTGGCACCCGTCGTGGTTCCGGTCGGGCATGCAAAGATCAAGGCGTTCATGCGGTCAACTCCGCAGATGGCCTTTGCCGGGGAGGACGCAGGGCACTACTACTACCGGGACTTCTTTTGCTGCGACAGCTCGCTTATCACGACCCTGCACCTGTTGCACTTGGCCGCAACCGGAGGACTGGCGAGCCTGGTGAGGTCGTTGCCGGGCCCGTGGCTGAGGCCGGAGAAGGAGCCTACATTCGGCTTCTCCCGGCAGTCGCGCGCTCTTGAGGCCTGCCGGCAGGTAGCGCTCATCATGCTGGAGCGGCACCCGGAGCCTCTGGAGGTTACCTGCGAGGAGCATGGCAGCATCTTGCGCAATTGTAGTGCTACCGATATCGAGCAGTGCGACGGCGTTAGAGTGGACTACGCCGCCTGGTGGTTTTGCGTGCGCCCCTCCGGCACGGAGCCCCTCGCCCGGCTGGCGATAGAGGCGCGGACGCCGGAACTGCTCGCCAAGATGACGGACATTTTCATCTCTCTGTTCCGGGCGTTCGAGTAGGAGCACGGCGGGCCGCCCCGCTCGGCGAAAGCCATCAATCCCGGCCTCCTATGAAAGGAGCAACTCAGTGGTCTCTGCTCAGAAGCTTCCGCGTTGGCGCGGTTTCAACCTGCTCTCGAAGTTCATGGCGCCTCGGACGGGGCCCTTCCCTGAGGCGGACTTCCGGATCATGCACGACTGGGGGTTTGACTTCGCCCGCCTGCCGATGGACTACCGCTGTTGGATTAAAAATGGCGACCCCGGCAAGATTGACGAGAAAGTGCTCGAAGAGATTGACGACGCGGTCGAATTCGGCCGCCGTTACGGCATCCACATTTGCATCAACTTCCACCGCGCGCCGGGGTACACGGTCGCCCAGCCTCAGGAGGCGCTGAGCGTCTGGACCGACGAAGAGGCGCGCCGAATCTGTGCGCTTCACTGGCGCACGTTTGCGAAACGCTACGCAGGCAGGCCGTCGGAGGAACTCAGCTTCAACCTGTTCAACGAGCCGGGGGAGATCGGCGGGCACGGCTTCACGCCGCAGCTATATCGCGAAGTCGCGCTCATCCTGACCGATGCCATCTGGGCCGAGGACCCGGATAGGCTGGTCATCTGCGACGGCTACAGGTGGGGCCGCGTGCCCGTTCAGGACCTGGTGGACCTCGGTGTGGCTCAGTCAACCCGCGCCTATGAACCGCATTGGCTGACTCACTACAAGGCGCCGTGGGCCGGCGGGCAGAACCTGCCGGAGCCCCATTGGCCCGGCAACCCGCCTGGCCGGCCGGACGTGCGCTGGAATGTAGACGCCCTCCGTGAGTACTGGCGGCCGTGGAAGGAACTGGCGGACTCCGGCGTCGGCGTGCACTGCGGCGAGGGTGGCGCGTACAACACAGTTCCCCACGCCACCATGCTCGCCTGGTTGGAGGACGCCCTGACGGTCTTGAAGGAATACGGCATAGGATGGGCTTTGTGGAACCTGCGGGGGTCTTTCGGCGTGCTGGACAGCGAGCGGGCCGGCGCTGAGTACGAGGACTTCGAGGGCCACAAGCTCGATCGCCGGATGCTTGACCTGTTACTGAGATACTGAGCCGCGTCCGGGGCCGCCCGTCGTGTCTATGAACCTGCGGCCTCCCGCGCCGCTCTGACGACGTCGGCCACGTTTGGCAGCACGAGCGCTTCCGCCTCTGCGGCGGCCGGCACGGGCAGGTCCTTTGCTCCTACTCGGACCAGCCGTCCGTCCAGGTCCCACAGGCAGTTCTCCGCCACGGCGGCGCAGATCTCGGCGCCCACGCCGCCGGTCTTCACGCCTTCCTCGAGAAAGACGGCCTTGCCCGTCTTCCGCACGGACGCGAAGACCGCCCCGGCGTCGTACGGCTTCAAGGTGACAAGGTCCACGACTTCCGCCTCGAGCCCCTCGGCGGAGAGTTGCTGCGCAGCCTGAAGCGCGAGGGGCACGCCGAAGCCGTACGTCACGATGCTCAAGTCGCTGCCTTCGCGTGCGAGTCGCGCTTGCCCGATGCGCAACCGCTCCGCTGCCGGCCGCCCGTGCGCCGCTTCCTCCGCCTTGCGGCCGTAAAGCAGCTTGTGCTCGAGGAAAAGGACCGGGTTGTTGTCCCTGATCGCCTCCTTCAGGAGCCAGCCTGCGTGTGAAGCACAGGAGGGCACTACTACCTTGAGTCCGGGGACGCTCAGGAACCAGCTCGTCAGGGTCTGTGAGTGGCTCGGGCCATATCCCCTGTAACCTCCGAACGGCATCCGGATGACAATCGGCACGCTGAACTGGCCGGCGTACATGTAATGGATCTTCGCCGCATGGTTCAGTATCTGGTCCATAGCCAATGCAACGAAGTCCATGAACATGATCTCAACCACAACCCGCATGCCGCCCAATGCGGCCCCCGTGGCCACCCCCACAAAGCTGTTCTCCGAGATGGGCGCGTCGAGCACCCGTCCGGGAAACCTCTCGTGCAGGTCCCGCGTGACCGCGAACGCGCCGCCGTACTGCCGTATGTCCTCCCCGAGGAGGATCAGCTTCGGGTCTCGCTCCATCTCCTCCCGCAGCGCGTGGTAGAGTTCGTCGCAGAACGTGCGGCTCTCAGGGGTGCTCATCGTCCGATGGCTCAGCATAGGGGGAAACGAGGACCTGGTCTGCAGCGGGCGAGGGGGCGCGCAGTGCTTCTTCGTAGGCTCGCCCGATGGTCTCCCGCGCGCTCTGCTCGATCTGTCTCAGCGCATTTTCGTCGGCGCCCTGCCTGAGCAGGTTGGCCCGGCAGGCTGATAGGGGATCGCGGACTCGCCACATCTTCTCCTCCTCGCGGGACCGGTAGACCAGCCGGTCGCTCTTCGAGTGGCCGCAGAAGCGGTAGCACTCCGCCTCCAGCAGCACGGGCCCAGCGCCCGAACGCACCTCGTCGAGAGCGCCCGCGACTGCCTCGCGCATGGCCTCTACGTCCATCCCGTCAACCCGCACCCCCTTCATGCCATAGGCGCCCGCGCGGCCCGCAATCGTCGGAGCCTTCATGCTGTCCTCTACGCGCATGCTCATGGCGTAACGGTTGTTCTCGCAGATGTAGAGGATGGGCAGGCGCCAGATGGATGCCATGTTGAGGCTCTCATGGAAGGTGCCCTGGTTTGTAGCGCCGTCCCCGAAGAAGCAGAGCACTACCTGGTCCGTCGCCTGGAGCCTGGCGCTCAAGGCGAGGCCTGTCGCCACGGGCAGGCCCCCGCCGGTGATGCCGTTAGTGCCGTAAAAGTGGCCCTTGCGGTAGCAGAGGTGCTGGCTTCCTCCCCGGCCGGCGCACGGGCCGGTTGCCTTGCCGAGCAGTTCGGCCATGAGGAGGGCGGCGTCCGCCGTGCGTGCGAGGAAGTGCCCGTGGCCCCTGTGGCTGCTCACAATGGGGTCGTCAGGCCGGGCCGCCGAGACTGCACCCACTGCACACGCCTCCTGCCCGATGCAGAGGTGCGCTGTGCCGTGGATCAGTCCTTCGTTGAACAGCCTGTTAATGGCCTCTTCGACGAAGCGGATCATCAGCATCATGAAGTAGCGGCCCTCAGGCCTGCTCAGATCCGTCGTTGCTGCCATGCTTCCCTGGCACTCCCGAGCTTCTCAGGGGGATGCTCACTGCGACCCCTGTACACTAACAGCATCCCGCGCGCTTCTCAACGGCGCGCCGTCGGCGGCCGGCGGTGCATGAAATCTCAGTCGGGTTCAATTGTGGGTTGCCCAGGCGTTGCGCTGCCAGAAGCTCTCCCAGGTGCCGTCGTTGGCGACCAGGTGAGTGGTGACTTGGAGGGTCTGTTCCACCCCGCTT
>Ga0315282_10000435_pt1 | contig 82938 bp, 88 predicted proteins | sample YL17G07_20_MG_FD_203693 | JGI IMG/M metagenome (GOLD analysis project Ga0315282, IMG submission 203693) | Sediment microbial communities from Yellowstone Lake, YNP, Wyoming, USA - YL17G07_20 | ecosystem: Environmental > Aquatic > Freshwater > Lake > Sediment | place: USA: Wyoming | collected...
CGATTACTCGAGTGGAATACTTTGGATTTATCCCAACCACATGCTTGTCTACAATTTTGACGATAACCTTTCGAACACCATTAATGAATTCAATGATTTTCTTTGTTTTGAGCGATTTCTTTTCTCTCAGGGCCTGCATTACTACCTCTGAGCGCGCCTCACAGCCATAACTGCCTGCAAATTCCTGTACCAGTCTCTTGTAGTCGCTCAGTTCATTGTGTAGAAAGCTGAGGCCCTTCTCTTCTACTTGGGATGGACTTTCAGTATAATCGTATAGGTCGCGAAGTGCTTGACCGTACACGTCTTGTCGATTCAGTGCGCAGCCTTGCGATCGAATTATGCTCCAGACCTCGTCGAAGGTTCCGGTCGAGTACCCCTCCACGTACACTCGCTTCCGATAGCCCTTCACAGTATTTGCGAGTTCGCCGACGCGTGTTTTCAGCAATTTGCTCTTTGTATTGGAATTGACGATATCTAAGATCTCAAGAAGCCCATCGCATCTTACTAGTGCTAGAAGTCTCTGGCCGACGGGCCAGTCTGCATCTTTCTTGCCTTCCCAGTAGGCTTCAAGTGCCTTGTTCCCGTATTCAGCTAGGCTCGTCAAATGCGCGACCTTTACGCCTTCCTTGATCAAGTGGCCGAAGAACGCATCGAGAACATATCCCGGAACACCGCCCGGTTCTAGAATCGCGAGAGAAGTGTCCAAGCAGGCTAGGAGTTTACGCTGAGAATCTGTCTCACACCTTTGAAGCGTTGCAGCAATTCGCTTTCTCATATTCCGGAGGTTGTCTTGGCTGGGGATGAAGACTCGTCCAGCGTATTCAGGATAACCCGCCACGAAAGCATCTGTCGGTCCAATATCACGCCAGAGTTCGAAGATTTCCCTATCGATCGGATTCCTTGGTCTAATTGGCATTACGTCAAGTCCAACCCAGTCTTCTAGTAGGTACTAGAAATTGATTATGCCTTTCAACCCATCTCCGGACATAGTGACCTTCATGGACATCGATTTCCGTGTGTGCGCGCACCGGTAGAGGCCTTTCGCTTCAGGCTGCCGACGAGAAGGCTGACATGCAGCGGCAATAGCGGGACCCTCACGGTGGATGAAAGGATTTGAATCGGGCCCCGATTCCCGGAAATGGGCCCCCTTTTCACCCCTAACACATCCACGATGTCGAGGATCCGCTTCGAATCCGAGTAGTGACCCATCTCCGTAAATTGCTTCTCTGGCTCACGCACCAGTAGAGGTGTGTGGGGTATGCTGGTGCGAGCGGTCAAATCTGAACTACCGATTTTTCGGTAAAGTCGGAAATGAAGTTCGTGTCGGCTCAAGTTGTCCAGTTTGTGTGAAATTGTCCAGGTTTGTCGGTTCGTTCGTATCCGTGGGCTCCGAAGCGATCTCGTAGCGCCTGAATTATGTTTGCGGGCAAAACCGCGCTTCCATATCCGTCATAGTAATCGAGCGATGCATCCATGGCCGATATTGAAACCGCGCACTCCTTCCCAACTCGGATCAGTTGGCGCCAGTCTTTCTCTCGACCAGTTAACATCTTTGCGAATTGCTTGTCGACCATCAGATTTTCAAGTCGGCCATTAGTCCGATAGGCTCTATCGATCGAATTCAAGAGTCCGGCTCGAATTATGCATCCACCCTTCCATATTCGGGCTACCTCGGCGAATGGAACATCGTAACCATACTCCTGGGATGCCGCGCGCATGAGGTGGAATCCTTGTGCATAGGAAACTATGATTGACGCCTGAACTGCTGACTTAAGGATTCTAACAAGCTTCGTATGCTGGACTTTGGGACTCCTTGGGCGTTTCAGGATCTTTGCCGCGTTGACCCGTTCCTCTTTCAATCCCGACAAATTGCGAGAACTCACTGCTGCGTCGATCGTTGGCGTGGGTATACCTAGATCCATGGCGTTTTGGGATGTCCACTTGCCTGTCCCCTTCTGTTTTGCTCGGTCAAGGATTACTGAGACGAGTGGACGCTTTGTTTCTGGATCGTATTTGTTGAGGACTTCTGCTGCAATCTCCATCAGGAATGAGTTTAGATCTCCCTCGTTCCAATCCTCGAAGATAGCCTGCACTTTCTTGACGTCCAATCGTGCAGCTCGTGTGAGTAGGTCGTATGCTTCTGCAATCACTTGAATTATTGCGTATTCGATTCCGTTGTGCACCATTTTCACGTAGTGACCTGCGCCTCTTGGCCCTAGGAGTTGACAGCAAGCGCCATCCACTTGCGCAGCAATTTTGGACAGCATCTCCCTGACCTGTTCGTATCCTTCTCTCGGACCTCCAACCATGATACATGGGCCTTTGAGGGCGCCTTCCTCGCCTCCACTTACCCCAACGCCCAGATAGTGAACGCCAAGCTTGGACAATGCACCGCATCGGCGCTCGGTATCTTGGAAATGTGAGTTCCCCCCATCCATCACCACATCCCCGGGCGACAGCAAGCGTTCCAAGCTGGAGAGCGTAGCATCTACAGCTGAGCCCGCTGTAACCATGAGGAAGATTCGCCGTGGCCGATCAAGCGCACTTACGAACTCGGAATAACTGTACGTTCCTAGAACCTCGGGATGGTTCGCGATGAACTCTCTGGTCTTCTGCTCTGTCCGATTGTATACGGCTATTGGGTAGTCGTGGCTTTGGAAATTGAGCGCTAGGTTCTGCCCCATTACGCCAAGCCCAATGAGTCCAACCGTCTTTCCGCTCACATTCAACCCTCTGGGACCGAACTATTGTTGCAGTGCAAGCTCAAAAAGGAAATCGGTGATCGTCGTTCCGGCGATTCTCGTCGTCTACTCGACTGGGCGTCAGCGGGATCTGCGTGTTCGACGGGTAGTGGATTTCTTGCGCCTAGGTTTTGATCTTAGACCTTTGACAAGGCCTCTGCTTCGTGCAGGCTTTTGGGTTTTGGACTCGATAGGTGCCGGCGTTGGTGCTTCTTCGCCAGGCTTACCTGATGTTGCTCGTTTTCGAATAGCGAAAGCTAGGACCAGAGCGATCACTATTACAACTGCGACAATGATCACGATTGGCATCGAGTAATCGGGCTGCCATTGCACCATCAACGTGTGAGCCTGGTTCATGTTGATGCTGCCGGAAGTCGAGCTGGTTAGCAGTTTTCCGCTCTCGTACCAGCCTTGGAATGTCAGCTTGCCGCCCAGTGATCCAAGGAATCCGCTCATAGACTCGACTTGACTCACGGAGAACGTTGCAGTAGAGTTAACATCGTACCATCCCTGCCCAGAGGCTACTCCCTGCTCGCTTTCTAGCGTCAAGCGATATTGAGTAACGTACACTGCCTCGTATACCGAGGCTGACCGAACACTAATTGTCCGATTCGGGAAACTGACTCCGTCTGACCAACGATCGAACCTTAGACGCGTACCATTGTCAACTTCAGCTATGGGTGAAACGGACATATTGTGGCTACCGGCTGCGACGCCGACTGTGACTGCCCCCGGAGGCTGTACTATTCCGTCGACCATTGCCGTCACTTGGGCTGGAACGTTCACGGTTAGACTCAATGGAGTCATCTGAACTCCGAATGGGACGCTGCTTACCGATTTGGCAATCAGGATATTATTCGAATCCAGAAGGGCAGCTGTCATGTTGAGGTTCCAAGTTCCCGGACTGCTCGGTTGGCCACCAAGGAGACCCCCAATCCTGAATTCAAGACTCTCAGTTCCAGATGATGAGTGCGGCCTCATTACGCAGAGCGCCTGCAGAGTCGGTTGGTTTACACATTGATCTGGTGAAGCCGTGGGGATGATTCCTGGAACGATCTTTTGAGGCTTCGAGTCGATATCGACTATCCCGACCACTAGCGAGGAGTTCGGTGGCGCATCTTGGAACGAAACCACTGCCTGAACACTGAAGGGGTCGAGGCCTCCTGCCTGTACGTGGACGGGGTTACGTAACTCGACAATTCTGGTCGTTTGAGCATGAACATTCGGAAAGAGCAATGCCAATGATGCAATTAGGAGAACGCTGAGCAGTATGATTCTTGATGATTTCATTATCACGATGCAACCTGAAGGCCCACCCCACAACCGGAGCGCGACTATAAACGGTTATGATACTTCTCGTAATGCCGACGCAATTAAGAGTAAAGTCGTCTAGTAACTCTCGACCTCAACTTCTCTGCCATTCAGGATAACCGACACGCTCTGAGTCCTATTGACATAACCTACGCGCCTCGCTTCTGGCAACAATGATTGTACACGTTTCTCCAGATTCTTCGGACATATGACCAAGAAACCGATCCCCATGTTGAATGTGCGATACATCTCACGATCCGATAAACGTCCCTTCTGCTGGACCTTGGTAAAGATTGGTTGCGGTGCTGGCAAATGGTCGAGGCAAAAGCCTACCTTCGCTCTTCTGCCGATCCTCTTCAATTTCGAGTATGCTCCACCTGTAATGTGCGCCAATCCATGAATCTCAAGATTCGCGTTTAGGAGCCGCGAAATCTGCTTTACGTAAATGCGAGTAGGACGCAGAAGTTCTCTCGCGACCTCAGGATTCGATCTGCTCCCAAGTAACAGTCTTCTCGCCAACGTGAGACCGTTGCTGTGTATGCCGCTACTTCTCAGACCGAGAATTACGTCCCCTAGCTTCGTCTCCTCGCCTGTAATAATCCGATTCTTTCTTACCAGACCGATGACTGTTGCAGCCAAGTCGAAGCCCTTTACAACATCAGGCATGATGGCCGTCTCGCCTGAGACTATCGCGACGCCTGCTTCAAGTGCGCCTCGTCGCAGGCCCATCATAACTTTTCGAACGACTTCAGGCCTTGGCCGTTCTAATGCGAGATAGTTGACGAGGGCTAATGGCTCGGCGCCTAGACATATGACATCGTTGACGTTCATTGCAACGCAGTCGATGCCTATGGTATCGTATTTTCTCAGAGCCTCGGCGACGACGACCTTTGTTCCCACACCGTCTGCATGCAGCGCAAGCGCATAGTCCCGGCTGATCTCTATGAGGCCTGCGTAATGTTGCCTAATTCCGAGAACCTTGCCTGACTTTCCTACTCTTGTTCGATATGTCTTCGAGAGGATTCGGTCGATATCCTTGTGGATTCCGGAAACCTTGGCTATGTCAACTCCTGCTTTGGCGTAGGTGAGGCTCGAACCGGTTCACTCTCATTTTGATGCGTCGAGAATTCTCTTCGCCAGATACGCCGCATTCTCTGCCGAGTCGATTCCGACCGCGCAGACTGGGACTCCTCGCGGCATCTGAACTATTGATAGTAACGAATCCAAGCCCCCAAGAGCTTTGTTGACTGGGACACCGATAACGGGTTTGTTTGTGCGTGAGGCAATGTAGCCTGGAAGATGCGCGGCCAGACCTGCAATCGCGATGAAGACCTTCGCGGGATTAGATGAGATGTATGCGTCCAGCTCCTTCGAGTTTCTGTGCGCCGATAACACCTTTGTTTCATGAGTGACGTTCAGAGAATCAAGTGTTGTTTCGGCTCGCTTGGCAATCTCCAAATCACTGTTCGAACCAATAACGATTGAGACTTCAATCAATAACAAACAACCTCCATTCAAGTAACCGACATGAGTAACCTCTGCTTAAGAACGAATGACTCTTGCCTCCGATTCCATTGCTCCTCCCAGCCCCCACTCCAATCGATCAGAACCTTGCGATCAACTACAGAAATTCTTTCGTCCGTGTGAAGTTGAATGGCCTTGGAGTAGGTTCGATGTTCCTGAACCAAGATTCGATGCCCTAAACTCTCGGGCGTGTCCGTCGATTCGACTGGAACAAGGCTTTGAATTATCACGGGCCCACCGTCCACGCTGTTATCCACATAATGTATCGTGCAACCAGACTCTTTCTCGCACGCCTGTATGACAGCGGCGTGGACACGTTCACCACACATTCCGCGCCCACCGAATCTCACTAGATCCTTCGCGGGATGGATGTTCATTATCCTCCATCTGTAATCGTCTACGAGCACTGGACCGAGGACCTGCATGAATCCTGCAAGCGCCACAACATCAACTCCATATTGATTCAAGACATCAAGCGCTTGCTTGTCGAACTCGTTTCGTGCCTTCTCTCTATCGTTTTTCGACGGGAACTTCCTGCCCAAGATTCCTTGTATGAATGCGACGGGAATTGAGTTCTCTTTGGCGAAGGCGACTGCGGGCGCGTTTGCATCATTCGTAACCAGCAGGCTGACCTGAACATTCTGTAGGATCCCCATTCTTACATGGTCAACAAATGCGCGAAAGTTCGAACCTCGCCCTGAAGCGAAAACCGCTAGTCTCTTCATATCACACCCGCCTGGGGAGGATTGATCAATCGGCCTCGTGTTTCGAGCGATTGCATGTGTTCGATTCGCTTGCGGATTAGAGCAGCAGTTCCAATGTCTGCCCGATGTCTGAGTGATCCCCTCACATGCGAAGTCACTTTCTCAGAAATCCTCTCAGCCTCTTCAATTGTGTCGCCGATGCCGACTAGCCCTATGGTTCTTGAGGCTGTGGTCACGATCTGACCATCTTTCACGTCAACACTAGCATAGAAGTAGCGTGCCCTATCCTGCTCGATCGCATCCTCGTCAACGAAAATAGCCTCGCCTGCTGTTGCGTTTTCGGGATAGCCCGATGGAACTAGATACTTGCAGACCGTGGCCCGTTCCTGAAATCCAACCTGCTTCGACGTGAGATTCCCGTCAGCAATTCGTTCACACACTTGAACGAAGTTCGCATCCTCCGACAGGATCGGTAGCACGTTCATAGCTTCCGGATCGCCAAATCTACAGTTGAATTCGATAAGTTTCGGATTTGGTCTATCTTCATCTGAACTTTTTGCCAACATGAACTGACCGTAGAGTATTCCCTTGTACTGTTCCCCAGTCTCTACTCGCAGTGCATCGACTACTTCAGTCATGATTCGTGAGCTGATCTCGAGGTCTCGCCTTGAAAGGAACGGAAGCAAATGATCGCGATCGGAATAGCTACCCATCCCGCCAGTGTTGGGTCCTGAATCGTTCTCGTAAGCTCGCTTGTGATCTTGAACGGGCGGCATGAGCTGAACACTCCGACCGTCCACGAAGGCTTGGTGTGTGTATTCTTCGCCCTCAAGCCTCTCTTCGACAACTAACTTCGCTACGCCACCTATCTTGTTCTGCAAGATCTCTCTGGCATAAGCTACCTCGGATTCTTTGGTTCGGAGATCCTCTCCAGTGACTTTAACCCCCTTCCCGCCCGTCAAACCTGCCGGCTTAATCGCGACGGGTCCTGCCTTTCTCAGGTACGACTCAGCGGCCTCGGAATCAGTGAAGACCTTGAATGTTGGATTTCCTTCAATGTCGTGCTTCGCCAGAAGTTCTCTGCAAAACGCCTTGTCGCCTTCCAGAAGAGCGAGCCTACGGATCGGTCCGACGCACCCTATCCCAAGTCGGTGCAAGGCGTCGACGATCCCGCTAACTAACGGTGCCTCTGGCCCCACGACCGCCAGTTCTGCTCGAGTTCGAATCGCATAGTCGGAGACGCTCTTAGCGTCCGTGATCTTCATGACTTGAGTATCTTTTGCAAGCTTCATTATGCCCGGATTTCGAGAACTCATGGCTGCGTGAATCTCATCATCCGAAGACTTCGCCAAGGAAGAAGCGATTGCATGTTCTCTTGCTCCCGAACCCACAAGTAATACTCGGGTCAACTCTGGGTCTCCCAGTATCTCGCGCTCTGACCCTGAGGAGTAGGTTTACCCCGCGTTTCATTGGCGATTCTCTGCGCCAGCGGTGTTGGGTATTCGCCGGTGAGACAGGCTAGACATGTTTGCTCTCTTGGAAATCCTAGCGAGTCAAGGAGCCCCGCGACAGTCTGGTAGCACAGTTCATCTGCACCTACGATTTCCCGAATTTCATCAACAGATTTTGTTGAAGCGATAAGCTCAGAATAGGTTGACATATCTATGCCGTAGAAGCACGGTGACTTGATCGGCGGACAGGTGACCCATACCTCGACGCGATTCGCGCCTGCCTCTCGGAGCAGGTTTACGATCTTTCGCATCGTCGTTCCACGCACGATGCTATCGTCCACGAGGAGGATGTTTTTCCCTCCGACAACGGCGCGCACGGCGTTCAGTTTCAAGCGAACGGCGTTGTCCCTGCCCTCCTGGTTCGGCATGATGAAGGTTCTGCCGACGTAGCGATTCTTGATCAATCCCTCCAAGACGGGTATGCCTGTCTCGCGGGAAATCCCCTCGGCAGCGGGTCGTGCGGTATCGGGTACTGGAACGATCACATCCGCGTGAGTCTTGTATGTTTTGGCGAGATTCTTGCCGAGTTTTATTCTGACAGAGTAGACGTCTCTATCATCGATCGTTGAATCGGGTCGGCTGAAGTAGACATATTCGAACATGCATCTAGCATGTTGAGTCTGGTTGACCAGTTGTTTCCTTACTGGCGCCTCGTTCTCCCGGACAATTACCAATTCGCCGGGTTTCACATTCGAGTATGAGTGGATTCCATTACTGTCAAGAGCCACGCTTTCAGAAGCGAACATGAACAACCCATTGCTCTCACCGAAGCAGAGGGGCCGAAAGCCGTTCGGGTCTCTGAACGCTATCAGTTCTCCATTACCTGTTAAGGCAACGACCGAATACGCGCCCTCAAATTTCGCCATGCAATTGCCAATCGCTTTCTCTATATCGCCTCCATCGGAGAGCTCGTTTGCGAGAATCTTCAGCATAACCTCCGCGTCGCATGTTGCCGTAAGAAAAGTTCCAGCCGAGCGGAGATTCGCGCATAGGGACGCGAAATTTACAAGGTTACCGTTGTGACAGAGAGCTATTCCTCCTCTCGGTCGATCCGAGAAATATGGCTGAGCGAATTCCTCTATCCTCTGAGGATTACCGTATGCATCTTCACCTGCAGGCTTGCCAACTGTGGAGTATCTCACATGCCCTATTCCGATACTTCCCTTCAGGCCATTAGAATCGTTAAGATTGCCGAGAAGTCCGAGCTGCTTTCTGTGATGGAATTGGTTATGATCAGAGGTGTGGATTCCCCAAGCTTCCTGACCGCGATGCTGAAGGGCAAGGAGACCAAGCCATACGTTGTGCGTCACGTCGCCATCGTGACTTATGGCTCCAACTAAGCCGCAGCTTTCTCTTACTTCTGCCAAGGCTCCAGAATCCTCTGCAGGGAGTTCATGTATGCGTCCTGCATCGCCGTCAAATCACAGCGTAACTCACGGTCACGCAGGATGAGATGCAGTTCACTACCCCCGATCGTTCCAGCAACGGCAGCTGGAATCCCACGTTCTGTTAACCTACTTACAAGATGATCTGGTTTGTTCGTTGTTAGAATGAACCTTGAATTGGATTCGGAGAATAGGAGCTCATCATCCCTCATCTCATCTGCAACCACCGATCTTAAGTCAAGGGAGGCTCCTTTAGCACCTGCTATTGCCATTTCAGCTAACGCCACACCCAAGCCGCCCTTAGCACAGTCGTGGCAAGCTGTTACGTATCCCTCCCAAATGCAATCTAGTACACTGGCTTGAGTTCTCTTCTCATGATCGAAGTCTAGCGAGGGAGGACTGCGACCACTTGCGCCTATTGAATGGTAATACTCGGAACCGCCTACCTCTCGTTTCGTCCTGCCTACAACTACAACGATTTCTCCTTCTCTGAACGCCATCTTGGTTACATGCTGGAGCTTCTCGACCAATCCAACGACGGCGACGACAGGTGAAGGTTTGATCGCCTTGCCGGTCACTTCGTCTTGATTATAGAAGCTCACCTTTCCGCCGATACATGGCACCGAAATGACCCTCGCGAAGTCTGCTATGCCCTTTACAGCCATTGAGAACGCCCAGAAGATCTCCTCATCATTCGGATCTCCGAACTGACAGTGATCAAGCAACGCCACTGGCTCAGCACCGACGGCGACGAGGTTGCGGCAGCATTCTGCCAGAACGCTTGCGCCTCCAACATAGGGATCAAGATCGCAGAAGAGCGCGTTGCCGTCAACTTTGATCGCAGCAAGTTTGCCGTTAGGGAGGCTCAATACGGCTGCATCTGCTTGACCGGGTTTCGCTACGGTTCGGATTCCAACTTCATGATCATACTGGCGAAAGACCCACCCTTTGCTGGAAATGGTTGGAGAGCAGAGAAGATCAAGGAGAACTTTCTCAAGGTCCTTGGGTTGCTCGTGTTCGTAACCCGCCTTTTGAGCGGTTGGAGCGCGTCCCTTTCTTTGAATAATGGGCGCGTTGGCGACAAAACTTGTTGGAAGATTCGCTATGGGTTTTCCAAAGCGCGTGACGGCTATGATTCCGGTTGCGTTTACTTCTGCAATGCGAGCATATGCTACTCCGTACTTCTGCATAATGTCCCCCAGAACGTCCTCCTGTCCCTCCTTGACGACTAGGAGCATGCGTTCTTGTGATTCGGAGATCATTATTTCGATGGGGCTCATGTCTGGCTCGCGGATTGGTATCTGCTCAAGGTAGACCTCTAAGCCAGTGGCACCCTTGTCAGCTATCTCGGAGAGCCCTGTAGTTAACCCTCCTCCACCCAAATCCTTGCAGCCACGTACAATACCTGACTCGCTAGCTTCCAGTGTGGCTTCGATTATCAGCTTCTTCGTGAACGGGTCAGGGATCTGAACGGCCGATCTCTCTTGTTCCGTGTCCGCAGCCAAGGTGCGCGATGCAAAAGTAGCTCCATGAATTCCGTCTCGTCCAGTCGAGCCGCCAATTAGAATAACGCTGTCGCCCGGGTGAGTTGCTTCGGCTAGCAGAAGCTTGTCCTTTCTTCCCAGCCCGAGACATGCCACGTCAACTAGGCAGTTCCTTTCGAAACAATCGTCAAATTCGATTTCGCCTGCGACAGTTGGGACTCCAATGCAGTTTCCGTAATCCGCGATTCCACGAACGACGTTCTTCATTATCCATTTCGAGTGATCGCTCTTCGTGATATCGCCGAACTTCAGGGCATCCATGAAAGCGATGGGAGTTGTTCCCATGCAGAGTATGTCCCGTACAACTCCTCCTATTCCTGTAGCCGCGCCTCCGTATGGATCGATGGCGCTGGGGTGGTTGTGGCTCTCAATATGAAACGTCAAAACGAAACCATCCCCTATGTCCACAACGCCTGAGTCATATCCGGGACCGAGTAGGACACGGGGGCTCTTCGTGGGCAGTTGAGCGATGATTGGTTTTGATGACTTGTAGCTGCAGTGCTCGCTCCATTCCGCGTCTATCATCGACCATTCAAGAGCGTTCGGCTCACGGCCAAGCTGTTTACGGGCGTATTCAACTTCTTCCGGCGTCAGAGTTGTTTCAATGTCGCCTACTAGCATCGTGCCCACTCCAACATGGACTCAAAGACCTTGATCCCATCCATCCCACCCAATGCAGGATCGCTCGCTCTCTCCGGGTGAGGCATCATACCCACAACATTCCCAACCTCGTTTGATAGAGCGACTATTCCTCGAGAAGTGCCGGTCGGATTATCGCCAACGTACTTCATCACAACTCGGCCATCAGTCTCCAACTGATCGAGGAGTTCATCGTCCGCGAAGAATCGGCCTTCATTGTGAGCAATTGGCATCCGTAATTTGGAACCTTTCTCGATAGCGCACGTGAACGCCGTATCAGTGGCCTCGACCTGCAGATTTGTCCATTGGCAGACAAACTTCAGAGATGTGTTGCGCAAGAGCGCTCCCGGCAAAAGCCCGGCTTCGATTAGAATTTGGAAGCCGTTGCATATGCCCAGAACAGGTTTGCCTTCCTCCGCCATCTTCCGCACAGCCTTAGTGGCTGGTGAGTATGCGGCGATGATTCCGCCTCTCAGGTGATCACCGAAACTAAACCCACCCGGAAGCACAACAGCATCGTATTCCCCATCGAATTCATTATGCCATACGAGTTTGGCATCCAGTCTCAGATTGTTCTTCAAGACTTGGATTGTGTCTCGGTCGCAGTTGCTTCCCGGGAACTGTACTACTGCTACTTTCAATTTTCCGGCCTTACTCGAACATTGAGTGAATGTGCCACTGGGTTGAAGATTCGCAAATCGTTGCACATTGCTACGACTTTGTTCCGAGCGTCTGCCTCGTCTGTCGCTTCGACTTTGATCGACAAGAGTTTTCCTGTGCGCACTTCCTTGACTGATTCAAAGCCACTCTTGTGCATAAGATCCCGAATTATGGTCTCGCCTTCAGGATCGCGAGCACGAGGCTTATTTGAAATGACCACTTCAACCGAGAAGGTTGGATTCACCGAATATTCTCCTGTATGGTTCTTGGTAACCGAGTTCGAAGATTCTCGGCAGATCTTTTCGAAATCTATCCTTATCCAGAATTTCCTTGGTTTTCTTGTCCCATAGACGCCACGAGTCCGGGGTCAGTTCGTCGCCAATTAGTAATGTTCCCTTCTCGTCTCGCCCGAACTCAAGCTTGAAGTCGACCAAGATTGCGTCGCGTTCATCGAAGAACTTCTCCAGCAGAGTGGCGACTTTCAATGTAATCTCCTTCATCTGCTCGATTTCGCGATCGTTAGCAAGCTTGAGTAGTTTCAGGTGTTGATCATTCAACATTGGATCATGATGTGCATCATCCTTCAGGTAGAATTCTACGATCGGAAATGGAAGTCTGTCGCCGCTCTGAAAGTATTTCCCTATGCCGACGAAGTGGCCTGCTGCACGGAGTCTGCAAACCACCTCTAGCGGAATCATCTCCAGTTTCTTGACGAGTAGACTGACAGGGTCTGTTTGTTTGATGAAATGATTAGGAATCCTTTCTTTCGTCAGGATTTCGTAAAGCTTGGCGGTTATTGACGCGTTTACCTTTCCTTTGCCTGGGAGAATCTCGTGCTTCTTTCCGTCGCCTGCCGTGATGTCATCTCGAAACGTTAGGATGACTTGGTTTGGTTGGCTCGCTGAGATGACTGTCTTGGTCTTGCCCGCGGCGAGTTGGGTAGTTGACATGTTTCATTCATTATCTGCCAAACGTAAAAGCAGTTCTTGAGTTGTCTATGTCGAAGAACTTGAGTCCGTTCGGCTTGCCACATCCGGACGTGGGCCTTGTTGACAGGGGCATGTTAATCTCGAAGGTACTAATGCGCGAAATGTCTCATGCCAGTAAATATCATCGCCAAACCGAATTCGTCCGCGGCCTGTATGACCTCCGAATCTCTGATCGAACCACCCGGTTGAATGATCGCGGTAACGCCAGCTTTCGCCATCAAATCGGCCGAGTCCCTGAAAGGCAGAAACGCGTCCGATGCCATGACAGCCCCTTTCGTTTCCAACCCGGCCTCCTTCGCCTTAGTCAACGCGATCTTACACGAATCAACTCGGCTCATCTGTCCTGCTCCGACGCCGACAAGTTGATCCTTTGAGCATAGAACTATAGCGTTTGATTTCACATGTTTGACGATTCTCCACCCGAACATTAGAGCGTCGTTCTCGTCGCGTGTTGGTTGACGTTTCGTTACAACCTTCACCTTGCTATCATCGATCAACAATTCATCCCGATCCTGATAGAGAATTCCGCCATAGACCCGCCGATAGTTCTTCGAATCTAGTCCTGCCGTCAATAGATCCGTTAGGTCGAGAATCCTTCGATTTTTCTTAGCGGATAGTATGTTCAAGGCTTCAGGTTCGTATCCTGGCGCCAAGACCAATTCAACGAACTTGTCGCTTAGTAGGTTCGCAGTTTCAGAGTCCACTTTTCTGGTAAATGCGTAGACGCCGCCAAACGCTGAGACCGGATCGGTTTGAAGCGCCTTCTGACAGGACTCCATGAGAGTCTTACCTTTGCCGACACCGCATGGATTCGTGTGCTTAATGACCATGGTTGCACATTCATTCTTGAGTTCCCTGATTAGTCTGTATGCGGCATCCGCGTCGAGTATGTTTGTATAACTCAGTTCCTTCTCGCCCGCAGCTAACCTTGCAGTCGCGATGCAATTGTCAGATAGCGAATCCCTGTAAACTGCGGCTTTCTGATGTGGATTCTCGCCGTAACGGAGATCTCTCACTTTTTCGAAGCTCAAGACAAGTCGTTCTGGTCCGGGCCATTCTGTGCGAACGCCTTCTCTCACCGCAACTTGCATGAAGTACGACGAGATCGCTGCATCGTAGGCTCCGGTGCGTTCGAACGCTTTCAACATCAACTCCAATCGTGTGCCCTGAGAGAGTCTGCACGAATCAGATTTCAACTCGGATAGTATTCTTGCATAGTCAGCTGGATCAGTGACCACCGCTACGTCACGGTAGTTCTTTGCAGCGGCCCGAATCATTGTCGGGCCACCAATATCTATGTTCTCAATAGCATTGTTCAGGTCTGATGATTGTGAAACCGCCTTCTCGAATGGATAGAGGTTGACGACGACCATGTCGATGGCTTGAATCCCGAGCTTCTGAACTGTCCTCTGATCTTCTTCGTGATCCCGCCTGAAGAGTAGTCCCGCATGAATCTTGGGATGTAGGGTCTTGACCCGGCCGTCTAAGATTTCTGGAAAACCCGTGTAGTCTGAGATCTCGCGAACCTTGATCCCGTTTGAGCTCAGAAGCCTAGCTGTGCCGCCGGTGGACATTAGGTTGATGTTTAGATTCTGAAGACCTTGCGCGAATTCCACGATGCCTGTCTTGTCGTGCACGCTGAGAAGAGTCGTCTTTATTGAAGTTGCAGACATGCGACGTCTATGTGACGATTGAGTCTTTGAAGCTTAGCTTTTTGCAGAATGCTCGTGGCATGCCCCTACGAATGCCTTCGCATACGAAGGACATCCAACAAGATGGGTATGCACGTACGAGCCGATCGTAGAATACTCGACGAGGCCGTCGAGATTCTGATCGATTCCCTGTCCAAGCGATAGTTTGTAGGCATATTTCGCGTCTCGGGGCAAGTTGACGATTTTGGAGTAGTGAAACTCGTGGCTGCGAATTTCGCCGTCTGGTTTCAGGAATGGATGAGCATCCGTTGTCCTAGCTATGGTATAGTTCAATGTGAGGCGCCCTGTCATCTCCGTATCACCGGGGAGCACTCCGACCATCCTGTGTCTTCTTTGATCAGATGTGGACAGGGACTGGGAGAGATACATCATTCCGCCACATTCAGCAAGTATGGGCATTCCATCCTCCGCCAAACTAAGGATCGACCTTCGCATACCCTGATTCACCTCTAATCCTTGTGCATGCATTTCGGGAAAACCGCCACCAATGTAGATCCCAGAGATCTCAGCAGGTAGTGTTTGGTCATGGAGTGGGCTGAAGGTCTTGATCTCCGCACCCTGCTGTTCCAGATAGTCCAGTGCGTCTTGGTAGTAGAAGTTGAACGCTTCATCAAACGCAACGCCCAACTTAACTCTGGTTTCGGACTCGTCTACGGGAATTGCGTTTGGTTCAGGTAGTTCAGAGCAATTCTTGGCTACTTCGATTAGGCGCGTAAGATCAACGTGATCCGCGGTTATTTTCGCCAGGTTAGAAAGGAATGTGTCAGATAGGGCTCCTTCTGGAGCAGGTATTAGGCCGAGGTGCCGTTCTGGTAGTTTGATCGACTCGTCGAGTGGTATTGCGCCGAGAACTGGGACGCCCGTACTGGTTTCGATCGCTTCTCGACACATCTCGGCGTGCTTTTCGCCTGCAACGCGGTTCAAGATGACGCCGGCCAAATTGATTCTTGAGTCGAGCACCTTGAAGCCAAGAACAACTGCAGCGGCGCTGCGCGCCATCCCTTGCGCATCAATCACTAAGACTACTGGAGAATGAAGAATTCTGGCCATCTGTGCCGTAGAAAACTCATCGTTGGAACCTCCGAGACCATCATAGAAGCCCATTACACCTTCGATAAGCGCGACGTCAGCTTTACGAGCGTTACGTGCGAACAGTTCAGGAATGAGGTTGGAAGGCATGAGCCAAGTATCTAGGTTTCTTGAGGCTCGACCACAAACTAGCCTATGCAAGCTTGGGTCGATGAAGTCAGGACCGACTTTGTAAGGTTGAACCTTCATTCCGCGCCTAGTCAGCGCCGCCATGAGACCTAGAGAGATAGTGGTCTTGCCTGCTCCACTTCCAGGAGCGGATATGATTACTCGCGGCAAATTCAAGGGGACCGCACCATGAACCCTAATTGCCCAAGAGAGTCATTGAGGCCGTAGCTACGAAGGAGGGCAGGTGGAATTATGTCTAGTCGGCATGGGATCGAGCGTTTGAAGCTTCGTATCGTTGGTTTGGATTGTGTTAGCTGCTCGCGGATTATCAATCGTGCCTTGGAGGGCGTGAAGGGTGTGAGTAAGGTTGGGGTCAGTTTCATGATGGATCTGGCCTTGGTTGACTATGAACCCAGTCTTCTGAGCGAGGAGGAGATCATCAGCATTGTCAAGAAGACCGGATATGACTCTATACCCGTCCCTAGTTGACAGTCGCAGCTTGGCTCTTTGCCGTGACTCCGTAGAGCAGGAGAAGCGCCCCTAACAGGATTAGAGGAACTGCGAACAGTACGTTTGGGTAGATCGTTACATTTCGGGTCGGATTTTGCAGGGCGACATTAAGCGGCATTGGTGCTGCTGCAAAAGCTAATCCTAACACAATGATGCCCAAAATCAGTCCCAGTTTGTTAGCCAACCTGATACCTCGCGACTACGCCAACTCACCATGCATACTCGTATAAACCAACTAGTTTCGAGAATAGTGCTTCAGAAACGATCACTCTGATCGGTTTTCGAGCCCCAGTTGACTCATCTTGGACCGTGCCTCTCGCCAGTAGAGTTTCAAATTGCCCATACATGGCAGATTCCATGACGGCCTGTAATCTCTCCAAGCGTACTTTCTGTGTGGGGTACATGGTTTTGGTTTCGTAATCGTAAGCCGTCAGTTCGCTTCGGAATATCGGTCGGCTACTCTCCCCACCCGCCCCTTGACCGACTGTGTATCGAACACAGAAGAGGCGTCGCGGGCTACCGGAAGCTGTCTGGTCAATAACTAGAACCGGTTCGGCATCCTCCTTTTGCTGAAAGAGAAATCCATGAAATCGATCTGACAGCCGATATGGCACAGACTCCATCAGGGTTCGAACTCCGTGGCGATCTCTTGTGGATGCCGAAGGTGACTTACACAGGGTTTCATTCATCACGTATACTTACGTTAATCTTTGATTGTTCAAACCCTACGCATTGAGCAGCCAGTGGTTAGAATCGGTAAAGTATTAGTGAGGGATCCCGAACCAGCTTAGCGGGTTGCTTCACCATTGATGTCACGATTCGAGAAAGAAGGACAACGCTCAGTGTGCGATAAATGCGGCTTCGAAACTAACAGCCAAGAGATCTTTGCGCTCCACAAGAAGAACTGCCCGAGAATCTAGCTACAGACGCCTGGATACAACTGAAATTATGCGTTAGGTCACTCTTGCGCTGTAGCTCAGGTAGATTCATTCTGATCATGACGCAAGCGTAATGGATTCCGGTTCAAACGGGCTATCCAGCGCCGTCAAAATGACCGGATTTTCTTCTTCTCGACAAAAATGCGCTCCAAATACGTCAACACTATAGAGCGACTTTTATCCAAAAACCCTCCACAACCAACCCCGGCGCATTGCACCATGGGAACCATGATCGAGGGCTTTGCATTCAGCGATTTCTGTGAGCGATGCCAGAAGGTCATGGAGCACAAAATCACGCTTGAAGGTAAGGAGTTTAATGGAACCTGCACGTCTTGCGGTGAGAAGCGACCGTTGACAGGGATTAATCAGGTCTTTTACCCGAAGACTGACTTATGGGTGACTCGATTCAAGATCGGAAACCTTCCCAGCGTAGTTTCAGGAAAGCTACTTGACGCCGCCAAGCATGTCAAGTGAGTTTAGGACTGCGAACGGAAGATACGGATGCAATTCCAGCCAAGATTTTTCGTGTATCACCGCCGCACAATCGCACCAAAATCAAATGAAAATTCTCGACACTCGGACAAGTACACGAGCATCCATTCACCATCATCCATTCCGAACGCGACGACACTCAATGATCACCGATTTCTCCCGCCGCAACTTTTTCATCCACATCTCCATTCAACTATGCATCCCCAAGAGAAATTTCCGCGGAAAATTTTCTGCGTCCGCGTAGCTTCATTGGGATTCGATGTAACATTCTGGGCTTGCGCGGGAATGCGAACCGAAATTTGTGAAGCCGCGGAAAAATTCGCCAACGAAATTTTTCGCGCATCGCGCGAAAACAATGGAGTAACACTTATATTCAATTCACTTAACGTTAGACGATGTAAGGAAATTCTTCCGGAGGATCTTGAGTACAAAAATTGCCCAATAGACCTTACGCTTACAGGCATGTGGTCGCAACACTCCATGGATGTCGCGCGAATCTGCTCGACGACAAATTGTTGCTGAACACAACGCTCAAAGCAATCCGCAACGCTAACATGAGACTCGCAAAGACAAAGACCAAGAATCCGCTCGTCTACAGAGTCGGTGACGACATTATGGGCGGAGGCGTCAGCGTGAACGCACTCATAATAACCAGCCACCTCACAGTCCACACGTCAAAACTGTACCGAACTGTGGAGTTCGACTGCGCCACTTGCGGTTGCGACAGCAACCCATGGGCGTCGCTTGAGACCTTCAAGCGAGCTCTAAAGCCAACTCATGTCGCCATGCAGTACGAGCATGACGAAATGAAACAGGAACAGATGGTTACCATTCCGCCCATCTAAACCCGTCCACCAGATTTTCTTCACTTAGGAATAGGCCGTCTGACCTGTTAAACCGAAATGTGGATTTTCCACATCTAAGCATAGAGTCTGTATGGGTTTGCTCAGTGGCCTAGAGTTCGCGTTCATTCTCGTAGTCGTTGGATTGCTGTTGATGCTAGGAACGCGAATTGCAAGGGAAAGAAGAGGTTTGAGCCCTCTGCTGCTCTTGATCGTGGTCGTTCTTTTCTTCGCGTTATTTTCCCTCAGCAGCCTCGTAGTAGCCCTATTCAAGTTCTCGTTAGTTCTAATCGTGATAGTAGCCGTTCTGATCGTGTCGCTTATGTACACGACGATTCGACATTAGGTTCCATGGACTCACGAAGTAACAGTTGATTTCTCATCGGTTAGTATTCTTCGAAACGGCATACTAGAGAAACCTTAATTGTGGACAGCCGTCCTACGAGCATTCAGCGTGTGAAAATTGCTCGACTCGACCAAGATAAAGCGCGAGATATCGCGACTATACGACAAGGATCCTCAAGACTGGAACGTCTTGGTCGGGAGAGACAGAGCGGGATTCTACGATATCCTGTTTTCACATGGGACTAAGGCTTGGCAGATCAAGGAGTATCAAGTGAATCCTTACAAGTTCGTGGGACTTGGCGCCAAGCTCCGGAATGTCTCAGAACCAGCATTGGGCACACCGAATTATCCATTTGGTTTGAGGCCAATCAGCGTAGATCTAATAAAAGACCTGACTGGAGCAATGGATGACCCACAAACAATGGGTGAAATAGCGTCAAAGCTTCTCAGTGAGAGAACAGTCAGTTCAATTGAGGCCGCGCAGAGTCCCGCTATTCTGCAAGGCCCTATCTTTCAGTCAAATCGACCCCTCGACGCACTTTCCTCAGCCCACACGAAGCTGGACGAAAGGCTTCGGAGAGAATTGCAGCGTATAGTGCACCGAGAGTTCCGACATACGGTTACACCATACATCTAGGCCAAGAAGTACACGAGGCCGGACACCGGCAGGGTATGTTTCCCGTAGCGAACTAATACAAGCTCAGAAGGAAAAAATCGCAGATGACATGATTATCGAAGCAGGATGGCTACGAAAGTATTTTGGCAGGAAGAAAGGTACATAAATAGTCCCTGAAGGATGAAGATGTTGAAGATTAGTGATGTCGATATCTATCAGCTTGGCGAACGCAGATCCCCAGAAAGCGCCACTTGGGCCGCAAACTCGATAATACTCAAACTAACAACGACGGATGGCCTCGTCGGATTTGGCGAAGCCGTCCCAACCCTTAGACTTCAGCCAGTAATCCAATCATTACGTGAAGTTGCCCGCGTGTATGTGGGTAAGGATCCCCTGGAGATTGAACGCAATTGGCATGAGTGGCATAAACACGACTTCTACCTACCTGTATCCTTCGAATCGACCACAGCGGTCAGCGCATTTGACATTGCATGCTGGGACATAATCGGAAAGCATTTCGGCGCACCGATTCACCAGCTCATAGGTGGTTCAATGAGGACTCGGGTGCGCGTTTACTCGAACGGTTGGTACAATGACTGCGTGACCCCGGACCAGTTCGGAAAACGGGCAGCGCAATTCGCCAAAATGGGTTACACGGCTTTGAAGTTCGATCCCTTCGGGGACTACTACGACTACATAGACGAGAAGGGATTGCAGATCGCTTACGATAGGGTGAAAGCGGTCAGAGATTCGACGGCAGGGAAAGTTCAGCTTCTGATCGAACACCACGGCAGATTCAATCCAAATTCGGCTATCATGATCGCGAAGAAGTTGCGAGAGTTCGATCCTCTGTTCATGGAGGAACCGATTCACCCGGACAATATCGAAGGGCTCAGGAAGTATAGGGCAGCCACGGATGTGCGAGTTGCGCTAGGGGAACGAATACTGACAAAGGAACAAGCAGCATACATCCTATCCAACAATCTGACAGATTTCCTCCAACCTGACATAACCAACATTGGAGGAGTCACGCAGGCCCGGAAGGTTGTTGCCATAGCTGAAACGTATGGCGTCGAGATAGCATTCCACAACGCATTCGGCCCCATACAAAACGCAGTAACGATTCAAATGGACGCTGCGATACCGAACTTTCTGGTTCAAGAATCGTTCTACGACTGCTTCCCCGAATGGAAACGCAAGCTAGTCAAAGATCAATCAAAGATTGAGAATGGCTACGCTTCGGTTCCAACTCGGCCTGGAATCGGCGTGGAAGTGGACGAGAAGGTTCTGGAAGAACACAGAGCCGAAGGGCAGGAGTACTTCAACCCAGATGAGCCGGTCTGGGTTGTGAAGAACACATGGAAGAGCCCCTAGAAGGCCTACGAAGTTCGGTTAGGAGAAATCGATAACCGTCTTAATGTCGCTAGGCCCAGGCTTGAAGGCTTCCTCGTAATCCTCAGGCTTCAGAGTTGAAGTAAACAGGCGTGAGAGTGCCTTCCCGAATTTCCGTTTGATTGCCTGAAAGTCCTTCAGGCCCATCTCAAAGTAACGCTTGTTAGCGTTCACAGATCCAAAGAACACCTTGTTCCGCAGAACCGCCTCACGCAACAGATCACCTACTTCGGACGTTAATTGAGATGGCCCATAGACGCCCAAGTAACATAGAACTCCGTTCGTTGCAAGATTCTTCATGGCGTCCATGGCGACGCTGGCATTTCCGGTTCCTTCGATAATTATGTCGAACTTCTTTCCTAGCGCCTGAAGCGTAGTTTCTTTGGCGTTGACGTAGGTTGCTCCGGCGGCTTCAACCAGTTGTGCTTTCAGGTCGCTTTTCGGCCTGCGGGCCATCGTGAACACGTCCAAGCCTCTCAGCCTTAGGAGCAATGTGCCCAGCTGACCGATTGGCCCTGCGCCCAGCATTAGAGCCGTCTTCGGCTCCCAGATCATTCTATTTTGGATGTGATAGATCTGGCTGACCGACTTCTCGACTATGCTCATGGGTTCTAGCAGGACTGCGACATCGTCGAGTTCATTCGAGATCTTCACCAAGTAGTTCGAGTCAGAAACGGCGAGTTCAGATGCGAATCCATGAAGCTTGTAGATCCCATGCTCATAGTAATGCCCCGTAAGACACATGTCCGACTCTCCGTTCCTGCAGTTGAGACAGTTCTCCGGGCAGGCTCGTCTGATGGTTGGGACGACGAGGTCACCACGCTTGAAACCTGAGACAGCATTGCCAGTGGACTCGATCCTGCCCAGAGTCTCATGCCCGACAACAAGGAACTTGTGCCCATCCGGCGGTGCACCGTAGAATCCCGCATTGACATCACGATCCGTCCCATCGATGCCAAGCTTCATGATGCTAAGGAGAACCTCATTCGATTTTGGCTGTGGCGGGGCGATATCGGTTAGTTGAACAGAATTCTTCGAGCCGGGTTGTACTGTGATAGCTTTCACGCATTACATCTCCAAGGCACGCGCTCGACCGTAAAACGGAGTCGAATGCTGTGCTCCAGTCATTTCAAGTATATGCATTAATACTGTTCGATTCAACGTCGAAGAAATCTGTTTCTGTAAATTAGCGAGACTAATTAGGAACGGCTCTGGTGGTTCCGTGCTTCTGCAAGTCTGTCGATGCACCATGAACCCTGTTGAAGTTCATTCACTGTCCAAGAGGTTTGAAACGAAAGAGGGCCCCCTTTTTCGGAAGACCCCGAAGACGGTTGTAGCTGTGGACGAGATCAGTTTCGGTGTTTCCAGTGGAGAAATCATCGGCCTTCTGGGACCGAATGGGGCTGGCAAGACGACTACGATCAAAATGCTCTGTACGCTGATTACGCCCACGTCTGGCGACGCTTTCGTGAACGGTTTCAGTGTGACGAGAGACCAGCAGAAGGTTCGAGAGAATCTGGGCGTAATGTTGACGGGAGAGCGTACTCTTTACTGGAAGTTGACAGGGCGCGAGAATCTCGAATATTTCGCGGCGTTGTACCATCTGGACCCTTCCGACGCTAAACGACGGATCGAGCATCTGCTTGACCTCCTTAGCTTGAAGGAGCGAGAGGATATGTTTGTTGAGAATTATTCGACTGGGATGCGAATTCGCCTCTCATTCGCGAAGGCACTGCTCAATGAGGCACCAGTTCTACTCTTTGATGAGCCAACGGCAAGCCTCGACCCCCAATCCTCACGTTTGATTCGTGATATCATTCGGGACTTGAAGAAACAGGGTCATGCAATCATCCTGACCACACATAACATGGAGGAAGCAGATGTCCTGAGCGATCGGGTCGCAATAATAGATCATGGTAAGATCGTGAAACTGGGTTCTCCATCTGAACTCAAGGAGAAGGTGAAGAGCAGCGACATAATCGAGATTGAGGCCCGAAACCTATCAGACCGAATAGCAGAACCACTTCAATCATTCAGTGAGATCTCAAAGGTCGCTGTCTCAACAGCCGACTCGTCGGATGAGAAGGCTCTGCTTCGAATTCATGCCGAGAAGGGTAAGGAAGTCTTGCCGAGAGTACTAGAGTTCCTAGTGAGAAAGCAGGTTAGCGTAACCAAGGTAAGCTTCATAGAGCCCACACTTGAAGACGTCTTCATATCCGAAACCGGAAGGAGCCTACGGGATTAGGATGCGGACAGTCTCAGGCTTCAGAGCCATCGTCGGAGCATTGGCGGCGATCTTCTGGAAGGGAATAAAGCATTACACACGTTATCCAGGAAGCTTCCTCCTATACCTCGTCCTACCCTTCCTGTTCACTCTTCTAATCTTCGGAATGGGACAGTTCGTTGGCGGAAGCAACGCTGCCTCCTACTTTGCGGCTCGAACGGGCACCAGCAACATTCTGATCTACGAGATTCTAGGAAGCGCCGTTTGGATGACGAGTTGGGTTGTGGTTGAAGATGTGGGGGTTGCACTCCGAGACGAGCAGATTAAAGGCACACTTGAGCAGAACTTCCTAGCTCCGATCAACAGGGTCACACTTCTGATCGGAATAAGCTTAACAGATATTGTGATTACAGCCGCGATTTTCTTCGTGGTTGTCGGTGTAACGATCGCCATCACCATGCCCACAGCGTTCCTCGGGCTACTGCAAGCGTATTTGGCGTTGCTCGTTGGGCTGATTCCACTCTTCGGCATTGGCTTCCTGTTCGCAGGCTTCGTCGTACGGTTCAAGGAACCCTACGTCTTCGCTCAGATGGTAAATCTCCTATTCGCAATTCTAACTGGGACCTACTACCCAGTCACCTTCCTTCCCTATTGGGTCCAATTCCTGTCAGGCGTTTTACCGCAAACGTACGTCATCGACGCAATGCGTAGAATAGTTCTAGCAGACCAAACGTTGGTCAGTCTTTACGGGAGCGTCTTCATACTTCTCGCACTGGCCGTGGTGTATCCGGTTCTCGGGTATGCTATCTTCAAACAACTTGAGAAGAAGGCGAGCGTGACAGGTGAATTCTCGAAATACTAACCGAATTCAGAATCTGAGCAGGGAATTCAAGGCATCCTTCCTGAAGGACCTTCGCTCGTACGTCCGCTACCCAGCATGGCTTCTTGGGGAATTCATCAGCACACCGCTCTGGTTCTTCTTCTTCGCACTCGGCGTGACGCTCTTCGCGCCAACCACAGCTGGGGTCGCGCCTCATGAAAATTCGTTCAACTTCTTCTACTATGGATTCATATTCATAATCCTCTTCAGTACAGGTGTTTGGGGTATTGGTCAGAGCGTCAGAAACGAGCAGATGGCCGGAACATTAGAGCAATTCTTCCTCGCACCCGTCAATCGTGTCACGTTGATCATTGGACGATGGGCCCGCATCTTTCTGACCGACATGCTGATCATCGGCTACACAACGGCGATCATCTACCTACTCGGCGGTGGAGGACTAACCCTGTTAGACCCGCCGCTCTTCATCTTCTCATTTGGCCTTTACGAGTTAGGCTTGATAGGTTTCGGACTTCTGTTCGCTGGGCTGACGATGCGCATTAAATCCTACAATACACTATCCAACCCAGTATTCTTCGGTTACATGATACTAACCGGCGCACTCTTTCCGATCACCATGATCCCCATGCCGTTCCGCTACGTTTCACTGGCGATCCCGTTCACTTGGTTCATCGATCTCATGCGCCACGCGGCCATCCAGTCCTCAACGATCATGCCTGAAACGCTCGAGTACTTAGCCGCCACTTTGCTCTCGATCTCCATGCTCTTAGTGGGATTTGTGGCATTCAACAAGATCGAGGAAGAGGCACGCGTTCGCGGAAGCATAGCGACAAGCTAACCTCCATCGTCTAAATACGCTGACAGGATCGCAAGCGGTCGAGGCGCTTGGAATGAAGAGTGGGAGACAGACTCGACGAGCGGACAAGATTCGTTACGGATTGTACGTACCGAACTTTGGCAAAGGCTCGTACGCCCGCACTTTAGCTGAGCTGGCCAGCGACGCGGAGGACGCTGGCTGGGAGGGGTTCTTTCTCTGGAACCATCTCATAGATGAGAGAAACAAGCGCATACCGATCGTAGATCCATTTGTGGCGCTCGCAGCCATCGCAATGAGCACAAAGCGTATTCGCATTGGAACAACGGTTACTGCGTTGCCGCGTTATCGACCGTGGATAGTCGCACGTCAGGCTGCGACGTTGGATGAGATGTCGAATGGACGAATGATTCTCGGCGTCGGGTTAGGATTTCCAACAGGGCTAGAGTTCGACATGTTCAGCGAGAACCCAGATAATAAAACACGAGCCGAGAAACTGGACGAAGGCTTGGAGGTTATCACGGGACTGTGGAGCGGGAAACCGTTCAGCTACCAAGGCAAACACTACCAATTCAAGGAGACGGTGTTCCTCCCAACACCGACCCAGAAACCTCGAATCCCTATCTGGGTCGGCGGGTTCTGGCCATACAAAGGACCGTTCCGTCGTGCCGCAAAATGGGACGGCGTTATCCCATTGAAACTTCCAGTCCGACAACCTAAGCCACAAGATCTGCGCGACGTACTCGCGTACATTCAGAGCCAGCGAACGAATACGGCTCCTTTTGATGTCGCCGTAATCGGTTGGGGAACTGGGAGGAACCGCGTGCGAGATGCTAAGAAGATTCAACCATACGTCGACGCGGGGATAACGTGGTGGCTGGAAAGCCTCTACGGAATGCGAGACTCACCTAAAGATATGCGTTCGCGAATTCGCCAAGGTCCACCGGGAATCTAGACAGCCGCAGCTTCAGTGACTTCGCTGAATAGAGCGATGGTAGGCCGTGGTCCGAGTTCGAACATTAGCTCACAGAATGGAGAGCCTCTCGCACCGCACTGCACTTCAACAGCTCTCAACAATGCCATATCATAGTAGAGAGCAATCAACTTTCCCAGCCCCCCGCGGGCAATGTCACATACTGGTTCGCGTGAGGTGACGCCTTCTGCGAAGGGTGAATCCTCTAGAATCACTCGGATCGTCAACTTCTCCCCGTCCGGCGCTTTTTCATAGCGGCGAATTCGACCCCATCCCTGTAGTCTTGTAGTGCGATCTGCCAATAACCACAACTCCTTCTCGGAGGTTAGTACTTGTTTCGATTGCTCATGGGCTACTGAGGCAGTGTTTAGACCGATGCGGTAGAAGATTTCCCTAACCACATTAGGGCCGAGGATGTTGCCTAGATCGGAACGAATTGCCTGCATGACCTTGCTCTGAATGCAGATGAGACGTTCCCCGTCAATGTCACGGACAACTCCAGAAACCGGCTTCTCGTTCATACTTGCACCCTCGACGCTGAGCCTAGGCTCCTCCACGTCCGGTAGAGGAGGAACATGGCAAGCAGAACTAGCCCCAAGAAAACGATGTCCATGACCGAGTGTAATTGGTCAAATTCCTCAGGCTCCCAACCCACGTTCCAGATCATGCGCGCCAAATCCCCCACAGCCATGGCGACCGAGGATCCAACTAGAACCAGAAAGGGTCGCTGTATCTTGCCTCCACTCAGATATTTCGAGATCCAACCGCCGTATATGGCGATGCCAATTGCGAATATGAATCCGGTAAAATCTAGAGAGGCTTGAATCGGATGGCCCATGAGACTTCATCCTAATTGTTAGCCGCGATGTTGAATGGGGCTGTTCGCGCGGTTTTAAAAAACCGTCTTTCCTTGTTGACAGATACGCGTCTTTGCCCTCAACGAAGAACCCACTTCATCGCACAGAGTTGGTAAGCAGGCCACACGCACGAACGAGCCTACTCGGTGCGCGACAAAATTAATTACTGACGCGAAAGCGGTGATGACCTCGTCAGCTGACCAGCCTTCGACGGCATGAAGCCAGTCGAATTCGACCCACTGGAACAGCAGGACACTGGTGTTACAAGTTGGAATACAGAGAACTTGGGAAATCAGGAATCAAGGTCTCGGCAATCGGGCTCGGAACTTGGCAGTGGGGAAGCCGCGAATGGGGTTGGGGGCGACTCTACGGGAAGAAAGAGCTGCTAGATGCCCTCGATAAGGCGATAGAGGTGGGCGTCAATTTCATTGATACAGCCGAAGTTTACGGAAGCGGAAGATCTGAGCAGATCATCGGCGAAGCTATCCGCGGCCATCGCGAGCAAGTCGTGATAGCCACCAAGGTTTGGCCGCTGAACCTGAGTTACGGTGGAGTACTCCGAGCTGCCGACCGAAGTCTTAGGCGCCTTGGGGTTGACGTTATCGATCTCTATCAAGTCCACTGGCCTAATCCGCTTGCACCAATTCGTAACACCATGAAAGCCATGAAGAAGCTCGTTCAGGATGGAAAGGTTAGGTGTGTAGGGGTCAGCAACTTCGGCCTAAAACGAATGACGGGTGCACAGCACGCATTGACTCCCTTGGAACTCGCTTCGAATCAAGTGAGGTATAACCTACTAGACAGGCGGATCGAAGCTGAGGTTCTTCCCTATGCACAAAGGCAGAAGATCACGATTATTGCATACAGCCCACTTGCGCAGGCAATACTTACAGGAAAGTACACCGTCAAAGATAGACCGCGCAGCTTCGTTCAGAGGATCAATTCCAAATTCTCGACCCGAAACCTAACTCGGCTCAACGACTTCAGCAGGCTAGTAGCCGAGATAGCTCAAGCACATAGCAAGACGCCTTCACAGGTCGCTCTGAACTGGCTGATTAGAAACGAGAGCCTAATCGCCATACCGGGCGTGAAGGGACCTCAGCACGTGATCGATAATGCGGGGGCAGCAGATTGGAGACTCAGCGATGAGGAGGCAACGAGACTGAAGACTGCTGCAGCCGAAGTACAGTTTGATAGAATCAGCGGCATACCAAATGCTCTCAGAGCCCTGATACGGATATGATGCACATGCATAGCGCTCTAGAAGCTTTAAGCCAAAGCGCCAATATGTAGGGTCCCTCTGAAAGGGCGCGGTTGATTGGCTACACTTCGGCTCGGATATTGGGCGGCACAGGAACAGTACGACCCTCAGAGGCTGCTCCAATATGCCATGCACGCCGAAGTAGTAGGCTTCGACATAATTGTCACAAGCGACCACTTCCACCCATGGAGTGATACGGGTGGTCAGGCCGGGTTCCCATGGATCTGGCTAGCCTCGGCCGCCGAGAAGACTCGAAAGGTCGAGGTGGGAACAGCAGTAACCACGCCCATGTTCCGATACCATCCCGCAATAGTGGCGCAGGCATTCGCAACATTAGACAACTTGTACCCCGGCAGAATCTTCATAACACTTGGCACAGGCCATGCAATGAACGAGACACCACTCGGATTCAAATGGCCCGGATTTGAGGAAAAGATTCTTCGATTGCACGAAGCGCTTGAGATAATCTACAAACTTTGGCAAGGGGACTTCGTCACATACGAAGGCAAGTACTACCAGCTGAACAAAGCAAAACTCTACACGAAACCGAAGATGAAGATTCCCATCTACTTGGCTACGTCGAACGAGCATGTGGCACGAATTGCTGGCCAATTCTGCGACGGAATCCTAACCAACCCCCGAGGCCTAGAGCGATTCAAGAAGATCGTAGGCGCAATGGAGAAAGCTGCGACTAAGGTAGGACGCGATCCCACTAAGCTCAGTAAGAGCATGGAGTTCAAAGTGGCGTACGATATCGATTACAATCGAGCATTGAAGTCCGCCATGTTCTGGGCTACAACAGCCATCCCAAGAGAGAAACGCGAACACGTCTGGGATCCGCGGGAACTAGAGGCTATGGTTGGACCAGAGGAGCAGAAGAAGATCAAGGAATCTTGGCTAATTACAACGGACTCGGATGACATAATCAAGCGACTGGGCGAATTCCTGAAAATGGGATTCGATCGAGTCTATATTCACAGCGCCAGCCCCATCGAAGAACGTTTCCTAAACCTACTAGGACGCGAGATATTGCCATGGATGAGAGAATACTACGAAAACCTATTCCGACCTGTCCGAACAATCGCAGCAGACTAAGCGGAAAGACTAGAATCCTTCGTCATCTCCTCGATCAATCTGTCAACGCGGTGACGAAGCTCATCTCGAATTGCCCGCAATTCCCACATTGGCTTACCGGTAGAGCCTGGAACCGTCCAATCTTCGGATTTATCCTTCGTATTGGGCGGGCAACGATCTGGGCAACCAAACGTGATGACTCGCAGCGCGCGGTCAATCATCTCCTGCGTGACTAAGCGCGGAGTCTTCGGGCCAAGTTCAATGTCGATCTCGTGCAGTAACTCAACAGCTACGAGGGTGATCTCCGTAGTGGCACGCACTCCAGCACTCTCTGCTACCCAACCCTCGGGAGCCTGAGCGTTGAAGACAGCCTCACTCAAGATACTTCGAAATGTGTTCTCGACGCATACGAAGAGGACGATCTTCTCTGAGACACTATCAGCATTTCCAGCCCTAGTGTTCGTTGGTCGCACTCCAGCTAGCCTGTCACGATGTTACTGAGTGATGCCATCGGAGAATGTATTCCGGCAGTCTTAGACCGCGTTCAGCAACCTTCTCGACTAAGTAGATTGGTAGTGGGCTGAGGGCGAAAGCCGTTTTCACATAGAAGCTGTTGGGTCGGCCTTCCATTCCGTCGCCCTTGATCGTGAAGGAGATATCGGAGGCTGCGGCTATCGTGCTATCCGGGTTCCCGACGATCGACGCAACCGATGCGCCCATACGTTTGAAGTTCTTTGCCCAGCCAGCCACAATCTCAGTTTCACCGCTATTGGAAATGACTAGTAGAATGTCGCCCGCACGAGGAGCCGGCGTGTTCGACTCTCCGGCCACATAAATCTGGTCACCCATCGCCCGCTTCACATGTCCGATTCTTACTGCAGTCATTCGCGCCACCTCTCTTCCACTACCCAACCCAACAAAGAAGCACGAATGTCTCTGTTCTAGCGAGTCTACGAGTGACTTGAAAAAGTCTGAATTAACAATCTGATCGACAAGCGTGCCGATCTCGTTGAACAATTCTTTGGATCTGGCTAGGACGCGGTTGGCCGTTGCTTCCTCATAGAGCGCTTCAGCCATGGCCTGAAAGAGCACTCCTGTACCTAAAATGAACAGATCCTCGAGGATTCCCGTGCTGCGAAATTCCCTAGATTCAGTTGGCTCCTCATCTGGCTCGCGCCCCCTTAGTAGCAGCACGTTTCCATACCTCGTCCCAAGCTTCCCGATCGGAGAATCCCGATCAGAAGTTAGAACGTCAATTCGAAAATCCCGTGGATTTCCGCGCTGCGCGATATGCATAGCTAACTGCTGCGCGTCGAGAAGAGGCATCAGGGACTTACCGCTACCTGAGTTAATCAGCAAGCACACTTGTCCGAAACGTTGCCTGAGAATTGGAGCGGCTTCTAGCACGCTTCTGCCAGGAAAACCGATATCTCCGCGATCGAGGACAAGTTTCCCTCCACGCATCTTTGCCATTTCACTGCAAGCAATACTCAGTGCGCCCTTGGACCGCCCTTCTCCAGAGGGCAGGATTACGCCAGCACCCTGGATGTCATGATAGAGTGCTTCAATCTCTGAGCGGTTGGCCTGCTCCAAATTCCGGAATATCCGGTTTACGAAGGTCATGCTGCTGATTTCTGGCGGCAATTCCTCTTCACAGCGTATTTTAGGGCATCAAGCCTCTTTGATGTGAAGCTAACATAAGTGGTTTCGCGTGGGCGCGGATTGATGAACGTGATGCGGCCTGTATGTCTGATATGAAAATCACTCTCTAATTCTATATGCGCGTTTTTTCGCGGCGCAATTTCGCGAAAACCTTCTTTTCAGCTGCGAAAACTACTCCGACCTCTTAAGTAGCATTCAACGGCTCTGATCGCCTGAGGCTTGTCTGATCTTGGTAACGGCTCGTAGCGTTCCCGAGCAGACAGCCTCGACTGTAGCCGACTGGCAGCAGGATCTGAGAGAGCTCCTGAAATCAGCCTCGTCAAGTAACCGAGTCACGTTGGTTGGCGTCGGTCATCCATTACGTGGCGACGACTATGTTGGAAGCCAGATTGTAAAGACTCTCGCAGAACATGCAGAGGGCGCACTGCCCGACGGCTTGTACCTTTTCGACGCCGAAGGAGATGTTGAGGCCGTAATCACTAAACTCGCTGACGTCGCCGCGAAACATGTGATCTTCATTGACGCTTGCGAGATGAGATTGAGACCGGGCGAGACTCGGCTCCTGTCCATACAAGAGACGGGCTACCCGTTCTTCACAACTCACGGGATTCCACTCAAAGTCTTAGCTGAACAACTGTTGCCGAAAAGTAAGGCTTGGGTTCTCGCAATTCAACCGAAGCAGATCGAGTTCAGTGAAGATTTGTCAACGGAAGTAGAAGAGACTGCTGTTTCCGTTTCACGATTCTTGATGAGAATTCTTGAGGAGGAATTGGCTGTTGTTGATTAGTCTCGATCTCGTTGTCGTGATCTGGTCGGTAATACTGTTCGTCTTGGCCTTCTACTTTGCAGTTGGAAGACTTGGAAAAATGAGTACGGGAACCGGAACAAAGTTCGAGGCATTCTCAGGCGGAGAAGTACTACCACCTACCCGCGGCAAATATCATTCAGAACTATTCGTTTATGCAGCCCTCTTCGTGGCCTTCGAAGTGGTCGGCCTGCTACTGGCTAGTTCAATAGCTGTAAGGGGTCTGGTGTGGCCGCTTCTGTTCACGTTGGCTGGCGGCTTTTCGCTCTTCGTTCTGATGCTTTGGTTCGTTGGAACTGGAGGTGCAGAACTTGCTTGAGCAATTAGCAAAATGGTCTCGAAAACGGTCGCCATGGGTTTACCATATCAACGCATCCTCATGCAACGGCTGCGATATTGAACTCGTAGCGAGCCTAACCCCACGCTATGACATTGAACGCTTCGGCGCAGTGCTCGTACCCAGCCCTCGCCACGCAGACGTGCTTGTCGTGACCGGTGTAGTTAACGCGCAGACGAAAGACCGATTGAAGCGTGTCTACGAGCAAATTCCTGAACCAAAATTCGTCATAGCGGTGGGAGCGTGCGCCGCGGCTGGTGGAGTCTTCAAGGGCTGCTACAATGCAGGCCAAGGCGTCCAAGATGTAATCCCAGTTAACATGTTCATTCCAGGCTGCCCGCCAAGACCGGAGGCAATCATGTACGGCGTACTCAAACTGCTAGGTGAAGTCAAGTGAGCGAGCCCTTCATCCAGCGAATCGGAAAATTCGCGGCCGACGCCAAAGCCAAAACCAGTCAACCAAGAAAAGGAGAAACATTCGTTGAAGTCGACCAGAGTAAGATAAGAGACTTCATCTCGCGACTAGTCAACGAGGTTCACGTACTTCACCTCTCAACCATAACCGGGCTGGATTTGGGTCAGAACCTCGGCGTCATCTACCACTTCACTTACGAACGAGATTGGGTGCACGTTAGAACCCTCGTTCCCAAAACAGCGCCAAAAACCAAGTCCATCGTGGACATAATCCCAGGCGCTATCCTGTACGAGATGGAAATCCACGACATGTTCGGACTCACCTTCGAAGGAAACCCATGGATCAACCAAAAACTACTCCTGCCCGATATTTGGCCCGACGACCTTCCACCACCACTCCTGAAGAGTTCCAAGCCAGCAGAGATTCGAAAACGACTAGGATTGGAGGTTGAACGGAAATGAACGAAGAACCGAAACGCAAAGTGGAATCCGCCGGGCTAATGGAGTACTCGGTGGAGAACCTTGTTCCCTTCGGACCGATTCACCCAGCCCTCAAAGAACCCGAATACTTCAAGCTAATCCTCGAGGGCGAGAAGATTGTTCAGGTCATTCCTAGAATTGGCTACGTCCATAGAGGGCTAGAGAAAGCTGCTGAATCACGACCATGGGTTCAGAACATGTACATGTTCGAAAGGACCTGTGGCATCTGCAGTTTCGTTCACAGCCTCTGCTACGGTCAGGCCGTGGAAGGTCTGACGATGTATGAGGTACCCAAGCGAGCGAAATTCATTCGCTTAATCATAGCAGAGATGGAGAGGATACACAGCCACTTACTCTGGGTCGGCTTGATGGGACACTGGGCAGGCTTCGAAACTCTGTTCATGTGGGTTTGGCGAGATCGCGAAGTCGTCCTGGATTTGGTTGAGGCGATCTCCGGGAACCGGGTCCACAAGTCCATGAATGCCATCGCAGGCGTCAGACGCGACATGCCCGAGAACATGGAGAATCGCATAGTGGAACGAATGAAGTTCCTCGCAGACCGAGCACGCTACTACCGTGACATAGTCGAGTCGGAGGAAACAATGCTGGAACGCACGGAGAATATTGGCAGAGTCAGCGCCGATTTGGCGGAGAAGTTGTGCGCAGTCGGCCCGGTGGCACGCTACGTGGGCCTCCAGCACGATGTTCGATTGAATGATCCATACGCTGCCTACGACGAAGTACCCTTCGACATTGTAACGAGAAAGGAAGGTGACGTACTCGCCCTTCTCCGACTGCGCCTAGACGAGATCATAGCCTCTACGAACATGGTCAGTTACGCTGTAGAGCATCTCCCTGACGGCCCAGTTCGAGTCAAGATCCCACCAATCATTCCAGCAGGGGAACATGCGTCGCACTGCGAAGCCCCCAGAGGCGAGATTTTCTACTACGTCAAATCGAGCGGTGGGCGGACACCGGAACGAGTAAAGTCCCGGCAGCCGACGCTGGCGAATCTACCAACTGCACTGGAGATGCTGAAAGGACAGACGATTGCCGACGTGCCTATAGTTCTAACAGCAATCGACCCGTGCTTCGGTTGTATGGATCGCATGTCCTTCCTGGACATCGAGAGTAATCGTCAGTGGACATGGTCCGGTGAACAACTGAGGCAGTACGGAATCAACCACTACTTCCCTAATGGAGTGAAGAAGAAATGAGCCTACTGCTCGAAGTTCTAGAGACCATCATTTTCCCAGGCGTGCTATTCGTCATTGCCATGGGATTCGTATTTGAGTGGCTGGACCGGAAGACCTCGGCACGAATGCAAGGTCGAATTGGACCCAAGATCGCCGGTCCCTCAGGCATACTCCAACCCTTAGCGGATTTTCTGAAGTTGCTCTTCAAAGAGGAAATCATCCCATCTCACGCGGACAAGGTGATCTTCCTATTCGCGCCGGCACTGTACTTCCTTGCTCCACTCCTCGGAATGCTCTTTATCCCTATGATCGCCCCGACTACGATTGCGGGCTTCGAGTTCGATATTCTCGCAATCCTCTTCTTCCTAGCCTACGCGGCGTTGGTGGTTGCGATTCTAAGCTACTCTTCCGCGAGCAGTTGGACAACTATCGCGTCTGGAAGGCTGGTTTTGCAGTACGTGAGTTACGAGATACCAATGGTTCTATCCATAATCACGGCCGCACTCTTCTCCAGAAGCCTCTCGGTGGAGGGGATTGTAGCTGCCCAGAGCGGTTTGTGGAATATTGTGGCGATGCCGATCGCATTCGCGGTCTACATCATCGCCCTGATGGCTGAGCTTGAGAAACCTCCCTTCGACATACCCAGCGCTAAAACCGAGATCGTTGCGGGTTGGCTTACTGAATTCTCAGGCCGCTCGTTAGCATTTCTCAAACTCACAAAGGAGGTTAGCTATGTTTTCGGTTCCGCGTTGGCCGTGTCCCTATTCTTAGGTGGACCACTCGGCCCGGTCTTGAACATTGGCTTGCCCATGGGGGTTCTGTACTTCGTCTACTTCATGATCAAACTTCTAGCAGTTGGCTTCCTTGTCTTCGTCCTGAAGACTGCGCTGGCTCGAATCAAGATTGCGCAAGCCACTGAGCTGTTCTGGAAGATTCTGACACCGCTCAGCCTGGCGCAGCTCGCACTTGTTATCATCATAATTGAAGAGGGATTTCTTGTTGCCGCGTAGAAAAGCAGGCGCAGCCATACCCGAAATGTTTCGCACCCTGATCGAGAAGCCAAGCACACGCGCCTACCCGTACCAGAAGGTTGAGTTGCCGCTGCGATTTCGGGGTAAACTCGACATTGATCCAGACAGGTGCACTGGATGCCAAGTCTGCGCAATGGTCTGCCCAGCCGGAGTAATCACAATGGTCGATATGGGCACCCGGAAAGTTGGGGACAGAGAGTTACCGGTGAAACGTCCCGTCTTCGATTTGGCTACTTGCATATTCTGCGGCGAATGCGTGGACAACTGCGCTTTCAAAGCGCTTGAGATGACCAAGCAGTTCGAACTCGCCACGCCGAACAAAGCGGACTTGATCATGAACAAGGCGATCGCAAAATGAGCTACGAGTACACGTTGATTCTTGGGGTCATGCTCGTCGGCGTCACCATCGTAGCCCTCATGGTCCGCAAACTCGTCTGGTCTCTGATTCTGCTGTTCTACTCGAGCATTGTGTTCGGTGTTTTGCTAATGACCTACGACGCGGTCTTCGCCGGGTTATTCCATATCATAACGTTTGCCGGCGCCGTTTCAGTTCTCTTCATGGTAATCCTGATGATCGTAGGAAGCGAGACATTGAGTGCCAAGGACAAGCTTGGCAGAGCGAACTACGTTGGAATGATCCTCGCGCTCCTAGCGGCAATTCCCCTAGTAGTCCTAGCATCGAACTTTCAACCTTTGCCCGGCCGGCTTAGTGAACAAGCACAGCTCTCGAGTCTGGTTGCTCAACCTGATGGGCCCCTTGGATTCCTGTGGCTCATGCGATCTTGGGACCTTCTACTCGTAGTGATCTTGGTGGCCGCAGCAATGCTTGGCGTCATGAACTTATTCTCACGTGAAGGAGGGGTTGAGAAGTGAACGAGCAACAACTACTGCAGGTCTTCGCTACAATACTCTTCATCTCAGGTTTCGGAACGATCGCGACAACGAAGAACCTAGTGAAGATGATTATGGGCTTTCAGGTTATGATCTGGGGCGTCAACTTGGCTCTGTTCGCCGGCGGATTGATTGACGGGCAAGCATCGCTCTTCTCAACTTCACTAGTGGTGCTTTCCATCTCAGTTGGCGCCAGTGTTGAAGCCCTCGCATTGTCGCTTACGATCCTCGTGTTCCGCAAATACGGAACCCTCAACCCATGGGAGATACGGAGGTTAGCCCATTGACCACCATATACGCTGAATGGCTCGTTTGGGCTCTGCCCTTTATCGCAATCCCATTCGTCCTCTTACTTTCCCGTTGGCAAAGAGTTCGAAACTGGTTCGCCGCAGCCATAGTCGCCATAACATTCCTACTCGCTGTAAGCCTACTTCTCGACGTGCAGAGGGGGCATGAAATTACTTCATCCATCCCATGGCTCTCGGCTTACGGGTTCACGGTAACCGCCCATGTAGATGGCCTCGCAGCGTTCTTGGCAGTAATTGTGAATTCACTTGGATTCCTGATCGTCGTCTACTCGCAGGGCTATATGGGACATGAGAAGGGTCTGCCGAGATACTACGCGTTGGTTCTGCTCTTCATCGGAGCCATGACAGGCCTAGTCTTAGCTGGTAACTTCCTTCAACTGTACATATTCTGGGAGATAGTGGGCATCTGCTCCGCTTTCCTGATCTCCTTCTGGTATGATAAGCCTGAGGCGGTTCGAGCGGGACTCAAGGCGTTTCTGGTTACGAGGGTTGGTGACGCGGCTTTACTGATTGGGTTCGTCTGGCTCTACACGCAGACCGGCACCATAGACTTCCAGAAACTTAGCACAATGGCCTCGCAGGGAATCATACCCGTGTCGCTTCTGACAACAACCGGGATTCTGATCCTCGTTGGTGCGATGGGCAAGTCAGCACAGGTCCCACTTCACGTATGGTTGCCTGACGCAATGGAAGGCCCAACAACCGTTAGCGCCCTCATTCACGCCGCCACAATGGTCAACGCGGGCGTTTACCTGGTTGCAAGAACCTACCCGATCTTCTCCCTAAGCTCGACTTGGCTAACGACCGTTGGATGGGTTGGCATAATCTCCGCCTTACTGGCAGCAAGTATCGCAACCGTCACTATGGACATCAAACGGGTGCTGGCCTACTCAACGATCAGCCAGCTGGGGCTGATGTTTGCGGCGCTTGGTACTGGGACTCAGGGTGGTTGGTTTGCGTCCCAATTCCATCTCATGAGTCAGGGCTACTTCAAGGCGTTGGGCTTCTTGGCTGCGGGTTCAATCATCCACATGCTTGGGACGCGAAACATGGGGGATATGGGTGGTTTGAGGAAGCGAATGCCACTCACCTTCATCGCATTCCTATTCTCCACTTTGGCGTTGGCTGGGGTTCCTCCATTCGTTGGATTCTGGAGTAAGGATCTGATCATTTCGGAACTTTCGCTGGCGAACATGAACATCCAAGCAATGCTCGTCGTTGTAGTGTCCATGCTTACTGCATACTACATGTTCCGAGCATTGTTCAAAGTCTTCTTTGGCTCCGAGAGCAAGATGGCACGGGAGAAGGATCTGCATGAATCTCCCAAAATCATGACGATTCCATTGATGATCTTGAGCGTATGTGTTCTCGTGCTGGGCGTGGTGGAGGCACCGGCAGCTAGCCTACTTGGTTTGACGGAACATCTCACCTTGGAATGGACAACCGTGGCTTCGTCGGTCGTAGCCATCCTAGTAGGGTTCACACCTTCATACTTCGCTTTCTACCTAAGCAGACCGGATCCGAAGAGATTCATCGAGGAGCATGGCGGCTTGGCGTCTTTGAGGCGTGCAATGCTTGCGGGTTACGGGTTCGACGCTGCGTACCTAGCGGTCTTCGTTAGACCGTTCACGAAGATCTCCAATGCAGTCAGGTCGATTCAGACGGGTATACTTGCGAAGAACTTGTGGCCGATGCTTGCGGTTCTGTTGATCATCGTGCTCTGGGTGGTGCTAAGCCTATGATGGATTGGATTCCGCTTCTAACGTCGTTTGCGCCAGGCTTCATCGGCGCCTTCGCAATACTGCTCTTGGATCTGCTGTTCAAGAGGTCGAGCTACCGCTCTGCGGTAAGCGGTATCGTGGCCGTGACCTCATTACTTCTCATGGGCTACAGCAACTGGCAGCAGGCCGTGCAGGTGCTGGCTACTGGGAAACCGATCGTGATAAGCATCGAACCCAGCCTACTCGCGACAACCTTCACCATAACCGAACTAGGCGTCTACATTTCGTCCATCGCATTAATGCTCTCGATCCTAATCTGCGTCTACACGATCGCATACCTATCGAAGGAAAGTAACTCGGCGCTCTTTCAGTCACTGATACTGTTGCTCTACCTGGGTATCTATGCTGTGACGATCTCAGGCGATCTTCTAACCTTCTTCATTGGGTGGGAGGGCATGAGCGTCGCCGCGTATGGCCTTGTGGCGTTCCATAAACGTAACTGGGAGGCCATTGAGGCGACTGTGAAGTATCTGTTGATGAGTGGTATCGGAAGCCTAACCGCTCTATATGGAATTGCACTGGTCTACGGCTTGACGGGTACACTGAATATCGAGGCCTTCAGCAAGGCGCTCGCAACGGTGACACCGACCGGTTTGCTGGCGGTCGTACTGATCTTCATTGGATTCGGTGTCGAAGCCGCGGTGGCTCCGTTGCACATGTGGTTACCAGACGCCCATCCCGCAGCTCCAAGCCCCATGAGCGCTCTGCTTTCGGGGATCATCATCGAGGTTGGAAGCTTCGCCTTCATCCGCCTACTCGGCGGGATACTGACGCTCCCGGTCTATCTGGTTCTTGCTCAGCCGGTGTTGGCGGTGGCTGCGGTTGCGACTATGTTCATCGGAAACCTATCCGCGCTCCAACAGGACGACTTGAAACGACTGTTAGCCTACTCCAGTATTGCTCAGGTTGGGTACATACTGCTCGGAATCGCAACCTTGACTCCCGCGGGATTTTCGGCTAGCGTCTTCCATATCTGGAATCATGCGTTGCTCAAGGCTACGTTATTCCTTCTTGCTGGCGTCGTGACCTATCAGATCGGTACGAGAAGTCTCAAGGAGATGACTGGGTTGGGACGAAAGAGCCCCATCCTTGCCGCGTTGTTCGCCTTCGGAGCCTTGGCTATGACGGGTGTCCCACCGTTCGGTCTGTTCTGGAGTGAATTCCTCATTGTACTCTCAACGTTGGCCGTTGGCTCGGTGATTATGACTGGTGCAGTGGTTTTGATGCTCGTGAATCTGCTGATCTCCATCGCTTACTACTTCCGGGTGATACGAGTGGTTGCCTTCGGTAAGCCTAGTGGTCAGTTGGATGGGAATGGGGCCCTGAAGATCCCCAAGCTGCTTCTTATTCCCTGCATAATCCTGATCGCACTAAGCTTGATTACGGGCTTGTACCCGAACCTATTCTATCAGCCCGCTGCTGATGCGGTAAGAGCCATCCTGGCCGGGTTCTCAAGGTGATCTAAGATGAGTGAGAGGGGAAGAGGAAGAGAACGAGTAATCAAAGACATAGAGACCGTAGAGCAGGCCGTCAAAGCCGAGAAGGATGTTGAAGTGGGTTATCATGGAGTAATCGATGAGAACATCGCCTACTGGCTAGCAGTTGAAGAGGACATAGTCGAGAGTTACACGAAACTGCTGAAGCAGAGCAGCAACAGGAAGATCAAGACAACCCTCGCAAGAATAATCGATGACTCAAAGAACCATATCCGGATGCTCACCTCGATCAAGAAGGCCTTCGCCAAGATCATGGCTGACGAGCAACGCCACGCAAAGCTACTCGAAGGCCTAACCGACGAATTCCACAAGTAGACCGAAGACGTCTAAGCACTCAGAACCGCTTAGTCATCCCTGTGGGATTCTTCCAAGCATCAGTTATGTTGAGCGCTAAAGCCGGAAGGCATGACGCCTTTTCAGATCATGTTTCGTGATCGCTCGGCTCCAGAACCCCTTAAAGGAATGGTTGACCAAACATCACTATGAGCTACGTCTGGATGGGAAGGTCCAAGATCGCAGAGGCTTTGCAACGTGATCACAAGCGACCGAGAACGACCCGTGCCTAGTCCGCGGATCTGGGCGAATTCATGGGTCATCGCAGTTGATGCTGGTGGTCGCTGAAGTTTGGACACGTCGGAGAGACAACGGTACCGCAGAGAATTCCAGATAATAATGAAGATACTGGAGTGCATTATTGTGGAAAGTAGGCACGGAAAATGCTACCAGACAAGAATCGAGCAATTCGCCAACCTCCAAACCGAGATGAGAAAGTTCTACATCAAGAAACTCGAGAACGCAGGCTACGTTAGGAGACTTGAAGGAAAGTGGGGCAGACGGGTGATAAACCACTACGTGATGACCGAGAAGGGACTCGAGCGATTCAGAACGTTGCAGATGATAGAGGACGAACTTAACCCTAGAGATGATGGCTCAAAGGCGAAGTGAATATGGCAAAAGAAAAGTTGAGAGTGACAGATGCAGCGTATGAGTTAATTGAACATATGGAAAGCGAAGCAAAGTACCTTGACGTCACCACAGGTTTGGCCTTGGTAACGTCTCTGATCGTGAGCGGCTTCCTAGCATACTTCATGGTATCCTACATTCAAGATGGTTCGTACTGGAACGCGCTACTATTCATTCTGGGGTTGTTGGTGTCCCTCCTTTGGCTCGCGGTCTCCATCAGGGAGCTTCTCTTCCTGGAAAGATGGAGAACGAGACTCGAGCTTCTCAGGAAGCGAGAAAAGGAGATCGTGGACGAGGTACTGACCTAGGAAAAAGCGAAATCAACCTAACTCTGCTATCGGCGTCTGATGGAAGAAAGTTAGGTCAGAATCTAGTCTCACTCTGCGAGACCTAAATCGGCCATAATCGAAATACCTCGCAGTCTACAATTGTGATATATGCGCGCGAACCCATTTCCCTTTATCCTGACCTCTGCCCTCAGGGGTCAGGATCCTCACACAAGAACAAGGCGTACTCGTGAGCCCTAGGAGACTAATTTTCGCCTAGGTAATACTTCGGTTCACCTGATAATATTGCGAGATCATGATTGTCCTGATGGGTTCGGGGATCATTCTTGCCCAGCTCACTTTGTTTCCTGCTCTATTGGTGGGATAGCTGTGGGGAATCTGTTTTGCAGATGTTAGATGTTGTGGGCCTTGAGGATCTGAACCTCGAAGCTAGTCAAGAACTCAACTCTTTAAGCGGAAACACTCGCTCATAGAACATTAACGTGGACGGAGCAGGGTATAGCAATGAGGGTTAAGCGAAGTGACTGCGTTCTGCTGGTTGTCGATGTTCAAGACCGGTTGATTGATACCATAACCGAGCACGCGGCGGTCGTGCAGAACATCAAGACGCTGATCAACGCAGCAGAAGCGTTGCATATGCCTATTCTGGCCACGGAACAGGAGAAGCTTGGCGAAACAGTCCCCGAGCTTAAGGCACTCTTACCCAACCCTCCATTCCGAAAGATGAGTTTCAGTTGCTGCGGCGACCCGGGATTCATGAGCAAACTCAACGCGGCTCGGAAGAGGACGTTGATTGTGTGTGGTATTGAAACTCACATTTGCGTGGTGCAGACGGTTCTTGATTTGCTCAAGCGCCGCTATCGCGTTCTGGTTGTGAGGGATGCTACGTCATCCCATACCATCATCGATCGAGAAACAGCCCTACAGAGAATGGAAGCCTCTGGAGCCACAATTACCACCACCGAAGCCATCATCTATGAGTTAACTGAAAAAGCGGGAACAGAAGAATTCAGAAAAATACTCGAAATCATCAAAGCAAAAAGAGGAACACGCCCCTAAACGCAACCATGCAATCAAGTCCTCAGAATCCTGATTTTCGAATTCGTCAGAATTCCTCTTACCGCGACCCTGACAATTGTGCAATTGAATCCCATTCAACCGACTGATGGATAACGCCCTTAGACATTGTCAGAAGTTGGGACGAACTAATGCACAGATCCCAACGGTATCGCCATCTTCTCATCGATTCCTTGTCTGCCATTAGTTAGGGAGACTTTCTGGTGGGGAGGAGACTTGCGGGTAGGCCGGAGGCCAGCTGTGGGCATTTCTTTTGTCCAATTCGTTGAGCGCTCCCTCAATTTCGCCTCTTCTTGGCTCCAACCACGGCGCGAGTCGGGAATCAACTCGAAAACACTCTCACTAACCTTGAGGTTCCTAGAGCAACAGAGAATCGTCAAGAGGGAGATAGTCAGTACGAGACCATTTACTGTTCAGTACTCGCTAACAGCTTCTGGTGTGGAACTCAAGCCTGCACTGGAAGCGTTTGGAGATTGGGGTAGCAAATGGTTACCGGAATTCAAAGGTAACAAGACCCACAGCCAGCATGCTACGATCACGCAGAGGATTTCAAATAGATAGCAACTATCTTGGTGGGCCAGCCTAGTGTCTAATCGATTGGCGTTCCATTGAAATTGACTGCTGGTCACATCAGCCGCGGAGCATTGGATTTCCCGAACAGTCATCAAGAATCCCGAACGACAAAATTGTGGGCATAGTTCTTTAGGCTACAATTTACAGCCAACCCGCAATACGGGTTGGCTACGCTGAAGAGTTTGATTGATCGCGGCGCATACGCTTCATTATTTTTCTCCAGAACCATCTATGCGATCAATTGGTACAATGTCGCAGCGGTATTCGCGTTTGTAGCCTATGATTTCAATCTGAATGTCTCAGGCTTGGGGGTCGCCACCGCGAGCTTCTACGTTGGAGTTGGCTTGTTCCAAGTACCCGGGGGTATCATAGCAGCCAAGTATGGTGCACGAAGAACCGCCATTATCGGTATGCTGACCTCATCAGTTGCCGCACTGCTAACGGCGCTTACTTCTCAGTTCTATCAATTCGTACTGCTACGATTCCTTGTCGGAGTGGGCATGGCGTTGTTTTTTGGCCCCGGCATCACGTTAGTTGCTCGAACGTTTCGGCAGGAATCACGGGGATTTGGCGTAGGCACTTTCCAGAGCGCATTCTACGTTGGAGGAGCGTTAGGTCTTTTTGCATGGTCGGTTTTCGCCGATATCGCGGGGTGGCGATCTGGCTTGGCCCTCAGCGGCGCTCTCGGCGTCCTCGGAGCCATACTTCTCTTATCGAATCTCCCAAAGGATGAGTTGAACTCAGATTTCGTCGTTAAGACGGCAGATTTGCGTAAGCTCCTCTCAAACAGATGGCTGATCTTGCTCTCGTTAGAATTGTTCGGATTCGGTTCTGGCACGATCATCATCAATACCTTCATGGTTTACTATCTCGAACAATCACTCCAGCTTACTCCAACCCTTGCCGGGGTCATCGGAAGTCTTGCTCCACTATGCGCAATAATCGCATCACCCATCTTTGGACTACTTTACGACAAGACCAGAAATGCCCGTCTGTTACTGTTCTCTTTGGGCGTGGTTTTGGCGGCTGCGATTGCACTAGTTGCCTTTGGGAATGTGAGTTCCGCAATAGGTTCCAGCTTAGTTGCGGGATTGGGTAGTGGTTCGTTCACTGTTGGATACTTGGCCGCTCGTGAAGGTAAGGCGGCATCAGCTGAGTATGAGTCTCTTGCAGTGAGTTGGGTCAATACTATTCAGATGTTGGCAGGATTCTGGTCGCCGGTCATGTTTTCCCTACTTGTCCTATCATTCGGCTACGCATCTTCATGGCTTGTTGGAGCCGCATACACGTTCCTCTTGACATCGGTAATCTTGTTCCCGAGGCATAGAAATGCGGGTCAAGAAAACCTATCTTCACGTGCCCGACATAACGCCGCAATCCGCTGAGGGCACATGACCAACAATCCGGAACCAGAATACCCAACCGGTCCCTTCACAATAGGCGTCGGAGGAGTAGTAATTGATCGAGAAAAAGTCCTTCTCGTAAAATTGACGTATGGTCACAAAGGATGGATTCTTCCAGGAGGCTACGTCAAGTCCACAGAAACAATAGGCCAAGCGGTTAAGCGGGAAGTTCGCGAGGAGACGGGACTCGATGTTGAGCCCACGCAAATAGCCTCTGTCCGAAGCCGAACAGATCAGGGAAAATGCGACATCTATGTGGCTTTCTTGGCGAAGATTACGGGCGGCGAACTCAAACCGGACCGTGAGGAGATCTCTGACCTCAAATACTTCACATTAGAAGAAATGAAAGCACGTTCTGATGTGCCAAAACTCAACACGTGGATAGCAAAACGCGCAATGGAAAGAGACGCGCCTCGATTCTCCCTTACCGAGTACAGACCTGATTCGCAACAACCGTACGAATTGTGGTTCTAGCTCACGACTCTAGAGGGAGCAGTCGACCGATGCACCCTCTCTGCCTCGTTTTGATAGTCGTCGGTTCTATGGTTGCAGTTTGGATGCTTGCTGTCCTCTTAGTCCCCAATTGGTTTTTGGTACATCGTGGATCACTATGTGAAGCGATTCTGGCTTTGTGCCAATCTCTTCGAAGGCTTTCGTTATACCTTTGATCAGCGTCTCCTTTTGTTCCGAAGTTCTACCTTCCCACATCTCAACTATGACTACGGGCATGTGACTTCACCTCCGTACCTTTCCAATTCCTGACTGAACGCCTTGCCCTCGCCTGCGTTTTTCTGCAGTGCTAGGTAGAAGATTTCACTCATCGTATACAATTCCTTAACTACTTTGAAGTCTGCAATGCGAGGTAATTTGGCCGTCCGCGCATTGAAGCTTTCGAGGCCCGGAGGACAATGCGCGAAGATGTGTTGAGCGTGGTAGATAGGAGTTCGTAGTAGCGTTGTTCTGACTGTTGTTTTCGGGAACGTAAGCTATTATCTTGTCACTCGCTGAAACGAAGATCTGTCCATTACCTGAGCTTAGAGAAGTGAAACGTGTCACTGAGCCGACCGTGTCTTGGAAGAGTGTCTGCCCGCTCCCGAGATCAAGGGCATAGATCAGGCCATTCTTGACGTCCACCGTCCATACAGCGTTCCCGGTTATGATCGGTGGTCCGGGAACGAAATTCGGACCACGCCAGACAACAGTGAACGAGGGGTTAGATCCAAGATTGGTTTCGAGCGCAACGATTCCATTGGTGCATGGAACGACCAGGTAGGGAGGAGAGTATGCTAGACCTCCATATGCGCCAGCGTTAGATTTGTTGCAGACCTGTGCCGAGAAAGTCGCTGCCTAACTTTAGTGCTCCTGAATCATGTTTCTGACGAGTCGGTCATAGGCTCGTAGCTTCTCAAGCCCTGCCTTGATTCCCACTTCTGCATCCGGAATTTTGTGCTTGTCAAAGAAGTGTTCGACTTCTTGGATTCTGCCGATTCCTAGAAGCGGGATTATGGAGAGAAAAGCGCCCGAAAGTATTCCAGTATTATGATATAGCTCCAGGATTTTCTCTATGTTGGATTGCAGCCAATTCCAAGTAATGTCTTTGGCCTGAGGATTCTCAGTAGCGGCGTGAATTACACCGATGACGTCTTGTCTCTTGACCTCGCCACTCAGTGAAAAGTCCAAGGTTCTTTTGAGCAATGTCGAATCAGTGAAGGCTGTCATCGCGCTAAGGAACCTGACTTTGTCCTCGTCCGAAATGCTCTCTCTATACGCTTTTGCAACGCTCTCGAAGTTATTTGTTGACCTCGCGTAAGCCAAAGCCACGGCCTCTTTCATATCAGGTTGAACTTTTCCATAATCCTGGAAGTCGCCGCCTAACTTCGAGGCGTAGCCTTCATCGACCATTGCCAATCTCGCGGCCACTTTGCCTCGCAGTATTGAACTGTTATCGTCGGTCTTCTTTTGTAGCCTATCGAGCAGGGGTCTTTGGAATTCTTTCGAGATTTCCTTGACATTGGAAGGAACCAGAGTGTACAACAATTCCAGTTGGTCTGAGACTTCCTGCGCAGGAAGCGAGTCGCTTTCTCTACTGAACCTTTTGAGAAGGGTCCGGTACTCGTTGAACGTCATTCTTCCGGAGAGGAGAAGGGAGAATGCGTCGAAGACTATTCCCCATCTGTCAAATGGTGAAAGTTTGCTCTGCCAAGGAAAATCGTCGAGACCTACGTAGTGTACTACGTAGAAGCCAGTTCGATCAGGGTTTATCTTCAAAGACTTCAAGCTTTTTGCTTCAATTACCTCTTCCTCTGATTCCATGAGAGTACTCGTCCTTTTTCCATTCATCTCGATTATGACCGGTATCGGCCACGTAGCTTTCTCGGAATTACCAGAAATAAGAAATCTTTCTTGTCGGAGATTCAGCTTCCCATCACGCAATGAGGCGGTTACAATGGGGTATCCGGGTTGCCTTATCCAACGAGACATTATCTCCTTCACTGGCTTCCCAGACGCCTCTTCGAGAGCAGACCAAAAGTCGCTTCCACTTGCGTTAGAGTAGGCATGTGCGGAGAGGTAGCGACGTATTCCGTTCCGAAATGCTTCTTCGCCGATGTATGCCTCTATCATTCGAAGGATGTGAGCGCCTTTCCCGTAGCTAATGGCGTCGAAGATTTGCTCGATCTCGTCCGGTGATTTCACTGAGATTTCGATCGGGTGAGTGTTCTTCAGATAATCTCTACCTAAAGCCCCGGCAAGTGTTTCTACTTTTGGTACTCCGTTGAAGAAGTTCTCGTAGATTCGCCATTCAGGATGGATTGAGTCGACCGCTTTGTACGCCATGATTGTTGCAAAACTCTCATTTAACCAAATATCGTCCCACCACTTCATGGTAACTAGATCTCCGAACCATTGGTGGGCTAGCTCGTGTGCTACGGCTAAGGAAACTCGGGTCCTAGTCTTTGTGCTAGTGCTAGCATCTACGAGCAGTAGGATTTCGCGAAAAGTGATCGCTCCCCAATTCTCCATTGCTCCCATTGCGAATTCGGGGACGCCGATTAAGTGGACTTTCGGAAGTGAGTATGGTATGTTATAGTAGGATTCGAAGTACTGGATCGCTTTCCTTGCTTCATCCTGGGCGAATTTGCCTAGTTTCGTTTTCCCAGGAGTTGTTGCCAGAATTATCTCGGTCTTGCCGAGTTTTCCTGTTTGCGCCTCGAATTTGCCGACGCCAAGATACAGTAGGTAGGTTGACATTCGCGGCGTTTTTTGAAATGTGACTGTTTTTTTCTCGCCCTCGGTACTCACGAACTCTACGGGCATGTTCGAGATAGCGTCTAGATCCTTGTTTATTCTAACGGCGAGTTTGAACTCGGCTTTAACGTCGGGTCGATCGACACATGGCAACATTCGCCTCGCTTGGGCTGGTTCGAAATGCGTGGTTACAATGTGTGTATGGTCGTAGCCGGCTCTGTAGATTCCGGCCAAAGAATCTGGGATGGATCCCGCATAATCTAATTCCAGAGTGCCCTCGAATGGTCCTGTCTCAATGATCAGGTCCTCTCCTTTCTGACTGTAAGGAAGACTGCTCTCACCCGAATTCACACGCAGTATGTCAAGTCCAACCGAATTCAGAACCACATCCTGTTCTGCCTTCAGCTTGATGAGTAGTTTTCCTTTGAATCTCAATTGCTCAAAGTCTAGATCGATGAACAAATCGTAGTCTGTGACTTGCACGGTGTCACTACCTGCTGGCAGCAAGAGCGCGCTAGACCTACGTAATCTTTTCCGAAACCGGCTGTGTCCGGTCCACACTGGTCGAAGGGGATATTCTACACGATAACTTGACAGACATCACTAATCAATTAGCTAACCTGGACATTACTGAAACTTGTTCTCTTGGGAGGCAGGTGACGAATGCCGCTTCTTGCGTTCGCTTTGATCATAGTCGCTGCGTTCTTGCATGCAGGTTGGAACTTGTTCGCCAAGGTCTCAAAGAACACGGTTGCTTTGATGTGGTGGGCTACTGTATTCGGGACGCTTGGGTATGGTGTGTGGCTTGTGAGTGGGCCGGGAATTTACATTGGTTCGGGTTCGTGGCTTCCATTTCTAGTCAGCGCAGCATGCGAGACAGGCTATTTCTTCACTTTGGTGCAAGGATACTCGAAGGGCGACCTCTCGCTGGTCTACCCGATCTCACGGGGTTCCGCACCAATCTTCGCCGCATTGTGGGGCGCAGTTCTGCTAGGAGAACAACTGCCTTGGTTTGGTTATTTGGGCGTTGGCCTGATGGTGGCAGGTGTCTACGTGACCTCTCTCCCAATTGAACGCTCGCGAACAAAGTTCGAATCGACCGGATCTTTTCGGAATAGTGCGGTGGGTTGGGCGCTCGCATCAGGCATTTTCATTTCCATCTATTCCCTGTCCGACAAGGTGGCTGTGGTCGCGACGCCTCCGTTGATTTATAATTGGTGGGTTTTCGCAGGGAACACTATCTTCTGGATGCCAATAGTCTGGAGAAGGTTCCGCTTCAGAGCGAACTTTGAAGAGCTGCGAAATAACTGGAGCCGCATCATTCCAACTGGTGCGATGATGATGGGCTCATACGGTGCCGCATTAGCGGCATTGGCGCTTACAAGCGCGAGTTACGTGGTGGCTGGACGCGGTTTGAGCGTGGTTATCGGTGCTTTGCTTGGATCCTTCATGTTGAGAGAAGGCTTCGGCTTCACAAGGATCACGGGCGCCATCTTGATGGTTACAGGCCTTGGATTAATCGCCTTTGCCTAGATTCGGTTGATCGTCGATCACTTACGTTCAATTCACGGTAAGCCCATCGCATGCTGCGATTCTTATGACTTCTGAACGCGCCGTAGGTGAAGTTCTTCAGATAAATGTGAAACCGGACACGCTTGGAGAACGGGGACTTCCGAAGCATCCTGTCGAACGCGCGTTGATCAAGCGGAATGGGCTCGTTGGAGACTTCAACAGATGGAGACATGAAGAGGCACACGATGACCCCAACATGGCCGTGCTTCTCATGCCCTTGGAGACGATTCAGGAACTTAACAGAGAAGGATGGCCGATTCGACCTGGAGATATCGGAGAGAATTTCACTACGACAGGGATCCCATACAATAGCTTCGGTCCAGGGAAACGGTACAAAATTGGGAGAGCAGTGATTAAGATCACGAAAGCCTGCGAGCCTTGCAGCTTTCTGAACGTCCTTCCTTATGCTGGAAAAGACAAGAACATTGTCAAGGCAATGTACAATAGAAGAGGATGGTATGCTCGCGTAGAACAGGAAGGAGAAATCGTGAAAGGCGACACGGTAGAAGAACTACACGTTGAGTAGACACATTATCAAATCATGATTCAGTTTTGTTAGTGTGCGCGCCACCCTATCTACACGCGCAGGATTGTTGAACGCCACATGCGGCGAGTGTACAATACCCGAAATCATGGTGTGGTACGCCTTGAGGCCCTCCCTCTACTGTTTTCCAAGAAGGAGAATGGCCCGGCGATCGAAAAGTATTGGAATCAGAGAGTGGTTTGATAGGATATCTTTGACTAAAGCAAGCAGACCGAGAATTGTATTGGTTCTGATGATTCTTCAGGCCCTGAGTGCGATAGGCGGTCTCGCCGGTGGAGCGGGATTGCTCATGGATCCAATGGGGCAGTCGTTCCTTCAAGGGGTGGGCGGCGGAGTTCTTACGGGCTATGAGCTGCCGTTCCTTGGCTCAATGATAGCATTGCCAATTCAAATATCGATCTTGGTTGGTTGCGTTTTGTTGTCCTATGGGGTGATTGGGTCTATCGTAGTTTGGGGGCTTTTTGCGAAAAGAAGGTGGGCGTGGAAGGTCTTGTTGGTGCTGGCGACGGTGCAGGTTGCTTGGTCTGTCGCCCAAATACACTGGATCGGACTGTCCGTTATGCAGGAATCGTGGATAGTTCTACAGGTAATGATACTCTTCCTTCTACATCGCCCCCCGGTCAAAGGCTACTTCCGCATCGAATAGACCGGAACACGATTGGCAAGAACAACACTTTTCATGGCATACGATCATCATAGTATGCCGGTTCATGTTTGATGGACCCCAACCCATTTGAGGGGCATTCCGCGCTGGAAAAAACGACCCTAGCTGTAGCTTTGGGTGTTGCCGGCCTCTATCTGCTAGCCCAATGGAGTGCCCGCCTAGCTTCCTTTCTCACAGGTGAATTACCCCCTTTCCTGGCATTTGTTGCGTTAACCCTTGGCGTTCTAGCTTTGTCCAAAGCCGGATTAGCCCACGAGAATCCATCGAAAATGTGGTTCTTCGTCCATGGCACATGGTTAGGTTACACTATAGGAGTGCTACTTCGATTCCTAAGCGAGGTCAGTTGGGCTCTGAATCCGCTCTTGCTTGGTTTTCCAAGGCATCCGTCCATTGCTGATGCTTTCTGGTTCGCGAGTTTCCTACCATTCCTGGCGGCGCTGTTGCTGCAGGCGTGGCCGTTTCGTGAAGCCTTCTCCGGGAGAGATCTGCGCATCTCACTTGCGATAACGACACTCACAATGGTCACGATTCTTGCTATCGCATTTACTGTTGCCAAAGAGTTCCTGACACTCGATTTTACCAGCCAGCTTGTTGCTCTCGCGTACTTGATGCTTGATCTTCTACTGCTGTTCGTTGCAGTGCCGATAGTACTATTCTTCAGGAACGGCACCTATTGGCGGCCCTTCATGTTCATAATGCTCGGGATAATTCTGAACGTAGCTGGCGACGTGTTCTACGCCATGGCATACCTGATGGGGACCTATTATGAAGCGCACCCGCTCAACCTCCTGTACGTTTGGTCGTATCTGGCGGTCATGCTAGGGTTCTACGAGAGATTCAGACAATTCAAAAGCTCTGCTTCCTGAGAAACACGCGACTGCAAGAGAAATCGGTGCGTAACTCCTGTTTGAGCTCGTTATTTCGAACCATCCGAGCAAGTCACTTATGTCGAGTAACTGCTCAAATTTGTGGGCTCGCACAACTATCCCCATTCACAACGGCACGGGTTCACAGTGACGTCACTTGGTTCCGTAGATGATGCCTATTCTCCCGAGCATGAAGGGAAGTCTCAGCGCTTTGGGTATGAATTTGGAACCGCTTGTGTCAGCAAACGCCACTTCTTTGATGCCCCAGCTCCTGATCGTCGCGACCAGATCATCGACATCGCCAAAGTATTTCTTCACAAGGAACAGATCTTGAAATGCGAACGCTCCTCCTCTCTTGAGCACTCTCAGGGCTTCCTTGATGAGCTCCGTTTTGTCTCTGACGTCGCCTACCTCGTGAAACACGAGGTTGCTGACCGCTGCATCGAAGTATTCGACTTCAAACGGCAGGGCGGCTGCGCTTGCCTTTTGGAAAGTCACACGGCCAGCGACACCTTCGATCTCCGCATTCTTCTCGCAGACCGCTTTCGAGTATTCCCACCTTCCGCCCCAGTAATCAATTCCGGTCACGTGAGCCTTGGAATATTGCTTCGCCAGTTCAATTGCCAAGGGAGCGTTCCCGCACCCGATGTCGAGCGCATTGCCCTCTCCATCCCAGTTCAAGTGCTCAATCACTAGGTTGCGAACCCGCGACTGCAGGTTTCCTCCGCGCTCTGAGAACTTGTGCCGCGCATAGACAAAGTAGACGAATGACAAGAGAAACAGTATTGCTCCAACGATCAGTAGTGGGAACAAGAACGATAGCACGAAAAAGGGAATGCTCATCGCAGCTGAGCCATAGGTCAGTTTGGTGGAGACCCAATTACCGTAATCCGGCCTTGCCACTGTTCGTTCACGCATGGTGACTGCCGCCCGTAGCGCTTTCCTGAAGAATAGTCAAATTCGTTCAATCTCACGGCCGGTGTGCTGACCTATCGTCCATAACCCTTAAAGCTAATCGTATGAACGATCGCGTTTTTGCGATCGGTAATGTTCTGCTCTCAGTGTGGATCTCCAATTCCTGCCGGGCAATCCGAATGCATGAAATGCGGAGCATCAAGTCAGACTCAGACTGTGAATCCCAATGCTATCATCGCTGAGCAATCAAACGTGGAGAGTAAACCGCAAATCGCATCCAACATTCCATTGACCGAGGAAGAAACAATTCTGTGGCATAGAGACTCGACGCATGGAGTAATAGACAAAGAGGTCACCTTCGAAGAGGCGGTCACTAACAAGCGTTGCCTGAAATACGATGTCCCCAACAGGCGAGTCGTAGCTCAGGTTGGGATCGAAAATATGCCCGAGGTCGTGATAATGAACTTGCACAGAGTCAACGATTCGCTAGGGGGTGGAATATTCCTGATCCCGCGAATGCTGGGGCTACCAGGATTACCCGTGGGCGTTTATGGAGGCCCGAGACGGGGAAACCTGAAGGTCTTCGGAGACGTTTCACTAATGGTGAAGGAAAACATCGTGATGACATTTGAAAACATCAAGGACCCACAAGGCCTGAGACAGTTAATTCAGGCATTGAAACGAGCCCATCTTGGCCCCACGGGAAGAATGTGGACGGCGCAAAGGATCGGAGGACCCTTTCAGAGATTCCGCAGGCAGGCCGGGGCACCGGACGCAGTATGATCTAGCAAATCGACCATTCACATGTGATGAGACCATCGCTCCCAAAGCACTAGTAGATATCCGAACATCAATCCTTGCGCAGTTATCTCCGGAAGCGTAGCCAAGGTGAAGAATACGGGAGTGGTTGTGAAGACAATATGTTCGATGATACCGCCGCTTCCTGCTATTGTGCCAATTAGGAGATAGAGCGAGGACACGGATAGCCAACCCCAACGTTTCATCTCGAGAATTCTCCCGACAAACGGGTACAACGCTACTGCCAAAATGAAACCTCGCAGAATCTGAGAAGGAATCACCCACGGACCGAATTCGCTTGGAGGTTTCATGTACGTTTGCATTGCCAGCCCACCATACACACCGCCCCATTGAATGAAGTAGGCCACCATGCCAGCGATTACATAGGTGATGATGTGAACGATGATCGTTCTAGAAGTGAAGAATGCGAACGCTTTCCCCGTCAACTTGGACTCAGCGATTTGGAAAACGTGCGTTTCACTACTTATCGGTGCCGGACAGGACCTAAGTTTGTGTGCGCGCGCTGACTCAAGGGTATTCTATTTTGAAAAAGTTGTTAAACCCATCTTCTCTCTGAAGGTTACGGCGAATTTCGGGAACACGTCCATTCTCCCGAGCAGCAGAGGAACGTCTTCCACTTGGCTCCATGCTACTCTAGCATGAAATCTGGCTGGTCCCAGTTGCATTGACAGACGCTTCATTAAGACTGGAACAGAAGACTGGCCTACACCGGAGATCCGTTGAAGCTTGTCCTGCTCATTGCGACGTAGTCCCACCAGTTTTCCAACCGAAAGAGGAATCAGAGTTATGTCCGCACCTGAGTCAACATACATCCACTGTGCGAACTTGCCTTCCAAGATGACTTTGACAACGGGACGAGAGACAACTCCGAAAAGAAAAGATTTCTCCTTAACGTAAGGAAAGTTTACGCGCATATAATCAACACGAGCGTTTCTCCCTTCGAAACTTTCAGGAGTTCTGGCTGCGCGTCAGGAAACTTTCTCTTTGCCTCGCGCCAGACTTGCTGGGCATCGCGGCCGCTCGCAACAATCCTTCGTCGGACTATAGCAACATATCTTCCCTTATACTTGGAGAAGTCGATGGCTACGAACAACGGACGCTTCTTCATTGCCCCCTACCTATATGATATTCGCCGAAGTTCACTAAAAACCTCTACGTAGAAACACCGTCCTACCTTTCAAGCCGACTCATTTCACGACAAAATAGCCAGACATTAGTGCGCGTTCTGGGGTGGCGCGTCAACCCTTGGGCCTTATCGTGGTCTTTTGTTATACACTTCGAATTGAATGTGTATGCAGGCTAATGCAGTCGCATTAGGCGACGCCACTAGTCTAATGGAGGGACAGATCTGCCATACTTAGCGGTCACGGTTAGGGTTCACAACGAAGTCGCAGTTCAATGCAAAGTCGTCGCAGAGAAGTTTGGATGGCAGCTTGCCGATCTTCTGCGAACCCTGATCTGTACCGGAGCGGTCTTCGTTCCTCTCGCAGCCGAAAACTCCGACCTGCAGGAAGCGATCGGCAAATTCCTAGGCGGACTAAAGCCCATGAAGCTTTCGGGGAAGCACAATCTTAGTTCCTATAGAAGACCCTACGCGTACAGGATCCAAGAACGCAAGTCAGCATTGCTAACCGTAAGCCTCCCCAAGTCCCTCTTGGATCTGGTTGCAACGTGCGCGGATCAGATGGGAGCCTCACGTAACGAGACCTGCTACAAATTCCTACAACGAGGCCTAATACTCTACATGAAGGCGCAAGCATCACTATTGGAAGCCTCCATGCGAGACTGGTGTGCACACAGACCCACAGGACTCAGATGTGATCGTGATGTTTTGTCATACATTACGATTTGAATGTGTATCCCGGCCAATACATTCGAATTGAATAAGGTCCCACTCTCGCCTTGTGAGCCACTTCTTACCAGTTGCTCAATGACCCCTAAGCACATTTTTATTCGCTCATTCATCAGTCTGAATGTCGCGAAGAGCATAGGGCTGCAGCCTGTGGGCACAATCGACGGGGAAACCCCCCAGCCAAGCTGTTTGGCACTTCTGGAATAAGGGGAACCGTGGACGGGTTTCTTACTCCTGAATTTGCAGCCAAGGTTGGTCAGTCATTCGCGGCAGGCGTTTATGGTTCATTTAAGCCAATCTTCCCGGCCGCGCCACTGTTTGCAGCCTCCATCCTTCAAGAGCGTCATTCGCACACCACAAGAGCAAAGGTCTCGAAATCTCAATGGGCTTCAAAGAGCTTCCACCCGTATGATACCGGGAAGCTCTCACCAATCTTTTCGAGTCCTCTATGCGAATAGTTTCGGATCCTTTCGTTTAATATTCGGAACATGCTCGAATTCTTTATCGGCGGAAATTATGCTCGTGATTTCGTGGTGTTTCATTACGGCTACATGAGCACAATCGTATGGACTAATATGATGCCGGTGAAACATGAAATGTTGATAGATCTTGGTGCGACGATTCAGGAATGTTCGCCAACCTCTGAAGCATCTCATAGGGAAGAAAAGATATCACCGAAGCGTTTCCATAGAGGAACTTGAGGGGAAGATTGAGTCCGGATAGAGATCCCACAGAACTATACTTCGAGCTAGGTGCGGCGATGGAGCTACACCTATAGAACTAGGCTTTTGTAATCTCCGAGTTGCCGCCTTGTATTGTAACTTTCATTAAGGCTAATGTTTACATTCGGCTGCAGGTTTTTTCCTCCTCGTAATTATTTGGAAAGGTTAGGGTAGATTATGCGTAAAGTTTCGAGGCGCCAGCTAATCTCCGGATCAGGCTTGGCAGTGGTTGGATTTGCGTTAGGATACGGAGCAAAGAGCATCTCACTATCGACTCCAGCGTTCCAGCCCACTCAGCCTCCCAGCAGCCCGGATGAGGCGCTTCAGCGACTGTTGGATGGGAATCAGGTCGCTTGGACTTCCACTTGATGCGATTCCGCTAGAGGTATTACGTCTTCTACTTTCGCGAGAATATCTAGAACTTGCTTGCCGATAGGAGCTAGTTCGTAATACGAGTAGTAGCTTGGGCTTCTTCGTTCGAATTTGTGGTAAATCAATCCGAGCCGTGTCAATTCATGAAGAATTCTGGAAAGGGTCTCCTTGTGAGTGACTTTTCGAGCTGACGATTGCAGGTTCTTCTGTAGTTCCGTAAATGACAATTGCTTCTTTGCGAGAAGTTCGACAGTACGGCGACTGACGTCTTTCTGAAGAAGCATGACGACTGATTCTCTCAAAGATACTATGGCATGTCCTCCCTTTTCTGAGCGTGTACGGTTGATAACGCTTATGTTATTAGGTCTCATACGTGTGACCAAGTCTATTGGGTGTTACCTCCATATAAGAACATCTCAAAAGCGTCAAGTGTTAGTTTGAAGCACCGTTGACCATTCAAGAAAGGGCGTCAGAAGTCGATCTTCGAATCGAGGCGGCCAAAGCAAAACTGAAGATTCTGCTTCTAGGACCAGGCTGGCCAGAGACAGAGCTCCAAGAAAGACGAGCTCTAGCGACCGAACTAGGGAGACGAAGCTACAACGTTCTCATAATGGAGGATATTCAAGATTGGCTAACGCAAATCACTATCATCGATAAGTTCCATGACATCTTGCGAAGGTATGACCCCCAGCTCATAATTGGTCTCTTCACCAAGAAAGGATCGCCATTGGGAATAACATTTGAGATTGGTTATCTCTGCGGGTTTTACGGTAGAGGAGAAGTCAGTCGGAGAATTCGGTTCCTGCTGGAATCCGGCATAAACCAAAGAAAGGTTCTAAGCAGCTACTTGAGGAAAGGACTCTTTGAATCTGTAGCAGCACCAACGTTCTATCCAAGCGAAGTAGATGATTTCATTGATTCTTTTGCAAGAAACAGAATACTTGAACTTGGCTTAGCTTAGATTCCGAAAAAGGCGCAAATCGCGACGGCCCCAAAGTGGATTTAGACCTAATTGGGTCGCATTGCTTCGTAGATGGCCGAACCAAAACCTAACAACCCAAGCAGAGTGGTCTCGACTTGGAGAATCGCAGTGATGACTGCTGTGCGGGGTTTAGGTTGCAGGAGGTCCAAGTTGATCGGGATCAGGAAATAGAGGAATAGAATTAACACGGCTAGAAATAGAATCTATGAAAGAACCTTGCCAGCCTCATCCAACCGTTTCGACAAAACTCCGTCCTATCTTCTCAACCTGCACTGTAATACGAGAAGCCATTCTGATCATAAAACTATCAGAACGTATGACATGTCTTTCCTGCAACGAATAATACTGTTGCTCTCGGCGTTCTTAGACTTACACCGCGATTACCTGAATTCACAGCGATTGTGTAATTGTATCACCTGTCCGAAGATCTTGGCTTATAGTTTCTTGAGGATTTGAATCGCCCCGCTCTCTGCCACATTGAGCTCCAGTCTTCCACCGTAAGAGTGAGCATAGCAACCAATTAGTCTCAATTTCTCGCCAGCAGATACCAGCATTGCCTGAGCGCTCCATAGATTCAGAGTGATTGCGCCAGTTTCGTCTTCAAACAGACTCGGGGTAAGGCTCGCAGTACCGTATTTTGTCTTCACAACCTTACTCTGTTCTAGTCGAATCAGTTTGCCAGTAACGGTGATGTCTCTCATGCCTTCTCGCAGATCGCGTATCTTGGTACTCGTGAGCTTGGGCTGTCCTCGTTCAGTAATGGGTATGTATCGTCCATTCCAATCAAACATTGGTTCATGTATGATGTTCTTGAGGTTCGATTCACCAGTCGTTTCAATCCATCTGCATCTAGTGCATCTTCTCACGTATTCATTGCCGTCTGTACTCAGGGACGTTGTCGAGCCACATCTAGGGCAAATGGGGAAAATGTTGAATGAACTCGCTTACGCCGCCCCCGCCCGCATAAATCGTACGCCTAATGCTATCTTCTATTGCGACGATTAAACTATCAGAACATACGACAAGCCCGTCCCGTTCGAGATCCACACTTCCTGCAATAGATAATACGAAGCAATCTCATTCGCTTCCGATTCAACTAAATGAGTTTCAGTCAATCATGCCACAGATAATCGAAGAACCTGATCTAATCAGATGCGAACACGCCGAGAGGAAGGGTTGGCCCAGTACTTTCCGATTGGGATCGTACATTTGCGTGAACTGTGATAGGGTTAGGTGTGAGTTCCATCCGCCAAGAGCCAAGCCGGTAATTTGGAGACCACAAGAACCACCAGAAACCCCCCAAACCCCAGTCGTAACACGCGTGAAGCCAGCCTTCAAACCGAAACCCGAAATCAACCCGAAGAATCTAACGCCGGAACAAGTTCTCGCGAACTTCCCCAGCCCAACACTTCGACCATACCAGAAGGAAATTGTGGTACGCATTGTCGAGGAATTTCGAGCAGGAAAGAGATGCATCATCCTAGCAGCGCCCGTCGGGTTTGGAAAGTCGTACGTTAATACTGCTTTCACGTCTGTGACGCGTTCGTTCTACGCGACGCCTCAGTTGGCGTTGATTGACCAGATCATGAGGGACCCGTATGTGAAATCCAGATTCGTGGAGATTAGGGGTCGCCGCAACTACCAATGCTTCCTACAACCAGATCGCCGGGTGCATGTGGGCAAGTGCATAACGGAGGATTATCCTTGCAAAGAGCGGTTTGATGTTTGCCCGTACTGGAAACGGAAAATGATGGCGCTGAATGCGCCAAGTGTCCTAACAAGCCTAGCTTACCTGATATCTGAAGGCCAGACGGAGGGTAGCGAATCGTATCTTGGCACAAGAACGCTACTGGTTTTGGATGAGGCGCATAACCTTGAGGAGCAGTGCCTGAACCATGTCTCGGTTAGAGTGAATCCTTTCAGCATACCGCATGAAGTTTTCAATCAGGTTCTCCCAGAACTCCTTGAGACCCACACGGACGCGGATATGCGATCGCTGCTTGAAAGCATCGAAGCACGCCTGAGCATGATGCTTGAACGGTGCGAGAAGATCGCGCAAACAACTGGACTTTCAACGATACAAGCGGAGGATCTGGAGAGGATCAGGCATTACCTAGCCAACTATCAGCTCTACAAGAAGTCTAAGTCTGAATGGGTTTGGCAGGTCAAGAACGATGAACTACTCGTTCAGCCAGTGTTCGGTAAGGAGTTCATGCGCGACCTTGTCTGGAAACGAGGAGAGTACTACATTGTATCATCAGCCACAATACTTGATCCACAGGAATTCGCGGAATCTACCGGTCTTCTGGACTTCCTGAAGGCGGATGAAATCTCCTTCCTGACCGTACCTAGCACGTTTCCAGTTGAAAACCGGCCGATCATTGACGCAACCGTCGGCCCCTTGTCAACACAATACCTCGCCACAAACATGCCCCAAGCCATTCACGCGGTCGAGGAGATCCTGAGAAAGGAGAAGGGGAATGTCGCGATTCACTGTCATAGCTATCAGCATCAGCGAAATCTCGTCGAGGGGATTTCAGAGGATTTGAAGCCTAGACTTATCGTTCACTCTGGTAGGGATCGGGAGGAGAAGTTGAATGAGTGGATGCAGTCACGGGGGAAAGTGTTCGTTTCGGTTGCGTTTAACGAAGGGCAGGACTGGAAGTACCAGGTCTGCAATGCACAGATACTCCTGAAGGTTCCTTTCCCGGACTTGGGCGACATGCGCGTGAAGAAGAGATTGGCGTTGGGGAATAGGCGATGGTACGATAACCGAGCTATGCTGGAGGTTATCCAGGCGTACGGGCGCGCAATAAGAGCTGAGGATGACACGGCAAGATTCTACATCGTGGACGGAAGCTTCACCAGACTAATCCGCAACTGCTGGAACACGACACCAAACTGGTTCAAAGAAGCCCTACCCACAACCCTACGTCCCCCACATTCCTAATTGAACCCGCGATATCCTAGAGCGCCTGGATCGAGGACACAAAACATTGCCCTTCAGTGAGTTGAAGGCGACCCCTGTCATCGATGATTTCCCTAGCTGCCGAGCCAAGTATCGTTCTCTCGTCTCCTCATCTAGTCATTAGCTAGAAATATGTCGCTATGCGAGATTTGTCTGAAGTGGATTATGTCGTTTTATGTCGGGCTTGAAGCTGGTCGCTTGATGGGGGATGAATGACCTCTCAAGAAATAAATACATGGCGGCGAAATTTTCTAGCGAGTGAGATCTCAAAAGAGAAAAGAAACGAGATTTTCCGGCGCTGTGTTTCCGCTCCGGAATTGATGTAAGATTGGAGTGGAGGGATCTCACTGATGAGGGGAGATGATGCACAGCGCCAGGATTGGAATCGAATACGTTCCCATTTCACGACTAAAAGAATGGAAACATAATCCGCGATTCATTGGCGATGAGCAATATCACGCCCTCGCGGAAAGCGTTCGCAAGTTCGGCATAATTGATCCGCTGATTGTTGACCAAGGATACAGAATCGTGGGCGGCCATCAACGCCTCAAAGCCCTAAGGGACCTAGGAATTAGAAAGGCACCAGTTGTTAAGCTAGCCCTTTCCAGCCGCGATTTCAAAACATTGAACCTTGCGCTAAACAAAATCAGCGGGGAATGGGACAATGAGCTACTGGCACCACTACTCGAAGAACTCGCCCCACTACCCGAATTCGACCTGACAGGGTTTTCGCAGCAAGAAGCGAACGTACTCATTGAGACCTTCAGGCTTGAGGATGGGACTCAAGCTGATGATGCTCCAGCACTGCCCAAGAAACCGAAATCTCGCCTGGGCGACATGTACAAGCTCGGAAACAACCGACTCCTGTGCGCCGACGCCACAATTCCCGAAAGCTGGGAGAGGCTGCTAGCTGGCAAGAAAGCAAGCATGGTCATCACTGATCCCCCATACGGCGTCAATTATGAACTAAGCAACAAATTCGCTCTTAACAAGCTGACCGGTCGAAAAGAGCATGACAAAAGCTGGGGCAAGATCGCGCAAGACACGGACTGTAACGCAGCACTAAATGCCCTCCCCCACATATTCGGGAATTTGGCCGAAGACGGCGTGACCTACATAACCAGCGGCACAAGGCTACTGATTTCAATAGCAAATTGGCTTGATACTCAACGCATCCGATACGCGCCGTTTCTAATCTGGGACAAGGGTTTCGCGGTAATAACCTGGGAACGATACCACGCAGCACACGAGTTTCTGATATACTGCGGACCAGGTTCCTATCCAACGAAGAGCAACGGCAACGCTCGATCGCGATGGTTTGGCCCGAAAAATGAGACCACCATATGGCGTATTCCGATCGAACCAAGCAAGCAACGCCTACACCCAACGCAGAAGCCCGTAGCCCTCTATGAACGAGCCATGATCAACAGCAGCGCGCAATCCGAGATCGTTGTCGACCCATTCGCTGGTTCTGGCACCTGCATCATTGCAGCGGAGAAACGCGATAGGCGCGCATACTGTATCGAGCTCGACCCAAAGTACGTCGATGTGGCCGTGAAACGCTGGGAGAACTTCACAGGACGCAAAGCCGAGAGAATTAGGAGTACCTGATTCCAGGATGAGGCATTTGGGTAGACCTCGAGGCGCGACAGAACCAAACAAGGCAAACCGTCAGCGCCTAGTCCACAGATACTTGGTTAAGGGGTTCTCTACATCAGAGATCGCGAGGCAATTAGGTGTTAGTGATCGGACGATCGAGCGAGACTTCCAAGAAATAAGGGCGAAGTTTCATAGGATCAATGAAAGAGACGAAGTTCGAAGCTGGGCGCTTGCTGACGCTGAATATGGTGAGATGTGGCGAGAGTGTTGGGTGCTCTTCCATCGCCCTACAGCGGAAGGCGAGAATGATCGCGTGAATAGACTCGCCGTCATGGATAGATTACTTCGCATCAAAGCCCAGAGAGACGCTCTAGCGTTCGGTACTCAAGCACCACACACTCCTACAAGAAATTCCCAGTTGCTCTCAGATGAAGCAGTAGGGATGGTCATCAATCTCCTTCCGACCAGTGACAGGGAACAAGCAATTGAAAGCGTCCGAAACCGAATTGCACTTTTGGAAAAGAGTCCTTGAGCGCGTCGACCCGGCCGTTTGGGTGACTGCCAACCTAGGATTCGTTCCTTGGAAACACCAAGAGATATTTCTTCGAGACGCATTCGTGCGAACACGTGTCATTCGCAAGTCGCGCCAAGTGGGAATGACAACTGCAATTGCACATGAAGCTCTCTGGAAAGCCATCAACATCCCCGGTGGAACTATCTTAATCATCTCGCCTGGCTTGCGTCAGAGTCGAATCCCGATGCAGAAGATTCATTCCATAATCGCGCGCCATCCAATCTTGTCATCCCGCATCGCTAGCGAAAATCGTGACAGTCTGCAATTTACTAATGACTCCTTGATCATCGCCTTACCTAACAACCCAGAAAGAATAAGAGGGTATGATGCGAGCGACATCTACCTAGACGAAGCAGCACATTTCCTGAATGACGAACCAGTCATGCAAGTACTCAAACCGATGCTGATATCAAGGAAAGGCACGTTCACTGTAGTTTCGACCCCCTTTGGGAAGCGAGGGCTGTTTTGGGAACAATACCGGGATGCCATTCAAAGGAAAGATTCGGATCACGATGTGAAAGCCTACGACTTCTATCCTTCCACAATAAACCCGCTAGTTACACAGCAGGACCTTGCGCGAGAACGGGAAAATCTCACAGAGATGGAGTTCAAGCAGGAATATCGAGGTGAATTCATTGAACAAGTGGACGTCTGCTTTCCACTGGAATTGATTGCCGGTTGCGTGAACAGTGACTTAGAGTTGTTTGACGAAGGTGATACGTCAAAATCATATTTCATGGGCATTGACCTGGCGAAGCAACGCGACGAAACGGTCGTTATCATTCTTGAGGAAATTGACGAAACAGGCGGATTAATAGTGCGCCACATCAGTGCATGGTCGAAGATGAATTACACGGAGCAAATAGCGAGAATTGGACAACTCTCTAAGTCATTCTCAATAAACAATTCAGCCGTAGACCAAACCGGTGTGGGTGAAGCCGTTCTCGAGAATCTGAAGAATGTTCTACCTTCCGTAGAGGGAGTGACATTCACGCAACAGATCAAAGTAAAGCTCATTGATTCGCTTCGTATGCTTCTTGAGCAGAAAAAACTGGTGCTACCTAATGATTCCAAGTTAATAATGCAAATGAATGGTCTGCGTTACACGTTCAGTTCGGTTGGCAACATTATTTTTCACGTTCCTGAAACCAACCAACCGCATGATGATTACGTCTGGGCTCTCGCGTTAGCTGTCTATGCCGCACAGAAACCGAGACCGCGCTTCGGTATAATAAGACCAGTGCGCGTGAACTGGTAATTGAATGTGAGTTCACTGCAGGCAAGCCATTGTGAACTCTAAAGTGCGTGATACCTGTACATCGGATTAGTACAAGAAACGCAATCAAATGCAGAGTTCAAATTACGATGCCCGCACCAGTAGAGCCGACGACGACCTTATAGGGGCAGAATTCCGGTAGTACCCGGAGACATCGAATTTCATAGCACTCATCGTTCATGTCAGATTCCCAGACTTGCTCAGGCAATCGTCCGAATTAGGTCTGGGTCAACTGGCCTCCGAAAGGCATCAATAATTTGTTGTATTCGAGGCTGCATTCGCCGTAATTCCTTCATTTGCTTGAGCAACCCTTTGTAGCCAGTGAAATCCCTATACAGCATCTTGGCTGCTTCGTCTAAGAGCTTGACCACTATGCCGTAAATCGGATAATAGAGGCCTGCGATTATGGCGAATATGTCGACACCGAGGCGTTTGATTTTTGGCAAAGTGAGCGTAGATTCGTATTCTCGGAGAGCTTTCATTGACTCGTAGGTGAGATTGACTCTCGTTTGGAGATATGACAACATAGCCTCATTGGTTTTCTGCAGCGCTGGAAGGAGTGTGGTGGCATAGGTCTGAGCCTTTTCGTAAGAAGGGTCCCCCCAAATCGTCTTCTCCATCTCCATCGCTCGGTCACGCAATTCTAAACGTCTAGTCAATAGCTCGTAGCTTGTCACAACGTTTTCATCGAGCTTCTTGACGGCGTCGTTCAGCTTCAGGATTGCAGGATCATCAGCCTGTTGGTATTGATTCTTCTCCAAACGATCCTTACATTGTTCGTAAATTACCTTCAGTGCCATTCCGGTTGTGCGGCTTAGGGACTTCTGACCAAATCGCATATGCTTCTCCGGCGGGTGAAAGTAGATCTCTTTCCATACTCTGAAAGTGGCGATGAGTTTGCTACAGACGTCAATTTCCGAAATTATTTCATGTTTGCTGTCTAGGGCTACAAAGCCGCTTGGCTGCATTCGAGTTGGTCGAAACCAGTCCAACATACTGCGAGTATACGGAACCAAATAGTACGTGTGACCAGCACACTCTACTGGCCAGACCCCGCGAGGGCTTTCCCCGCCTTTCCGAAGATTCTTTGCTATGCGCATGCCTTGGAAGTCGTTAGCGACAAAGGGCGATCCTTTGCGAGCTTTATGACGGCCCATTTGGATTCGCGATAAGACTCCTCACGTCCGATTCTTTGATTGCGAGTCCAAAAGCCCGAAGAAATTCTACCGTCATAGGTGCAACAAAGGAATCTGGGTCCTTCGCCAAGTCACTTGAACCCATTCTTTTGCTGACAATGATTTCATCTTCGCTTGTGACGTACTTTTGATGTCTTAGCAGAAGGATAGTATTGAGGAAGCCTGTAGTAAGCTGCTGTCCCTTTACATTGCCCAATTTCAATTCGACAACTATTGTACCGGTATACTCGAAATGCTGGTACACCTTTGTTGCGTATACTAACATACCGCGGATGACACGAATAGTGACGCTGATGTTCGTGCCATCATCTTGTGGTATTGTCTCGCCATAGTAGATAACGCCGACATCGCTGACTTCCGCGTAGAATGGTTCGTCAATTTGCTCATCAATTTTGAATACAACGCCATGCTGCCTTGGATGCGGATCACCAAAGAGCAGAGTCTCTGGATGGTTCACGTATAACCAATCATCAATTTCACTCGAAGGAGTAAACAAGGGGTTTGCGTTTTCTGCTCTGATTAACATCCTCCGATAAGATTTCTGGAATATCTTATCTGCCGGGGGGCTTTCATGTTCTATTGCTGGGCCCTTGACCTTTTGCGCGATGTCCGCTGAGGTCAATGCTCGAACCACAGAACCGACACGAGTATAGAGGGCATTTCCACCACTGAACTTGACGCCGTGAATTCCATCGCTGCGGCTGATCTTGATTACGTACACGGCAGAGTTATCTTGGAAAGTTACGGTTTCGAACGCAGGTCGAATCGAAGGGTCACATCTGTCGGTCGCGACATTCATTATCAGTTCTTGGTGGCCTCTTCTCGGGCTCATGCCTTCGATGGTTTGATCGTCGTTTACCCCAATTAGCATCGTTCCGCCTGTCGTGTTCGCGAACGCGGTCATCTGGATTGCTAGTTCATTTGTGTTTGACAAGATAGCGCTGCTTTTGAATTCGAGATTCTGACTCTCCCCAGACTTGATAAGCTCCTTCAGTTCCTCAGGAGCGACCAAAATGCCCTCATCTCCGCTATCCTTCGTGTTAGTTCTTACAACCTTCACATTCATGTTTGGGGTTCATATGGCTTAAGAGTCTGCTGTCCGATCTAACTTGGTTTGGTTCCTGATAGTCTCCGCGGTCTCAGTCAAGAACGATGAGCGTTAGAAGTCTGCATGCATTCCATACGTTATACATTGCAAATCATAAAAGCGTACTCGACAACTTCAGCAGCATGGGTCTTTTTGGCAAGACTTGCCCGATGTGCAAGAAAGCCAAGATGAAAGGATCAGGCAGTGTCAAGCCGTTACGCCGGGTTGGACCAACTGGTCGAAGAGTGTACTACGGTGAGAAGAAAGTGTTGCGATGCCCCAACTGCGGCTACAGAACGATAGAGGGTTAACCTGAGCACGAAAAACTTGGGGAGATTGAGTGGATTGGAGATCGGCTATCTTGACTTCGACGAGATGGTCAGGCGCGTTAGCAAGAAAAAAGATGATCTTGACAAGGTATGTCGTGAGATCAAATCTGAACTTGATCCAATTCTCGAAAGCAAAATCGAGAAGATACTTAGAGAGCCAGATTACAATAGGAGACTAGAGAAACTAGCGAAACAGAAAGCAGACCTAGTACGTCGAGCTCAAGGAAGGAGCAAGAAGTGGCAAGAAGTTGTCATCGAAGCTATTGTCAAGGCACGCCAGGCAGGCAAGATCTCAGGCAAGCGTTTCGACGAAATCTTTGGACACACGAGTTCCGAGAAAAAACTCTCACCCATCGTTTATCGTTATTTCAAGAACGAAGTAGACAAGAAGTATAGAGCGTACTATGATACGGTAATTATTGGTCGGTCGAGGACCGACTTGGTCCTGTACAAGGAGTGTGTTGAGAAGAGAAAAGTCGGAGAGCGCGGTCACTTGTGGAAGAAAAAACCAGTATACGAACATCGAAAGGTTAAGGAAGTCGTAGCGATTGAGGCGAAAGTTGACTATAATGAGTTCAGGCGACTCAAGGATCAGGTGAACGACTACCAAATGGCGGCGGACAAAGTGTACCTAGCCTGCACGACGCCGCTAGTTCTTGAGAAAGGTCAGAAAGAACTCATTCAAGATCTAAAGCACAGTGGCGTAGGCCTCATTCATGTTGATATGTGGAAACGCAAATGCAAGATTAGGCTGGAGAGCAGGAAAGGGAGAGCGTTCGATAACAAGCAGAAGAAGGATTTGATCGACAGATATTTCGCCTGACTCCTCTTTTCATATACCTGTGACAGCAAATATCCGCGGAGTCCATTGACTTTTGGCTAAGAATTTGAAAACCTGTTTTGTCATCGCACCGATTGATGATGAAGTCAGTGACGCTGGACAAAGGTCTGATAAAATACTGAGGCACATAGTCGCGCCCGCAGCCAAGGAAACCGGCTATACAACACTTAGGGCAGATAAGATATCTAAGGCCAAGAAGATCACTCCACAGGTAATTGAGCATATTCTCGATGATCCATTGGTAATAGCTGATCTGACTGGTCACAACCCTAACGTCTTCTACGAGCTTGCGATTCGGCATGCCATCCGGAAACCGTTTGTGCAGTTAATTGAGAAGGGCGAGTCTATTCCGTTTGATGTGGAACCAACATGCACTGTCCAACTCGATCACAGAAATCGTGATAGCGATTCGCAGGCCATCAAAGAATTAGCGGCACAGATTCGTTCGGCAGAACAATCTCCAGGCAATGCATTCACGCCGGTCTCTATTGCTATACAGATCATTCATTCGAAGATGGACAAAGTGGCAGCACGAAGTGAAACAAGGGTTCCCAGATTGCCTGTGGGCAAGTTCGGTGAGTGTAAGGTCCATGCTAAGATGACTGTGCGCCTTGACCCGTACACTGGCCAACAATTAACCGGAGCCTCCACCACTGACGCCATTGGATACTTCGATTCAACAGAAGTGAGCGGCATAGCGCCCGGTATTTACGATCTGTACGCCTCGGCGCCAGACTATCCTGAGACAATGATTGCTGCGCAAGTGGCCCTTCTAAGGCCTCCGCCGTGTCCGAAGTGTAATTCTAAGAGAACTAATACCTACCATAAGACTACGCCGCAAGGGGACACTGTGGAACACAGATGCTTTGAATGCAATAATGTCTGGGTTACGTGATGATTCCATATGAACGGAACAAGAGCCAAAGTTCGAGTCTTGGGATACCTTGAAAACCTGTTTCTGCAAGTCCCGTCTTTTAACTTGGGTAATAGCTTCAGAATAAGGCGAACGTTTGAGACGGAACGCCGACAATTGTACGCGTGGGACGGTAGAGTTCCCGATCAAGGACTGCCCATGGATAGCATTGATGGTCTGAGCGTTGTTGTTGAGACTGCGGTTGAGATAGACTGGCCCCCACTTGCTCCTATCTATCTAACAATATCAAAAGAAGTCAGCCAAGCAAACTCGCGCCTACTATCTATTCCAAGGGCTCTGGTCCTGTTCCTCGACCAAATTGTCAAAATGAAAACCGTTGAACCTCAACAAGGCGATCTCTCTGAAATAGGACCACCTGCCAAGTTTTCTCCACCGCGCTGGGCGCAGTCGATATTTACCAAGTATCGCCATCAAGCGGCAATGGATACCGAAGAGCTGGAGGCGTTCAAGGAATTTTTCTGGGATTACATTTCCACGGAGAAACCCGATTTCGTGTGGAGAGCGATCGGTAGGTTCGGATGGGCGTCGGATATGGCCGGTGAGTTGGAGAACATCGATTATCGATTCGTTGACTACGTCAGAAGCCTGGAAGCATTGTTGGGCGGCGGACCTGAGATTGCACATACGTTGGCGTCAAGGACAGCTGCTTTGCTTGGCGGATCACCTGATGATCGGCAGGATACGTATGATTTCATCAAAGCAGCCTACGACTGTCGCAGTGGAAGCGTGCACGGAGGGGGTCTACCGCGTTTGAACTTTCCTAGGTGGAAAGGGACGCTACAGGGTCTGGGGATGATCGAAGATATTGACATACTTCACTGGTATTGTCGGCGTAGTGTACGGCGAGTCGTTGATTTGATCTCTGCGATCAACAAGAATGAGAGCGTGGCCGCTAAGTGGAAAGGAATTAATGACGAGAACAAGAAGCATCGGATTGTTGGATTGCTAGACTACAGTCTTCTGAGAAGCGATCTTGCCGATGGCTTGCAAACATTCTATGACAAGTCTTTGGGCATAGGCGCCATATGGGCGTTATATGAAAAGACCTTGGAAACCCCATTCAACTCGACCGGCAAGGTGGATATGTATAGGTAGGTGAAGAGATTGTGTGGTGGCGTGCACGCCACTAGACCCTTCTGATTAAACTGGTTGACAAAGCTCGTTTGCAAGCCTGCTTTGGAAAAGTCGTTTGTGCTATTCGTTGGCTGTCTAGTTTTCCGTGGTGGTACTCATGGTGCGCGCACCACTAACCACTACACACAAACCAACAACCCACCAACACACAACCACCAACAACCCCGTCATTGTTTTTTTTGGGGGTGGTACCTATGGTGCGGAGGATATAGATTGGTGTTTTTGGGTTCTACGTGGAAGTGTGTTTTTGGACGTGGAAGTTTTGTGTGTTTTTTGGGGGTGTGGGGGGGTTTGGGCAGTTGAGCTGTGGTTAGTGGTATCAGTAAGGGCGACAAAATCACCGATGGCAGTTAGGCTTGGATCGCTGTCGGTTTCTGCGGCGTTTCCAACCACTCTATCAGATATGGATCCTAATGTTCTACGGAATCCTGCTTGGACTTATTCTGACTAGGCGAGAGTCTGTTTCTTATGACGAAGCACATACTGATAATAAATCCCGTTAAGATCGCAATCCCTAATGCCTGATCATGCGACATGATACTCCCAATTGCAGTCAGAAACTGGCCAAGCCAATTCGTAGGTTCTTCAATCACGTTTATTATGAGACCGACACCGGAATCTAATGTCGCTAGCATCTCCAAGAACATAAGTGCCCAAAGAATGGTGATGATAATGGCAGTCTTCAGATGGGACGAACGTTTCAAATGAACCCCCCCAGGCAAGTTGGTAGGATCTTTCTTATTCAATTCTTTACCGGGTCATGCCTAGCGCTTTCTCTATTCTCGATTCTATCAGGAAATCTAGCTTCGTGGCCCTTATTCGCCCTTACGTACGGAGTCACCTTGACTCTAGATATCCTATTTCTATCTCACGTTCCAAACGAGTTCTGGCCAGCGGGATATCGATTCAGAGACAATGCCAGTCTTGTTGCCACCAGTTTCATCTCGATCTTGATTCCATATTGCATTTTCTGGGTGATCAAATACACAACCCCGTCAGTGCCGATCGAAGGCTGCATAGCAGGTTGCTCTGTTCACTTCCTATTGGCCTTCCCCTTTGGTGTCCTGTTCTCGTTTTTCGCAATACTATTTCCGATGTTGGGCTTGCAATCGTTCTTCTCTTCTGTGGTTTATTTAGTAGCCACGCGGCTTGTTCTCACTAGGTCAAATGTTGAAACCAAGCCCCTCTCATCCTCTTTCGTGGTATCGGTCGTAAAGTCGTCGGTGGAACTGCTGGGATTAATGGGACTAATTATCACTCTTGCAGGGGGGTGGTTGTTACGAGGCGACATAATTAGGACGCTTTCATTTATTCTGGCTCTACAATCTTTCTTGCCGCTTTATCTAATTGCGGTTGCATCCCGAAAGAAGCTCGGGAGGAGGCTGAAATGGATCTGGACTTTGGCTCTTCTGGCGGGGTATCTACTTCTAATCGTTCCAGACATCATTCCGATACAGATGCCTTCGGTTGTTGGTTTGATCTTCCATGCCCCTGATTGGCGGTCCACGATTCTTGGCTCAATTACTGCCACTATTTTGTGGGGTATGGCTGTTGGTAAGGCCTATGTCATCTCCAATGATTGACCAACGGTTCTGGTCGGCCTAAGATTTGGATATGGTGCAAGTTGACAGTCGATTACGAGAAATGGGAGAAGAGTGTGCGAAAGCAATCTGCGGACTATTTATGCAACACAGACAATCGAAAATGTTGCGGGGAGATCAACTTCAGGCTACGGACTGCCGACATTCTCTCTCGCTTCGCTCGCATAACGGACTTTTGTTGTAGCGTGTTCGTTGGGTTGAGTTTTGTTCAGTTGTGTTCTCATGTGTTGGATCAGGTGGTGCGCACACGCAGCTCTCGTCACTGAACTAATCTAATCAATCACTTTTCTTTAGATGCTCCCGCACTCTTGCTATGTCGTTTGAGGCTAGCCGTTGGAGTCGCGCATGTCCTATCCGTGTGGATATTTCGAGGACTTTCGCATAGTGTGCCTCTGCTTGTTCCAATTTGCCTTGTTCCTCGTATACTCCGCCTAGCTCTCCATTGAGGTATCCGGCATCAACCCACTTTGCCTCTTTCTCTTTGATCTCAATTGACCGCAAGTAGTGTTCTTCAGATTCCTCGTACCGTTTCAGATTCCCGAGAAGAAACGCATAGTCGGCATGTGCATCTGCGTAGTCTTCTTTGTTCTCAATTGCATGTCGATATTGCTTCTGAGCTTCCACACGCCTTCCCAAGGAGCTGAGTAGTTCTGCATATCTTTTGTTGGCTTCAGGAAATTCTTTCCGTGGTTCCAACGCTCTCTGGAAGTGGATCTCAGCCTCGTCGTATCTTTTCAAGTCACGAAGCAGAAGGGCGTAGCTATAGTGAGCCTCAGGGAAATCTTCGACCTCAAGCGCACGTCGAAAATGTGTTTCAGAGTCTGAGCGTCTTCCCATTTTCCTTAACAGATTTGCGTAGTTATTGTGAACTAAGGAGAAGTCTTCTTTGAGTTCCAGCGCTCTGAGGTAATGTTTCTCCGCCTCCTTGTTTCTTCCAAGTTCGCGCATTAAGTTAGCGTACACAGAGTGGGTTTCAGAGTTTTGCTCGTCCAAATTGAGTGCCTGTTCAAGTTGCTTCTCCGAGTTATCATATCTTTTCAATTCAAATAGTAGAATTGCGTAGTTCGCATGGACTCTGGCAGCGTTCGGGTTCATTTGAAGAGCGGCTATGAATTGCTCCTCTGCTTTCGCATGCATTTTCTTATTGAGCAGTTCAATTGCGTAATCATTGCGTATCCCAGTACAATCCAGCGTCTTTACCGCGGTGAAAATCGACCAGTCGAATGGATATGTCCTTATTGGCTCGGTATTCTTCCAGACATATCCATTTGAAATGAAGAAGTCTCTCGTAGCGTTGTACCTCGTCGGTCCTGCGTCTGGGACTGAAATTGGAACAAGAATCTCGTGCGTCAAACTGCTAAACGGCTCCTCTAAACAAGAGATCTGTTCGATGCGGTGTAGCAATCTCTTTCCGTGATGTGCTCTTCTAAACTCGGGTTTGACAAAAAGGTCCTCTAGAATTATCTGCTTGCTTCCTACATAGGCACGGAGCGAGGCCCATGCGACCGTTTCGAATTCTGGATCAATCACTGTCAGTTCATACTGCTTATCTTCTCCGAGAACATTGAAACAGTGTGTGAATAATCGAAAGTCTCTTCCATCGATATTTACGACCTGGGAAGGCCAAGAGGCGACTAGAACTTTGTTGTTACGAATTCTTTTCTGCTTTGCATCCTCCCAAGCCTCTTTCGGGATGCTTTTCCAATCTTCAAAGTCGGACTTACTTAGGTCCACGTTTGAGGGCCAGAGCTCTTCGTCACATGTGCCCCATCCTTTCATGGCTCTGCGTGCACTGACCATTGTTGTGCCTTTTATCGGCCAGCCATCATCTATCATCTTGCAGACGCAATGTAGAAACCTCATGGACCCGTTCCCCCAAGTTCCACTATAACAACCGTCACTCATCATTGTGAAGGCCGCACAGCAATCCTGTTTGCCTTGGCCTTTCTTCATAATTTCCAAAACCTTTGCGGGAACTTTGCTCTCATCTAACTTTAGCATGAACTTGCTGGGTAATTCTTTCTTAGACAACTCAGGCAACTCGCATTTCACAAGGCAACAGCTTCCGTCTAACCTTGTGATAGACCCGGATAGAACATCCATTCTCAGCCCTGCTCCGCAGGTGATGAAGTGTACTCTTTCCGATTCCGAGTTGTTTCGCTTGCGACGATGTTCGCATATTGAGACCTACTCCGGAAACTCCCCTTACTTTTTCTTCGATTATTCCCTCAATGCCAAGTACATGCTTCTCGTCATGTATTGACCGCCCATGGTGACGGACTTGGTTAACTTTAGCGGCGTAGAAAGTCTCCTCATGTCGCCAAGTAAGAGAACAAGCATTTTCTTTGTCCTTCTGCTACCCACGTAGTCTTCTAGTTCTTGCTTCGACAGAAACAACTCATCGCCGTAATCTGCAAACACTTCGTCGGAGGTTCTCATCATTATCTCTTCAATTCGTGCCTCACCAACAATTTCCATTTTTCCACCCGATTGATAGATGAATAACTTCGACCCTGGTCGCAATCTCGCAGGTTTGCCTTCTCGCCCGAAAAATTTCACGAAAACCCGTTTTCTTTCGCTGAAGAACCTCTGGACATGGCCTTCAAGCACTGGGAAGATGATGCCGATTGTCTCTTCGTGTTTTGGTGAATACACCGTTCTGGCTCCTATCGATCCAACCTCAAAGGTACAGAATTACATTCGTCTCAAGTACTTGGGGGTAGTCCTTCTCAATACTTCCAGATTCCGTTTGCGAAATTACTGGATGATAGTGTTTTATCCGGAACCAATCAAGAATAACCCCGGAACAACTCTTGGTAGAGCTAATCTGGGACCGAAAGTACGACAAATCAGGAGACAAGTCAGCGCCTGTTCGAGTAGCCCTCCCATTCCAGACAATTGAAACCCTAAACGAATCTTCACAACAACGGCAGAAATCCATCGAGTCGTTTCTCACGGGCAGGGGTGAAGTAGAATGGAGAAATCGACTCATCTGGGGCGACAAGAAGTACGTGTTGCCCAGCCTCTTGCCGGAATTCGCAGATTCTGTAGACTTGGTCTACATCGATCCTCCCTTCGATACTGGTGCAGATTTCTCTTACCATGTTGGGGTACCAGACCATGGTGTCGAATCAGCGTCTTTCACAAAACTGCCTAGCGTCATAGAACAGAAGGCCTACAGAGATACTTGGGGCGAAGGTCCAACTCAGCTTGATTCGTACCTTCGATGGTTCTACGAAACACTCATTTTCTTAGATGAATTGCTCAAGCCCAGCGCAAGCATCTACATCCATCTGGATTGGCACATAGCTCATTATGTGAAAGTTTTGGCTGACGAGGTATTCGGCATAGAGAATTTTCAGAATGAGATTATCTGGAAACGTGCGCTAACCCACAACGATCCTAAGGGGTACGGGCGAATCCATGATAACATACTCTTTTACAAAAAACCACTCGCAGATTTCCGCACTCCGTACGCCGAATACGATAAGGAATACGTAGATCGGGCTTACAGATTACATGAGAAAGGCGGCAGACGGTACCAACTCCTACCACTTCATGCGACACATGAATTCAGTTCAACCGACACGAACACCAGACGATTCGGAGACAAGATACTTCGCCCACCCCCTGGGAAGTTTTGGCGCTGGAGTCAAAAGAAAATAGATGAAGCGATGAAAACGGGGCTGATCGTCGTTTCGGAAGGAGGGATACCACGTTACAAGAAATACCTGGACGAGGCGAAGGGAGTACCTCCTCAGTCGATTTGGGACGATCTCAAACAACTAACGAGGGAAGAGATGTGTGGGTATCCAACTCAGAAGCCGAAAGAACTCTTGGAAAGAATTCTGGAAGCGTCGTCGAAACAGGGGGATTTGATTCTAGACTGTTTTTGTGGCTCCGGAACAACGGCTGTAGTTGCGGAAAAGAAAGGGCGTCGATGGATTGTTTGTGATCTTAGCCGATTCGCCATTCATACCACTCGCAAACGCCTTCTCGGCGTGAGTGGAGTAAAACCGTTCGTCATACAGAACCTTGGCAAGTATGAACGCCAAGCCTGGCAAGCAGCGGAATTCGGAGATCAAGCTAGGACGAGAATAAGCGCCTATGTCAACTTCATTCTTAATCTCTACCATGCTCAACCACTTCATGGGTACGTTTGGCTCCACGGGAAAAAAGGGAACCGCCTCGTCCATGTTGGCTCTGTTGACTCACCAATTTCGCCGCTAGACATAGGGCAGATAGTTGCGGAGTTCCGCCGCTCGGTTGGAACTGGAAAAGACGCCCCCAGAACCAATGGTGTGGACGTCCTCGGATGGGACTTCGCCTTTGAACTGAATGAGCTCGCAAAGCAGCAAGCTGCCCAAGCTAATGTTGATGTACGATTCCTGCGAATTCCACGTGAAGTACTCGACAAGAGGGCTGTCGAGCAAGGGGATGTCCATTTCTTCGAACTCGCCTCATTGGATGTTGGAATGAAGTCTTCTGGAATGAAAGTCACTGTCACAATCAAAGACTTTGTAATTCCAGCTGACGACGTGCCGGCTGATGTCCAGAAGGAGATCAAACATTGGTCGCAATGGGTTGACTACTGGGCGGTCGACTGGAACTACAAGAATGACACTTTTCACAATGAATGGCAGGAATATCGCACTGGAGAGAAGCCGCAACTCGTGACAGAATCCTCGAAGACCTATGACGAGCACGGGGAATACCAAATTGTAGTGAAAGTCATTGACATTCTGGGAAACGACACGACGAAATTGCTTCGGGTGAAGGTCCAGTGAAAGAGAAAAACCGCAGAAGTTCGCAGGCAAGACTCGTTGCCTCAGAAGGTGAGTTGAAGCTCCTAGCTCCCGCAATCGGAACGGCACCCTGTGTTCCTGCCATCAAGACCGAAGTGGATTCATGGGTCAAGAGCGGTTACGCCGCTCCCGAAGGATGCACTGAAACAAGCAAAGCTTTGCTGAATTACTGGTTTCATTCTGACCACCGACTGGCGAACGGTCGAGCTTTCGCATACAATACAGCCCAACGTGAAGCAATGGAAACTCTCGTCTACCTGTATGAGGTGGCTAAGATACGACGCCAACGAACTATGCTTGAACAATACGCCGTGGAATCAAAGCATCTGGAACTACTGCAACACGACGACTTCGCCAGGTACTGTTTCAAAATGGCGACGGGCAGTGGCAAAACAAAGGTAATTGGCTCTTGCAGTTGCATGGCAGTACTTCAACGCCATCATGGAGAACATTCCAGGCTATTCAAAAACGGCGCTCCTGATTGCTCCAAACGTAATCGTATTCGAAAGACTGCGATTAGACTTCGCCGGCGGCAGAATATTCCGTGCAGACCCAGTCATTCCTCCGGAGTTTGTGAATACTTGGGATCTTGAATGCTACATGCGAGGAGAAGCCGACCGTGCACGTTCTGAGGGAGCCCTTTACCTAACCAATATCCAACAGCTGTACGAGAGACCGGTCGAAGATGATGAGCCAAAGGAGATATCGGACGTTCTAGGTCATAGACCGCCGTCCGAGGCAATCGAAATCGAGGATTTCATGCCCCGTCTAATGAGACGAAACGGACCGATCCTCGTAATAAACGACGAAGCTCATCACACGCATGATGAGGAACTGAAATGGAACGATTTCATCCGTGACTTGAACAGCAAGGTCACGAGAGGAGTAGGAGCCCAGCTCGATTTTTCGGCAACGCCCCGATTCAGTCATGGTGCGTTGTTCTCATGGACGATTTACGATTATCCTCTGAAACGAGCTATTGAAGATGGAATCGTCAAACGACCACTCAAAGGAGTAGCCTCGGGGATACATGAAGCTCGATCCGATATTGCGAGTACAAAGTACAGAGCCTATTTGACTGCCGGAGTAGAAAGATGGAGGGAATATCGAGAACAGCTCAAACCACTGAAGAAGAAGCCAATCCTGTTTGTAATGATGAGCAGTATGGACGACGCAGACGAGGTTGGAGACTATCTCAGAACGCATTATCCTGAGGAATTCGGAGGCGAAGAGAAACTCCTGATCATACATACAGACAAGAAAGGAGAAGTTTCGAAACGTGATTTGGAAAAAGCCCGCCGTGTGGCACGAGAAGTCGACAGCGAAACCAGTCCCGTCAACACAATAGTAAGCGTTCTAATGCTCCGTGAAGGGTGGGATGTTCAAAACGTTACAGTCGTCATTGGTCTCAGGCCGTACACGTCGAAGGCGAATATTCTACCAGAACAAACGATCGGAAGAGGACTTCGGTTAATGTTTCGTGACCTAGCCAGCGAATATGTTGAAAGAGTTGATGTGATTGGCAACAAGGCATTCATCAATTTCGTGGAGGATTTGGAGAAGGACGAGGGAACCAAGTTCGACACCTTCCAACTGGGTAAGGAAAAACTTGAGATCGTTACAATCATGGTCGATCCCAGGAAAGCGGATAAGGATATTGACATTCCAGTCCTCAGCCCAATACTAGTTCGGAAAAAGTCTCTCTCAGAGGAAATATCCTCCTTAGACGTTCGCACACTAAAATGCCCCAAGTTGCCAAAAAAGGAAACTGACCCCGAGACAGAGACCTTTCAATATGAAGGCTACGATTTTCTCACGCTCAAAAAAGAGATAGAACGCCGGTATAAGATGCCTCAAGCTCAAACCTCTCAGGAAGTAATTTCCTATTACGCCAAGGAGATTGCACAGGACGTCAAACTGCCTTCCCAATTCGCATACCTCGTGCCCAAGATTCGACAGTTTCTCGAAGAACGGGCTTTCGGGGAGCAGGTCAATCTCGACGACCCAGTAATACTCAAGGCGATAGGCAGTAATGTCAGTCAATACGTCGTAGTCCAGACTTTTGTCAAAGCTCTCCGAGCGATAATTGTCGAAGAACGCGTTCCGGAGATTGTTGGCCCCCCCCCACGAAAACTCTCACAAACTGAACCCTTCGCTTATTCGAGACCAACATATCAAGCATCGAAGTGTATCTTGAATCGAGTTCCATGTGACAACGAGTTTGAAGTAGAGTTCTCGAAATTCCTCCAATCCGCCAAAGAGGTTACAAAGTTCTCCAAACTTCCGTCCCGTTTTGGATTCTCAATTGAATACACAGACTCAGTTGTCAACTTGCGATACTATGAACCGGACTTCGTCGCAGTATTAGACGGTGGAGAGCATTACCTTATAGAGACCAAAGGCCGTGAGGACCCCGACGTGCCTCACAAGGATCGGGCAGCGAAGCTCTGGTGTGAGTACGCCAGTGACTTGACCGAAGTAAGATGGCAATACCTCAAAATTCCACAACAAGACTTCAAACGATTGGGGCCGAACGAATTTTCTGACCTGAACGTCTTCAAGTATGAGCAGCAGACCCTATGAACGGCGTCTCAAAGAAGCGTATCAAGCGCCAAACCCGGTGGGCGCAGCGAGGATCACACCTCTTTCCCCTAGAGAAAGCGTTAGCGACCTGCGTGATAATCTCCGTCTGATACGACCTCAAATCTGGAGCCGGAAAGAATCGCAGGACTATTTTCGGGGTCAGCTCAGCTGGTTTCGTCACCCCATATCCTTGCTGTATGGGCCTGCTCGGCGGAGGTTCTGTCACTACTGACTGCAAATGCGTGGCTACTCTATAGGACATGGAGCCGTGAGGGTGAAATTGGTATGCGGATCGGTCACAGCGAACGCAGATCGTTGCGCCTTTTCGGATTGTTTCCGGCCAGCCCTTCCGTTTGGCGTGTTCACAGCGGATGAGATCCAGGGGTTCAATGATTTGGGGCAAGCGAGCTGCGCACCAGTGGCTAAGGTTATGCATGGGGGGAGCGGTTGTTAGGTTCTATAAATCAAGTAGCGGCTGGTGTGTGACTTGCATAAACCTCTAGAAGCTCCTTGAGTCTATGCACTACCGTGAATACCATTGAGTGACGAGAAAGGCACTGTTTTGGCTGGGATGGACGCCGCCGCTGAAGAAGCGGAAGAAGACCTTGCAACTCTTGACCAGGCAGCGGTTCAGACTATAGCCGTCTGGTGGGCAAAATGGTACATGAAGGCGGGTCATAAGCGGCTTGGCCGGATAATGGTGAAGGTGGCAAAGAAGTAGGATACTCACTGCAACGAGAATCGCCGCATAGGCCAAGTTACTGCAATCGCGGCAAATCGCCAGCGCGTCAAGCGGAAAGGTGGGAAGAGGCATTCGTAAGACATCTGCTCGGCAGTTCTCTGTTTCATTTTGTCATGAAGACAGGCCGCGAGAGCTTGAGCGGTTATGAAATGAACTTGTCGAGGCGTTGGTCAATAACCGGCTCGTTGGAATCTTTCTCGATGGTTGCAGCAGCTGTGTGCCATGCAACCATTAGGTTCTCTTTGTGTCTCTTGATTGAGCGTAGGACTAGTTGGTAGTTATCGTCACTAAACGTGCGCGCTTTAGAAGACCTAATTAGTTGCACTATTCCGGCGTTTTGCTTCGCTCCGACTTCTGCTTCGCTGAGCTCTGGACAGAAAATCAAACGATTGTATTTCTGGGCGTACCTAACCGTATGCATTGTTCCTCCTTCTACATCGGTCTGTATTGCGAATACGGCTGTGGAAAGACCGCTCTGGACACGGTCACGCTGAACAAATGCTCCCCTAGAGATGACTGGCCCGAGCGGGTACTCGCTGATGAGGACGCCCGACTCCGTTTCGATACGGTGAGCGAGCGATTCGTTCTCTGCAGGATAGATTTTGTCTAGAGGAGTACCAAGGACAGCAATAGTACTCCCGTTCGCTTCGAGAGCACCCAGATGAGCAGCGGTATCGATTCCCTTAGCTAATCCGCTAACGATGACGTATCCTGATTTCGCCATGTTATATGCGATCTTGCGTGCTCGCTCCATGCCTATTTGAGTGGGAGCTCTGGTCCCAACGACAGCTATTGTGTCGGAGTTAGAGAGAATAGACAATCTTCCCTTGGCAAAGAGTATCGTCGGTGGATCTGCAATGCGCCGCAGGAGAAGTGGGTACTGCTTGTCAGTTATTGGAATAGGGAAGACATTCTTTGCAGTATGACGTCTTATGGTTTCCTCAGCGTCTCCCCAGAGTTCTGATAGTTCGTGAGGGACACGAACAGCGATCCTCTTTGGAAATCTTGAGCCAAGTTCCTCCGCAACTTCTTGATCAGATGCGGTTTTCAGAATGTCTGGATCTCGGTAGTGTTTGATGATCTCTAGGGCGTGTCGTGGTCCAATGCCTTTGATCTGATTGAGTGCAAAGATGTAGGTGGCGTCTTGGATGTTCGTTATTGCGTCCTCCCTAGATACATTCCTACGACAAGCTTGCAGCTGGTAGCTTGTTTGAGGATATCGCGGCAGGCACGTGACGTCACTCTCCTGGTCAATATGTCGTCGAACATGATGATGTTGGCGCCGTCACTAATTTGTTGACCCCGATATCTAATGGTCCTCAGATGATCAGCATAAGTCGGCTTGTTGCCTGCGGCGGTCAGATGAGAACTCTGAACCGGTTCGATTCTCACAAGGCTGTCAGGTAAATGCTTCAACCATTGGAACTTATTCGCGACCGCTGAACAGACTCGCTCACAGGGCTCATTTGGCCTGAGCGCCGCGCTGTGAGGTATCGCCACGACGTAGCTGCAATGGCGAATGTCACGAAGGTCGTGTTCCATGCTTTCAATTGCGGATAAGAAAAGACCTGTCGCCATCCTAACTGCTTCATCGTCGTTTCGCTTGAAGTCTAAGATGAAATTCGTAACCGGATCACGGTGGGTCGATGATTTTGGGAAGTACAGGAGTAGGTAGTAATCATCATCTGTCCACTCGAAAAGCATGTCGCGTCCGATTGCCTTGCGGTCGTATCTGATTGTATCCCAACATGTAACCTGACGGATCGCAGCGATGACAGCAGTCCAATTACGACAGAGCGCACTTGCCAACTTGTTCTCAGATTTTTGCTCAAGCGAGCGATCCCATGAAATGCCAACTGGAATCGCTCCAGCTCGGGACGCCGCTAAGATGTCATCAGCGTCGTCACCCACGTATATCACTCGTTCCACAGGTACTTTGAGTCTCTCGGCCGCTTTCTTGATCGGCTCTGGATCCGGCTTATGCAAGTCCACGTCATGGTATGCAATTAGCACGGGCACTTGAAGCCCATGATGAGCAAGAAGCTTCTCAGCGTAGGTCCGAGGCGCCATCGTCACCACCCCTATAGTCCCGTTTTTGTTGATCTCTCTGATGAATTCAAGTGTACAAGGAGGAAGAACAGTCTTCGATGACTTCTCTCGTTGCCTTGCCATAGTACTTCTCGTACAGAGCTACTTTGCCCGTCCACGCTTCGTCCATCCCATCCTCTAGGTAGCGTGCCTTACCGTTGAAATTCTTACCGCCAATCTCAAAGGAGACCTGCCCGTTCTTCTTGATGTTCTTCATCCAGTCCGTCTCCTCACCTTCGTGACTCAGGTACACCTTGCCATTCCGGTTAGCGAACCATAGCTCCACGGTGTGTGATTTCCCGCTCCTTCGCCCGCTGGTGGTGAGATGAATGAATTTCTGGACCGCAACCTTCTCTAATTCATCTTGGCTCGTCATTCGGCCCTCCTAGCCGTAGTTCGTATAGTGATCTGCTTAGCTAAGTTCGCATTCGGGAAGAATATTATCATTCACGACCTAACGCACGGCCAACGTTCTTGATTTCTTGGAATTCCACGCCATCCTTCGTGATGCTTTCAAGATATTGCCAGTCAACTGATTCGTATTTGTGGCTGACCAAAGCTTGAACATCAGAGACTAGACTCGCTCTGTGCTTCATCAGGATGAGCATTTCGAGCCTCGTAACTCTAATGCAAACGCCTCTTCTTGCTTCAACTTCCACAGCATCGCGCGCTATTTCGTCGACAGAAAAGCCATTCAGTTCGTCTGTGTAAATGTCAATTTTCACATTCCGTGGGGTGTACCAATCTCCTGTCTGTGTGTCTTTCAAGTATCCTAACTCCAAGAGCCTCTTTTCGTCGACTTCGCCAGCGACTTCAACTGCTATGTCCAGATCTGTCGTTCTCCTGTAGCTCCAGCCAAGATGAGCCAGGGTTGCAGCTGCTCCAACAAAGACAGCGCTAGGTATCTCAGTGCTTACTAGGGCGCATTCATTTCGTATTTGGAACAATTCGGCCCCGCGTGTCCTGCTCCACTTTTCTTGTCAAATTCATAAGAAAATCAAAGTATCCAGAGGACTTAGTTACCTCAGGGTGACTTCGGCTTATGGCAATCGCATCGAGTATGCCTCGTCCTCCAAATGCCAGACTATCGTAGAATACTCTTAGAATAGGGTTTGAGAAGTCGCCTATCCGAGGAAGCAAAACGACTTTCCCTTTGGAACTCTCCACGTAATTGTTTTCCCTAAGCACTTGCATAGCCCTTTCGAATGAGTCCGGATAGAAGTAGAATGTTTCCGGTGTTTGGTAGGCGGTGATATCATAGGCAGCGTAATCCAGAGTGGACATGCCGCCAGCTCTGCTAAGAAGCTTCATGGCTTTAGCAATTCCAGGTTTTCCATTGCGGAGCCTGAATTTCCTAGCTTGCCGTAGTGCGTGAAGGGATGGGATAATGTGAGGAATTACTGTGGTCGGAAGGAAAACGCTGTCGCGTAATGAGAATGCTCCTCTGTGGGAACCGATGACAAAGCCGTTCTGCTCCAGCGTGGCCAGATAGCGATAAGCCGTGGGTTTCGATCGTTGAGTTGCATTGGCTAGCTCATCTAGAGTGTATGCTGGTTTCACAGGCAGATTGGCCTGGATGCTGGTCAAGATGTGAAATGTTGGATGACTGGTTTCCATTGCTGGTCGTTGATTATGTGGGTGACGAGTATATAAGTGATTATCATCATATGATAGAAATAACCATCGTAACACCCCTCAACGAACAATCCGAGTCAAGAACTGGAAAATACCCGGACAAACCCCAAGTCGCCGAGACCAGCCACCGCATTCGGCAAGATGAATGAGTTTCATAGACCCAACATTTTCCAAATCGCTCGCCCTTCGCCCCCCTTCGGCCCTAGTTGCTTGCCTACGGCTTCGCTAAGCTCGCTTATGTAAATCTCCGACTGGCGCAGCTTTTACCAATTTGTCTAGTATGGGGCAGCTGACGTAGAGATCGCAGCATTGGCAGAGGGATGGGTTTGGGCCGCGTCCTTCAAGTTCCTGATTCAGTGGCCATGGAACAATGCCGGGGCATTCGCCCGTCTCTTGAATAGTACGCAAGGCTTTTGAACGCTGCCTCAACCTCACTAGGAAGCGTTCTTCTTGAGATACTTGGTTCGCATGGTTGACGTGGAAGTTGGACTGCATAAGTCTCCCCACGCCTGCTCAGGCTTATTCATCATAGGCAGACGCCACGGTAACATTGCATCACTCTCAGTTCGCAATGGACAGGAAATTGTGTTCATACACTGCCACTTCATGTGGAGATCATCGAATTAGCGGCAAGTTCAATGAGCGGAGATCATGAAGCCTGCATTACACTCTTTTATGAATCCTAAGCGTTAGTAGTCCCTTCATTTCTCGTCGTACGACCCGTTCTAGAATCCTTTAGTCACCAAAGTTCAACTTCTACGAGTTTGTTCCCTTTGAGTTCATCTTCAAGTGCGTCAAGATGAAGGCCAATCGCGTCTCTGACACTCCTCAAGGTCTCTTTCTCGATTCTCCCCTAGCTGAAGATGCCTCATCTCTAAGCATCTTGCAGCAAAGAGTCAGCATTGTTAAAGCTTCGTGAGCAACTCAGTTCAGTGTCGCGTGAGGTACGCCTAACCGTAACACAGAAAATCGTTGTGATCGAGCATGAAAGACTCACTGGTGGTCGCCGGAAAAGTGAACAGATCTAGAGCGCGTTCCATCCTAGGATTGCTAGGAACCATATTCGTTTGTGAGCTGGCAGGTTTTGTCGGGTCGATCTTCACCACGCCGGCGATCCCGAGTTGGTACGCATCGTTGAAGAAGCCTTTCTTCACTCCACCGAGCTGGGTTTTTGCTCCAGTCTGGGTGGCACTTT